>Ga0075425_100008315_pt1 | contig 10999 bp, 9 predicted proteins | sample SoiMethybrSBSTD4_FD_75300 | JGI IMG/M metagenome (GOLD analysis project Ga0075425, IMG submission 75300) | Bulk soil microbial communities from a Populus tree surrounding site in Tennessee, USA - Soil MetaG P. TD hybrid SBSTD4 | ecosystem: Environmental > Terrestrial > Soil > Tree plantation...
CGCCGCCTCGCCGATCTCGAAAGCGACGCCGAGATCGAGGCCGCCGGCGCCGAGCTCGTCGACCGCTTCGGCAAACCGCCGCCTGAGGTCGAGACGTTGCTCAAGGTCGTGGCGATCAAGGCGCTCTGCCGCCGCGCCAATGTCGAGCGCATCGAGGCAGGCGCCAAGGGCGCGGTGATCGCGTTCCGTGACAACAAGTTCGACAATGCCGAAGGATTGCTCGCCTGGATCGCGGCCAATACGCCGCTTTCCAAGATCCGTCCCGACCAGAAGGTCGTATGGCTCGAAGACTGGCAGGACGCGGGCAGCCGCCTCGCGGGGGCGCGGGAACTCCTGGAAAATCTGGTGCGGATCGCAGAACGCGCGAAGGCGGCTTAATCAGGCGGCTTCGGCGAGCGTCTTGTCCATCGCTTCGGCGAGCATGTCCGGCGGCTGCGCGCCGGCGACCGCGAAGCGGTTGTTGAAGATGAAGAACGGCACGCCGGAAATGCCGCGCTCGGCCGCGGAAGTGGCGGCCTTTTCCACCGCGGCCACGTCGCGCTCGCCCGCGAGATCGCGGCGGACGCTTTCGAGGTCGAGGCCGCCCGCCTGCGCCGCCAACAGCAGTGTCTCGCGCTTGCTGAGATCGGCGCCTTCGGTGAAGAACAACGACAATATTTTTTCGACGATCGCGCCGGCGCAGCCCGCTTCTTCCGCCCAACCGATCAGGCGATGCGCGTCGAGCGTGTTCGGCTGCCATGTGATCCGCTCGAAATGGAACTCGATGCCTTCCTCGCGACCGAGCCGCGACAGCCGCTCATGCGCCGGGCGAATGCGCTCGTCGCTGCCGAATTTGCGCGACAGGTAATCGACGCGCGCCATGCCCTCGCGCGGCACGCGCGGATCGAGAAAATACGGACGCCAGTGGATTTCGGTTTCGACGTCGGGGCGGAGCGCGAGCGCGGCTTCGAGACGGTGCTTGCCGACATAGCACCAGGGACACACGACGTCGGAAACGACGTCGATCACGACCCGCTTCATCATGCCGCCTCCACTCGCTTCCCTTCAGCCGGCGCGGCGCTCCGCCGCCCGCGGCTGCACGCCCTCGAATATCAGGCGCGATTGACCCGCCTCGTCAAGCGTTTTTCTCGCGGCCGGTGGATCGTTGCTCTCGACCGCGAGCCGCGCCCCGAGAAGCGGATCACGCCTGGTTACGAGCGTCGAGCCGGGAGAAGCTTTCGCGATCCGCATCGCAAGCTCGTCGACGCCGTACCGCAAGCCGCCGATCGCCATGATGCCGTCGGGCGAAGCTTCGATCGCGAGCCCGCTCGATCCGATGGCGTGACAGCGCAGGTTCGTGCGCGCGAAGCCGTCGAGATCGAATTCGATTTGCGAAGCGTCGGCGCGCGCGGCGTCGGGGAAGATCTTGTCCGGCACCATGGCGCCGCGCACGGCGAGCGTGCCGTCGGCGAGCCGTTTCGTCTCGATGAAGACCGGCGCGTCCGGCGCGTTGGCGGCAGCCGGCGTTTTGCCGATCGGCACCGGCGAGGCCATGATCTTCGCGATCCGCCGCAGCGCGACCAGTCCGATCTCGCCGAACGATTGAATGTCGACGATCGCATCGCAACTCGTCTGCGAGAGATCGACGCCGAGGCTTTGCGGCCCGCGGTGAACGGCGATCGAGGACGCAAAAGGCGCGACGCTCATCTCCGATAGCGCCGGCAGCGCGGGCGCCGGCGCCACGAGATGCGCGCCGGCGCTCGCGGCTTGCGCCACCGCATGCGGCGAATAGCCGTGCACGAGCGCGAGCGTTCCGCCGGTGAGCAGCCACGGCACGAAGGCGCTGGCGATTCCGGCAAGCGAAGCGGGCGACAGGGTGGAAACGATGGTCTCGCCGGGCGCGATCCGCGCCTCCAGCATCACGGCGAAGCCGGCGGCGATCCATTGCGTATGCGTGCGGCCGACCGCGAATGCTCCGCGCCGCGAGGCGTCGAAGGTCGCAATCGCCACCTTGTTCGCCGCAGAAATCCGGGCGCTCGCGAGGTCGGCTTTTTGCGGGGGGATCGCCGCGTCGAGATCGAACGCGATCACGCCGTCGGGCACCGCGTGGCCGAAGGCGCAGGGAAAGCCGAGCGAGAACAATTCGGCCGCCGCCTCGCAAGCGATCTCCGCCGGCCGCTCGTCGCCGATCCGGGTCATGGTGAGGATCGCGCGCGCGTTGATTTCGCGCAGCGCCGCCACCAAATCCGCGCGCCGCCACAGCACCGGCACCGGCACGGCGACCAGTCCGGCGCGCTGGATCGCGAGCAGCGAAAGGGCGGCCTCGACCGTATTGGGCAGCTGCAGCGCGACCGCCGATCCCTCGGGCAGGCCGAGCGCTTTCAGCTGCGCCGCTAACCTGTTCACCGCGACGTCGGCCTCGGCGTAGTTCAGCCGGCGCGGTAGGCCGTCGGTGAAGGTGGCGCGGTCGGAAGGGTCGGCAAGCGCCAGCGCCCCCGGCCGCGTCAGCACGTTGCGGCGGAAGACGGCGTCGAGCGCGACCTTGGGATCGAGGCCGTTTTTGGCGAAATCGGGCGTTCGTTCGCGCATCAGCGCTTGTCCATGGGTCTCGTTTGCGACGATTCGGGCACTCTCCACCAGCTTTCGATCATCGGCCCGGTGAGCGGCGGCGTGGCCGGCCGCCCGATCCACGGCCAGCGCGCGATCCATATTTCCGGCAGATGAAAGAGCGGCAAGACGTAGATCCCCGACATCAACAGCCGATCGAGGGCGCGCACGGCGGCCACGAGATCCTCGCGCTCGCGCGCGGCGACGATCGCCGCGATCATCGTGTCGATCGCCTTCGATTTCACGCCTATGTAATTGCGCGTACCCGGCAGTTCGGCGCTCGCCGAGCCGAAATAGAAATTCTGCTCGTTGCCGGGCGAGAGCGATTGCTGCCAGGTATAGGGCATCATGTCGAAGTCGTAGGTCTGGCGCCGCCGCTCGAATTGCGTGCCGTCGACGAAGCGCACGGCGGCGGCGACGCCGACGCGCCGCAGCATCGTGGAGAAGCCGAGTGCGAGCCGCTCTTCGTCGCGGCTCGAAACCATGATTTCGAAGCGAAGCGGCTCGTTGTTCGTGCGCGACACGAGCACGCCGTCACGCAATACCCAGTCCGCCTCGGCCAACAGATCCAGCGCGCGCTTGAGCCGCACCCGGTCGCGGCCCGATCCGTCGGAAACCGGCGGCTGATAGCGCCCCTCTAACACGTCGGGCGCGACCGCACCGGGGAAGGGGAGAAGCAGCGCCCGCTCGCGCGCATCCGCCGGCCGGCCGCGGGCGGAGAGCTCGGAGGCCTCGAAGAAGCTCGCCGTCCGCCGGTAGGCGCCGTAGTAGAGCTTGGCGTTCGCCCATTCGAAGTCGAACAATTCCACGATCGCCGCCCGCACGCGCGGATCGGAAAAGATCGCGCGCCGGGTGTTGAAAACGAAGGCGAGCATCGGCCGCGGCTCGGTGCTCACGGCGCTTTCGCGCACGAGCCCCTGCGTGCGCGCGGCGGGAAAGCCGTATTGCGTCGTCCAGCGGCCGGGATCGGTTTCGAAGCGCACGTCGTAGAGCTGGCGCTTGAAGGCCTCGAACCAGGTGTTGGCGTCGCGGTAAAAGTCGAGCTTCAGCTCGTCGAAGTTATACAGCCCGCGATTGACCGCGAGTTCGCGCCCCCAATAGTCGGGGTTGCGCCTGAACGTCACGCTCTCGCCCGGTTTCATCTCGGCGATGCGATAGGGCCCGCTGCCGAGCAGCGGCTTCAGCCCCGTGTCTTCGAAATGCTCCGCATCGATTGCGTGCGCGGGCAGGATCGGCATCAGGCCGAGGATCAAGGGCAGCTCGCGGTCGGCGGCGTCCGCGAATTCGAATCGCACCGTGCGCTCGCCCACTTTTTCGGCGCGCGCCACCTTGCCGTAATAGTAGCGGTGGTTCGGGCGTCCCTTGTCGCGCAACAGCCGCCAGGAAAACAGCACGTCGTCGGCGCCGACGGGCTTTCCATCCGCAAAGCGCGCGCGCGGATCGAGATAGAAGGTGACGAAGCTGCGCGCATCGTCGGTTTCGACCTTTTCGGCGAGCAGGCCGTAGAGCGTGAAGGGCTCGTCCTGTCCGCGCGCGAGCAGGCTTTCGACCACGTAATTTCGCACCTGTTGCACGGCGGTGCCGCGCACGATCAGCGGATTGAGGCTGTCGAAGGTGCCCAATAGGCCGAGCGTCAGCCGTCCGCCCTTCGGCGCATCCGGATTGGCGTAACGGAAATGATCGAAGCCCGGGGGATACAAAGGCTCGCCGTGCATCGCCAGCGCATGCCGGGGCTCAGCGCTGCCGCTCGAGGGAAGGAAAAGGAAAAAACCGATCGCGGCGAGCGCGGGAAAGATCGAGCGGCGTCCCGGCAAGCGGCCAACCGGCACTGGGCTTCCTCCGGTTCAGCGAAATCAACCGATTCGCAGAAGCCGGAACGATACCATAAGGGAACGCGAGACTTTGCTTTAGGCCCTGCGCCATGCCACTCTCCTGCCTCAATTGCCGCCGACAGCAGTCGAATTCGAGCGCGGCTTTTTCAGCACGCGCGAACGACAACCACCCATCACACCGTCGCGGGCGGCTTGAGCCTTAAGGGGAGTCTTAATGAAACTTCGCATGTCCTTCGCATCGGGGGGTGCCTTGCGCCGCGCGGCCGGTCTTGCCGCTCTCATCGCGATCGTGTTTTCGGCCGACGCCCTCGCGCAGCAAACGCCGCCGCCCAAGGCCGCGCCGAAGCAGCAGACGCCCGCGCCCAAGACGCCGGCTCCGGCCCAGCCGCAGCAAGCTCCCGGACAAGCACAGCAGCAACTGCAATCGCAGCCGGCCGGCACCATCGCCACGCCGTGGACCAAACGTTGCGCCGAAGACCCGCAATCGAAGAAGTCGGTCTGCGAAATCAGCCAGGCGCAGATCGCCGAGACCGGGCAGTTCCTGATGTCGGCGAGTCTCGCCGAGCTTCCCGACAACCCGAGCAAGATTTTTCGCGTCGTCGCACCCCTTGGCATGTTGATCCAGCCGGGCATTCGGGTGCTAATCGACGGCTCGGCCCTGCAAAGCGAGCTGCCCTATACTGCTTGCGTCGCGCCGCCCAACCAGGCGCCGGTCTGCATCGTCGAGGTCTCGGTCGACCAGAATTTCATTGCCGCGCTGAAGAAGTCGCAGGAAATGTGGGTGCAGGTGATCACCGCGCAGGCGCCGCCGCGCACCATCCACTTCATCTTCCCGACCAAGGAATTCGCCAAGGTCTATGACGGCCCGGCGATGGACCTCAAGGCGATGGAAGACCAGCGCAAGAAGATGCAGGAAAAACTGCAAAAGGCCGCCGACGAGGCGCGCATCGAACGCGAGAAGCAGCAGAAGCAGTAACGGTTCAACCTCGAACACAAGTCAAACGGCGCGCGAGGCCCGCGCGCCGTTTTGTTTTTGCGAGGGTCAGGGCATTAGTGCACTTGGTGGTCGCGCGCGCGATAGGCGCCGTTGCCGTCGGCGTAGAAGCGCTGCTCGAGCTCGGGATGGCGCAGCGGCTCGCCGGACGTGTCGGGCAGCAGATTCTGCTCCGACACATAGGCGATGTACTCGCTTTCCGCATTCTCGGCGAGCAAGTGGTAGAAGGGCTGGTCCTTCGTCGGCCGGATTTCTTCCGGAATGGAAAGGTACCACTCCTCGGTATTGTTGAACGACGGATCGATGTCGAAAATCACGCCGCGGAACGGAAACACGCGATGACGAACGACCTGTCCGATGCGGTATTTTGCCTGGCGGCTTTTGGTGTTCATGGCGCACCCTTACCGCCCCCAATATAGGGGAAAATTCGCCGCCAATCACGGCGGATTTCGGGTCTAAAGCATGATCCCGAAAGGTGGAAACCGGCTTTCGGAAAAGATCATGCTTTCGCGAAAAGGGCATGATCCCGAAAGGTGGAAACCGGCTTTCGGAAAAGATCATGCTTTCGCGAAAAGGGCATGAGCGCGAAAGATGGAAACCGGCTTTCGGAAAGATCGTGCTGCCTAAAACCCGTACAGGCTCCTGCGCGCCGGATCCCTGGCGGCGACGAGCTTGGCGAGATCGACCATCACCTTCGCCTGCTTCCAGGTGGCGTCGTCCTGCATCTTGCCCTCGACCATGCCGACGCCGGTACCGTCGGGCATGGCGGCGAGAATCTTCTTCGCAAACGCCACTTCGCCGGGGTCGGGGCTGAACACGCGCTTGGCGATCTCGACCTGATTCGGATGCAGCGACCAAGCGCCGAGGCAGCCTTGCAGGAAGGCGTTGCGGAATTGCACCTCGCAGCCTTCAAGATCGGCAATGTCGCCGAACGGTCCGTAGAACGGCTTGATGCCGTTGGCGGCGCAGGCGTCGACCATGCGGCCGATCGAGTAGTGCCACAGGTCCTGCTGGGCGGCCGCCCGCGGGCTGCTGCCGGGGTCGGCGATCACCTTGTATTCCGGATGGCCGCCGCCGACCCGCGTCGTCTTCATGCCGCGCGAGGCGGCAAGATCCGCCGGGCCGAAGCTCATGCCGTGCATGCGCGGCGAGGAGCAAGCGATCTGGTCGACGTTCATCACGCCCTCGGCGGTCTCCAGGATCGCGTGAATGAGAATCGGTTTTTTCACTCCGCGCTTCGCCTCGAGCTGCGCCAGCAACTGATCGAGATAATGCACATCCCACGGGCCCTCGACCTTCGGCAGCATGATCACGTCGAGCTTGTCGCCGACTTCGCTCACGATCTCGATGATGTCGTCGAGCGCCCAGGGGCTGGCAAGCGAGTTGATGCGCGTCCACAGGCCGGTGCCGCCGAAGGCGTTCTTTTTCGCCATTTCGATGAAGCCCTTGCGCGCGGCGTCCTTGGCGTCGGCGGGGATCGCATCCTCGAGATTGCCGAGAACGACGTCGACGTCCTTGATGATGTCGCCGACGCGCGCGCGTACTTTTTCGTTGTGCGCCGGCACAAAATGAATGACGCGCTCGAGCCGCACCGGCAATTCGCGCAACGGCGCGGGCGCGCCGAGCGCGAGCGGGCGGAAGAAATTGCGGGGGAGTCTCATCGGCGAATTCCGTCTTCGGTCGGCAAGGGTTTAACCGAGGCGGAGCGTTTCGCCTAGCCGCGCCTGGGTCGAAAGACCGTCGCGCACGGATTGACCCGGACGGCCGCCCGCCGATACCAAGCCGCGCTCCGCGAGCCTTGCCATGGTCGATGTTCTCAATCTCGCACTGCCCTTCTTCGGGCTGATCCTGCTCGGCTTCGCCAGCGGGCGGCTGTTTCCGCTGCCCGAGCGAGAGCTCGGCTGGCTCAACTTCTTTATTTTCTACATCGCGCTGCCGCCACTGTTCTTTCAGCTGATCTCGCGCACGCCCTTCGAGCAGCTCACCAATGGGCGCTTTGTGCTGGCGACCACGCTGTCGACGGCGCTCACTTTCGCGCTTTCTCTTCTGCTTTGCTTTTCGATGCGCCGAAAATTGTCGGAGGCGGCGATCGCGGGCCTGGTCGGCGGCTATGCCAATGTCGGCTATCTCGGGCCGGGCCTTACGCTGGCGGCCCTCGGCCCGGCGGCGACGGTTCCGACCGCGCTCATCTTCACCTTCGATAACATTTTCCTGTTCTCGGCGGTGCCCTTCCTGATGGCGCTCTCGGGTCTCGAGAAGAAGAGCGTTTCGCAAACGGCGCTCTCCGTGCTCGTCCGCGTCACCACCCATCCGTTCATTGTGGCGACCGCGCTCGGCGTGCTCGCGGCCCGGGCGCAGGTGCGGCCGCCGGTGGCGCTCGATCGCATGCTGGAAGTCTTGATGAACGCGGCGGCGCCTTGCGCGCTATTCACCCTCGGCGTAACGGTGGCGCTTCGTCCGCTGAAACGCGTGCCGTGGGATGTGCCGGGGCTGGTGGCGGTGAAGCTCGTTGCGCATCCGCTCATTGCATGGGCGATGTTGTCGCTTGCCGGAAATTTGGATCCGATCTGGGTGTATACCGCGGTATTGATGGCCTCGCTGCCGACCGCGCTCAACGCCTTCGTCATGGCGAAGCAATATAACGTCTACGTGCAGCAAGCCTCCGCGGGCATTTTGGTGAGCACGCTTGCTTCCTTCGTCACGGTGACGGCGTTGATGTATCTCGTGCAGCACAAGCTGCTCGCGCCCAACCTCTTTCATTGATAAGAAGCCGTCATGAAACCGCTCGAAGGCGTGCTGGTCGCCGATTTCACCACGCTCCTGCCCGGGCCGCTCGCCACCCTCCTGCTGGCGGAAGCGGGCGCCGAGGTCGTCAAGATCGAGCGTCCCGGCGGCGAAGACACGCGGCGTTTTCCGCCTTACTGGGGCGGGCACTCGGCGGCGTTCGCCTTTCTCAACCGCGGCAAGAACAGCCTCATCGCCGACCTCAAGCGCGACGCCGACAAGTCGCGCGTCTTCGATCTCGTCGATCGCGCCGACGTGCTGGTGGAACAGTTCCGCCCCGGCGTGATGCAGCGGCTCGGCCTTGGCTACGAAGCGGTGCGCGCGCGCAATCCTAGAATCGTTTATTGCTCGATCACCGGCTACGGCCAGGAAGGCCCGCGCCGCGACGAAGCCGGTCACGACATCAATTATATCGGCGCGACCGGCCTGCTCTCGCTCTCGCCGGGACCGATGGACCGGCCGACGGTGCCGCCGGCGCTGATCGCCGATATCGGCGGCGGCAGCTTTCCCGCCGTGATGAACATCCTGCTCGCGCTAATCGGACGCGAAAAAAGCGGCAAGGGCGTCTATCTCGACATCGCCATGAGCGATGCGATGTTCACTTTCGCCTGGCTCGCGCTCGCGACACGCTTTTCGAGCGGGAAGGAAGTGGAGCCGGAGAAGCTTCGCCATTTCGGCGGCTCGCCGCGCTACCAGCTCTATCCCACGGCCGGCAGCAAGCTTGTCGCCTGCGGCGCGCTGGAGCAAAAGTTTTGGGAATCGTTTTGCGCGACGATCGGGCTACCCAAGGAATTCATCGACGACACCCGCGACCCCCAGGCGACGGTCGCCGCCGTACGCGCGATCATCGCGTCGGAAACGGCGGCGCATTGGCAGCCGCTCTTCGCCAAAGCCGATTGTTGCGTGACGATCATGGCCTCGATCGAGGAGGCGTTACACGACCCGCATTTCGTCGCGCGCGGCCTGTTCGACCGCAAGGTTTCCGCACCCGACGGCCGCACCATGCCGGCGCTGCCGGTGCCGATTTCGCCCGCGTTCAGGGGCGAGGAAAAGACCCGCGCCTTCCCGCCGCTCGGCGAGTTGAAATAGCTTAGCGCCGTTCGCCGTGCTCGAAGGGCGGCGCGCTTTCGCTCCGTCCCAGTCCTTGCCGCATCAGCGCGCGGCGGAAGAAGCCCAAGCGCGCGGCGAGATGCAGCCCGAGCCCGCGCGCGGCGTGGACCGGCAGGAAATCGCTCATCAGCGACCAGTTGGCGACCTCGACCGCGAGCGCGCGCGAGCGCACGTCGGCGCGCCGCCGCGCGTCATACGTTTCGAGCAATTCGTCCGCGCCTGGATCGCGGCCTTCGCGGCGGGCATCGCCGACGAGTTCGGCGAGTGCCGCCGCGTCGCGGATGCCGAGGTTGAGGCCCTGCGCGCCAATCGGCGGCAGCACGTGGCCGGCTTCGCCCACGAGCGCCACGCGGCGGGCGGCGAAACGCTCGGCCTTTTCCGCCGTGAGCGGAAAGGCGCCGCGGGCGCCGTCGATTTCCATCTTGCCGAGGATCGAATGGGCGCGGCGCTCGATCTCGCGGCCGAGCTCGCCGTCGTTCAAGGCGATCAGTTTCTCGGCTTCGGCGGGCTCGACGACGCAAACGAGACTCGAGCGGTTGCCCTTGAGCGGCACCAGGGTGAACGGCCCGCTTTCGGTGTGGAATTCGGTCGAGGTGTCGCCATGCGGCCGGCTGTGCCGCAGGTTCAGCGCGATCGCCGTCTGCGGCAAGGTGCGCGAGCGCATGGCGATGCCGGCGGCGGCGCGGCAGCGCGATTTCTTGCCGTCGGCGGCGGCGACCAGCCGCACGCGTTCCTCGCCGCGATCAAGCTTCAGCGTCGCGCCGCCATCGTCGAGTTCGAGCGCCGTGACCGCCGCCTCGGCGATACGGAGATCCACCTGGCGGCAGGCGGTAAGCAGCTGCTCGCGTAGATACGTATTTTCGATGTTGTAGCCGAAAGCTTCGAGGCCGAGCTCGGCGCAATCGAACACGACTTCCGGGGCGCGCAAGATTCTTTGCGTGCCATCCACCAAGCGCAAACGCTTGAACGGCGCGGCTTCTAGCGCGAGCGAAGGCCAAACGCCGAGCGCCTTCAGCACGTCGACCGAGCCGGCGAGCAGCGCCGTCGTGCGGCGGTCGGCGGGCGGCGGCGGCGCGAGCAGAAGCGTGTCGGCGCCGCTCGCCGCAAGCGCGAGCGCCGCGACGAGGCCCGCGGGCCCGCCGCCGACCACCGCGATGTCCGCGCCGAATGCGTTCGCCATGCGCGCGGTGATAGCGCCAATAGCCAGGCAAGGCGAGGGTGGTACCGGCGCGCGCTTGTATGCGATAGGCTGCACCCGGCCGGTTTATATAATGTCCGTCTACGAAGATTTCCCCCATCTTTCGCCCATCGCGGCGACGCTCGCGCGCCGGGCCGCGCGGCCGCAGCGCGTCGCGCTTGCCGGCGTGTGCGTGCTCACGGCGCTCGGCGCCGCGATCCTCGGCGTTCTGATGAGCCAGAACGGCGGCGGCAATTTCGCGGCGCTCGCGGCGCTGTGCGGCGCCAAGGCAGCGCTCGAGGTCAATGCCGCGGCGCTCGCGCTTTCGTTCGCCGCCTGGACCGCGATGGCGCTGGTGATGATGCTGCCGGGCGCCGCGCCGATGCTGCTCACCTATGCCGAGATCGCCGACACCGCCGCGGCGAAGGGCGCCGCCGCCGTCTCGCCGCTGGTGCTCGCCGCCGGCTACCTCGCGGTGTGGGTCGCGTTTGCGCTCGCGGCGGGCGGCGCCGAAGC
>Ga0075425_100008316_pt1 | contig 10999 bp, 7 predicted proteins | sample SoiMethybrSBSTD4_FD_75300 | JGI IMG/M metagenome (GOLD analysis project Ga0075425, IMG submission 75300) | Bulk soil microbial communities from a Populus tree surrounding site in Tennessee, USA - Soil MetaG P. TD hybrid SBSTD4 | ecosystem: Environmental > Terrestrial > Soil > Tree plantation...
ATGCGCACAACCATCGTGTGCCTGCTCGCGCTCGCCGCCCTGGCGGTGGCGCCCGCGCTCGCCCAGACCCCGGCGTCCAAAGGGCTCGAGATCTACGTCGTCGATGTCGAAGGGGGCAACGCCACGCTGTTCCTGACGCCGTCTGGTGAGACCGTGCTCATCGACACCGGCAACGGCGGCGCTCAGGCAGCCCGCGACGCCGGCCGCATCATCGAGGCGGCGAAGGACGCCGGCGTGACGAAGATCGATCATCTGATCTTCACCCACTGGCATGGCGATCACTTCGGCGGCCTGCAGGAAGTGGCCAGGCAGATTCCGATCGCCCACTACTACGACCATGGGCCGAACGTGCAGGCGACGCCGGCGACCGACGAGTTCTTCAAGACCGTCTACGAACCGCTGACGGCCAAGGCGGCCCACACGGTGGTGAAGCCGGGCGACACGATTCCGGTGAAGGGCCTCAGCTGGAGGGTCGTCGCCGCGGCTGGCAACGTGCTGAAGACGAACCTGCCGGGCGCGGGCCGTCCCAACCCGTACTGCGCGGAGTCGAAGCCGCAGGATCCCGATCCGACCGAGAACGCGCAGTCGGTCAGCAGCTACATCACGTTCGGCAAGTTCCACGTCGTGCACATGGGCGACCTCACCTACAACAAGGAGCTCGACCTGATGTGCCCGAACAACCGCCTTGGCACGGCGGACCTGTTCATCGTGTCGCACCACGGCCAGGCGATCTCGAACTCGCCCGCCCTCGTGCATGCGCTGCACCCGCGCGCCGCGATCATCAACAACGGGACGCGCAAGGGCGGCCAGCCCGACGCGATGCGCGTGCTGTTCTCGTCGCCGGGGCTCGAGGACCTCTGGCAGATGCACTTCTCGCTGCTGAGCGGGCAGGAGTACACGGTGCCGGGCGCGTTCATCGCGAACCAGATCGACCAGCCGGACACCGCGCTGCCCGTCGCCGCGTGGAACCCGCCGCCGCAGGGGCAGCAGGCGCCGCCGGCGCCCGTGCACAACGGGAAGGCGTACTACTTCAAGATCGTGGCGCAGCAGGACGGCACCTTCACGGTGACGAACATGCGCAACAACTTCAGCAAGACGTACCGGCCGGGAACGGCCAACGCGACGAGGTAACCATATGAAGCACGCACTGCTGACACTCGCGGCCGTCGCGTGCTTCGCTGCGCCTGCGCTTGCGCAGAACCGCGCGGCGAAGCCGCTGACGATCTATGTCGTGGACGTCGAAGGGGGCAACGGCGTCCTCTTCGTCTCGCCGACCGGTGAATCGCTGCTCATGGACACCGGCAATGCCGGCGCGGCGGCCGCGCGCGACGCCGGCCGCATCATGGAAGCGGTTCGCGACGCCGGCCTCACGCAGATCGACAACCTGATCATCACGCACTGGCACGGCGATCATTTCGGCGGGCTCGCCGAGATCGCCAAGCAGATCCCGATCAAGCACTACTGGGATCACGGGCCGAACGTGCAGCCGGGCCAGGCGGCGGACGACTTCCTGAAGAACGTCTACGCCGACCTGATTTCCAAGGCGCAGCACACCGTTGCCAAGCCGGGCGACAGGATTCCGCTCGGCGCGACCAACGTCACGGTCGTGATCGCGGCCGGCATGCCGATCGCGCCGATGAAGGGCGCCGGGCAGCGGAATCCGGAGTGCGCGAACTTCCAGCCGATCGACAACAACGCCGAGGACCCGATGTCGGTCGGAATCATGGTCACCTACGGCAAGTTCAAGGCGCTGCACCTCGGCGACAACACGCGGAACAAGGAGTTCGAGCTGGCCTGCCCGGTGAACCGCCTCGGGACCGTGGACCTCATGCTCGGCATGCATCATGGCCAGTCGAGCTCGAATTCGCCGGTGCTCGTGCACGCGGTGCGTCCCCGCGTCGCCATCGTCAACAACGGCACGCGCAAGGGCGGCGAGCCGTTCTCGATGCAGTCCATGTTCTCCTCGCCGGGCCTCGAGGACGTCTGGCAGATGCACTTCTCGCTGCTGAGCGGGCAGGAATACACCGTGCCCGGTACGTTCATCGCGAACCAGATCGATCAGCCGGAGCCGACGATGCCGGTGGGCGCGTGGACGCCGCCGCCGCAGGGCCAGCAGGCGCCGCCCGCGCCGGTGCACAATGGGAAGGCGTATTTCATCAAGGTGACCGCGCAGCAGGACGGGACGTTCACCGTGACGAACACGCGCAACAATTTCAGCAAGACGTACCGCCCCGGCGGCACGAACGCGACGCGGTAAGCTATCGAGGAGACGAAGACGAGGGCTAACCACGAAGAACACGAAGCACACGAAGAAATGGAACACGAAGCCAGGTCAATCTGCTTCGTTTCCGGTTCTTCGTGGCCTTCGTGACCTTCGTGGTTTCCACATTCTATGGCAAAGAGCGGCCGTCATTTCCTCCAGATTCCCGGACCCACCAACGTCCCCGACCGCGTGCTGCGCGCGCTCAGCAGGCCGACGATCGATCATCGCGGGCCCGAGTTCGCCGTCCTCGCCAAGGAGGTGTTGAGCGGGCTCAAGGACGTCTTCCTCACCTCGTCGCCCGTGATCATCTATCCCGGGTCGGGCACCGGCGCGTGGGAGGCATCGCTCGTCAACACGCTTTCACCGGGCGACAAGATCCTGATGTTCGAGACCGGCCACTTCGCGACGCTGTGGAAGGAGATCGCGACGCGGATGGGCCTGCGGGTGGACTGGGTGGAGAGCGATTGGCGCCGGGGCGCGGATCCCGCCGTTGTGTTCGCGAAGCTCGCCGACGATCGCAATCACGAGATCAAGGCGGTCTGCGTCGTCCACAATGAGACGTCGACGGGCGTGGTGAGCCGCATCGCGGAGATCCGCACGCAGATCGACGCGGCACGCCATCCCGCGCTGCTGCTCGTCGACACGATCTCCTCGCTCGGGTCGATCGCATACCGGCACGAGGCGTGGGGCGTGGACGTCACGATCGGCTGCTCGCAGAAAGGGCTGATGCTGCCGCCCGGCATCAGCTTCAACGCGATCAGCGAGAAGGCGCTGGCCGCCTCGAAGTCGGCGAAGCTGCCGCGCGCCTACTGGGACTGGCAGGCGATGCTGCGCGACAACGCGGCCGGCTTCTTCCCGTACACGCCGTCGACCAATCTGCTGTACGGGCTGCGCGAGGCGCTCATCATGCTTCGCGACGAGGGGCTCGACAACGTCGTCGCCCGCCACGAGCGCTTCGGCCGCGCGACGCGTGCCGCCGTGAAGGCGTGGGGCCTCGACATCGTCGCGGTGAATCCCGCGGAATACAGCGGCGTGCTGACGGCCGTCGTGATGCCCGAGGGGCGCGACGCGGACGGGTTCCGGCGGATCGTGCTCGAGCGCTTCGACATGTCGCTCGGCACGGGTCTCGGCAAGTTGAAGGGGAAGATCTTCCGCATCGGCCACCTCGGGGATCTGAACGACCTGACGCTGGCGGGAGCGCTCAGCGGCGTCGAGATGGGACTCAGGCTGGCCGACGTGCCTCACAAGGCGGGTGGCGTCATGGCCGCCCTCGAATCGCTCGCGGCAGAGTCGCTGGCGCCCATCTCGTAGACGGCCGCGCCGGCCGCGGGCGGCGCGTACCAGTCCTTCCGCGGCACGACCTTCGGCACGCGCGGATCGGTCTCGTATGCCGGCGTCATGATCTGGACGCCGTACTCGTTGAAGAGATCGAGGATATTGCGATGCAGCTCGGCGTAGAGCTGCAGCATCGCCTCGACCTTCCGGCAGTACACGTTCAGCTCGTAGGTCACCGCGAAATCGCCGAGCCGCTTCTCGAGCACGAACGGCCTCGGCTCGGCGCAGAGTCCCGCCGTGCGGCCGGCCGCCGCCAGGAGCATCGCCTCGACCTGCCGCCACGGCACCTCGTAGCCGATCCCGACCTCGGTGTGCAGGATCAGCCCGCGCGTGCGCGACAACGAGCTGTAGTTGAGGACTTCGCCCGCCATGATCTGCGAGTTCGGGATGATGATCTCCTCGTTCTTGATCGAGCGCAGGTGCGTCACCTGCAGGCGGGTCTCGATCACCTCGCCCGTCGCGTTGCCGATCCGGACGCGATCGCCGGTCTTCAGCGCGCGCCGGTAGGTCAGCATGTAGCCCGCGATGATGTTCGAGATCGCCGATGACGAACCGAGCGAGAAGACGATGCCGATGAAGAGCGAGACGCCCTTGAACGCCTCGGTCTGTGAGCCGGGGATGTACGGATACGCGACGACGAGGGCAAGCGCGAGGGCGGCGATCCTCACGATCTTGTAGGTCGGCTCGGCCCAGTCTGGATCGAAGTTCTTCAGCGTCACGCTCCCGTGCGCCACGGCCTCGAAGAAGACCCGGACGATCCTCAGCGCCACGCGCATCACCACGACGAGAACGGTCAGGAAGACGAGACTCGGGATCGCCCCCGCGATGCCTGCGCCGATGACCCGCAGCGGCCGGAGCGCGAAGGCCACCATGCCGTCCGACATGCCCCGGGTCCACGGAAACTGCGCGAACACGAATCCCAGGTACACCAGCGCAACGAGGAGAAGGACCATCGCCCGGATCGCCAGGACGCCGCTCCTCAGCGCGCTCCAGATGCTCTCGGCGCGCATCACCTCGAACGACTGGATCTGGACCGAATGGATGCGCGACTCGAGCCGTCGTGTCAGCGCGCGATCGAGCCACCGCCAGAACACCACGAGGGCTCCGACGGCGAGCGCGAGCACGAGCGTCGCGATCATCGTCTTGACGGCTGCCGTGCGGAGCGCGGCGGGCGACCGCGCCTCGCGATAGTCGGCAACGGCCTGGCGCAGGCGGGCCAGATGCGCCGCGGCAAGATCGACGCGCCGCACCTGTTCGAGTCCGGCGTCGGCCTCCACCAGCGTCATGATCATGTCGTTGCCTGCGAGAATGCGCGTCGCGTCGTCGCCATCGGCGAGGCGGAAGGCGTTGACGTCGAGCGCCGGATTGGCGGCGACCGCAGCGAGACGCTCCTCGATACGTCGCGCACGCGCCTGGGCGGGAAGCGAGGACACGCCCCGCACACGGAACAGCAGCGCGCCGTCGAGCGTGACCGGCGCCGTCGCAATCTCGGCTTCACCGGCAGGCTCGTTCGGATCCTGCGCGGCCAGCGTTAGTCCAAGGTAGAGGACCGCGATCGCGGCCAGCACCGGGAGGGCTCGACGCGATGCGGTGGCGCGGATGACGACATTTCGGGATCGCTCGATGCGAATCGGGCCATTCCGGCGAGTTTGCGGCGTGATGTTCCCCCGCTGAGACCGCGGAGGCAGGGCGGATGCCACATCACAGACCTGCCCGAGACTGCATGAGAACGTGCTGCGATGTTCTATTCGTGAACAAAATAACGATTCTTGTCACGATAAAGGACAAACTAACTCGGCCGTACGGTCTCTCACTGCTCTATGCTCCGATCATGAACTCGCGATCCTCGTTCGCGCTGTTTCTGGCCATGGTCCTGACGGCCCCGATCAAGGTTCTTGGGGCGGATACGACATTCCGCGCGAGCTCGAATGTCGTTTCCATCTACACGACGGTGAGCGATGCGCACCGCCGGCTCGTCCCTGACCTGACGGAGCACGACTTCGAGGTCGTGGACAACGGCACGGCGCAGCCGGTGACGGTCTTCTTTCGCGATGTCCAGCCGTTCACGCTGGTGACCCTGCTCGACACCAGCTCGAGCATGACGGGCAACCTCCCCGTGCTCCGGCGCGCGGCGATGGCGCTGGTCGCCGGGCTCCGGCCCGAGGATCGCGCGCTCGTCGGCGCGTTCGCCGACACCGTCGAATTCAGCGATGCCTTCACCAGCGATCACGCAGAGCTGGGCAGCGCCGTTCAGACGCTGTGTCCGAATGGAACCACGCGGTTGTACGACGCGTTGCTGGGGGCTCTCGATCGGCTCCGGGGCGTCAGCGGCCGTCGCGTCATCGTGGTGTTTACAGACGGAGAGGACACCAACAGCAAGGCGAGCTTGAAGAAGGTGGTCGCGCGCGCCGCCGCCGAGGAGACGATGGTCTACGCGATCGGCCTGAGGGAAGCGCGCACCATGGGCTGGAAGGGCGAGAAGGCGTACGACAAGGTGGATGCGGGACTCGCGCGGCTCGCCGGAGAAACCGGCGGCGGCTACTTCGAGGTCCGCTCGGCGGACGACCTCGCACCGACCTTCGCGCGCGTAGCCGAGGAGCTGCACAGCCAATATGTCCTCGGCTTCGAACCCGCGGCGTTCGACGGCCGCCCGCACACGCTTCAGGTGCGGCTGCGGCAGCCGGGCATGACCGCGCGTGCGCGGCGAACCTACGTGGCAGCGCTCCCGTAACGCATCGCATCAACGTCCCCAGGCTTCACGCTCGTGCGCACGGGTTCCTGAAATCGCGCGCCGTTGCGCGCGTGCACGGGAAGGTTCCGCCGGCCAGAATGCGTGCAAATCGCCGGTACGTGCGCATGGCTTCCGCCGATAACACGGCGAGACGCCACCATGCACGAACGGCTGACGGGAGTCATCCTCAGCGCCGCTCTCCATCTGGGCGTTGTCTCGTTCGGCGCTATTGCGCTCTCTCACGCTGAAGCCGCCGCGCCGTCGCCGCCGCGCACGTCACTCACCTACGTGACCATGCGTTCGGCGTCGCCGTTTGTGGCGTCGGACACTACGGCTGCATCGGTCCCACGCGTCGCACCCGCGCCTCGTCCGGCGTTCATACCGGCGACCCTCCCTCCTGAAGAACCTATCGACATCCCGCCAGTCGACACGGTGACGCAACCATCGATTGCGCCGGATGTCGCGGAACTGTCGACCGCCGAGCCTGCACGTCTGGAAGTCGCGGCCGCACCTCCGCCGGTCGAGGACGTTCCGAAACCGGCTGCACCGCCGGTTCGTGTGGGCGCGTTCGATCGGGCCCGTGCACCGCAGGCAGCCGCGCAGGGTCGCGGGGCCGTGACGCCCGCGGGGTTCACCAGCGTCGAGGCCACGCGCGTGGACGTCGCCGCCGATGGGGCGCCGCTGCGGGTCGGTACGCTGCAGACCGATCAGATCGACGTTCCCGCTGAAATCGTCTTCAAGCCCGAACCGCGGTACACGGACGAAGCACAGGCGCTCGGCATCGAAGGCACGGTCGTGCTCGAGGTCGAATTCTCCGCGTCGAACGGCGTCCGGGTGCTGCGCACCGTCCGCGGCCTCGGACACGGCCTGGACGAAGCGGCCGCGCGTGCCGCGGAACAGATTCGCTTCAAGCCGGCACGCCGCGGCGGCGTCGCCGTCGACTGCCGCGTCACGGTACGTATCGACTTTCGTCTCACGTAGAGGTGTGCCATGCGTTCAGCGCGCGTCACCATCCTTGTCAGCGTCCTGTCGGCCACTGTGCTCGTGCCGGCGCGCGGCCAGTCCCTGAAGCTGCCGCAGGGCGAAGAGCTCAACGTCGCCGACATCGTCGATCGGATGAATCGATCGGAGACCGCCTTGTTCGTGCGGATGCGCATGTATCACCCGCTGGTCGAGGCCTACATCCAGAACCTCGCGCCCGACGAGCGCCTCGGCTGGGTGGCGACGCAGGACGAGTACTTCCTCGGTCAGCTGGAGGTGACGGACAAGCCGCGACTCCGGCCGCTCGACCAGGAGCGGAAGGGACCGAACCTGGTGTCGCGGCTGACGGGCGCGGGGGCCAGTGGGGTCAAGTACCTGCCCGACGGCTTCGCCGCGATGGCAGCGCCCGACTGGAGCGGCCTCGATCGCCGGCGCTACGAGTTCACGTTCGTGCGGCGGGAGTTCCTGGGCGAGGCGCGCACGTTCGTGTTCGACGTCAGGCCGTCCCGCGACGGCCGCGACGGCTTCACCGGCCGCATCTGGATCGACGATCGCGATTACAGCCTGATTCGCTTCAACGGCATCAACCGCGGCACGGATCAGACGCTGTCCTCGTTCTTCCGTCGAACACTCTCGTTCCACATGGACGGCTGGCGCATCAACGTCCTGCCGGGTGTCTGGCTTCCCGCGTACGTGTACTCGGAGGAAATCGACCTGAACAAGGCGGCGAAGAACCCGGGCAGCGCGCGTTTCAAGAGTCAGGTTCGCATCTGGGGATACGAAGCGCAGGCCGCGACGAGCGCGCAGCAGCAGGCCACCATCCGCGTCGATGAACCGACGATCGTGGACGCGACCGAGCCCGCGGCGCAGCTCTCGCCGCTGATGAGCGGGCGTCGCTGGGAACAGGAAGCAGAAGCCAACGTGATCGAGCGCCTCGAGAAGGTGGGCCTGCTCTCGCCGCCGGGCGAAGTCGACGGCGTGCTCGAAACGGTGCTGAACAACCTGGTGGTCACCAACCACATCGCGCTCGAACGGCCCCTGCGGTGCCGGATCCTGCTCACGTCCCCGCTGGAGTCGTTCACCATCGGCCGCACCATCGTGCTCAGTCGCGGCCTCATCGACGTCCTGCCCGACGAAGCCAGCCTCGCGACGATGATCGCGCACGAGCTCGCGCACGTTGTCCTGGGGCATCCACTGATCGACACCAAGTTCGCCTTCGCGGACCGCCTGATGGTCGGCGACGGCGAGCTGCTGCAGGCGCTGCAATTCCACCACCCCGTGCGCGAGGAGGCGGACGCCGACGAGCGTGTCATGGACATCCTGGCGAAGTCGCCGTACGGCGACAAGCTCGCCGCGGCCGGACTGTTCGTGCGGATGATCGCGCAATCGGCCAGCAGGCTGCCGAAGCTCATTCAGCCTCACATCGGCGACCAGATCGCCGCGACCGGACAGATGCCCCGTTTCACGACGCTCGTCGCGCAGGCACCGGCGCTCGCGCCCGAGAGCCTCGACCAGATTCCGGCGTTGTCGCTGGGTGCACGTGTCGTCGTGGATCCATGGAGCGACCGTCTGACGCTCGACCGATCGCCCGCGCTGGCACCGGCGTCGATCCGCGAGAAGGTCCCGCTGGCCGTGACGCCGCTGATGCCCTACCTCCGGTACAAAGAGGCCAGCGGAGCGCCGCTGTCCTCTCGCTGAGCGGTCATTAACTCCGGATCCCGGACGCCGGATCCCGGATCCCGGCCTGCGACAGAACCTCCTCGGTGTGCTCGCCGAGCAGCGGAGCGCGCCGCCGGACGTCGGGTGGTGTGGCGCTCAGCTTGATGGGCGAACCGAGCGCCTTGATGGCGCCGAGCGTTGGATGCTCGACGTCCACCATCAGCTCTCGCGCGATCACCTGCGGATCCTGGAACACCTGCGAATAGTCGTTGATGGGACCGCACGGGATGCTGTTCGCCTCGAACAGCTCCAGCCAGTGCGCGCGCGGCTCGGTCCTCGTGATCGCTTCGATCCGCTCGGCGAGGTCCGCGCGGTTGCGGATGCGCATCCCGTCCGTCTTGAACTCGGGCATGTCACGCCACTCCGGATGGCCGAGCACCTCGCAGATGCGATGGAAGGTGCGGTCGTTCGCGCCGCCGATCGTGATGAAGCCGTCGGCGCAGCCAAACGCCTGGTAGGGCGCGCTCATGCGATGCGCCGAGCCGAGCCGCTCGGGAATGCCGCGGCCCGAGAAGTACTGCGTGGCTTCCCAGACCGAGAGGCCAACGCCTGCGTCGAGCAGTGACGTGTCCACCTGCTGGCCACGGCCGGTCGTGTGCCGGCTCTCGAGCGCCGCGAGGATGCCGACCGCCGCAAAGAGTCCGGCTCCGAGATCGGTCAGCGGGATGCCGGACTTCACGGGGGCCCCGCCCGGCTCACCGGTCACCGACATGATGCCCGACACGCCCTGCGCGACCAGGTCGAACCCGCCCTTGTTCCGATCGGGTCCCGTCTGCCCGTAGCCCGAGATCGACGCGTAGATCAGCCGCGGGTTGATCGCGGACAGGCTCGCGTACTCGAGGCCGAGCGTCTCCATCACGCCGGGGCGGTAGTTCTCGACGAAGATGTCCGCGGTGCGCGCGAGCGCCTTCACCGCCTCGACGCCGTCCTTCGTCTTGAGGTTGAGGACGACGCTCCGCTTGCCGCGATTGACGGCGTTGAAGCTCGGGCTGTCGGTGCCGACGGCGCCCGGCATCGTCCGCGTCGAATCGCCGTTCGGCGGCTCGATCTTGATCACGTCCGCGCCGAGGTCGGCGAGCAGCATCGTGCAGAACGGGCCGGCCATCACCTGGGTGAGGTCCACGACGCGCAGGCCTGCGAGCGCGCCGCTGCTGATCTGATTCATTAACCAGATATTCTAAGAGCCTCATGACAACTGCAGAAACCATCTTCCAGATCGAGCCGCCGTGTGCGTTCCTGACCTTCAATCGTCCGGAGGCGCGCAACGCGATGACGTGGGCGATGTACGACGCGCTGCTCGCGGCATGCGAGAAGGTCGACGCCGATCCGCAGGTGCGCGTCTTCGTCCTGCGCGGCGCCGGCGGCAAGGCGTTCGTCTCGGGCACCGACATCTCGCAGTTCCAGGCGTTCCGCGAGCCGAAGGATGCGATCGATTACGAGCGGAAGATCAGCGCCGTGCTCGGCCGGCTGGATCGCGTCACCAAGCCGACGATCACGCAGGTGGAAGGCTTCGCGACCGGCGCCGGCTGCGGCATCGTCGCGACGTGCGACCTGAGCGTCGCCACGACCGACTCGGCGATCGGCATCCCGATCGCCCGCACGCTCGGCAACGTTGCCTCCTCGGGCACGTTCGCGCGCATCGTCAACCTGATCGGCCCCGCGCGCGCGAAGGAGATGATCTTCACCGGCCGCCTGATTCCGGCGCCGGAAGCCCACGCCATGGGGCTCATCAACCGGGTGGTGCCGAAAGAGTCGATCGAAACGGAGGTCATGGAGCTGGCGCTGCAGATTGCGGCCAACGCGCCGCTGACGATTCGCGCGACGAAGGAGATGACGCGGCGGCTGATGGAGGCGCGCAACCCCGAGCAGGGCGACGCGGATCTGATCGAGATGTGCTACATGAGCGCGGATTTCAAGGAGGGCGTGGAGGCGTTCCTGGCGAAGAGGAAGCCGCAGTGGACGGGCGCGTG
>Ga0075425_100008317_pt1 | contig 10999 bp, 7 predicted proteins | sample SoiMethybrSBSTD4_FD_75300 | JGI IMG/M metagenome (GOLD analysis project Ga0075425, IMG submission 75300) | Bulk soil microbial communities from a Populus tree surrounding site in Tennessee, USA - Soil MetaG P. TD hybrid SBSTD4 | ecosystem: Environmental > Terrestrial > Soil > Tree plantation...
CACCCAGCCGATCAAGGTGGATGTGCGGGTTATTGCCGCGACCAATCGCGGATTGCGGGAGGGGGTGGCGGTCGGCGAGTTCCGCGAGGATCTCTACTACCGGCTCAGCGTGCTCAACATCTACCTCCCGCCGCTGCGCGAGCGGCGGGACGACATCCCCCTGCTGGTGCGCCGCTTCATCCGGGAGTTCGCCAAGACCCACGACCGGCCCTTTCGCGGCATCACCACCGAGGCCATGCAGCGGCTGGTGGACGCCCCCTGGCCCGGCAACGTCCGCCAGCTCCGCAACCTGATCGAATCCATGGTGGTGCTGGCTCCGGGCACCGAGATCCGGGCCTCGGACATCCCCGCGGACATCCTGGAAGGCGCCCCCAGCCTGCTGCCGGTGCCGGCCCATGGGCTCGGCGGCCGGGCGGCGGGCCAGGAGCTGGAGTTCATCCTGCGGGGCTTGATCGACCTGCGGATGCAGGTGGAGGAGCTGCGGCGGAGGCTCGACGAGCGCCCAGGAAAGGTACAGGTGATCGAGGTACCCGAAAGCGCGCTCACCCCCATTTCCATCGAGCCTGGGGAGCCCCAGGCTCCGCAGGAGGTGATTTATCGCCCTGGCATGACAATGGCTGAGGTAGAAAAGGCCGCCATTTCAGCCGTCTTGCGCGAGTGTCAAGGAAATAGACGCCAGGCGGCGTCTCGGCTGCGAATAGGCGAACGGACTCTATACCGAAAGATCAAAGAGTTCAAACTCACGTAACCTTGTGCGGTGTCATAACTTGAGTCACCGGAGCGCTTGACAAGCCGAGGGCTGATGGCAATGTTGGGACGACCGACCGCGTGAATTTTGTCATCGACAGCGACGCCTGCGTCGCCTGCTTGGCGTGCGTTCGGGTCTGCCCGACCAACGCGATCGCGGTCGCCCCGGACGCTTCGATGGTACGGGTGATCGACGAGGCGTGCATTCGGTGCGGGCTCTGCGTGCCCGAGTGTCCCCATGACGCGGTGCAGGTGTCCGGCGAGCTGGGGCGGGCGGTGGCGATCGCGGCCGAAGGGACCGGCGTTCTGGTGCTGGGCACCGAGAGCGCGGCGCATTTCTACCCGGTGCTGCCCGAGCAGGTGGTCAACGCCTGCTATGCGGCGGGGTTCCGGGTGGTCTCGCGGGGAGTGATCGGCGACGAGCTGGTGGCGGGCGAGTACCTGCGGCTGTGGCGGAACAACCACTACGGCACCCTGATCCGCTCGACGGATCCGGTGGTGGTGGACGCGATCCGCAGCGGGTATCCCGAGCTGGTGCCGTACCTGGCGCCGGTCGCGACTCCGCCGGTGGCCGAAGCGCGCTACCTGCGCTCGCTCTACACCGAAGAGATCAAGGTGGTCCACGTCGGCGTCAGCGCCTCTCCGGGCGCACCCGAAATCGACGCCTGGATCACCTTCGAGGACCTGGTGGAGCTGCTCCGGCTGCGTGGGGTGACCGCCTCGGCCCAGCCGACCGTGTTCGCGCGGTTGCCGCAGGAACGGCGGCGCCACATCTCGGCGGCCGGTGGCATGCCGCTGGCACTGCTGGAGGAGCTGCGGCAGACCAGCAAGCGCTTCCACAAGGTGCGCGGGCTGCAAACGCTGCCGGCGCTGGCCCGCGCGATCGCGGTGGACAAGCTGGAGCTGGGCTTCGTGGACATCCTGTCCTCCGAGGGGGCGCTGGACCACCCGCTCTCGGGGCCGCGGGAAGAGCTCTACTGGCGCCGCTCGGTGGTGCAGAGCAGCGAGCCGCCGCGCAGCCTGGCGCCCGTGGTGGAGCCGGGGGTGGTTGCAAGCATTGGCGCGGTGTTCGATATCAAGCCGAGGCGCCAGGGCGCCGATGCGGCGGCGGTCCAACAGGTTTTGAAGACAATCGGGCTCGGCCCCAACGGGAGGCCGTGGGATTGCCGGGCCTGCGGGTACGCTACCTGCCGGGAGTTCGCGGAGGCGGCGGCGCTGGGACGGGCTTCGCTGAAGCAGTGCACGCCGTACCAGGAGCGCCGGGCGGACGAGTCGCAGCGCGAGGCGGCGACCGACCTGCTTACCGGGCTGGCGACCTTCCGGGTGCTGCGGGACCGGCTGACCCAGGAAGTGGAGCGCAGCAAGCGCAGCGGGGAGCGGTTCACGGTGCTGTTCCTCGACCTGGACCGGCTCAAGGAGATCAACGACGCCTACGGGCACGAGGCGGGCAACGACGTGCTCAAGGCGGTCGCGCAGGAAGTGCGCTCGGCGGTGCGGGCATCCGACCTGGCGGCGCGTTACGGCGGGGACGAGTTCGTGGTGATTCTCACTCGGACTCAGCAGGACGGCGCGGAGCGGGTAGCAGAGGCGCTGCGCGAGGGGATCGAAGAGGTCGGCCGCCGGCTGGGGTATCCGCTCGGCGCGGTGACCGTGAGCATCGGGATCGCGGAGTTCGATCCGGCGCACCCCTCGAGCGGTGACCTGCTGGTGAACGCGGATCGCGCGCTGTACCGGGCCAAGGCGGCCGGCAGGAATACGGTCGTCTGACCGGTGACCGGTAACGACAGGAGCTTGAGCGAGTGAGCGGACCCCAAGCGTCGCGTCCCAACGAGCCCGCCCGTCCCCTGCCTCCGGCCACGGGGGCGGGCGAGTCCATGCCCGATCCCTGGGGCGTGCGGCGGGCGGAGAACCTGCTCACTTCGCTGGAGGGCGTCCTCTCCGCGCGGGTGGTGACCACCCCGCTGGGCGAGGTGAGCGAGGTCCACATCCTGGCGCAGGCGGGGCTGCCGGCCAAGCAGCTGGTGCGCAACATCGAGAGCGCGCTGCTGGCCCAGCTCGGGCTCCGGGTGGATCACCGCAAGATCAGCATCGCCCAGACCGCCGACGTCAAGCCGATCGAGACGCTGGAGCGCCACGCCGTGCGGGAGCGCTCGCTGATGCGGGCGGTGCTCTTCGAGGGGCTGACGGTGCAGCCGGGGCGGCGCCCGCAGCGGGCGGTGGTGCAGGTGGTGCTCACTACCTCCGGGAAGTCGGAGGCGGCGGAGGAAGAAGCGGCCGACACCATGCGGGGCCGGGTGGAAGCCGCGGCCCGGGCGACGGTGGCGGTGCTCGACCGGATGCTCAGCAAGGGCTCGATGTCGCTGGAGGGCGCGCGGGTGATCCAGGCGCTCGACCGCGAGGTGGTGTTCGTGACGGTGCAGGCGATGAACGGCCGCGATGCGGTGCTGCTCACCGGGACGGCGGAGGTGCGCCAGAATCCTGAGCGGGCGGCGGTGCTGGCGGTGCTGGACGCGACCAACCGATGGAGTGAATTGCGACGGCCCGCGTAGCGGGCCGTTTGAGGGCTGGCGGAGTTGGAGGGTTGGCGGTAGCTCAACCTCAAGCGAGAAAGAAAGGAACGGACTAAAGGGAGGGGACCCCGGTCTTCGCGGAGCACGAGCGGAGATGAGCGGGTACAACTGAGCGGAGCGTCTGGCGGCCATAGCGGGGCCTGCCACTTCCCGAAGGACAGAGACACCAAGAGGGGAGGTGACGCTCATGATCAGCTGGCTCGCAGCTGCGGCTTTCGGCTTGGGACGACTCATTACCGGGTTGTTCTTCGCGGAAGGATCTAGCTGGGCGTAGTGTGAAGTCGGGATCCCCATCCCCCATGCTCGTACTATGAAGAAGACCCAGCTAATAAAGGCCTACGTGGGATTGGTCGCGATCGCTTCGGTCGCGGTCATGGGATTGGCTTGGCGCCAAGATTCCCTCTTTCCGGGAATCTGGCCAAGCTTGATCCTACTCCTCGTGGCATTCCTGCTGGGGGTCTCTGCAACAACGGTTCGCGGTGGCGGCGCGAAGGGTTCGCTTTCCTTCATCGTGCATATCACTGGCGGGATCCTCTTCGGGGCGTTCTGGGGCGGCGGGCTCGCGGCAGTAGCTACCGCACTGGACGAACTAGTTGCTCGTCGAGAGCCCATCAAAGCCCTCTTCAATATCGCTCAGCGGACGCTCTCGCTTGCTTGTGCAGTTCTAGTCTACAGGCTTCTCGGCGGGACACTGCCTCCTGCGTTTCTTGCTCCTGGCGCGACCTGGGTCGCAAGAGACGTCGTTCCCCAGGTGTTAGCGTTCTTCGCTGGTTCGGCCGTCTACTTTGCGATAAACTCCGCACTGGTTAGCGGCGCAGTTGCGATTAGCAATTCTAAGACGTTCCGACAGGTCTGGGCCACTGGATACCTGTGGGTACTCGGGTACGATATCGGCGCCAGCAGTTTCGCCCTGTTGATCGCTTGGGTCTATGTAAAGTTCGACGGGCCAGACGGCTTGTCTAAGATCGCCTTCCTTGCTGTATTCTTGCCCCTCATTGCGGCGAAGCACGTCTATGCAAAACTGAATACCCTACAAAGCCTTTACGACGAACTTGATTCCGCTTATGAAAAACTCGAACTAAATGTTCGTGAACAGCTCGAGATGATGGTCAAGTCTATCGAGGCCAGAGACCCTTATACCTCCGGTCATTCTCGTCGCGTGGCTGCGCTTTCCAAAGCGATTGCTCAGGATTTGGGAATTGATTCGAAGCTCGTCGATGAAATCGAGAACGCGGCACTCCTCCATGATGTGGGCAAGATCCACGAAGAATTCGCTCCTCTCTTGTCGAAGGAAGGTCGTTTGACCGAGGAGGAGTGGGAGATAATGAAGACGCACGCGACCAAGAGTGCAGAACTCGTCGCGCTCTTTTCACGCTTTCAGGGCAACGTCCTGGAGAGTGTACGGTGGCATCACGAGCGTTGGGATGGCAAGGGTTATCCAGACGGAATTGTCGGCGAAAGGATTCCGCTGGGTGCCCGAATCATCATGATCGCGGACACTATCGATGCCATGACGACGGACCGCCCTTACCGAAAGGCACTCTCCTTCGAAAAGGTTGTGTCCGAATTGATTAAGTATCGGGCGATTCAGTTCGACCCTAGCCTAGTTGATGTCACCACTAACTCGGTCACAGTCCGTCGCTTGGTTTCCGATAAGGAGTTTCTTGCGGAGCAAACGCATTCTATCAAGTCGTTGCCGAAGAAAGCCGGCCGACCGGCACTGCGTTCCCAGCGAAGCTTTTGGGAGGGCTTGCGTTCCTCAGTTGGGCAGGAATAGCCCGAGGCGCTGTAAGTAAGTTGTGCAGGCGATGGGAAGGGTGGCCAGGACTCCTCGCACTTGAGCCTCAAGGGCGTTAACCGAGTAACCCAATGCCCTGCCCGCTAGGGCTAGCGAAGACAAGACCTCCACTCTATCAATTCTGTCCAGCCGCTCGATTCTTTTTTTCTGAGATTGAAGCTCGCTCCAGGCCTCCAAAGGCCGGTTCTGTCTGAGAAGTAACACCGTCTTCCATCGTGCAAACTTGCCAGCGAATCCGATAGAGATGGCGGACGGCGAGATCTGGCATGCTTCCGAAGCGGCTCTAAGTGCCCCGGGCTCATCTCCAAGGAAGAACGCGATATCTGCAGCAAATAGATGCGCCGCTTGAGTCAGCCACAGCAGCGTTGCATATGTGGTTTCTTCTTGAAGGGTTTGAAGCGCTGCGCGCGCTGACCTACACGGTCCCCACGCGGCAATCAAGCCGCGTTGAGCTGTCGAATTGATCCGGTCGATTGATCCTGGTTTGGAGCTCCGTGCGTGGTGCCACGCCATTTCGGCCCAGTATCGATGTCGCTCTATTGGTCCCAATCGGGAATAACACAGTGCGAGATTGTTCGCTGCTTGGGTCATCAACGGTTCGTTGTCAAGTCGTGCTGCGGTCTTGTACGCGATACTAAAGTGTGTGACTCCTTTGTCGTAAGCTCCGTCTGCGGCGGCGATGGCGGCAATGCCCATGTTGATGAGGACCTGAGTTGTATCGGTTGCACCGGCCTCTATTGCCGCTCGAGACGCTTCTGATACCTGCTGGAAACCCTTATCCCCCTCACGATGGTGGTAGTAGGTCATCGCACGTGCCAAGAGAACCTTTCCCCTTTGAAGGCTATCCAAGCCTTCCATACCTACGCATGCTATCGCTTTACGTGCTTCTTGGTTGATTCCTACGTGTCGGAGGTCGGCCCCCATTGAAGCAGCGGTGAGCCCCGCTCTAATGCGAGCCAGTGGAGACAGCCCATAGCGAATAGTCCTTATGAGACCTTCTAAGAGTCGCGGGTATTCTGTTATTCGGTAGGAGTTCATGTGTCGCTTGCTCTCAATAGAAAAGACGTCCACACATTCCTGTATCACTGGATTTGACTTCTCGAGGGCTGAGAGCTTGCAAAGGCGAACCAACGCATCCCCCCACGCCCCCATCTCCTGATACGTCTCCGCCAATAGCAGCGTCGCCTCCGCCTTCGCACTCCCTTTGAGCTGCCCCACCGCAGAGGACAGCGCCCGCGCCGCCTCGTCCGGCGCCCCGTGGGTGATCGCGTCCCGCGCCCCCGTCAGCAGGAACGGCGTCGCCTCTTCCCGCCGCCGAGCCCGGATGCAGTGCCACGCGATCTCCAGCCCCGGCACCGCCGTCCCGGCCGCCACCGCCGCCAGCAGCCGCTCCGCCACCCCGTAGTGCAGCCGCACCCGGGCTGCCGTCGGAATCTTGAGGTACAGCCGAGCTCGGATCAGCTCATTGACGAACTCCAGCCCGCGCCCGGTATCGCGCAGCAGCCGCTGCTGCACCAGCTCCGACAATGCCGCGATGGTCTGCACCGGCGAGAACTCCAGCACCTCGAAACACTCGAGCTCGTTGAGCCGCGGACCGAGAATGGCCGCCAGATACAGGGCCATGCGGGTCCGCGGGGTCATCGCCGGCAGCATCCGCTCGATCAGCCGGTCATATCCCGCCGCCTCCAGCGCCGAGGCAGGGACGTCGTCCCCCATCGCGGGCAACAGCACGGCCAGCGCGGCGTCGCCGTGGGTGAGCCAGTCCTGGGTCAGCAGCTCGAGCGCCATCGGGTTGCCCCCCGCGGTCCGCAGCAGCGCGCGCCGCTCCGGCGAGGCCGGCTGGCGCGACGCCCCCAGGAGCAGCCCGCTCAGCAGCTCGTCGGAGTCGGGCTCCGGCAGCACCCCCAGCTCAATCCGATCCAGCGGCAGATAGTTCCCGGCCTGGCGGAGCCGCGCCGCCTGCGGCGACTCGTCCGACTCCGGCGGCCGGCCCAGCAGCACGACCATCAACCGCTGCTGCACCGCGCGGCGCAGCACCAGGTGCAGCACGCTCAGGCTCGCCTCATCGGAGCGCGGATAGTCGTCCACGATCAGCAGCACCGGCTGCTCCTCGAGAATCGAGTCGAGCAGCGCCAGCGTCCCCTCCGCGAAGTGCAGCCGCGCCGCCTCGCCCTCCGCCGGCCGCGGCGCCGGCAGGCCGCGCAGTCGCTCCCGCACCTTCGGCACCATGCGCGCCACCTCGGCCAGCGCCTCCGGGGCGGTGGCCAGCGCCCCGGGACGCTCCAGCAGACTGGTGATCAGGGCGCCGATCATCCCGAAGGCCATTCGCTGTTCCAGCTCGAAGCACTGCACCCGCGCGACCGCCGCGCCCTCCAGCTCCGCTGCCGCGGCGAATCGCATCGCGAGGGTGGACTTCCCCACGCCGGTCTCCCCGCCGAGCAGGACGTGGCGGGTGTTGTACTGGGTCGTGCGCTCCCACGCCTCCCACAGCACGCCATACTCGGCCGCCCGCCCGACCAGGCGGGGCGCGGCGAGCCGCCCCTCGCCGCCCGAGATGGCGAAGCGGGACGGGCGCGTTTCCATGCCGCGCCGCAGCCGCTCCGCCATTCCGCGCAACGGCTCGGACGGTCGCGCCCCCAGCTCGCGCTCCAGCTCTTCCCGCCAGGCCTCGTAGGCGCGCAGCGCGCTCACCCGGTCGCCCTGCAAGGCCAGGGCCTCCATGCGCGCCCGCACGGCTTCCTCCGCCAGCGGGTCGAGCACCAGCAGACGGTCGGCCAGCGCGAGCATCCCGGGCAGATCGGCGCTGCGGCGCGCCTGGTCCACCAGGGTGAGCAGCGCGGCCTGAATCAGGGGGAGCAGCTGGGCATGGCGCCGGTCGCGCCAATGCTGGAACTGCGGCGCGTCCTCGATGTGAAAACCGCGCAGGAAGCCATCCACCTCGAGTGACGGCTGGCCCGCCTCGGCCAGCAGCTCGCCCGCCTCCAGCCGGTCGAGGTCCCGTACCAGCCGCGGCGGGCGGAAGCGGATCTCGGCGTGATTGCCGGTGAGACATTCCGCGCCGAAGATGCCGCGCAGCACGGTGAACGCCATCGAGAGCGAATGACGGCTGTTCTCCTCGGGAACCCCGGGCCAGAGCAGCTCGGCCAGCTCGTCCCGCAGGTGCACCGGTCGCTCGTCCATCACCAGGTAGACCAGCAGCGCCAGATGCTTGCGCACCTTGAGCTTGAGCGGCCGGCCGTCGGGCCGCCGCAGCTCCGGAATCCCCATCAGCTTGAGGTAGTAGGTCTCCGCCATCCGTGGCTCCGGCCCGGGGCCTGGCTTCGCCCGGGCGCGGGAGATAGTACGGAACCGCGCAGGAACCATCAAATCGGGAGCGGAGACTCGCCCCCGATCGTTTGAGGATTTCGGCGCCGGCGAGTGGGGAAGGGGAGCGCCCGCGCGCCGGGTTACTTGCCGCCCGCGACCAGTTCGCGCTCGATGCGCCGGTCGGGGATCAGCCAGATCAGCGCGACCAGCATGTACAATCCGAACGCCGCCCAGGGCGCCACGAACGCCAGCGCGATCCCCGCGGCGTAGATCAGGATGGAGATCCTGCCCTTGACGTCGCTGCCGATCGCGCGGGCGAGCGCGGAGTCCTTCCCGTGGCGCGCCAGCAGCAGCCGCACCAGCAGGTAGTACGCGCACCCGGCGCAGATCAGCACCGTCCCGTACGCCGCCACCGGACCCGCCGCGAAGTGGGTCGCGCCCATCCACGCCGTCACGAACGGCACCAGCGTCAGCCAGAACAGCAGGTGCAGGTTGGCCCACAGCACCCCGCCGCTCACCTGCGTCGCGGCCTGCAGCAGGTGGTGATGATTGTTCCAGTAGATCCCCAGGTAGACGAAGCTGAGCACGTAGCTGCCCAGCAGCGGAAGCAGGGCGCGCAGCGCGCCCAGCTCGGCGCCCTCCGGGGGACGCAGCTCCAGCACCATGATGGTGATGATGATCGCGATCACCCCATCGCTGAACGCTTCCATCCGGCCCTTGCTCACCGGGCGGTCCGGGCCGCGGTGGTGTCCTGCGGCGCGATACGGAAGTGGAAGGTCTGCTCCACCCACTGGCGCACCCGGTGCCCGCCCACCACCGCCGGGCGGAAGCGCATCTCCGTCAGGACCCGGCGCACCGCGACCGCGAAGTCGGGATGGGTGGCGAGCACCACCCGGTAGCTGAGCGTGTCCACCGCGCCGAGGGTATCCACTACGTAGCGCACCTGGGCGAACCCGGTGATGCCGCGCGCGAGCAGCGACGGCGGGTAGCTGGGCGCGGCGCTCTTGGGATCCCGCACCACGGTGCTGTCCACCTCCAGCTCGGTCATCGCCACCTCCTTCTCGCGCTGCGGCGGCAGGGTCGCCCCCAGCTCCTGGGCGCTGAACTCCGGCGTGTCGCCCCGGGCCACGATCTTCTGGGCCTCCTGCGTGGCCGGGGCGAGCCCCTCGCTCATCTCGCCGGGGGTGATTGTAGCCGCCACGAACGGCAATTGCCCCTCGACCCGGTCGGTGCCACCCTTCTGGTCGGGCGGCACCAGATACACCAGGTCATGATCCAGCAAGGGTTTGGTGATGATGCGACGGATGGGGACCACCAGCGAGGCAAAGACCGCCAGGTGCAGCAGCAGGGCCAGTCCGGTGAGCGGGTGGCGCGACAGCCACGCGTCGCGGGTAGGAGGTTGGAAGAGGCGGAGCATGGGGTTCCCGTGTGGACGATGCCCAATCTGCCGGGGGGCCGCAAGGTGACCCCCTCCGCTGCTCGCCGCGTGGTTTCCCTGCTACCTGCCGGCACCGAGATGCTGCACGCCCTCGGCGGGGGTTCGCTGCTGGTCGGGCGCTCGCACGAGTGCGACTTCCCCCCGGAGGTGGGCGGCCTTCCGGTGGTGAGCCGTCCCGCCCTCCGGCTCGAAGGCCTGACCCCCGACGAAGTGGACCGCGCCGTCGCCGAGCGGCTGAAGAGCGGCGCCAGCCTGTACGAAGTGGACGAAACGCTGCTGCGCGAGCTGGCCCCCGACCTGGTGCTCACCCAGGACCTTTGCCAGGTCTGCGCGCCTTCGGGCACCGAGCTGACCCGCGCGCTGCGTACCCTGCCGCGGCAGCCCGAGGTGCTCTGGCTCTCCCCCCAGACCATCGCGGAGATCGAAGCGAACCTGCTCGCGGTGGGCGAGGCGATCGGCCGGGGCGACGCGGCCCGCGCGCTGCTCGCTTCCAATCGCGAGCGCATCGCCCGCGTCGTGCAGGCGGTGCGGGGCGCGCCGGTGCGGCGGGTCGCCTTTCTCGAATGGCTCAGCCCGTTCTTCTCCGCGGGCCACTGGGTGCCCGAGATGATCGCCCTGGCTGCCGGCCTGGACCCGCTGGGGAATAGCGGTGCCGACTCGCGGCGGGTGGAATGGAAGGAGATCGCAGCGGGAGCGCCGGAAGCGGTGATCGTTGCGCCTTGCGGCTTTCGGCTGGAGCCCGCCGCGGCGCTCGCGCGCGAGCTCCCGGTGCTCGACGGCGCCGCGCTCTACGCGGTGGACGCCAACGCGTACTTTGCGCGGCCCGGACCGCGGGTGGCCGAGGGGGTCGAGCTGCTGGCGCACCTGTTCCACCCGGAGCGCTTCGCCTGGCCCCATCCTACGGTGCCGTGGGTCAGGCTTCGCTGAGATCGCTCTGGAAGGCTGCTGTTTCCCGCGGGAGGTTCCCTGCCACCAGGGCGACGATGAGAAACGGCAGGTACCATTCGATGTAGGTGCCGCCGCCGTGGGTCTTCCAGAGCTGGACGGCCGCCGCCACCGCCGCGCTTGCCGCGGCCAGCGTCGCCAGGGTGCCGTTCCGCACCAGCCAGCAGGCCAGCGCGCAGCAACCCAGGAAGATCA
>Ga0075425_100008319_pt1 | contig 10997 bp, 7 predicted proteins | sample SoiMethybrSBSTD4_FD_75300 | JGI IMG/M metagenome (GOLD analysis project Ga0075425, IMG submission 75300) | Bulk soil microbial communities from a Populus tree surrounding site in Tennessee, USA - Soil MetaG P. TD hybrid SBSTD4 | ecosystem: Environmental > Terrestrial > Soil > Tree plantation...
GAACCGATCAGCAGCTCGTGAACGCGCCCGCCTCGGTCACCGTGATCACGAACGCAACGATTCAGAACACGCCCGCGACCAACGTGGGCGATCTGTTGCGCGCCGTACCCGGCATCAACATCTCTCAGCTCACGGCCCGCGACGTCAACATCACCACCCGCGGCGCCACGTCCACGCTGGCCACCTCGCAACTCGCGCTCGTGGACGGCAGGAGCGTCTATCTGGATTTCTTCGGCATGGTGATGTGGGATCTCGTCCCCACGAATTCGAGCGAGATCAAACAGATCGAAGTCATTCGCGGACCGGCGTCCGCCGTGTGGGGCGCGAATGCCATGACCGGCGTCGTCAACGTCATCACCCTGTCGCCGCGCGAGCTGGCCGCCACTGGTCGCGGTGAATCGTTGACGATTGGGGCCGGTTTCTTCGACCGCGACGCGACCGGCGTCGACAACGGCACCGGCGGACTGTTCTATGTGAATGGAACGCACGCCCAGGCCGTCAACGACAAGTGGGCCTACAAATTGTCGGCCGGTTACTTCTCCCAGGACCCGCTGCCACGGCCGACGGGGACCATCCCGAATTCGTTCAACACGCCCTACCCGCCCTACACGAACAAGGGCACGGCCCAGCCCAGGTTCGACGCGCGTGTCGATTACGCGCTGGACAATTCAGCGACGCTCGTCTTCTCGGGCGGAGTGGCCGGCACCGAGGGCATGATCCACAGCGGCATCGGTCCCTTCGACGTCGACAGCGGATCAACGCTGACCTATTTCAGCGGCCGCTACCAGAAGGGCGGCCGCCGCATCGCCTTCTTCACGAACATCCTCAACGGCGACGCGACGAACCTGCTCTCTCGAGATCTGTCCGGTCAGTTCCTGCCGTTGATCTTCGACACGAAAACGTTCGACATCGAGGCTTCCGATCTCCGAACCGTGGGGTCACGTCACATCCTGACCTATGGCGGCAACTACCGTCACAACAGCTTCGACATCTCGATCGCTCCCAACGGCGACAATCGCAACGAGGGCGGCGCCTACGCGCAGGACGAGATCTTTCTCAGCGATCGGTTCAGATGGGTGATCGGGGGACGGGTCGACAAATTCTCGTCGATCGACAACGCGGTGTTCTCGCCGCGCACGACGTTCATGTACAAGCCGTCGCTGAATCAAACTTTTCGCGTCTCGTTCAACCGTGCGTTCAGAGCGCCGTCCTTCATCAACAACAACCTCGACGTCGTCCTCCTGAACCAGGCCAATCTCAGCGCGATCTCGCCCGCGCTCTCGGCCTTTGTGTTCCCGTTCCGCGCTGTCGGCAACCCGGACCTCAAACAGGAGTCGATGACGGCTTACGAGATCGGCTACACGGGCGTGTTGAACAGGCGCGCCACCGTGACGGCGGCGGTGTATTGGAACACTACTGATGACGGGATCTTCTTCACGCAGGCCGGACGCTACACGGCAACCAATCCGCCGGTCACGTGGCCTCCACAGATTCCGACGTTCGTGTTGAACCTGATTCCACCACCAGGGCTGCCCTCGCTCTTCACGTATCAGAATCTTGGAACGGTGCATGACAAGGGCATCGAGCTTGGCGTGGACGCGGTGGTCAATCGCTACCTCAGCGTGTTTACGAACTATTCCTACCAGGCCGATCCCGATGTGGAGGGCTTCGATCCAAGCGAGATCAACTTTCCGGCGAACAATAAGTTCAATATCGGCTTCAACGGCAATTACAAGAGGTATTTCGGAAACCTGAGCGTCAACTACACGGACTCGGCCTACTGGCAGGACGTGCTGGATCAGCGCTACGCCGGCACGACCGACGCGTTCACGCTGGTGAATATGGGACTTGGAGTGAAGTGGTCGCAGGATCGTCTTGTCACGAGTCTCAAGATCAACAACCTGCTGAACAGCGAAGTGCAGCAACACATCTTCGGCGACATCATCAAGCGCCAGGTGGTCGGGGAGGTCAGATACTCGTTCTAGCTACGCCGGGTCCAAAGAGCAGGACCCGGCCTACGCGCCGGGTCTAAAAAGCAAGACCAGGCCTACTCAACGGCGAACGCGAGCAGCACGTTTCCTGGGCGTCCGATCAGACTCACGTACCCCGAGTTGACGTAGACCATCCCGCCGGAGACGACGACCCCGGGACCATCAATGGCGCCGCCCTTGGCTTTCACGCCATTGACGGTCTGGAACTCCTGGTTGGTGTTGAACGACCAGACGGTCGTCCCGTCGTCGGCGGCGTGCGCGCGGATGCCGCCGTCCATCGAGACCGAGAACACGATGCCGGGGATCGCGGTGACCGCTGCGCCCTGCGCCTGACTGCATCCACGCTCGGCGCCGCAGAGCCGTGCCTCGGCGTCCTTCGACCAGGCGACCGCGCCGGTGTCCACGTTCACTGCGCGGAGGCCGCCCGCTGCTCTGGCCGGACCGTTGATGCTGAAGTACACCTGTCGTGCGTCGGCAGCCGCGCCCCACTGGCCACCAAGGCCCGCGCCGTCGCTCGTTTTGTATTGCCACACGAGCGCCCCCTGTTTGTCAGGGTCGATTGCGTAGGCCATGCCTGACTTCTGCTGGACGATGAGGATGTCCGAGCCGTTGGTACGCTTGGCAAGTACAGGCGACATCGAGAAATCGTGGTCGGGACCGAGATCGTTCGGGCAGTTGGGATTCTCATCGCCTCGCTTGCAGCCGCCCACCCAGACGTCCTGCGTCGGCTGGAAGGTCCACAGGATTTTCCCGGTCGCCATGTCGAACGCCACGACCGCGTCGCTCGTCTTCGAGTTCGGCTCGGAATAGGCGTTGCCGGTCGCGACGTAAATCGCGCGCCGGCGGGCATCGACGGTTGGAGCAGCCCAGATGCCGGCGCCCGCAGGCCCCCAGAGCTGAACGCCGTCCTTGTTTTTCCCGCGCGGCTTGGGCTCTTCCATCGTGTAGGTTTTCCAGATCAATGCGCCGGTGTTTGCATCGAGCGCGCTGACGCTGCCTCTGAACGTGCAGCACTCGTACTTGGACGATCCGCCCTGGCCTTCTTCGCCCACGCCAGCGACCGGTACGTAGACGCGGCCGTCGTACACGGTCAGCGAGCCGGTCGACTTGGCGTAGACGTGATCGTCCATCTTGCGGTTCCAGATCTCTTGACCCGTCTCGGTATCGACGGCGTATGCATTGGCACCGCCGTCCGCCACATAGACAGCGAAGCCGTTCGTGCCGTTCGCGCGCTTGTAAGGTCCAACCGACGGTGCCGTCCGAATGCCCGCCTTCGTGTGGAACATCCAGTACGTGCAGCCGCTCTTCGCATCGAGCGCGAAGAGGTCGCCGCTCTCGCTGCCGACGAACAATCGGTTGCCGAGGATCGCGGGCTGCGAGCGTGCGGAGCTGACACCGGGAAATCCGAAGGCCCATTTCAACTTCAGACGCGGAATCATCGGCGCCGTGAGGCCGCCCTGATCAGCCGACTGAAAACGTGTGTTCGTTGCGCCGGAGCCACCCCACCCATTCCAACCGTTGGTCAGATCCGCGGTCGTGATCGCAGGCGCCTTGGCCGTGCACGTGCCAGCGTTGGACGGCGGCGCCGCTGTCCCAACTGGCCGGCCCGCCAGGAATGCGGCAACGGCGCGGCGTTCGGCGTCGGTCAATGCCGATCCCTGGCGGAACATCTGACCGCTGGTGAGCGCGACCATGATGCTCTCGGGCGCGATCTGCGCAAGGACCTCGCGGGTTGGCGCGCGGGAATCGGGCGCGGGGTTCACGTGACAGGAAGCGCAGTTTGCCTGGAACACCGCGGCGCCATCGGGAGCCTGCGCGGCGGCGCGTACCGCGAAGGCAGCCAACAGAAACACGGTCACGAGGGCAGGCGCAGGTCTCATCAGTGCTCCGAGCATTAAGACACCGGGTGTGATTTTCCGCACCGGCTAACGGAAAATCACACCCGGTGTCGTGGCGGTATTCGCGAAGTCATTATAGAGTCTGCGAGAATACACGCCCGGAGCGTCTCAACCTATGACCTGTTTCGGTGTACGCGGTGCGACGCTGATCGCACTCTATGTGTTATGCGCATCGCTGGCGCTCAGCGGCCAGGGCGCGAATCCCGCACCGCCGTCCGTCCCGTTAGCTGCCGATGCACCATTCACGGTTGCCGTCAGCACGACGACGATCGAAGGCGGTCCCGTTTACGTCGCCGGCAACGGACCGCAAGGTGCCGGATTCCGCGTTATCAACGGTGGCGTGAGAAACCTCGCCAATGGCAGCGCGCATGCCGCGACCAACGCCGAGACGCAATTCCTGATCGCCGGCACGCCCAACGTTCGAATCCTGTTCACCGTCGCCGAGGGCCTCTACCGCATCGTCGGCAAACGATCCGCGGGAATTTCACGGGTGGCGGATTTGCGAGGAAAGCGCGTCACGTTGCCGCGTGACACGTCAGCGCACTACGCGCTCGTGCGCATGCTGTCCACGGCAGGTCTGTCTGAGTCCGACGTGAAGATTGTCGATCTGCCTCGCGAGCAGATGGCGGCGGGAGTCATCGACGGCCGCGCGGATGCGATCTCGATGTGGGAACCGGAGGCACAGAAGGCGGTCGATGGACTCGGGCGGGATGCGATCGTGTTCCAGGACAACAAGGTCTACCGCGAGCTGTTCAGCCTCTACACCACGACCGACGTGCTCGGCGATTCGCGCCGCCGCCCGCAGCTCGTGAGCTTCGTGCGCGCGTTACTGAGCGCGGTCGATGAGATGAAGGCAAAGCCCGCGCCGCACTTTCCATTGATCGCGAAGACGACTGGGCATCCCGTCGAGCAGGTCGCGCGCAGCTGGGAGCACCATGCGTTTCCGGTCGCCGTGCCGGGCGATATGCTCGACGTGATGGTCGAGGAAGAGAAGTGGGTGGCACCAAAGCAGAATCGCGCGCCTCGATCGCGCGCGACGCTCGCGGCATTCTTCGAACCGAAAATCCTGGACGAAGTTCGACGCCGCTGAACGCGTCATCAGCGTGCGGCGGCGCCGATCTGGATGTCAGTGTCTTCCCATGCGACGACCACGAAGGCGGGCGTGATCTCGGATACCTGCGGTACTCGAATGCGATACGTCCCTGGTGTGATCGCAGGAAATTCAAACGAGCCGTCGCTCTTGATAGATGCCTCGAGTGCGCCGATCACGTGACCGGTGAGCTCGACTTTCGCGGACGCCAGGCTTGCAGGCGGCACACCAGTGACCTTGCCGCGCAGTTTCGGCAGGCCAGCGGGAGGCGCAATAGTGATGACCAGGCCTGAAATGTCGGCCGTCCCGACCGTGACGCCTTGTGACACATCCTGTGTGCCGAGACGCACAGACGCGAGCCTGTACCCTCCGGGCATGCCGGCCAGTTCGACCTCGTGACGCGCCGGTTGCAACTGTGTCCGGAATGTGCCATCGGCGTTGATGTGCGCCGTCTCGTAACTTTTGTCAGTCAGGAATCCGAGCCAGCCGTAGGGAAGTGGACCGTTCTGGACGACGACGCGTCCTGTGACCATTCGTAGCGTCGGTCGCGCGATGTCGAGGCGAACGTCGGCTTGTTCCACCCTGAACGCGCGTGATGGCATGCCCGGCGGCGCGGGGAAGAGGCTGAGCAAATACGCCCCGGTCGGAAGATGGCCGAACGTAAAATTGCCATCGGCTCCGATCGGGCTTTCGAGCAACTCGCCGAGCGCAACGCCAGACAGCACCGCTTTCTCTTGAACACCGCCGGCCGGAGGCGAATCGACGTGGCCGCTGACGCGGCCGCCGGGTGGCATCAGGACCGTGAAATCGATGCCCGCAACCGGCGCCTCGGCGCCGACGGTGACGACGGTGGCGCGGTCGGCGCTGGTGGTCGCCGGATAAAACGTCGGATATCCGAACACGCTCGCGATGATCAGATATCGCCCTGGCGCGAGATTGGGGAGACGGTAGCGTCCTTGCGCGTCAGTCAGCGTCGTGGCGGCTGGCGCAGTCGTTGCGTAATAGTTTTGACCGTCGGACGGAAGGATGTTCGGGGGCGGTGCCGGAAGGGCCGAGATACGAATGGCCGCGGCCGGTGCGCCTTCGCGCGTCTGCAATTGTCCCATCACCACGCCGGGCCGAGCAGCTGTTGCCACCTGCAGCAACAAGAAAAGCGCCAAAGCCGTACCGGTCATTCACGGTCCTCCCGTGCAAGCATAGCCCACCCGATGATTAACGATATTTAACCCACCGTTAAGCGATCGTGCATGGCGATCGAGTACGCTGGCGTCCTCAGTTTCTGGAGTCCCCCAGATGACATCAGCACGAACGCAATGCCCGGAATGCCGTGGTGCTCGGGTGGCCGCGCTCAACGCCATCCTGTTCGCGCCGAACGCCGACTTCTTTCGGTGCGAGGAATGCGGTTACCTGTGGCACGTCCAGAAGGGTCAGGACGGGCCAGCCAGTCGATCGTTGCTGGGAACAGGCGGTTTCGATCCGTCGGCGACCGTGCCGGTTGGAAAACCAAGTCGTGCGAGGGCGCATCACCGCACGTAGCGCGCCGTCAGGCGCTTTGCCATCGCCGCTGATTACCAGGCCAAAGCAACAATCAACGCAGCGATACTCGTGATGACTGCGGTGACGCCCACGCCGATAGCAATCCGGACTCTTCGCGCTGTCTGCTCTTGCGCGATTGTGAGAGCCTGAATCTGCTGGGCAATGTCCTCGAGCAACCGAGCCGATTCCATCGACGTCGTTTCAAGTTGCTGGAGTCGTGCCTCGACGCTTGGAGCAGGGCTCCTGTTGGATGGCCCCGCCGCCGCGAGTAACTGCCTGGCGGCAGTAACAAGGGCAGGGCCATGTGTCAGTATCGTCGCCCACGGTATGCCCGGCATCTTCAAACCCCTTGAGCGCCTGTGTTGTGGCGCGACGTCCCACCGTCCCGCTTCGATTGAGCCGTGCGGGTCCGTTTCGCAGCAGCCTTCCGCTTTGCCATACGTGCCTCCACTGTCTCGCCGCTGCAACCGATATGCCGGTGTTCATCAGCGGAGGCCGAGCGCTCAGCTAAGTTTGCGCTCCGACTATAATCCTGCCCGTCGCACGGTTTGAACGCCGAAGCTCGATTCGGAGGCCGTATGCCGCGATTCGCGATTGCCTCTGTGATGCCGGTGATCGTGTTTCTCGCGACCATCGCGGACGCTCAGTGGCTCAAGTCTCCAACACCCGGCATTCCTCGCGCGTCAGACGGAAAACCGGACTTGATCGCAGCTGCGCCCAGGACGGCTGAGGGAAAACCGGACCTGTCGGCGTATGCAGATGCGGCTTCCTTGATACCGTTATCGAACACGCGACTTGGTGCCCGCATGTTCGAGCTCGAATTCAGACCAGACGAGCGCGGAGCTGTGACAGCGGAAATAGTGCCTGTCGGTGTGCGGCTCGTTCGCAAGTAGCCGGTCGCGTGTCGCGGCTGGTCAGGTGGGGTGGGTGAACCGGTTGGTCATTTCGCAAGCGACTCCTTTTTGGGGGGGTGAGGTGATTCGACGCCGAGACGGGTTCGAGAAGCCGGCCCGTCCTTTCCTTTCTCGACATGCCATAGATAGCCGCAGTCCTGGCACCGGAAGAAATCGACGTTCGGGGAGTAGAACACGTCGTCGAGTGGTGACACGCGACGACGAGTACACTGAGGGCACTGCGTTCGTGCCGAAACCATAGAGCACCCGTCGGGCCACGCTGGGGGTGGGCAGCCCGCTCTGGTGATCCGCGATCAGCAACACGCTGTCGAATCAGAAGAGCCGAAACGACCAGCAGTGTACTTCAAAACGGTTGAGCTGTGACCACCAGGAGAAGCTCAGTCCTTCAGCCTCTTACGTCGGGAAATCAAGTGACGCGCCAACAGTCCGCCGCCAAGTCCTGCGGCGGCCAGCAGCGTAAGCGTTGCGGGCTCAGGAACGGGTACCGGACGTTGTGATTGAGGCGGAGGAATGCCTTCCCGGCCCCGACCTGCGCCTCGCCCTTGTGCCGATATGGTGACCGTGGTCAGGAGGATTGTCCCAATGGAAGCCACAGCGATCAGGAAATTCGTCACGGTCTTTCTCCCGCTTGCGAGGGTGGAGACAGGCTCATAAGCGTCCGCACGGTCACCCATGCGGGCGGTGCAAGCGCCTTAGGAATACTCGTGGTTATGAACGACGAAAGGGATTGATTGGTACACAGACTGGATCGGCGCGTGCAGGGCACTGCTGAAAGCGCGCCTTCAACGGAGTCCGTGGTAGCTCACTAAGTTGTCGATGCGTAAGTGGGGTGGGTGACGGGTTTCGAACCTGATTGCGGGTGTTTTGCTAACTGTTGATGGCGCAGCACTTGTGGCCGCAACCGCTTTCGACTCCGCCGTTTATCCCCGATTCGCCTTCCACTGTATTCCTCCTGAATCCGCGGGAGTGCTCCCCGCTCGTGGAGACGTTCTGGAGACGGGAACAACCGTGGTCGCGGATCGCCGGCACAGCTCGGCAGCACACATCGGACCCGACCATGACCTTGCCTCTCGCAACGCCCGGAGCCAACGCTCTCGGTATATGTAAGTGAGGGGATCTGCAACGGGAGCTGCACAGCCCGGTGCATTTGCTCCCGATCCGCCTCCGTCGCTGGTCCAATCCGTCTCTGGAGGTGTCCAACATTCCAGAGGTTGCAGATCATGGCTATCCGGCGTTGGGCGATCCTCGGCGTCCTGTGGCTAATCTCTCTTGTGGCCGTGTCAGGGCAAGCGCCACTTTGGCAACCGCTCCCCGAGCCCAGAGTGTTCTTCGGAGAGGATGTTGGCTTTCGTGTGGAGGGCTTGCGTGGCGAAGTGCCGACCGGAGTCATCGTCATCAAGATCAATGGGAAGTGGGTCGAAGCTCAGGTCGGCCCGAAGCTGGGTCCGATTAGGTAACCCGATGATTCATCGGTATCGTGCGATTCCTTCGCAGCAACATCGCTGCTGTGACCAGCGCCGAACATCCAGAACGCCAGTCTCTCGGACATCAGTCCACGTAGCACGGAGAGGCACGAAGGCGATTCCTCACTGCTGACTCCAGCGGCCCATTAAGGGTTGTCGATCTTGAACCGGTTGCGGTGATGTTCCGGGTGTTCCGATTGGTAGAGGGAGCCTTACGACGACTCCACTCGATACGGAAGTTCATGTCAGGTCGCATCTGGTCAGAGCGTGCGCTTCAATTCCACCTGATAATGCAACCATCCTTCAATCGGACACTTGTTGCTCTCGCGAGACGATCTGCAATCCACCGACATCGTGCCCCGCATCATCTCGTTCTCGACGAGTTGCAGTCGATACGTAAACGGGAGCAGTGGTCCCATGCCATCGCAGGAAATGCTGACCGCGTTCTGATCTTGTGATGCCCGACAATTCCAGCGAGTCGCACGCGCATTACCGGTTCCCATGATCACATCAACCTCAAGGTGCCCTGGGTAGCCATGGAACTTCAGCGTGCCCTTCTCATCCGTTACATCCAACTGTTGGTCTGTCCGGTCACTTAGCTTCATCGTCCCAGCCCACTGCGTGTCTACTACGCTCTTGAGCGGCTGCGGTTCCGGACCGGGTTGCGCGGTTCCAGATGCACTCGGTGGCTGGGTCGGGTTCAAAAAGTAAGCTGCGGCCAACAATAGTGCGTTGCGTCTCCATAATCGTTCGAGAGGCTGCAGCCGCCATGACAGGTTGGAACGACCGGACACGGATCTAGGCAGTGCAGTTCGACTTGGAGGACGAGCCGCAGCCGTGCGGCTGGTCAGCGGGTCTGCGCGGGTTGACGATCCGGTGCGGGTGACGGTTGCAGAGTCGAGGTTGAAGGTCGCATCGAGGCTATCGAGTCATCGACGCTCAGGGTGCGCGTTGGTCGTCGGCTGTTCTGGCTGTCATTTAGCCTTCTCGGGGTCATCGGTCTGTAGCCCCGCTCGAATATAATCCTGATCGCCCGCGACTGTTCTGCACGGTCAACGTTAGATCGGAGGAAATATGTCCCGACTAGCGATTGCGTCGGTGCTCGTGATGGTGGCGTTGATGGCCCCCAGTGCCGAGGCGCAGTGGCTCAAGTATCCAACGCCTGGTATCCCCCGCACGGTGGACGGCAAGCCGGATTTGTCCGCTCCGGCCCCCCGAGGCGGCGACGGTAAGCCTGACTTGTCTGGCGTGTGGCGGGGCGGCGGAAAATATCAGTCGGATCTCAGGCACTCAGACGTGCAGCGGTGGGCGCAAGAACAAGCGAGACGCCATGCGGCGGCTTTCTACTCTGATCGATGGACCGTGCTGTGCCTTCCTCCGGGGCCGATGATTAATTTCAGCGGTCCTCTCACCATCATCCAGACACCGGACAGGCTGGCGATGCTCTACGAGGTTCCCAACAACTATCGTCAGATCTTTACTGATGGGCGTGAACTGCCACGCGATCCCAACCCGACGTGGCAAGGCTATTCCGTGGGCCGGTGGGATAGCGACACGTTGGTGGTGGACACCATCGGATTCAATGACAGGTCGATGATTGGACGCCCCCCGTATCCGCACAGTGAAGAGCTGCGACTCGTTGAACGCTATCGTCGCCGTGACTTTGGTCACATCGATCTGCACATCACCGTCAATGACCCGAAGTCGTTCTTGCGACCATGGACAATCGACGCAGAGTTGGTGCTCGAAGCCGATGCTGAGATGTTGGAGACCGTCTGTAACGAGAACGAAAAGGACCGACAGCATTTCGTGCTGGCGGCGAATACGGATGCTGCGGAGGTTCCCCTCAGCCTTTCTGTTTTGGCGAAGTATGTGGGCACCTACGCGATGATCCTTCCGGGCGGCGGCGAGAGAGGCATGACCGTCACTCTCGAGGGTGACCAACTGATGGGGTCGTCAACAGACGGAGAACGTGCCTTATTCATTCCGCAATCGACAACGACGTTTATCGGACTTCGTGGTTCGCTGATGGAGTTCATCTCAAACCAGCAAGGCGAGGTCACGCACGTGCTCGTCGATGGTGAATTGAAAGTCCCACGTGTGGC
>Ga0075425_100008320_pt1 | contig 10996 bp, 8 predicted proteins | sample SoiMethybrSBSTD4_FD_75300 | JGI IMG/M metagenome (GOLD analysis project Ga0075425, IMG submission 75300) | Bulk soil microbial communities from a Populus tree surrounding site in Tennessee, USA - Soil MetaG P. TD hybrid SBSTD4 | ecosystem: Environmental > Terrestrial > Soil > Tree plantation...
AATCCTGCGCGGCAACCTCGCGCCGGACGGCGCAGTGGCGAAGATCACCGGCAAGGAAGGCGAGCGTTTCTCAGGTCCGGCGAAGGTCTTCGACTCCGAGGAAGACATGCTTCACGGTCTCGAGAAGGGTCAGATCGCGAAGGGCTCGGTGGTGGTGATTCGGTATGAAGGCCCGAAGGGCGGGCCTGGCATGCCGGAGATGCTGACGCCGACCTCCGCAATCATGGGCGCCGGGCTGGGCAAGGATGTTGCGCTGCTGACCGACGGACGTTTTTCGGGCGGCTCGCACGGCTTCATCATCGGCCACATCACGCCCGAAGCGGTTGACGGCGGGCCAATCGGTCTCGTGCACGACGGCGATCACATCACCATTGACGCGGCAAAGTGTGAGATTCATCTGGACGTCAGCGACGCGGAGCTCGCAAAACGTCGCGCAGCATGGAAAGCGCCTGCGCCGAAGGCCACCAGGGGCGTGTTGTCGAAGTACATCCGGCTGGTGAAGCCCGCGTCGGAAGGCTGCGTCACTGATTGATGGGGCGAGGATCTTTCAGGTCCGCGACCAGTTCGGTCTTCCTATGCCGCCAGGCTCCTCACGATCTCGATCTCCTCGGCCATCCGACGGTCGGCCTCGTCGAACCTCGCATCGACCTTCTCGAACCGCGCATCAACCTGGTCGAATCGCGCGTTCACTTCCACACGGAATGAATCGAACTCCTGCCGGAAAACGCTTACCTCCTGCCGGAGGGAGATCAATTCGCCTGGAAGCTTCTGTAAGCCGGCGATCGTGTTCTCGAGAGCAGTGACTCGTTCTTCCAAGATTCTTCCTGCCATCGCGCCTCCTCGCACCTCGTGGAGCGAGAGGCATGCCGATAATCGACAAGCGAATCAGGCCGACGACGATAGCATCGTCGGCGTCGAGCAGCAACGATGTTGTGATTACTGCGATGCGAATGCGGTTGGGCGAGTGAACAAACTGCTATCGTCGGATCGAACCGACGACTGCAAACCCTCCAGGAAGAAACGACGGCGATACCGAGATGCGCTGCTGACGATGACCGACGCTGGCCGCGCGGCCTGAGACGATCCCGATCGCTGTTCCGAAGATCACATCGGATGCCCAGTGCTTGTTGTCCACCATCCGTGAAACGCTGACGTATCCGCCCAGCGCGTAGAGCGGCACACCCCATTTCCATCCGTAGTGTTCGCGAATGACCTCGGCGGTCGCGAACGTGGCGGACGTGTGGCCTGACGGAAACGCGTGCGCGCCGCCATTCGGTCGCGTGCGGTCGGTGGCGGCCTTCAGGCCCTGCGTCAGTACGCCGTTGACAATCTGCGCGTCGATGAGGTCCGCACCCGCACCCGCCACGCCGGTGTGACGCGACACGCGGCCGACGACGTACATCCCCAGCGCGAAGGCGTCCTGCTCGACGCCATCGCCAATCGTTGCGCCCGCGCGGAAGAAATCGTGGCGTGCGCCGGATGGGTCGAAGATGCTCTCCGCGATCTCGTCATCTTGCGGGTGAACGGCAAGGCTGGCGGCCCCACCGATGCCGGCGATGATGCCGTTGGTGGGTGTGAACAAATGCGCGAAATCGGCGGGGAGCGAGGTGAAGAGCGATGCGACGGACTGCGCGCACGCCGGCGCCGCGCAGAGCGACACGGCAAGCGTCAGAACGAGGGCGCGGATCGTGGTCGTCAACGGTTGGGAAGCCGCAAGGCCACGCCGAAATCGAGGTGTCTGGTGAAGAATGTGCCGGCGATCTCGCTGCCTGCGCCACGCAGGTGCTTCTCGGTCACGCGTGTGATGCGCGCGTCCGCAACGCCGTAAACGAATTGCCACACGCGGTATTCCAGTCCCGCGCCCGCCTGCCACGCGGGTCCGCCGTACTGATACTGCTCCTGATGCACGTTGAGGAAGGTGGACTCGACATGCGGCGTCGAGATGCCCGCGCCGCCGCGGATCACGAGAGCGCAGCGGCCGCCGCAGCCGGGTGAGAAGCGATATGCCAGGCTCCCGAGGAGGAAGTTCAAGCCGTGCGACTGCTGGAACGCGTTGAGCGCGAGCGACCGCGGATCGATTTGCCCGATCGCCTTCGCGTGGGTCCACTCCGCTTCGTAGCCGAAGCCGCGCGTCGCTGACGGCAGCCACCCGGCGCGCACGCCGTAGTACCAGGGCGACCGGAACGCCTGCCCTTTGTAGGCGACATTCGGCATCGAGAAGGACGCGCCGGACGCAGGCGTCACGGTGAGCGTGTTGGACGAAGTCGCCGACGCGCCCATGTAGCCGCCGAACAGCCAGTCGGCTCGCGCCGAACATGGAACACAGAACAGACCGAAGGCTAGAAGAGGAACAACAGAACCGAACTTGAACACGAACGGAGAAGTTAGCACACGGAAGCGTGAACTGCCGTTAGCTACCGGAGCTCATTCGTCGGGAGCGGAATCGTCTCGGACGTCGGCGGCGGCGGCGCGATGCCCATCATCTCGCGAAGCTCCGCGCCTTCCATTACTTCGATCTCGAGCAGCCGCCGGGTGACTATTTCGAGCGTGTCGCGCCGGCCGGTGAGGATGCGCCGCGCCTCGTCGTGCGCGTCGGTCATGATCCGTTTCACCTCGGCATCAATAAGCCGTCCGGTATCCTCGGCATACGCGCCTCGTTCCGGGCCGATCGGGATGTCGAGGAATTTGCTGCGCTTGTGGCCGTCGTAGTTGATGGCGCCGAGCGCGTCGCTCATGCCCCACTCGGTGACCATCGCACGCGCGATGTCGGTCGCACGCTGCAGGTCGTTCTGAGCACCCGTGGAGATCTCGCCGAGCGCGATCTCTTCAGCCGTGCGGCCGCCAAGCAGCACCGCAAGCTGGTTGAGCAGATCCTGCCGCTGCATCAGGTAGCGATCCTCCAGCGGCAGCTGCATCGTGTAGCCGAGCGCCCCGAAGCCCCGCTGCACGATCGAGATCTTGTGGACCGGATCCATTCCCGGAATGGCGGTGGCGACGATGGCGTGCCCCGACTCGTGATACGCGACGATCTCGCGCTCCTTCTGGCTCATGACGCGCTTCTTCTCGAGACCTGCGATGAGCCGATCGATCGCCTCGTCGAAATCCTGAGGCTCGACCGCCGTCTTGTCCTTGCGCGCGGCCAGCAGCGCCGCCTCGTTCACCAGGTTTGCCAGGTCGGCACCGGCGAAACCGGCTGTCCGCGCCGCCACCACCTTGAGATCGACATGTGCCGCCAGCTTCACGTTCCTGGTGTGGATGCGCAGCACTTCCTCGCGCCCCTTCACATCGGGTTTGTCGACGAGGACCTGACGATCGAAGCGTCCCGGGCGGAGCAGGGCAGGGTCGAGCACTTCAGGGCGGTTGGTGGCGCCCATGATGATGATCGCCTTGCGCGAATCGAAGCCGTCCATTTCGGCAAGCAGCTGGTTGAGCGTCTGCTCGCGCTCCTCGTGCGACCCCATGGGACTCTGCACGCGCGCGCGGCCGAGCGCATCGAGCTCGTCGATGAAGATGATGCATGGCGCCTTGGCTTCGGCCTGCGAGAACAGATCGCGCACGCGCGCGGCGCCGACGCCGACAAACATCTCGACGAATTCCGACCCGCTCAGGCTGAAGAACGGGACCTTCGCTTCACCGGCGACGGCCCGCGCCAGCAACGTCTTGCCGGTTCCCGGCGGACCGACCAGAAGCACGCCTTTCGGGATGCGGCCGCCAAGCTGCGTATATTTTTTCGGCGTCTTGAGGAACTCGACGATTTCCTTCAGCTCCTGTTCCGCCTCGTCCACGCCGGCGACGTCGGCAAAGCTCACCTTCACATCGTCTTCGGAGAAGACGCGGTGCTTGCTGCGTGCGAACGACATCACGCCGCCTTCCGCGCCGCTCATGCGGCGGAAGAAGAAGCTCCAGACGGCGAACAGCAGCAGCAGCGGGACGATCCAGCCGAGGATTTCGGGCAGCCATCGGCTGACCATCTCGCCGGTGTACTTGACGCTCGCGGTATCGAGGTCTTCTATGAGCTTCGGATCCTCGATGCGGGTTGTGTTGAAGTTGCGTCCGCCGTTGGTTTCGCGCTTGTACGTGCCGCGGATGGTCTGATCGCCGACGAAGACCTCGGCGACCTGGCCTGCCCGCACGGCCTGCTTGAACTCGCTGTACGAGATTTGCCGCCCGGTAGGCGCCATGAACCACGCCTGCGCGAGCGCGAGCAGGAAGAGAAGCCCGAGGATGTACCACACGGCGCCGCCCGGACGGGTGGGCCCGAGCGAACGGCGGTCGCCGCCCCCGCGCTTGTCACGTGGATTCATCCCCGGTGGAAGACGAGTATTGGCCATTACAATCCGAATCGTAGAGGCGGGCCGTACGGTCCGCCCCTACACTGTCGTTTTCGTTCCCACTTTCTCGAACGTCAGCTCATTGTCGCCGACGTCCACCGTAACGCGGTCGCCTTCGCGGAACTCGCCTTCGAGCACCCGCATCGCCAGCGCATCCAGCACACGGCGCTGAATCGTCCGCTTCAGCGGCCGCGCGCCATACATCGGATCGTAGCCTTCGCTGACGATAAACCGCTTGGCGCCGTCGGTGAGCTCGACGTGGATCTTGCGATCCTCGAGCCGCTTCAGCAGGTTGTGCACCTGGATGTCGATGATCTCCTTCATGTGCTCGAGGCTGAGCGCGTGGAAGAAGATGATCTCGTCGACGCGGTTGAGGAACTCCGGCCGGAAATGCTGCCGCAGCGTCTCGTTCACCTGGCGACGCACGCCTTCGTTGAGCTCGCCGACGTTTTCCGAGATGTACTGACTGCCAAGGTTCGACGTCATGATGACGACGACGTTCTTGAAGTCGACCGTCCGTCCCTTGCCGTCGGTGAGCCGCCCGTCATCGAGCAGCTGCAGCAGCACGTTCAGCACCTCCGCGTGCGCCTTCTCGATTTCGTCGAAGAGCACGACCGAGTACGGACGCCGCCGGACCGCTTCCGTGAGCTGACCGGCCTCTTCGTAGCCGACGTAGCCCGGAGGCGCGCCAATCATCCGCGAGACGGTGTGCTTCTCCTGATACTCCGACATGTCGATGCGGATCATCGCCTGCTCATCGTCGAACAGAAATTCGGCGAGCGCGCGGGCAAGCTCCGTCTTGCCAACGCCGGTTGGCCCGAGGAAGATGAAGCTGCCGAGCGGCCGGTTCGGGTCGTGCAGTCCCGCGCGAGCCCGCCGCATGGCATTGGCGACCGCGGTGATCGCTTCGTCCTGGCCGACGACACGTTTATGTAGACGCTCCTCCATGTGAATCAGCTTCTGGATTTCGCCCTCCATCAGCCGGCTGACCGGGATGTGCGTCCACTTCGCGACGACCTCGGCAATGTCCTCCTCGTCTACTTCTTCCTTGAGCATGCGCGGGCCCTTCCCGGCCTTCGCGCTCCCCGCATCCGCTTCCTGAATGCGTTTTTCCAGCTCGGGAATGCGGCCGTACTGCAGCTCGGACGCCTTGGCGTAATCGCCTGCACGCTGGGCCAGCGCCAGCTCCTGCCGCGCATCTTCGAGCTGCTGCTTCAGGTCGCTGGTCCCCTTGATGGCGTCCTTTTCCTGCTGCCACTGCGCCTGGAGCCGTGACTGTTCTTCCTTCAGGTTGGCGAGCTCCCGTTCGAGCTTGGCGAGGCGCTCCACCGACGCCTTGTCCTTTTCCTTCCGGAGTGCCTCGCGCTCAATCTCGAGCTGCATTACGCGGCGGCGCACCTCGTCGAGCTCTGCAGGCATCGAGTCGATCTCCATGCGCAGCTTCGACGCCGATTCGTCAACCAGGTCGATCGCCTTGTCCGGGAGGAATCGGTCGGAGATGTAGCGGTGTGAGAGGACGGCAGCCGCGACGAGCGCGGCGTCCTTGATCTTCACGTTGTGGTGGATCTCGTAGCGCTCGCGCAGGCCGCGAAGGATCGAAATTGTGTCCTCGACGGTCGGCTCGTCAATCATCACCGGCTGGAAGCGCCGTTCGAGTGCCGGATCCTTCTCGATGTGCTTGCGATACTCGTCGATCGTCGTTGCGCCGATCGTGTGCAGTTCACCGCGCGCCAGCATCGGCTTGAGCATCTGCGATGCGTCCATCGCGCCCTCGGCTGCGCCGGCGCCCACAACCGTGTGGAGCTCGTCGATGAAGAGAATGATGAGTCCTTCGGAGTCCGAGATTTCCTTCAGGACCGCCTTGAGGCGCTCCTCGAACTCGCCGCGATACTTTGCGCCGGCGACGAGAGCGCCCATGTCGAGCGCGAAGATGCGCTTGTTCTTCAGCCCTTCCGGAACGTCGCCGCGGACGATCCGCTGCGCGAGGCCTTCGACGATTGCAGTCTTGCCGACGCCTGGCTCGCCGATGAGAACCGGGTTGTTCTTTGTCCGGCGCGACAGAACCTGGATCACGCGGCGCACTTCTTCGTCACGGCCGATGACCGGATCCAGCTTGCCCTTGCGTGCCAGTTCGGTGAGGTCGCGTCCGTAGCGTGAGAGCGCCTCGTAGGTGGCTTCGGGATTCTGAGAGGTGACGCGCTGGCTGCCGCGGACCTGCGTGAGCGCCTGATACAACGTGTCCTTCGTGATGCCCAGCTTCTTCAGCAGCTGCGCGGACGGGGAGCGTCCCTTTTCGTCCGCGACCGCGAGGAACAGATGCTCGGTGCTCGTGTACTCGTCCTGCAGGCGGGTCGCCTCGGCCTGCGCGGACTGCACGACCATGTTCATGCGCGGCGACAGCCGCACGTCGGCGCCGTAGGCCTTCGGCATCGACTCGAAGAGCATGCGCGCCTGGCCGGCGACATCCTTCGGATCGAGCGTCATCTTGCGGAGCAGCGACGGGACGATGCCGTTTTCCTGCTCGACGAGGGCGACGAGCAGATGTTCCGGAGTGATTTCGGCGTGGGTCATCTCGGACGCGATGTTCTGCGCGCTCATGACCGCTTCCTGCGCCTTTTCAGTCAGTTTCTTGAAATCCATAGTCGTTTACGCCGCGCTGTGCTTCTTCGCGCCTCCTTCATGCAATTTCGCGAGCGCTTCGTAGTGGCTGCGCTCTTCCGGCGTCAGCTGCGAGGGGAGCTGAATCTCGACGCGCGCGTACGCGTCGCCCTTGTCCTCGCTCTTGCCGACCGCCGGCATGCCGTATCCCTTCAGCCGGAACACCTGGCCGTTCTGGGTCAGGGCGGGGACCTTCAGTCGAACCGGCTTTCCTGAGATGGTCGGCACTTCCACCTCGCCGCCGAGCACGGCGGTTGTCACCGGCAGCGGCACCTTCACGTACAGGTCGCGCCCTTTGCGCTCGAAGAGCGGATGCGGCGCGAGACGGACGCGCAGATACAGATCTCCAGACGCCGCGCCGCCGGTTCCCGATTCGCCTTCACCCGAAATCCTCACGCGCGAGCCGTCGCCGACGCCTGCCGGAATGCGGACGTCGACGGTGCGCGCATGGCCATCGTGCTTGAGCGACAGGCGCCGCATCGTGCCCTGATAGGCATCCTCGAGGGAAAGTTCGATCTCGTGTTCGACATCGCGTCCGGGCCGCGTGCGGCTGCGCCCACGCGCGCCGCGCGTCGAGGATTCGCGGTCGCCGAAGCCGCCGCCGAAGAAGGTGGTGAAGAAGTCGGAGAAGGGGTTCTGATCGCCGAACATCTCCTCCATTTCTTCCTGCGTCATCGTGCGGAAGCCGCCGCCGGAACCAGCACTGCCGCCGCCCATATTGACGTTCCACTGCCCGGCAAATGGGTTCGGGCCGCCGGCACGCTCCGCCTGTTCATAGGCGCGCCAGTTCGCGCCCAGCTCGTCGTACTTCTTGCGCTTGGCGGGATCGCCGAGGACCTCGTAGGCCTCGTTGATCTCCTTGAACTTCGATTCGGCAGCCTTGTCGCCCGGGTTCACGTCAGGGTGGTGCTTGCGCGCGAGCTTCCGGAAGGCCTGCTTGATCTCCTTCTCGGTCGCGCCTTTGTTCACGCCGAGCGTGGCGTAATAGTCTTTGAATTCCATAGGTCCAGGGCGGCGCTTTACGCCCCGCCTACGATCTCGTTGAGCCGGCGGATCTCCGACAGCAGCTGCCGTCGGCCGGCGCCCGTGCTCAGCGCGTTTTCGTCCATCAACGGTTGAATCCGGTGGATGACCTCGGCGATCGAGAGCAGACGCTGGACGCCAGCGAGGTTAATGCCGAGCTCGTCGACCAGATGCTTGATGAGGCGCAGCCGTTCCAGCTCCTCGCGCGAGTAAAGGCGCATGCTGCCGATGGTGCGCGAGGGCTGAATCAGTCCCAGGCGCTCGTACTTGCGCAGCGTCTGCGGGTGCATGCCGAGCATGTCCGCCGCCATGCTGATGAGAAACAGATCCTGCTGCTCGAGAGCCATACTTACTTTCCAAACCTGAGTCGATCCGAGTATGGGCATTGATACGCCTTGTGTCAAGGCCATGAGTCGCCCCGTTTGCGAGTCGGAGTCGGGTGATACCCCGCATCCGAGTCAGAGACCGGTGACGCCGCGCACCCGAGTCGGCGTCGGACGACGACTCGTGCGTGACTCCGACTCCCGAGTAGGATCTAGCTCTCGCCGATGTTCCCGTCCGGGTCCGACCTTCTAACTGTCGGGCTGCTCGTCGCTCTCGAAGCGATGCTCAGCGCCGACAACGCCCTCGTCATGGCCGTCATCGTCCTGGGCCTTCCGCGCCATCAGCAGAAGAAAGCGTTGCGACAGGGCCTCGCGGGCGCGTTCACCTCGCGCATCATCGCCACGCTGCTCGCAGTGAAGCTGATTCAGGTGCTCTGGGTAAAGCTGCTCGGCGGTGTGTATCTCCTCTATCTCGCCTACGCGCATTTCTTCGGTCGCGGCGATGCGGGAGCTCGACGTGCCGCCAAGCCCGCCCAGCCGATGTTCAGCCTCTCGGCCTACTGGGCGACGGTGGTCCGCGTGGAGGCGATCAATCTGATGTTCTCGATCGATTCGATTCTCGTCGCGGTGGCCGTTTCGCGGGTGACGTGGGTCGTTATCAGCGGCGGCATCCTTGGTCTCGTGGCGATGCGCGTCATCGCCGCGCAGCTGCTGAAACTGGTCGAACGCTATCCGCCGCTGGTCGACGGCGCATTCATCATCATCGCGTGGATCGGCATCCAGCTGTCCCTCGAATACCTGGACGCCAGCGGATACATCCGCTTCGAGATTCCGAGAGCCGTGTCGCTTGGACTGATCCTCGCGATCTTCGCGGCGGCTTACATCTACGCGCGCGCCAAAGGCCCAGTCGAGCATGCGCTCGACCCGATGGAGGAGAAAGCCACCGAGCTGCTCGCCGATGATGGGTCTCCGTAGGGCGGACCTTGTTAGGTCCGCCACCTTTGATCGGCGCGCCTGACAAGGCGCGCCCTACCGTCGGCGCGGCCTATCGTCTGCCGGCCGGCGTCAGCTGCACCTCGCGGCGGTCGCCGTTGCGGAGGAACACCACCTTGACGGGCGTGTCGGCCTTCAGAAGCTCCAGCGCAAACGTGTAGTCGTAGATGTTGGTGATCGACTGGCCGGCGATTTCGATGATGACGTCGCCCTTCATGAGGCCGGCTTTTTCCGCAGGGCCGCCACCGACGACACCCGCCAGCAGCAGTCCCTTGGCTTCAGTCGTGTAATCCGGGATCGTGCCAGTCGTGACACGCACGCCGGCAAGCGTCGCGCCGGTCTGCGGCGGATCGACCTTCGTGAACTCCGGGGCCATGTCGACGTTGGCGACCGCTTGAATGACCGCCGCCGCGAAATCAACGACGCGATCGAGATCTTCGTAGTTGATCTTGTCGGCGGTGTCGCTCGGACGGTGATAGTCCGGGTGTGAGCCGGTCGTAAAAAAGAGCGTCGGCAGGCCTGCCTGGTTGAAATTGGAGCTGTCGGTTGGCTGGTATGGATCGGGGTTGGTGGCAAGGTCGAACCCCGCGGCAACGTTCGCCCGCTCGAGAATCCGCGACCAGATCGGACTCGAGGCAACGCCATCCGCCGCGAGCTTGTTGTTCTGCATCCGGCCGACCATGTCGAAGTTCAGATACGCGGCCACCTGCGCGAGTGGAATCGGCGGATTCATCACGAACGCATTCGAGCCGACCAGACCAATCTCCTCGCCGGACCAGAGCGTGAACATGACGTTGCGGCGCATCGGCTGCTTCGCCAGCTTCTCCGCGATGGCGAGCACGGCCGCGGTGCCGGACGCGTTGTCGTCCGCGCCGTGATGAATCTGGCCGGCTTCGTCCCTGTTCGCGAGTGAGGTCCCGCGCGTGCCGTGGCCGAGGTGATCGTAGTGGGCGCCGACGATGATCCAGGGTCGCCCTGAATCCGGAATCCGCGATCCGGGATCCGCCGGCAGATATGCGATGACATTGCGGCCAGTCTGTCTTTCGCGCACGACCTTTGTCGTCAGATCGATCTGAGAGGGAAGCGTGAAGCCCGGCACGTGCGGATTGCCCGAGTCGAGCTCCGCCTGGACCGCGGCGAGCGGCTTCTCTGCGCCCACGAAGAGGGCGTTGGCGACCGCGCCGCTAATCGTCGCTGCAGGAATACCTGATCCCGACAGTGCTGTATCCGACGTCATGCGGATTGTCTGTCCGGCGTTGGGCGAACGCGGGCCTGTGACGATCAGCAGGCCTTTAGCTCCGCGCTGGCGCGCCGCGAGCGCCTTGTATCGAAGATCCGAGTAGCGGGCGAGGGCCGCTTTGGTCTTCGCGTCGGTGTCTTCGGGGAAGTAGTGGAGGACGAGGACGATCTTGTCCTTCACGTCGAGGCCAGCGTAGCTGTCGTATCCGAAGCCCTGCGACTCTGGCACGACGAGACCATAGCCGGCGAACACGACTGGCCCGCTCACCATCGCATCGTCGGAGAAAGAGAGCGCCTGCAGCTGCTCGGTGCCGCGGAAGGTCTGGGGTTGGCGGCCGCGGGTTGTCAACGTCGATCCGCCGTCGCGCGTCCCGGCGGTGAATTCGAACGGCATGAACATGTCGCGATGGCCGGGCAGCGGCTTTGCGC
>Ga0075425_100008321_pt1 | contig 10996 bp, 8 predicted proteins | sample SoiMethybrSBSTD4_FD_75300 | JGI IMG/M metagenome (GOLD analysis project Ga0075425, IMG submission 75300) | Bulk soil microbial communities from a Populus tree surrounding site in Tennessee, USA - Soil MetaG P. TD hybrid SBSTD4 | ecosystem: Environmental > Terrestrial > Soil > Tree plantation...
GCGCGGTTCCGCCGGATGTCGATCTGCTCGAGCGCAACGTCCTTCGGCCGCTGCGGGAACGGGCGCCGGTCGATGCCGACCACCGCGCACTCGCGGTGCAGGCGTCGCGTCAGCCGCCGCCCGAGGTTCCCGGCCGCGCCCGTGACGATCACCACCGGGTCGTTCGGCCCGATCCCGACCGGCTCTTCGCTCATCGCCCCTCCCCGTCGCTCACCAGAACACGTGGCCGCGCTCGGAGAGGCCCTGGCGGAGCAGCGCCTGGATGCGCTCCTTCACCGCCGTGACCTTCTCCTCCACGACCTCGTCCTCGTCGTTCGGGTCGCCGCTGAACGTCATCGGCTCGCCGAAGTGGAGGTGGTACTTCACCGGATACGGCAAGAGACCGACCGGTCCCAGCAGCGGGAACGTCGGCGTCACCGGGAACGCCGGCGCGCCGATGAGGTCGCCCACCTTGCGCAAGTTCGCCAGCGCGGGCGCCTGCTCCTCGGCGCCGATGACCGCCACCGGCACGATCGGCACCTTGCACTCGAGCGCGAGCCGCATGAACCCCAGCCCGAACTCCTGCAGCTCGTACGCGTGGTCGTACGTCTTCGAGATCCCCTTCACGCCCTCCGGGAAGACGAGGATCGCCTCCTCGTGCTCCAGCAGCTCGCGGCAGTTGGCCGGGATGCCGATGATCTGCCCGAGCCGCGCGAAGACGAACGAGGCGAACGGGATGCGTGCGACCCACTTCTCCACCATCGTGCGCACGACCCGCGGCGGCTCCTTGTCGAAGATCATCGACAGCACGATCATCGCGCCGTCCAGCGGCAGCTGGCCCGAGTGGTTCGCGATGAGGAACAGCCGCCCGCTCGACGGCACGTGCTCGATGCCGTGCACCTGCACGCGGAAGTAGCGGCGGTAGATCCAGCGCATCGGCAACAGCGAGCGCCGCACGTAGTCGGCGTTGAAGCCGAACGCGTCGTAGCCGAACTCGTTCGTCGGCGTCTGCAGCTGGCGGAGCCGGCCCTCGGGGTCCACCTGGCGGGTGATCCAGTCGTCGACGAGGTCGCCGACTCTCCGGATCAGCGACGGCGGGCGGGCGCGCTCGTCAGGCGGGGGCTCGAACACGGGCGGGTGTTACCACGCGCCAGGCGGGGACGGAAGTCAGGGAGCGGGCTTCGTCGGGGGCGGGGCGGCCTTCGCCGAGGCGTCCTTGTCCTTCTTGTCGCCGCCGACCGACTCGTCGAGCTCCAGCAGGAAGCCCCACAGGACGCCGATCGTCGCGCCGAACACCGGGAACTCGTTCACCAGGTGCGTGCCGCCGGGCGTGCTGCCCTCGCCGAGGAACGCGAACGGCAGCTCCGCGTTCACCGCGTCGAGCCGCCCGAGCGCGAAGAGCCCCACGCCGATGCCGAACCCCACGATCGCGCGGAGGAGCGTCGTGACCCAGTTCTCGAACTTCCAGAACGGCGCCCCGCAGACGATGCCCACGAGCGAGCCCGCGACGCCGTACATCACCCACGGTAGCCACGTCCAGTCCTGGGATTCGTTGAGGAAATGGAAGCCGACTCCCACGACGGCGCCGGCGACGGCACCCTTCAGGAGGCCCAGAATCAGACGAAGCAACATCCTTCTGATGTAACACCGAGGTGGTGGTCGGGCAAGGCGGGCTAGCGACACTCGTCGGGAAACACGAAATCGGGAATCGAGTCCATGGACTTCGACATCTCGCGCAGCGCGCCCATGCCGCTCTTGCAGCCCTCGTCGAGGCTCGCCGAGGGGAAATCGCCGACGCTCTTTTCCATCGCCGAGGCGCCGTCGTCCATGGCCTTCGCGATGTCCTCGCGGCTCGGCATGCTCGAGGCGCGGTAGGCGCGTGCCAGAGCCCTCATGCAGTCGATGTAGGCGCGGCAGTCGCCGGCGGCGGGGGGCTTCGGCTCGGGGTAGAGCGGGATCGGCGGCTCCGGCGGCTTTCCCGAGCCGCCGGTGCCGCACTCGGACGCGGGCACGTAGCCGCGCGTCTTGATCAACGACCCGATGCCCGCTGCGGTGGAGCGGCAGACGAGCTCGTCACGCGCGTCCACCGCCCGCGTCACCTCGGTCTCGAGCGCGCGCATGTCGTCCGGTACGAGGATCTTCGCGTCGGCGAAGCAGGCGAGGAGCGCGCGGCACTCGCCCCCGACGGCCGCGATGCCGCCGGTGCCGAAGCCGCCGCCGCCGAGGAGCGCGAGCGCGCCCGCGCCTTCCTTGCGCGCCCACTTCGCGATCGCGGCGACGTCGTCGTCCGAGAGCGCGAGCGTGGCGACCGCCTCGTTGCCGGCCGCCTCGATCTTCAGCGCCTCGAAGAGGATCTTCAGCCAGGGGACGCGCTCCTTGAGGTCGCGGGCGCTCTTCTTGGCATCGCGCGCCGCCGCGTCGAGCGCCTCGACGGCGTCGGTGGCGTCCTCCTTCTTGGCGAACGCGATCCGCACGCCCAGCGCGACGCCCTTCGCCAGCGTGAGCGACGCCGCCGCGCCCGACGCGTCGTCGAGGTGCTTCACCGGCGCGCGGGCGAGCTCCTCCTCGAGCGCGTCGTCCACCACCAGCGCCGCCCAGGCCGCCGCGCCGCCGTCCACGCGCTTCACCGCGGCAGCGAGCTTCTCGTTGTCGGCGGCGCTCTTCTTCGCCTTGCCGCCGGCGTGCAGCTCGGCGATCTCCTCGACGTAGTCCGCCACGCCGAACGCGAACGTGTGCGCGTCGATCATGCAGAGCGCCATGCGGGAGCCGTCCGGCACGTCCTTGCCGGCGCGCGTCCAGACGGTGAGCCCGCCGACCTCGTCCTTGTCGACTTCCTTCTCCTCGAAGAGGAGCTTCACGAGCCCCTTCTCCGACGGATCGTCGGCGGTGACGAGCACGGCCCACGCGCCCCCGTGGTCGTCGAAGGTCGCGCCGAACGCGACGGCGCTCACGTCCTCCGGGCCGATGCGCGCGCCCTTCTTCGCTTCCTTGAGCTTCGCGCCGGCGGCGTCGAGCTCCGCCGCCGCGGCGCCGTCCTTGGCGAGCCCCTTCACGAGCCGCTCGCCTTCGGACCACAGCGTGCTCGCGCGCAGCTTCACCAGGTCGATGCCGGCGACGAACGTCGTGTTCGACGGCAGGAGCGCGAGCGTCTTGCCAGTCGCGCCGCCGCCGCCGCAGCCCGCGGCGCCGCCGGCTGCGAGCACGACCAGCATCGCCGCCAGGAGCGCCCCGCGACCGATTGCCTGCGTGCGTTTCAGGGCTCCTCGCCGAACAGCGTGGCCGGCAGGCTCATCGCGGCCAGTATACCGTGCCTTCCGCGAGGCGTCGGAGGCTCAGTCCTCGGCGCTGGGGCCCGACGCCGGGTCGGCGGCGCGCGGGTGCAGGAGCGCGATGTGCGACAGGCTCGCGCGGCGGGTGGCGGTCTCGGCGAGGAACGCCTTCTTGTCGGCCACCGGCAGCGGGTCGCCGGGGACCATCTTCATCTCCAGCGGGTTGATGAACTTGCCGTCGTGGCGGAGCGCGAAGTGGAGGTGCGGCCCGGTGGAGTAGCCGGTGGAGCCGACGAAGCCGATCGTGCGCTCGTGGTTCACGCGCGAGCCGATCTTGATGCCGTCGGCGATGCGCGACAGGTGCGCGTACGCCGAGACGTAGTCGTTCTTGTGCTTCACCACCACCAGGTTGCCGTTCGGGCCCTTCCAGCCGGCGAACGTGACGACCCCCTCGGCGACCGCGCGCACCGGCGTGCCGGTCGGCGCGGCGTAGTCCACGCCGAGGTGCGAGGTGATCGTGTGCAGCACCGGGTGCATGCGGCGCGGCGTGAACTTCGAGGTGATCTTCACGAACTTCAGCGGCGTCTTCAGGAACTCGCGGCGCAAGGAGCGCCCTTCCTCGTCGTAGTAGTCGCCGCGCCCGGTGGAGTCGGTGTACCAGAAGCCGCGGAACGTGCCGGCCTTGCCCTCGTACTCGGCGGCGAGGATGCGCCCGTACTTCAGGAACTTCCCCTCGTGCATGATCTTCTCGACCATGATGCGGATCGTGTCGCCGGGGTGCGTGTCCACGTAGAAATCGAGGTCCCAGGCGAAGACGTTCGCGAAGAAGTTCGCCAGCGACGGGTGCTCGCCGATGCGCTCGATCGTGGCATACAGCGAATGGTTGATCGAGACGCCGATCGTCGCGATCTCGGTGGTGGTCTCGACCGACTTCTTGTGCACGTCGAGCTTGCCGCCGGCGTCGCGGGTGGCGATCCACACGTCGATGGGGCTGCGGGCGTACTCGAAGCTCTCGATGCGGCCGCCGTCCTTCGCCACCGTGACGGTGAAGCGGTCGCCGTCGCGGGCGAGGCGGAAGTCGAACGACGGCGTCATCGCCTCGATGACCTCGGCGGCGGCGGCGTTCGTGATGCCCAGGTCGGCGAGCGCGGCGCCGACGGTCTCGGTCTTGGCGAGGACGTGCTCGTGCACGTCGAGGTCGGCGGCGGGGGCCTCGTCGTCGGCCGCGGCGGCGACGGCGACCGCGTCGGGCGCGCCGTCGGCGTCGTGGTCGAGCACCGCGGCGGGGGGCGTCACGGGCTCGAGCTCGTCGGCCATGCCGGTCTCGTCGGTGGAGCCGGTTCCCGGGCGGGCAGGCTTGCCGGACGCGCCGGCGATGCTGGCCGCGCCGCCGAGCGCACTGGCCGTGGCGGTGGGGTCGGGGTCGAGCACCGCGAAGTACGCGGCGGCGACGGCCGCGAGGGCGAAGCCGCCGCTGAGCACGTACAGCCCGCGCGATCCGCCGGAGGGCTCGTTCGTTCGAGGGCTGGAGCCGGTGGGGGGCTTCGACTTGCGGTTCATCGGCTCTGTTGCTCGTAACAGCGGCCCTGGGGGTGGTCAAGTAAACGGCCCGGGGGCGCGCTCGGGCGCGCGGCGCGCCCCGGCTCAGGGCGCGCCGGCCCAGGGGATGGCGCGGGCGGCGGACCAGCGGGCGTAGAGGGCGGCGCGCGGGACGCCGTCGTAGTCGCGCAGGCCCATGCTGCCGAAGAGCTTGAGGCCGTACTCGGCGCCGGCCTGGTCCATCGGGTCGGCGCCGGCGCTGGCGCGGACGGCGTCGAGGAGGCCGCACCAGGTCGCGTCGAAATCGCAGGGACAGTTCTCCATCATGGTCGTCGGAACGAGGTCGCGGTCGCTCGCCCAGGCCACGAATTCCATCCCGGCGCGGTCGGCGGCGTCGAGCACGTGCTCGAGCCAGGCGCGCTGCAGGTCCTCGGTGGAGGAGATTCCCGTGACGCACGTCGTGTCGAGGAGCACGACCATCGGCGTGGCGAGCCAGCCCGTCTCGGCGACGAGCGCGGCCTCGCCGCCGCGGTCGGCCGCGCGGGTGAGCCAGTCGGCGGGGATCGCGTCGGGCGCGCCGAGCGCGGGCACGAGGTAGGGCAGGGAGGTGACGGCGAAGCGGTCGCGGGCGACGCCGGCGAGCGCGGCGTACGAGGCGTCGTAGCAGGTGTCGCGGTCGGGGGCGGTGCAGTCCGGCCCCCAGCCGTAGAGGGCCTCGAGGCTGAAGGACGGGAACGCGAGCACGGCGGGGTCGGCCGCCTTCGCCGCGTCGTAGGCGGCGACCTCGACGTCCACGAGCGCCGCGAAGGCCGCCGGGCCGCACGACTGGAACTGGTTCATCTCGATGGCGACGTTCACCCAGCGGGGCGCGAAGCGGCGGACCATCCAGTCCACGTAGGCGAGGTAGGCGGCGCGCTTGGCGGGGCCGTCGGGCGCGGTGGCGAAGTCGTAGCATTCCGCGGACCACTGCGGCTGCGAGGCGACCGTGCCGCCGGCCGTGATGACGGTCCGGTCGGCGAGGTAGCGCCGCCCCGGGCCGGAGACGAGCTGGAGGGAGAGGAAGACCGGCCCCACCGCGGCCGCGCCGGCGGCGATGCCGTCCATCGCCGCGACCCATTCGGCCGGCGGCGGCGCGCCCGCCTCGAGCTCGGCCCAGGGCAGCCCGTAGAACTCCTGGTGCACGAGCACCGCGTCGACGTCGGCGGCCAGGTCGGCGGCGCCGAGCACGATGCCGGGCGCGGGCACGGCCACGAGCTGCGCGCCCGAGGCCGCCAGGGCGTAGGGCCGCAGCGGCGGCGCCGCGTCGGACGCCGCCGGCGCTGCGTCGGTCCCCGGCGCGCCGCAGTGGCAGCCCGCCAGCGCGAAGAGCGCGAACGGCGCGACGCGCGTGAACGGCGCGACGCGCGCGCGCCCCCCACGCGGCGAGCCCTGACGCGGCATGCCGGGATCCTACTCCGGGATCGGCGTGCGCGCGTCACCGGCTTGCGGCGATCCCCACGTGCGCACGCACCGCGCCTCGTACGCGGCCCTCGCTTCCGGGAGCGCCGCGCGCAGGCTCGCCGGCAACATCGCGTCCATCTGCGCGACGACGTCGCGCGCGATGCCCGCCGAGGCCCAGGCGAAGCCCTCGGCGTAGAGCGCGAGCTCCGCCGCGTTCGCCGGCGCCGGGAAGTCCTTGAATCCGCGCAGGCGCGGGATGACCTCCGCCTCCTCGAGCGCGAGGTGCGGCTCGAGCAGCGCCTGCAGCTCGGCGATCACCGCGCGCGCCTCGCCGGGCGCCGGCAGCGCCGCGAAGGCGCGGTCGCCGCGTCCGAGCAGCGGATCGAGCACGCGGTGATCGTCCGACAGGCGCTCGATCACCGCGGGAAGCGACGCGCGCAGGTCGGGGAAGATGCCGCTGTCCTCCGCGACGTGGTGGCCGTGCAGGTGCTCGTGAAAGGCGCGCCACTCGTCCTGCAGCGCGTCCACGCGCGCCGGTTCCAGCGCCGCGAGCGCCACCGCGAAGCGCGCGAGGTCCCGCCGGAAGCCATGGTGCGACATCATCAGCGCCGTCGCCATCGACGCGCTCCCGTCGTCGTTCAGCAGGCTCGGCGCCCCCATGAAGGTCGCGTACCGCGATGCCACGCGGCAGGTCAACCGGCGGCGCGGCGCCGCCTTGACGCGAAGGCGGAAGCTGCGTAGCAGGATCGGAGAGACGTCGCCCTGGAGGAGCAAGCGATGGCCATCACCCGAAGAGAGGCGCTGGGGACCTTGGCGGCGGCGGCAGCCGGCGGATCGGCGGCGCTCCTGTCCGCACGCGCGGAGGCGCTCGCCGCCGGGGATCCGGCGAAGGCAGCGCCCGTTCCGGCCGCGCCCGCCGCAGCCGCGCCGCGTGCGCCCGTGCCGCTGCCGTTCGATCCGAAGAAGCTGCGCGGCCTCTCCGAGAAGCTCCTGGTGTCGCACTGGGAGAACAACTACGGCGGCGCGCTCAAGAACCTGGGCAAGGTGCAGGACGATCTGGCGCGCACCACCAAGGACACGCCCGGCTACCTGGTCGCCGGGCTGCGGGAGCGGGAGCTCTCCTTTCACAACTCGGTGGTCCTGCACGAGCTGTACTTCGCGAACCTGGGTGGCCCGGGCAAGCCCGGCGGCGCGGTGGAGAAGGCGCTCGCCGCCGCGTTCGGCTCGTTCGCCCGCTTCGACGAGCTCTTTCGCGCGACCGGCCTGAGCCTCGCGGGCGGCAGCGGCTGGGCGATCCTCGACTACGCGCTCCACAGCGGCGAGCTGCGGGTCGCCTGGGCCGGCAACCACACGCAGACGCTGGCGGCGGGCGTTCCGCTGCTCGTGATGGATCTGTATGAGCACGCGTACCACCTGGACTACGGCGCGTCGGCGGCGAAGTACGTGGACGCGTTCATGGCGAACGTCCACTGGGAAGAGGTGGAGCGCCGCCACGCGCGCGCCCTCGCCGCGGCGAAGGCGCTGCGCGGCGCCTGAGCCGCGTTGCGGCGGGTCGCCGGCGCGTGGGAGAATCGCGTCGATGAGCTCGCGGGGGACGGTTCTCTTCACGCTCTTCCTGTTCGGGCCGGGATGCGGCGGTGCCGCCGGAACCGACGCGACCGCCCCCGGCACCGACGCGGGCACCGACGCCGGCTCCGATGCGGGCGGGCTCGACGCTGGCCTCCCCGACGGCGTGTGGGCCTTCGACGGCACCGACCCCGCCGGGCCGACCGACGACCTGGAGCCGCTGTGGGCGCTCGTCTCGGGCGCGCGCGTGGTCGGGCTCGGCGAGTCGGTCCACACGTCCGGCGGGTTCTACGCCGCCAAGCACCGTCTCATCCGCTGGCTCGTCGAGGCGCACGGGCTGCGCGTGCTCGCGATGGAAACGCCGCGCAGCGCCGCCATGGAGCTCGATCAGTTCCTCCTGTCCGGGCCCTGCGATCTCGCGCCGGATCAGGTGCTCGACGCCATCTTCGGCGTGTTCGCCGACGACAACACGGCCGCGCTCATGCGGTGGCTGTGCGAGCGTAACCTCGCCACGCCGTCCGACCCGGTTCGATTCTTCGGTTTCGACGTCCAGCAGCCCGAGCAAGACTACGCCGACATCGACGCGTTCTTGCTCGCCTGGGCGCCGGCCGACGAGCCGGCGCTCTACGCGGAGCTCGACACGTGCCACGTCACGTACGACGTCGCGATGCCGCCGGCGATGGCCGCATACGACGCCTGCACTCTCGGCCTGGCCGACCTCGACTCCTACCTGACGAGCAACGAAGCGACGCTGACGGCCGCCGCCGGCGCCGAGGGCTATCTATTGATGCAGCTTTCGGTGCTCGGTTTGCGCTCGTGGCAGGACGAGGTCTTCTATTACGCTTCGGACATCGGCGCGTCCTACGAGTCGCGCGACGTCGCGATGGCGACGGTCTTCCAGTCGCTGCTCGACTTCTATTACCCGACCGCGCCGCTGGTGGCGATGTGGGCGCACAACTACCATCTCGCCGCCGATCACCCGGCCGTGACGGACACGGTGCTGGCCGGGCTGCTCACGACCGGCACGCTCCTCCGCGCCGCGCTCGGCGCCGACTACGCTCCGGTCGCCCTCGCGGCGCTCGGCGCCGGCATCAACTGGCCGGGCGTCGGCATGGGCCCGAGCGCCGTCGGCACCGAGCCCGGATCCCTGGAGCGTCGCCTCGACGCCCTCGGCCCCGCCTATCTCGTGGCCGACACCGCCGCCGCCTGGCTCGATCCGGCGAGCCCGATCTCGTTCAGCGACGAGACGATGATCGTGCCGGATCAGTACGACGCCATCGTCTACTTGCAGAGCTCGCCGCCGATGAACGCCGTGTTCTGGTAGCGTCGTGCTAAGGTGACCGCCTCATCACAGGAGAGGCCATGAAGACGTTCCGCGCTGGGCTGGGGCTCGCGATGTGCACGGCGGCGCTGTCGCTCGCGACGGCGGGGTGTCCGCGGTCGACGGCGGGAACGGACGGGGGCGGCCCGGGCGGCGGGCGCGACTCGGGCGTCGTCATCTTCGTCTGCGGCGACGGCTCCTGCGACCCCGGCGAGACCAGCAAGACCTGCCCGGCGGACTGCACGCCGCCGTCCGGCTTCTGCGGCGACGGCGACTGCGCCGGCGCGGAGAGCCCGATGAACTGCCCGTCCGATTGCTCGCCGATCGCCATCTGCGGCAACGGCGTGTGCGAGGGCGGCGAGTCGTCGGCGGGCTGCCCGTCCGACTGCGGCGCGGGCGGCGGCGCGGTCTGCGGCAACGGCGTGTGCGAGACCGGCGAGGACGTGTCGTGCCCGGCGGACTGCGGCGCGAGCTGCTGCGGCGCGATGGACACGTGCGGCTGGGCGTGTGACGGCATCTGCGACTGCGGCGCGATGTTCACCTGGGACGACTGCGACTGCGCGGGCGGCGGCGGCACGGTGACGTGCGGCAACGGCACCTGCGACGGCGGCGAGGACGACGCGAACTGTCCGACCGACTGCGGCTGCGCCGCGCCCGCGGCGTGCGGCGCGCAGGCCCCCGCCGGCTGCTGGTGCGACCAGGCGTGCAACGACTTCGGCGACTGCTGCCTGGACGCGTGCTCGTCGTGCGGCTCGTGCGCGGTGCCCGGCCCGACGTGCGGCGACGGCACCTGCGACCCCGGCGAGGACTCCGGCACCTGCCCGGCGGACTGCGGCACCGGCGCGGTGTGCGGCAACGGCGTCTGCGACGGCATCCTGGAGTTCATCTTCTGCCCGGCGGACTGCGGCTGCGGCGACGGCGTCTGCACCTTGCCGGAGCTGGTGAGCTGCCCGACGGACTGCCCGTCGTGCGGCGACGGCTTCTGCACCGGCACCGAGTCGGCCGCCACGTGCCCCGGCGACTGCGGCGGCACGTGCGGCAACGGCGTGTGCGACGCCGGCGAGGGCCCGGCGACGTGCCCGTTCGACTGCGCGACCGGCGTCTGCGGCGACGGCACCTGCGACCCCGGGGAGGACGACGTGTTCTGCGCGTTCGACTGCGGCTGCAGCGCCACCACGTGCGGCGGCGCCGCCCCCATCGGCTGCTACTGCGACACGGCGTGCGTGAGCTTCGGCGACTGCTGCTACGACTCCTGCTTCGCCTGCGGCGCCTGCGCCGGCGACGTCTGCGGCGACGCGCTGTGCAGCGGCGCCGAGGACGACGTGAACTGCCCCGAGGACTGCGGCTGCGAGGCGACGTTCGACTGCTCCGCGACCGCGCCCGCCGGCTGCTACTGCGACACGGTGTGCGTGGGCGCCGGCGACTGCTGCGACGACGCCTGCACGTGGTGCGGCGCGTGCGGCACCGGTGTGGTGTGCGGCAACCAGGTCTGCGACCCGGGCGAGAACGACATCAACTGCGCGTTCGACTGCGGCTGCGCCGCGACCGCGTGCGGCGGCGGCGCGGCGCCGGCCAACTGCTACTGCGATCAGGCCTGCGTGAACAGCGGCGACTGCTGCGACGACGCCTGCTTCGAATGCGGCTCCTGCTCCGGCCCCGTCTGCGGCGACGGCTTCTGCGACCTCGGCGAGGACGACTTCGGCTGCCCGGAGGATTGCGGCTGCGAGAGCGCGGCGACCTGCGGCTTCATGGCGGGCGTCGGCTGCTCGTGCGACGCCGGCTGCGTCGCCGGCGGCGACTGCTGCGCCGACGCCTGCTCGTGGTGCGGCGCCTGCTGCGGCGACGGCTTCTGCGGCGCGCTGGAGAACCAGTTCAGCTGCCC
>Ga0075425_100008322_pt1 | contig 10995 bp, 11 predicted proteins | sample SoiMethybrSBSTD4_FD_75300 | JGI IMG/M metagenome (GOLD analysis project Ga0075425, IMG submission 75300) | Bulk soil microbial communities from a Populus tree surrounding site in Tennessee, USA - Soil MetaG P. TD hybrid SBSTD4 | ecosystem: Environmental > Terrestrial > Soil > Tree plantation...
CGATCTGCTCCGGCACCGCGCGGCGCAGCTGCGGAACGCGCGCAATGTTGGCGGCACCGCTGGCAAGCACGACGCAGCGGCAACGGATCTCTCCGCGCTCGGTGCCGACCTGGTAGCCATGATCGACGCGCCGCACGGACGTGACGTTGGTGTGCGTGCGCACCGGCGCCGAGGCCGCGGCGGCGAAGCTCGCGATGTGGCCGATGACCTCCGGCATGCTCATGAAGCCATCCGGATCGGCGCCCGTGTACGGATAGCCCGGCAGGCGGCTCGCCCAGTTGGGTGTCAGCAGGCGCAGCGAATCCCAGCGCTCGCGCCGCCATGAGTTTGCTACCTCGCCCCGCTCGATCACCAGGTGATCGATCGAGCGCTCGGTGAGCACACGGCTGACCGCGAGGCCGGCGTGACCTGCACCGATCACGACGGTCGTCAGGTGTTCGATGGCGACCCCCGTCGCGGGCGCCGCAATCCCGCTACACGACCTCGACGATGACGTTGGTCGGATTGGTCACAATGTCATAGACGGCCGAGCGCTTTTGCGACTGCGCGACCAGCGCCTCGATGTCCTTCTTCGACGCGTCGGCGTCGATGCGGAAGGTGACCTTGATGTCGTCGTAACCGTTGCGCACGTCGCTGTCGATGCCGAGGATGCCGTACAGGTTCATCTTGCCTTCGAGCTTCGCCTCGACCGAACGCAGCTGTATGCCGCGGTTCTGCGCTACCGTGGCGACACCCGCCGTGAGGCAGCTCGCCAGACCCACCAGCACGAGCTCGACCGGAGTCGCCCCGTGGTCCTCGGACGCGAACACCTCGGGATGATCGGTCTCGAAGGAGAACTGCGTCTTGTGTCGCTGCTCGTCGCCGAGCCCATGGAATCCCTGCACAGTCGATGTGGCGTGGGTACCGCTCTGCCACTTGCACGATGCGCGCCAGGTGAATTTGGCGGCGTCGGGGGCGTTCTTCAGCGCTTCCCGCGCGGCCAGCAGCGCATCGATGTTCACACCGTTGTTAACATTCGCCTCAGCCATCGTCCTGCCTCCTCGATGAATGTGGAAGGTCTTATGGAGAGCCTTCGCACGCATGGAACATTCGAGAGTACCCCCGCCTCCCCGACCGTACAAGCGGGGGAACGGCCGGGCCGGGCGATCTTTCGGTTATGACCTCATAAGCCCGGCGCCCCGCGTTTGGAGGCGACGCAGCAGAAGCCTATGATCCCGCACTCCATCGCGTCACCGGGAGCCCACTCCGTGGAAGAGTCGCGCCAATTCGGCTTCGAGACCCGCCAGGTGCACGCCGGTCAACGGCCGGATCCGAATACCGGTGCGCGGGCAGTGCCGATTTTTCAGACCACCAGCTACGTCTTCGAGGATCCGGCGGCGGCCGCGGCGTACTTCAATCTGCAGGAGTACGGCAACACCTACAGCCGCATCATGAACCCGACGCTGGCGGCCTTCGAAGAGCGTATCGCAAGCCTCGAGGGCGGCTGCGGTGGGGTGGCGTTCGCCAGCGGCCTGGCGGCGCAGGCGGCCGCATTGTTCACGCTGCTCACACCGGGCGATCACGTGGTCTCATCGGCGGCGCTGTACGGCGGCACGGTGAATCAGTTCAAACACGTGCTGCGCAAGATGAGCGTCGAGCTCACCTGGGTCGATCCCGATAATCTCGACGCCTGGAAGTCCGCGGTGCGCGACAACACCAAGGCATTCTTCGGCGAGACGATCGGCAACCCCGGCGGCAACGTGCTCGACATCGAGGCGATTGCGGGCATCGCGCACGCGCATGAGCTGCCGCTGCTGGTGGACAACACTTTTGCGACACCGTACCTGTGCCGCCCGATCGAATGGGGTGCTGACATCGTGCTGCACTCCGCGACCAAGTACATCGGCGGTCACGGCACCAGCATCGGCGGCGTGGTCGTGGATTCGGGACAGTTCAACTGGTCGAACGGCCGCTTCCCGGTAGTCGCGGACGCCTCACCCGCCTACCACGGCCTGCAGTTTCACGAGACCTTCGGCACCTACGGGTACCTGATGAAGCTGCGCGCCGAGACCTTGCGCGATCTCGGTGGCTGCATGAGCCCCTTCAATGCGTTCCTGTTTCTGCAGGGACTCGAGACCCTGTCACTGCGCATGGCCCGCCATGTCGAGAATGCGATGACCATCGCCCGCTACCTCGAGTCGCACGAGCAAGCCTCGAATGTAAGGTACGCGGGCCTGCGCACGAGTCCCTACCACCCACTCACGGAGAAGTATCTGCCCAAGGGAGCGGGCGCGGTGTTCTCCTTCGATATCCACGGCGGGCGCGAGGCAGGACAAGAGTTCATCCGCGGCGTCACCCTGTGGTCACATCTCGCGAACGTCGGCGATGCGAAGAGTCTCATCATTCATCCCGCCAGCACGACGCATCGGCAGCTCGATGAGCGCGAGCTCAGGGCAGCCGGCGTGGGTCCGGGTACGATCCGACTATCCGTCGGTATCGAGGACACTGACGATCTGATTTGGGATCTCGAGCAGGGCTTTGCGCGCGCTCGCGCCTCGGAGTCCCGGGAGCGCGCCCCATGAGTTTCGAGCTTGCCCGTTACCAGGATCCGCTCGCCGTTCAGCGGGTGCTGCGGGACGCCAAGACCATTGCGATCGTCGGCCTGTCCGGCAACCCGCTGCGCGCCAGCAACTTCGTCGGCTTCTACCTGCAGCGGCACGGCTATCGCGTCATTCCCGTGAATCCGCGCGAGCCCGAGATCCTCGGCGAGCGCAGCTTTGCCAGCCTGCGCGAGGTGCCGGTCAGCGTGGATATCGTCGATGTCTTCCGTGCTCCGGCAGCGCTTCCCGGGATCGCCAGAGACGCGGTGGAGATTGGCGCCAAGTGCCTGTGGTGTCAGTTCACCGTGATCAACGAGGAAGGCGCACGGATCGCCGAGAACGCCGGCCTCACCGTCGTCATGGACCGTTGCCTCAAGGTCGAGCACGCCCGCTACGCCGGCCGGATGCATTGGCTCGGCTTCAACACTCAGCGAGTCACATCTGTCCGCGCCGGCCTGCAGTAGTTGTCAACGCGCCTGCCAACCTTCTACCTCTGCCATGGCGGCGGTCCATGGCCGTACATGCATGAAGCTGACCGCCGCCGTTTCGAGCTGCTCGAGAGCTCTCTCAGGGATCTGCCTGCACAGCTGCCGGTGAAGCCGCATGCCGTCCTCGTCATCTCCGGACACTGGGAAGAGACGGAGTTTGCCGTCATGGCGAGTCCCTCCCCATCCATGCTTTATGACTACAGCGGATTCCCCGATTATCTCTACCACATCCGTTACGACGCCCCGGGTGCGCCGCAGCTCGCGCGCCGCGTCCATTCGCTCATTCAGGCGGCCGGACTTCCGACTCATCTCGATGCGCAGCGCGGATTCGATCATGGCACCTACTCGCTGCTGGCAGTCGCCTACCCCGAGGCTGCGGTACCGGTCATGCAGGTCTCACTGCAGACCGGCTACGACCCCGCCGCGCATCTGCAGCTCGGTCGCGCGCTCGCCCCGCTGCGCGATGAGGGCATCCTCATCATCGGCAGCGGCATGAGTTACCACAATTTCCATCCCCGCAATCCGCGCCAGGACTCGGCCCAGTTCGATGCCTGGCTGCGCCAGACACTCGCCGACTCCGCCCCGCAGCAGCGCTCGCAGCGACTGCTCGAGTGGGCACACGCTCCCGCCGCGCGTGCCGCGCACCCGCGCGAAGATCATCTCGTTCCGCTGCACGTGGCGGTTGGCGCCGCCGAGGCCGAGCCGGCGCAGATCGTGTACCGCCAGGAGGATTATCTCGGCCGGATCACGCTATCGAGTTATCGCTTTGGCGGGTAGCTTCGCAACCGGAGAAGCACATGCCTGCCTACCTCATCGCCAACGTTCAGGTCACCGATCCGGCGGAATTTGAGGAGTATCGCCGGCGCGTACCGGCGGTCATTGCGGCATACGGCGGCCGTTACCTGGCGCGCGGCGGGACCATCGAGGAATTCGAAAGTGGTGCCAATCCTCAGCGCGTGGTCGTGCTGGAGTTTCCGGACATGAGGCAGCTCAAGGCCTTCTACAACTCACCGGAGTATCGGCCGCTTATCGCGCTGCGTCAGCGTTCCTCGCGCGCCAGTCTTTTTGCCGTCGAAGGAGTCTGAGGCGAGCGGATCCGCCGCCCAGGCGGCTGACGCGGCACGCGCGTTGTAAGGTCGTTAACGAAATAGTTCACCTTTTGGTGAACTATTCCTCACAGCAACCTGTACAGCGCGCCCTGCCTGCCGCTCGGCGCGCGTCAAGCGCTCTGGGGCCGGGCTCCCTGCAGCTCTTCATACACTCTCAACCTCGCGAGCACCGTGGACAAGAGTGGCGTCGCGACACCGTGTGCGGCCGCGCGTCTCACCAGATCTCCGATGATCTGATCCGCTTCGATGCGATGGCCCGCCTTCATGTCGCGGTACATGGATGAGGTAAGAGTCGAAGTCCTGTCGCTGAGCAGGGTGAGGACCTGGGACTTGAAAGGATCTCCGAGCGGCCGCCAGGCAGCACTGATCGTTGCCGCGATCTCGGCGCACAGCGCTTGCACGAACTCGATGCCTCCCGGGGCACGGGCGACGCGCCCGATGTCGCCATCCATGAGGCAGGTGATCGCACCGAGGCTCGCGAGCAGCGCCCACTTCTCCCACATCTCGCGCTCGATGTTCGTGGATAGCCGCGCATCGAATCGAGCTCCGCGCATGAACTCATCGAGCGCGACGATGCGGCTGGAGCGCTCTCCACTCCACTCACCATAGGCGAGATCGTGGAAGTTCGCCTGGTCCACTATCCGGCCCTGCTCATCCAGGGTGGTGGCGATGCGCGCGACACCACCGATGACCCGGTGCGCTCCGAAGCGGGAGCGCAGCGCATCCATGTGCTGCATGCCGTTCAGTACCGGCAGAACCATGGTGCGCTCGCTCACGTATGGCGCGAAATCATCGATGGCGCGTTCGAGCTGATAGGCCTTGACGGCAAGCAGGATCACGGCGAATTCAGCGGCTCTCTCACCGCTACGAAGCACGGTGACGGGAATGGTGGTGTCCTGCCCCTGGCTCGAGATGATGAGCCCCTGGGCGAGCTCGCTTGCCCTGTGAGCCCGGACCAGGAAGCTCACGTCTCGTTTGGCAGCCGCCAGGCGGCCACCGAAATAGCCACCAACGCTACCGGCTCCGACGATCAGCGCTCTCATGCGTGGCCTCCATCGCGCGATGCGTACTCAGGTGGCAATCGTACTCGCGCCCCCCACTTTAGAGATAGGAACCCACACGCCGTACGGAACGACGTTCGCCGCTAACTTGCGGGATGGGAGTCGATTCGGAACGGCCGCAGAATTCCGCCCAGCAACGGAGTCATCTTCATGCATCTCGGCCGGCGGCTCGCACGCGGTGAACAGGATCTTGCGCTTCGCGCGGGCCGTTGGTCGAACCTCGCGACTCGGGTGTCACGGCTCGCGCCGGCCCTGGAGGACCGACTCACGCGCGTTACCCGTTCAATACGTGCGCTCGGTCCCTATGCAGCCATCGCACTCGCGCTTCCCGGGGGAACCCTGATCGTCCTCGCCATGTTGGGTCTCAGGCACCGCACCGCGCTGTACCCGCTACGAGCACCGGCCCTCGGTCTGATCGTCGCGGCCGCCTCGCTCGTCCTCGCCGCGAGCACCTGATAGCCATTCACCGCCGATTCACCCGATATTGCATCGTCTGCAACCGGCGCGCACAGTTGCACGCTCGCAAGCGAGTGAGGCGTAGCGCAATGATCAAGACACCTGTGGCCACCTTGCTGCTGGCCGTATCGGCAACCCTGGGTGCGTTCGCGTTACCGACAACCGCGACAGCACAAGTCGAGTTTTCCCTCACGATCGCGCCGCCGCCGCTGCCGGTGTACGAGCAGCCGCCGCTGCCGGCGCCCGGCTGGATCTGGATGCCGGGGTACTGGTACTACGGTCCCTACGGTTACTACTGGGTGCCCGGCACATGGGTGCAGCCACCGGCCGTGGGTCTACTCTGGACACCTGGCTACTGGGGCTGGTCCGACGGGCTTTACGTGTGGTCTCCCGGGTACTGGGGACCGCAGGTCGGCTTCTACGGCGGCGTGAACTACGGCTTTGGATATTTCGGCCACGGTTATGAGGGCGGGTACTGGCGTGGCAACCGATTCTGGTACAACCGCGAGGTCACCAACGTAACCAACGTTCACATCCAAAACATCTATACCAAGACCGTGGTCAACAACGTCACGGTCAATCGCATCAGCTACGTCGGCGGCCCGGGCGGCCTCAGCGCTCGACCGACTACTGAAGAAGAGCACATCGCACACCAGCACCACACCGCGCCGACCGCGGTACAGGTCCGCCATCGCGAGAATGCCGCTGCACGGCCTGAGCTGGTCGCCTCGATGAATCACGGTAAACCTGAGATTGCCGCGACTGCCAAGCCAACCAACTTCGAGTCACACGTCAGCGCGACCCGCGCGGGCGGTCCGGTTCCGGTGCATGCACGCGATTTGCCCAAGCCGCAGGCGGTACCGCCCGCGTCCAAGACGGCCTCCGCTGCAGAGCTCGACTATCAGCGGCAGCAGGTAACGATGCAGGCGCGGCAGCAGCAGGAGCGCGAATCGCTGGCACAGATGCAGGATCGTGATCACGCCTACCTCTCGCAGCAGAATGGCAACGCACGCACGCAGGCCGCCATCGAGCGCTCGCACCACCAGCAGACCGAGTTCCTGCAACAGCGGCAGGCGAACGAGATGCAGAGCCTTCGTGCGCCCGCTCCACATGCGCAGCCACCACCCGCGGCGCACGCGCAGCCACCACCCGCGGCGCACGCGCCGCCTCCACCTTCGGCTGCGCCGCGCAGCGAGCCACCGCGGCGCTGACCCCGTTCATCGCGTGGGGGTCAAGGTCGATCAGCCGAGCGAGGCGGGCGAATACGACGCCGGCATGCAGACGCTGTTGCAGCTGCTCTGGGGCGAGGGCTTCCTTTCGCCGGGCGGCGCCGCCGAGATTGCGCAGCTGCTGGAGGGGAGCAACATCGCAGGTTGCAGCGTGCTCGACATCGGCTGCGGACTGGGTGCCGTGGATGAGCTGCTCGTGAAGCGCCATGGCGCGCGCTCCGTGCTCGGCGTCGACGTCGATCCGGGTCTGCTCAGCGCCATGGCAGGACGGATCGAGCGCGCCGGTCTCGCCGGACGCATCACGACGCTGCGCGTGGAACCAGGGCCGCTGCCGCTCCCCGATGAGACTTTTGATGTGGTTTTCTCCAAAGATGCCATCGTGCAGATTCCGGACAAGGGAGCGGTGTTCGCGGATGCCTTGCGCCTGCTGCGCTCCGGCGGCCACCTGATCGTGAGTGACTGGCTGCGCGGCGGCTCGGGTCCGTATTCCGCGGAGATGCTCGAGTTCTTCCGTCTCGAGGGCATCGCCTACAACATGGCCAACGTGAACGAAACGAGCACGGCGCTCGCCCGCGCGGGCTTCATCGACATCGAGGTACGCGACCGCAACGAGTGGTACCGAGACCTCGCGCGGCGCGAGCTTGCGGCGCTGGAGGGCGAGCTGCGGCCGCTCGTCACCGAGCGGATCGGCACGGAGCGCACTGTGCATTTTGTCGCGAACTGGCGGCAGATGGTGGCGGTCCTCGAGAGAGGAGAGCTGCGGCCTGCCCACCTCAAGGCCCGCAAGCCGACGCGGGCATAGATCGGACGATGAAAATACGCGACCTGGAACGCGCGGACTACGCAGCCTGGTTACCGTTGTGGAACGGGTACAACGCCTTCTACGGGCGCAGTGGTCCCACCGCACTGCCGGCCGAGGTCACCGAGACAACCTGGCAGCGCTTTTTCGACGCGCGCGAGCCGGTCTACGCGCTGGTGGCCGAGCTCGATGGGTCTCTGATCGGCCTCACTCATTATCTCTTCCACCGCAGCACGACGCTCATCGGGCCGATCTGTTATCTGCAGGACCTGTATACCGCCCCGGAAAGGCGCCGCACCGGTGTCGGGCGCGCACTGATCGAGGCGGTCTATCAGCGTGCGCACGATTGCGGCTCCTTGCGAGTCTACTGGCAGACCCACGAGACCAACCTCGTGGCTCAGCGGCTCTATGAGCAGCTGGCCGAGCGCTCGGGATTCATCGTTTATCGTAAGAACCTGCCCTGAGTCGCGGGACTCTCCGACACGGATTAGCGCCAGCCGATCAGGACATCGACATCCCCGCACCGACCACGTGGTGTGCGCTGCGCTGCTGCCTCCACCGGAGGCCGGCCCGAGCGGAGAGATGGCGTGCCAGCTGCTCGGCGTGCATCCGTAGCTCCGGCACTGCGGTGCTCTCCCACAGTCTTGCGCGCAGCATCGGCCCGATGTAGTAGAGATTGTCCGCTATGCGACCGGTCGCGTCCACGAGAGCGCCGAATGCCCCGGTCAGCAACCCGAGATTAAGAGGGTCGGCCACCGCCACACCCTGTGCAAGGAGCGAGCGCATGAGAGGCTCCCGCGAGTTGCGCACATCGTAGTCCGGGCCCGTGCAGTTCACCACGCGGTCAACCAGAAAAGTTGCCGCGGCATCCTTGCCGCGCGGACGCCAGGTGACACGTACCTGACGGCCAGCCGCCTCCAGATCGAGGATGCGTCCCGCGTTGACACGTAGCACCCCTGACCGGCGCAGCGCATGGAGACTCGACCAGCTTTGCTCGGGCAGCCTATGTCGATGAACGTCCCAATAGGGCCGCAGATGGCGCAGGAAACGCTGTCGCTCCGGCGGAGCCAGTCGTTGCCACAGGGTCGGCACCAGGTTGCGGACGAACGCAATCGTCACGCGCCAGTCTCCGCCCCGCAGCTCCTGGTCCTGCGCGAGTGCACGAACTGCCCGCGCGAGGTGTCTGAGCGAAACCGACGCCAGCTGCAGTAACGGTGCGCTGAGTTGTGGCTCCTCCGCCTGGCGGGAGATCGCTTGCGAGGCGGGGAGCAATCCGTGGCGAGAGATGGCGTGAACGGTCACGGCGCCTTCTGCAGCCTCGGCTGCCGCGAGCGCCACATCGGCCATGGTGAGCCCGGTGCCCGCCACCAGCACGGTTTCGCCGCTGCGCAGTGCACTGCGTGCTGCCCACGGATCGGCAAGGTACTGGCTAGTGCTGAGCTTTTCGCTTCCCGGCAACGCCGCAGGAGCGGGATTGCCGGGAGCGAGTACCACGGAGTCGGCCGTGATTCTCCAACCATTATCCAGAAGCACCTCGATACTCGAGGCGCGCGACGATCGCTCGATCGCGATGACCTCCGCGCGAAGCCGTTGCAGCCGCACCTCGGGAGGTGCGGAGTTGGCGGCACTGCGAAGCGATGCTTCGAGATACTCTCCGTACAGCGCGCGAGGCAGGAAGTCATTTTGCGTCGCCTCAGGATGGAGGCGTCGCGCAAAGTTGAGGAACGCGAGCGGCTCCTGCGAGCTCGCCGACATGCGCCCGGCCGGCACGTTCAACAGGTAAGGGGATTGAGCAGGGGCATAGGCCGCTCCACCGCTCACCTGGCTGCGCTCGATGAGGACCACTCGCACCGACTGCGGATGCGGCAGACGTAGAAGACCGCTGGCCACCGCGGTGCCGCTGAAGCCTGCGCCAACGATCACGATAGTCCGGGGTGGCGCGGCAGAGCGCCGGGCGATTCCAGGCAGGCTGCTGTACATATCCATGTGCTCGATCTTCCCAAGGGCTCGAGCGCCTGAGTCTAGGCACGCTCGAGTGATGTAGCAGTCGCAGCGCGGTATCAAAGCTGTGACCGCGGTTCGCTACACTCGCTGCCATGCTGAATGCCGCCCTCACCCTCGCTTTTATCGAGGAGCACGGCGCCGTACTCGTGGCCGCGAAGGGTGCGGCGCCGCGCCTGGTAGAAGTCATCCTCGGTGAGCCGATCCGCGGCAGCTGGTGGGCGCACCCGGCGAGCCATGGAATCTTCGCAGTACTGACGCGGGTGGGGGCTTGCGCAGATCCATCAGGAGCACACGGCATCGGGCAAGCACGTCAATCGGCTCTAGCGTTTCCGCACTGGGTACCGGTCAGCGTGCGCAAGGAGGCCGCGCAGATGAGCGAGCGAGCTGCAGCGCAGGCGCTGGCGGGGGTGTTGGGTTGCGATCCGGCCCGCTCTACCGAGGCGGTGCGTCGGCGGCGGGTGCCGTCGCGCCGATCTCGGCGAGAACCTCGCGCTCGCGATCCGGGCTAGGCTCACCATCGGCGGTGGCGACGATCTCTTTCGGAATGAGCAGCAATACCACGACCATCAGGATGGAGGTCGCGGTCCCTGCCGCCACGCAGTATGCGAACCCGCGCGTCGCGCTGCTCGCGTAGATGCTGGTGCCGACGAAGTCGCCGCCGCGGTACGCGAGCTCGTACATTCCCGCAACCAGCATCATGAGCGCGCCCTGCAGCCCGGGCGGACACGCACGCATCGACAGGTCCCAGAACGCGGTGAACGCGAAGCCGTTGGCGAGACCGATCGGGACGGCAAACCACAGTGCGCTGGCGCTGGAGTGAATGAGCAGCAGCGGAATCGCTGCCGGCAGCCACAAAAGCGTCGCCCACCACAGCAGCGTCCGCAGCGGCAAGCGCGTACAGAGGCGCGCGTACAGGACCGCCGCGGGGATGTAGCCCGCCTGCAGGATGCCCTGGAAGTCACCATACACCCAGTCAGGCGCATGCAGCTCGTTCGCCAGGTAGAACTGCAGCGGCGTGTTGAATCCCGGCGAGAACTGGCACAGACAGACCAGCAATACCGCTGGATAAGCGGCTCGATGTCTCACGAGGCGCTTGAGATCACCTAGCAGGTTGGTTCCTTGCGCCAACGGCAGTTCGTAGGCGCGGCCGAAGACGGCGCGCGGCTTCCAAAAACCGAAGAGCGCGATCGCGGCGCTCAACATCGCTACCAGACAGAAGGTATGCGCCGGCGTCAGTCCGGAGAGGTAGCCGGCCGCAAAAGCACCGAAT
>Ga0075425_100008323_pt1 | contig 10993 bp, 4 predicted proteins | sample SoiMethybrSBSTD4_FD_75300 | JGI IMG/M metagenome (GOLD analysis project Ga0075425, IMG submission 75300) | Bulk soil microbial communities from a Populus tree surrounding site in Tennessee, USA - Soil MetaG P. TD hybrid SBSTD4 | ecosystem: Environmental > Terrestrial > Soil > Tree plantation...
GACGTCTGGGGTTGCGTCCTTTTCTCATCGTCGTTGCGATGGCGGGCCGGTTGGGACGGCTGCCAGTCGATCGCATAGGCCATCGTGGCGTGCGGGTCGGTCGCCTTTGACAATCCGTAGCTGCCGACCTGTGCCCATGACGCGGCGTAGTACATGCCAGTTTCAGGATCGAAAGCGCCGGTGTTCCAGTTTGCGGATCCCCACGCGTTCGGAACCGACAACGTGCCTTTCTTGCCGTTCGCCCCGTTGCTCTTCAGCGTAGGAGGAGTAAACAGAGGCCCCATGACATATTGACCCGCCACTTCGAGCGCTCGCTTGTGCAACTCGGGCGTGAAGTCGATGAGATCGTCCTCAGCGATCCCTTGTCGATCGATCGCAGGTGGTTTGCTCGGGACGGGCTGTGTCGGTGACGTTTGCTCACCCGGAACGTTTGACTGCGGCACGGGCTTCTCATCGATCGGCCACACGGGTGTGCCGGTGACGCGATCGAAGACGTACAGGAACCCGGTCTTGTTCGACGCAAAGACTGCCTTAATCTTCTTACCGTCGACAGTGATATCGCCGAGTATGGGAGGCGTCGCGGAGTCGTAATCCCAGAGATCGTGATGGACCATCTGGAAGTACCACACCAGCTGACCGTTCTTGGCGTTGAGGACAACGAGGCAATCGGAAAAAAGATTCTGGCCATGCCGATGGCCGCCGTAGTACGAGACCGTTGGAGCGCTGAGCGGGACGTACACGTAGCCAAGCTCCTCATCTGCGGTCAGCGACGCCCACGCTGCCATATTGCCGACGAACTCTCCCGAGCCCTTTTCCCAGGTCTCGGCCCCGCGTTCTCCCTTCTGCGGCAACACGTGAAACGTCCATAGCTGCTTGCCGGTCAAGACGTCGTAGCCGCGGATGTCTTCGGGCTTCGCCCTGGCGTCGAATCCGTCGTCGCCGTAGCCTTCGCCGGCTTTGCCGCCGCCGTTGCCGCCGACGACAATCACGTCGCCGACGACGAGAGGGCCGGGGAACCCGAAATAGCGCGCGTCGTCCGGCGTGTGCCGGTTGAGCGAGACCCTGCCGTTTTCTCCGAAATCGCGGCAGGGTGCACCGGTCTTGGCGTCGAGGGCGTAGAGATACTCCCCGCGTACCGCGATGATGCGCGCGTCCGCACCTCTGCGCCAATACGACACGCCGCGCGTGCTTTGTCCGGTTGCTTCCCTCAGCGTCAGCCGAGCCGGCTGCTGGACCCAGATCGTGCGACCCGTGGCGGCATCAAACGCCTCGATCAAGCCGACACCGTCGGGCGCGTAGAGCACGCCGTCGATCATGATCGGCGTGCCCCGGAAGTAGTTCGATGCGACGAGATCAGGGAACTTCTCCATCACCTGCGGATCGATCGCAGGCCGGCGCCAGACGGGTCGGAGATTCCTGACGTTCTCACGATTGATCTGATCGAGTGCGGAGTACCTCGTGAAGCCTTCGTCCGCTCCGTAGGTCCGCCACTCGCCGCTCGCGGGCTGCTGAGCGCTGCCCTGGCCTCCCGGTACGGCCACAGTCATGATGAGGGTAGCAGCGAGCGCTGCAGCTGTGGCGAAGCGTCGAGAGTTCGTCATACCTTTGCGGCCTTTCCGAAGAAGCGACGAGACACGCCGGCGCTTTTGGGGTTGCGCGAGCGCGGCCATCTAAGCACACGAATGTAAGGTTGTCACGTGATCTCGTGGTCGCGCGGCCAGGAACAGCCGCCATAAAAAAGCCATTCCACTTCGTCTAGTTACGCAGGTACAGTCGCCACCACTGTGAGGGCACGACTCGTCGCTTTATTCATGATCGCGTGCGCCGCCAGTACGTCCACGCTGCGCGCCACGGAGCGTTTACCGCTCGCCCCTGTTCTGCCCGGTCGCATCGGAACCCTGCATCATCCGATTCGCACGAGGAGCGTGGAAGCCCAGCGCCTGTTCGATCAGGGCCTCACGCTGTATTACGGCTTCAACCGTGATGCGTCGCGGCGATCGTTCGAACGCGCGACCGCCCTGGATCCTGGGGCAGCCATGCCGCTCGTCGGAATGGCGCTCGCACTGGGGCCGAACATCAACGTGGACCCCACGTCTGACGAACTCCGAGCGGCGTGCGCGTCGGCTCGAAAGGCGGCCGGCCTCGCGAGGGTCGCGGAGGAACGGGCGTATGCCGAAGCGCTCTCGGTGCGATATTGCGGTGGAAACGGAGCGCCCGATGCAGCAGCCTACGTTGTGGCGCTCGAATCGCTTCAGCGGCAGCTGACGGGCGACGTCGACGCAAAGGTTCTCTACGCGGATAGTCTCCTCGCGCTGCGGCCGCGGAGCCCCATTCAGCAGGAGACGCTCATCACGGTGCTGGAGTCGGTGCTTCGGATGCACCCGACGCATGTCGGAGCGAACCACTACTACATTCACGCCGTGGAAGATTCGTCGACGCCCGAGCGGGCGTTGATGGCGGCGAAGCGGCTCGAGACGCTGGTGACGGCCTCCGGCCACCTGCTCCACATGCCGTCGCACATCTACACGCGAACGGGAGCGTACGACGCATCGATTGCCTCGAACATCTCCGCGACGGCCGCCGATCTCGCTTATCTGCGCAACAACCCTCCGAGCGCCGACGCGGCCATGTCTTATACGCACGACCTCGAGTCGCTTGCCGTTGCTGCCGGGTTCGCGGGTCGTCTGGCCGAAGCCACTCGAGCGGCTCGAGAAATGAATCGAGTCGAAGCCGGACTGGCAGGCCAGCCGGTCGAGCGGACGTTCACTCCGGCACTCGCGTTCGTGCTGCTCCGGTTCGGTGTGTGGGACGAAGTGCTTCACCTTCCAGAGGCGGAAGCGCGGGAACTGCCCTCTGTCATGATGTTTCATTTCGCGCGTGCCGTTGCCAGCGCCAAAGTCGGCAAGACGGGGCAGGCGGACGACGAGCGTCGCGCGTTTCAACAAGCCTCGCGCGGTTTGACGAACGACGAGACGTACCGCGGCAATTCCACGGGAGACGTCATCGCATTGTTCGCCGCCGTGCTCGATGCGCGGCTCGCGGCCGACACCGCTGTTGCGATTACGGCCTGGCGGCGTGCCGTCGCCATCCAAGACCGCTTCGCGTATCACGAGCCCCCTCCGTTCTACTATCCCGTCCGCGAGTCCTTGGGTGCCGCGCTCATCGAAGCGGCTCGCTACGCGGACGCGGAGACGACGTTTCGTGAGGATCTGTCGCGCAACAAGCGGAACGGGCGCTCTCTTTTCGGTTTGTGGCACGCGCTTGCGGCTCAGAAACGCGAGCGAGAAGCCGAACGCGCTCGCCAGGTTTTCCTGAGAGCGTGGTCGTCGAGCGACTTCACGCTCTCGCTCCTGCAATTCTGATCCACCGGTCCGGCCTCTGTCTTAAAACTCGAACCGGATGCCGACCTGCGCCTGGCGCGGCGGCACGACGTTCAGAATCCCCACGTGACCGGTTCCGGTGTAGTAATTCTCCAGCGAACTGTTGTTCTGGATGCTGTTCGGCGTATCGCCGTTGAAGAGATTCTGAACATCGAGCGACAGCCGCAGCCGCTGTCCAGACCGGCCCAGCGAGAAGTCCTTGTCCAGACGCATCTTCACATTGTTCAGAGCCGGCAGAGTGTAGGTGCCGCGAGGGTCCGCGATCACCGCTCGGGCGCCCTGATTGAGCGGCACTCTGATGACGCGTGCGAACGGGCGTCCGGAGTCGCCGAAGTACGTCGCGCCCACGTGAATCCTCCAGGGTGCCTCCCACGACCCCGACAACCGGACGGCATGCGTGCTGTCGACTCCCGATCGCGCGTAAGCGTTGATCAAATCGTTCGGGTCGCTGCCATAGGCGCCTCGGCTGAGGAATCCGAATCCCTGCGAGTTGACGGTGCCCCTCGCGTAGATGAGACTCCGCTGCCATGTATACGACGCCTGCAGCTGCCACCGGGCCGAGAGCCGCTTGTTCGCCTCGAAGGTGAAGTTCTTGTACTCCTGATTGAGGTCGTCTCTGTTGATGACCTCATACAGGCTTTGCGACGAGCGAGAGATGCGGTTGAAGACGGTCAACGTCTGGGTCAGACCGTTGAACGCGTCGACGTACGGCTGTGCCGCGTACGTGCCGCTGATGTCCTTGACCCGGATGAAGTTGCTTTCCTTCTTCACCAGGAACGAGACGTTGATGCCGAAGTTGGGCTGAAGTTGTCGTTCGATGCCGATGAAGTACTGATCGACCCATTGGTTACTGAGATGCGGATCGACCGCGTAGTTCGCTTTGGGGTCGATCGAGTAGTACGGGATGTCGTACTTGCCGGTCCTGTCGTTGAAGAAGAAGTAGTTGAGCAGCGTATTCCCCGGCGAGATTCCCTGGAACTGGGGCGCGATGATCTTGCTGAAGTAGCGTCCCCAATGGCCCTTCAGCACCGTCTTGGCGCCTTGATCCAGCTTGAGTGCGAAGCCGAGCCGCGGTGAGACGTCGTTGAAGCGAAAGACGTCGGGAATGCCGGAGAACGTTTTGCCGGTCGGCTCCAGCGTGCTATCGAGCTGCTCGAGCGACGGCACCGAGCCGTTCGTGCGGTCGTACCGTATGCCGAGATTGATCGTCGCGCGGTCGTTGATCGTCCAGTCGTCCTGCGCGAAGGCGCCGTAAGTCTTGATCGTGCCACCTTGTGCGTACGGCTCCTGCATCAGCACATAGTACGGCTCCGTGCCGAGATCGTAGAACAGCCTGCCGCTGGCATATCCGCCTCGGATCGTTGACGTATTCCACGGCGTCGTCTGCGCGCCGAACTTGAATTCGTGCGTCCCCTTGATGAAATCGGTGGCGGTATGCGACAGCGTGGCGTTGAGGTTCTGCCTGTTCTCGAGATCGCGCGTGTTCGCGGAGGTCCGATTCACGCTCGCCGCTCCGGTGAGGACGTCGACGTGTCCCGGGGTGACCCGGTCGCCGATTTGGGGAACATAGTCTTTGTTGATGTACACGCCGCCGCCCTTCACCTCGAGCAGCGTCGCGCTGCCAAAGGTGTGGCTCCACTGCGCAATCACGACCGGATCTTTCCCGATCTCGACGCTGGCGGCGATCGGAGGCACCAGCTTGCCGGCGCCGTACCCCCACCAGTCGCGGCAGTCGTTGTAATGCACTGAGAACGTATCGTTGTTCGTCGGATGCGCATCGATCTTGATGAACGGCCGCCAGATTCGCGTCTTGTCCATCAAGTTCGGCGGAACCCCCAGGCCATCGGCGCGCTCCCAGCGGATGTGCTCCGAGATGTATTGGAACCAGAGCCTGTCCTTCACGATCGGTCCGCCAAGGTTGTAGTTGTAGTCGAGGCGGTGATCGGTCTTCCGCGGGTATTGTTCGTACGGCGTGTTGTTCGCCTGCAGCGAGTTCCAGATGCCGTAGAACGAGCCGCTTCCCCGGAACTGGTTGCTCCCCGACTTGAGCACCAAGTTGATGACGCCGCCCTCGAAGCCGGCGTACTCGGCCGATGCGCCGATCGACTTCACCTGCATTTCCTGCATCATGTCGAAGTTCGGCCAGTCGAACGGCCCGCCGAACGAGGGCGCCGACACGTCGAGCCCGTCGTATTGGAACGCGTTCTGGTTGTTGTCCGACCCGTTGATATTGAAGCCGCTGCCCGCGCCGATGTTGCTGTTCGTCACCTGGACGCCCGGCGCAAGCGCCGGGATGTCGAAAAATGACGTGCGCGACACCGCGATGTTCTGGACCAGTTCGGTGTTGAAGTTGGAGCTCGTTCCGCCGTGTACGGTGTCGACGACCGGCGCAAGACCCGAGACGGTCACCGTCTCTGCGACCGCGCTCACCTTCAGCGCCTGATCGAGCTCGATCGATCGGCCGACCTCGACGCGAATCCCTTCCTGCCTGACCGTGGTGAATCCGGAAATCGAGAAGGTTACCGAGTACTGGCCGACCGGTAGGTTTTCCAGGCGGTACGCGCCGTCGTTGTCCGTCACGACGACGGCCGTTCCCATGCGTGCCGGACTACTGGCCTCCACCGTGACGCCGACGAGCACGCCGCCGGTGCCGTCCCGGACGATGCCGCGGATCCCGCCGGTTGACGTCTGAGCGGACGCACTTGCGGCAAGCACGAACGCTCCCGCGACGGCGGCACATGTGGCGATCCATGCGATCGACGTCGGTCGCGACGGACAGCGATCCCCGCGAGCTCTCACGTAGCACCTCCTCGTCTGTGCATCCTCTCGCACGGACGTCTGCGTGAATGGCAATCGAGCGCAGGAGCTGGACGTAAGCTAGGGTTGCATATGTTATGCAGTCGCTGCCAACGCGTCAACGTGGAAAACGCTTTCACATCGGCGCAGCGCCCATTTACCGTGCAGCGTCCGCCTTACATTACTTGTGTAAACTTCGACTCGGCTCGTTGATGCCGGGCGGCAGGTTTCACGGATTCTGACTATGGCGGCTGCCCTATCGCTCGAGATCCGGCTGAACGACTATTCCGAACGCAGCGCGATGCTGGGATCCACACACGCTGCGCGTCGCGCGGGCAGCCACGCGGCGACGAGCGCGAGCGACAGCAACGCGCCGCCCGACGCGAGCAACGCCACGGGATCGGTTGCGTGCACGTCGAACAGTACGCTCGTGAGGAAACGGCTTCCTGACAGTGCCAGCACCACTCCTGCTGCGACACCGGTCGCGCACAGCCTGAGGCTCTCGCGAAAAACCATTCCGACAAGTTCCTGCCGCGTCGCACCAAGCGCCGCGCGAACGCCAATCTCGCGCGTCCGTTGCGCAACCCACAAGCTCAAGACACCGAAGATCCCAATCGCCGACAGCGCCAGACCTGTCACGCCGAACAAACCCATCAACCACGTTCGAAAGCGAGGTTCCCCTGCCGCGTCGCGGATTCGGTCGTCCATCGTGCGGACGTCAGCCAGCGGAAGGTCTGGATCGACCGCATGCAGCGCGGCGCGAACGCCGCTGACGAGCGAGAACGCGTCACCTCCGACACGGACGATGATGCTTTGGTTTCGGAACGGCACTTGCCGAAGCGGAATGTACAGCGTGGGGCCCGTGAACTCGCCGAGGCCCGCGTACTTCACGTCGTCAACGACGCCGATAATCGTCAGCCACGGGTTGGAATCGGGCTTCGGCCAATCGGCCACCTGTTTGATCCGGCGACCAATGGGATCGAGGTCGCCGAAGTGTCGCCGAACGAGCGAGGCGCTGACAATCGCCACGCGCGATGATGCAGCGGTGTCTGTTTCTCCAAAAGATCGTCCGTTGAGCAATCGCGTACCGAGCACGCGAAAGTAATCCTCGCTGATCGAGAGGATTGGTCCGACTGGGGCGCCGCGATCGACCGCCGGTAACCGCTCCTCGACCACGAACGAGTCGGTTACTGATAGACCGTCCGGCGGCAGACTGTTGCTGACGGCCGCGCCGACCACACCGGGAAGTGATCTGACGCGCCGGAGCCAATCGTCGAACAACGCCACGACACGGCCGTCGTCTGGATATCGAGACCGCGGCGCGCTGACGGACGCAGTCAGCAGATGTTCCGGGTTGAAGCCCATATCGACCCGCTCGAGTCGTATGAGGCTCCGTGCAAGAAGCACGGCACCGAACGCCAGCATCAAGGCGAACGCGACTTCCGCGACGACGAACAGATTCCGGAGCCGTCGCGTCCGCGCGCTTCCGACCGTCCGGGAGGAACCAGACATCGTCTCGCCCGAGGGGTCCGCCATGAAATGCGCGGCCGGCGCCATCGCAAACGCGATCGCGCTGATGCCTGCCGTGGCGAGCGTGAAGACGAACACAGGCAGGTCCATCCGAATCTCGCCGACACGCGGCAAGCTCGACGGAGCGGCGAGAACGAGTACGCGTGTGGCCCATATCGCCAGCGCCCACCCCGCCGCGGTACCTGCGGCCACCAGCACGATTGCTTCGGTAAACAGCTGGCGAACGATGCGCAATCGGCTGGCTCCGAGTGCCGCGCGCACGGCGATTTCGCGCTCGCGCACCGCCGCGCTCGCAAGAAGCAGATTCGCGACATTCACGATTGCGACGAGCAGGACGAGTGCGACCGCGATCGACAACAAGACGAGCGCCGGACGCGCGTCGCCGGTGATGACGTCTTTCAGGTACTCGACTCGGTATGTCGGAACCCTGCGACTCGGAAACTGTCGATTGAGGTCTTCGCTCGCGAGCCTCAGGTCCGTCCGAACCTCTTCGACGGTCGCTCCGGATTTCATCAACCCCAGACCGCGCAGGAAGAACGGGCCTCGGCGACTGGGCGGTCGAACACCCATGATCGTCCAGAGCTCGGTGCGCGTAGAGGGAAACGAGAAGCCGGGTGGGGTGACCCCGATGATCGTGAACGCCTGCCCTTCGATACGGAGCGTTTGGCCGATCGCCTGTGGATCGCGATGCAGCGTACGGCTCCAGTATGCGTGGCTCACGATTACGGTTGCCGGACGTCCTGGATCGTCGTCGCCTTCGTGCCATACCCGGCCGATCGTCGCGTCCACTCCAAGGGCCTCGAAAAAATGCGCGGTCGCGGTGGTCGCAACCACAGACTCCGCCTCGCTGCCAACGGACACCGCGACTGACCCGCTGCCGGTGTACGCAGCAATCTGAGCGCACGCGCGATTCGCGGAACGCCATGCGAGAAAGTCGGCGACGGGCAGCGACGTCCGTGCGCCGAATCCCGTATTGATGTCGAGGGAGACGAAGACCAGTCGATCCGAGGTCGGGTACGGCAGCGACTTCAGCAGTACCGCGTTGACGACGCTGAAGATCGCGGTATTGGCGCCGATCCCCAACGCGAACGTGAGAACGGCCGCTGCCGTCATCGCTGGACGCCGCCGAATCAACCGCAGCGCGTAGGAGAAGTCCTGGGCGAATCCTGCCATGCGGCATTGGACGCAACGCGTCGACAACGGTTGGCTGATTCTTTCCTGACAGCGAAATCAGCAAACTTACACAAAAGTCAGGGACGTCGCGAAGCGGCGCCGGTAACATTCCGGCTCGTGCGTGTCCTGGTCGTCGAAGACGAACGAAAACTCGCGCAGGTCGTCGAGTCGGCGCTGCGGACGGAGCACTACGACGTCGTGGTTGCGGCAACCGGTGAGGACGGCTTCTTTCGCGCGAATGCCGAGGTCTTCGACCTGATCGTCCTGGACCTGATGCTGCCCGGTCGGAACGGACTGGAAATCCTGCAGACGCTCAGGCAGAGGCGCATCGAGACCCCAGTGCTCATTCTGACCGCGCGTGACGGTGTCGACGATCGAGTCCTCGGTCTCGACCTCGGGGCCGACGATTACCTGGTCAAGCCGTTCGCACTGCCGGAGTTGCTCGCGCGGGTTCGCGCGCTCTTTCGCCGCGGCCGACCGTCGGATGTGCTTCGCCTGAAGGCCGCGGACCTGGAACTGGATCTCGTGACGCGCCGTGTCACGCGCGGCGACGCTCTGCTCGATCTGACCGCCCGCGAATTCGAGCTGCTGGAATACCTGCTCCGGCATCAGGGTCACCTCGTGTCTCGTGAAATGCTCGCGCGCGAGGTGTGGAGAGAGCCGCGACGGGCCACGCCACTCGACAACGTCATCGACGTGCAGATGACCCGGCTTCGCAAGAAGGTCGACGCCGAAGGCGGTCCCCGACTGATCCACACCGTGCGCGGCGTCGGGTTCGTGCTGCGCGAAGACGAGCCGTGATGTCCCCGGTGGTCTACGGCGTCCATCCGCGTTCGCCTGACAGGCTGGTACACCGTCAGATCGCGGTTGTGGAGATTCGCGTCCACGACGTTCGCTGACTGCCCTCTCAATGGTCCGAATCGTCTGTCTTGCTCTCCTGGTCGGGATGACCGGCGGCGTGGTGCCCGCCTACGCTCAATCGCCTGATGACGCGCTGCCTGGAGCGCGCGTGGCAACGGCCGTTCGGGCGGAAGAGGCGATTCATCTGGATGGGCGCCTGGATGAACGCGCGTGGCAGCGGGCACGACCGATCGGCGTGTTTCGTCAACGCGAGCCGGTGGAGAACGCCGAGCCGTCCGAGGCGACGATAGTCCGCGTCTTGTACACCGACGACGCGCTGTACATCGGAATCGTCAGCCAAGACCGGTCGCCGCGGGAGATCGTGTCCACGCAACTCACGCGAGATGCGAACCTCGACGTCGACGATCGGATCACGATCGTCCTCGATCCATTTTTCGATCATCGGAACGGCTTTTTCTTCCAGGTGAATCCCGCCGGTGCCCGGTCCGACGGTCAGGTGTCGAATAACAGCGAGTCGCTGAGTCGGGACTGGGACGGTATCTGGAACGCTGCAACGCGCATCTCAGACGAGGGCTGGATCGCCGAAGTCGAGATCCCTTTCAAGACGCTCCGGTTCAAGCCGGGACAGTCGGTATGGGGATTCAACGTCGAACGCCAGATCAAACGGCGCCAGGAGACCGATCGATGGGCCGCACCACGGCAGAACATCTGGATCGGCAATCTTGCGGAAGCCGGGCGGCTCGAAGGCCTCGATGGCATCCGGCAAGGCCTCGGTCTCGACGTGCGGCCGTACGTATCCGGCGGCGCAGAGAACAGCGACGGCTCGCTGACCGGCGGCATCGACGTGCTCAAGAACGTGACCCCGAATCTGAACGCAGCCGTGACCGTCAACACCGACTTCGCCGAAACCGAGGCCGACATCAGGCAGGTCAATCTCACGCGCTTCCCCTTGTTCTTCCCGGAGAAGCGAACGTTTTTTCTGGAGGGCGCAGGCGTTTTCGATGTCGCGGGGCTCGCGAACACCATCGATATCCGTCCGTTCTTCAGCCGCCGAATCGGCCTGGTCGAGAGCACGACAGACGACAACATCACGGTACCGTTGCGTGTCGGTGTCAAACTCACGGGACGGGAGTCCGACTACAACATCGGCGTGCTGGACGTGGAAACCGGATCGAAACACGACACCGGTCTACCCGGAGGGATGGTGGTTCGCCAGAATCTGATGGCGGCCCGCGTCAGCCGCAACATTCTGC
>Ga0075425_100008326_pt1 | contig 10990 bp, 7 predicted proteins | sample SoiMethybrSBSTD4_FD_75300 | JGI IMG/M metagenome (GOLD analysis project Ga0075425, IMG submission 75300) | Bulk soil microbial communities from a Populus tree surrounding site in Tennessee, USA - Soil MetaG P. TD hybrid SBSTD4 | ecosystem: Environmental > Terrestrial > Soil > Tree plantation...
AGAGACCGGGCGGCGCGGCGGCGGGCCCGCTTCCACGTCGTGCGCGGCGACAGCTCGGCGGCCGGCGAGTAACGCGGCCTCCGGCCTCCCGGCGCTCCTCGCCGGGGTGTACGATCGGGTCATGCGGACATCCGGCGCGGCGCTGCTCTGGGCAGCGGCCTGTCTGGGGCTGAGCGGCTGCGGCGGGTGCGGCGGCGGCGGTGGCGGCACCGTGTTCGGCGACGCGGCGGTGGAGGAGACGCCGACGTGCCTGGCGGGCGACGGCACCGAGCCGGTCGCGGCACCGGTGTTCGTGCGCAACCTGCCCGGGCAGACGGCCTGGTACTCGTCGCCCGCGATCGCGGACCTCGACGGCGACGGGGCCAACGAGATCGTCGCACCGTTCTACGACGTGTTCGTCTACGACGCGGCCGGGAACGTGCTCGACGACGAGCCGACCGACGTCTACCACTACGGCCGTGTCTACGCGCCCGCAGTCGTCGCCGATCTGGAGGGCGACGGCGTGACGGAGGTGGTCGTCGGCGGGTCGAACGCGTCGGTCGCGGACTACGAGTTCGTCGGCGGGCAGCTCGAGATCAAGCAGGGCTGGCCGGTGACCGCGTGCAATTCGTCGGGCTGCGACGCGGTGGAGGTGCGCGGCATGGCGGCCGACGACCTCGACGCCAACGGCTCGATCGAGATCATCGTGACGACGACCGAGACGGACGACGCGGGCGCGCAGGTGTTCGTGTTCGAGCCGGACGGCACGCTCTACGACGTGGCCGGCACCGCCTGGAGCTCGTGGCCGCGCTACAACGATCTCGCCGGGCCGGGGAACGACGCCGACGCGAACGGCGCCGGGCACGACGGCTATGGCTGCTACGGCCTGAACGTCGCGACCGGCAACATCGACGACGATCCCGACGTGGAGATCCTCGTCACCTACGACAACCACGAGATCAACGCGTTCGAGCCGGACGGGCGGTCGGTGGCCGCGGCGCCGTGGTTCACGAACCGGGCGACCGACTACGAGGGGCTGCCGCTCGACTGGGGGCAGTTCATCCGCTACCTGCTGCCTGGCGTGGAGGAGGACCACTACCACCTGCACACCGGCGACTGGCCGGGGCCGAGCACGACGCCGTGGCTGCAGTGGACCGCCTCGCCTCCGGTGGTGGCCGACCTCGACGGCGACGGGCTCAACGAGGTCATCGGCATCCCGAACGTGGAGGAGAACGAGCCGTACGAGACGATCGCCTACGCGTTCATGGTGCTGGACGGCGCCTACGGCGACGGCAGTACGAGCGCGATGCGCCACCCGGGGTGGGAGACGCTCCCGGAGTCGGGTGTCCCGTTCTACCGGGCGGACGGCGACTGGTACCCGCCGATCGGCGTGCCGGCGCCGTCGGTGGCCTCGATCCTCGGGGACGCGCGGCCGGAGATCGTCGCGCCGATCGGCGACGGGTTCGTGTACGCGATCGGGCCGGACGCGACGGAGCTGTGGCGGTTCGACTACGCGATGGGGCAGGCGCGCACGTACGCGTCGGAAGTCACGATCGCCGACCTCAACCGCGACGGGCGGCCGGAGATACTGTTCACGACTTACGCTCTGCGACCTAATGCCGGAAGACTGGTCGTGCTGGCGAACACGGGCGCGCTGCTCTACGACCTCGCGCTGCCCGGGCAGGGCGACGACGGCAACGGGATCGGCGGCCCGGCGGCGCCGACGGTGGGCGACGTGGACGGGGACGGCACGCTCGAGGTGCTGGTCATGACGTTCGACCACGGGCTGGACGTGTTCAACGTCCCCGGCTCGGACGGCGCGTGCCTCGTCTGGCCGACGGGGCGGGGAAACCTGCTGCGCAACGGGCACGGGCCGGCGTACGTGCGTCCGTGAGGGCGGCCCGGCTGCTCCTGGGAGGACTGGCCGCGCTCGGCGCCTGCACGCCCGGCGGACCGGGGACACTTCCGGGCCCGACCGGCGTACGCACCGACGGCGGGGCGAACGTGGCGGACGGCGGTGGCGGCGACGCGGGGCGCGACGCGGGTCCCGCCGGCACCGACGCGTCGCCGGGGCCGCTGCGCTGCGGCGACGGTCTGTGCAGCCCGGAGATCGCCGAGAGCTGCGCGACCTGCGGCATGGACTGCGGCATCTGCGGCTTCTGCGGCAACGGCATCTGCCAGCCGGCCGGCGGCGAGTGGTGCCAGACCTGCCAGCCGGACTGCGGCGCCTGCGCGGCGTGCGGCGACGGCGTGTGCGCTCCGGCCGACGGAGAGAACTGCACGAACTGCCCGGAGGACTGCATCGTGTGCGTCCCGTGCGGCGACGGCATGTGCGAGGAGCCGTTCGGCGAGGGCTGCCTGACCTGCCCGCAGGATTGCGGCGGCTGCAGCGCCTGCGGCAGCGGCACCTGCGACCTCTTCTGGGGCGAGGACTGCGTGAACTGCCCGGACGACTGTCCGGTCTGCTTCGCCTGCGGCGACGGCACCTGCACGCCGCAGGCGGGGGAGTCGTGCGCGGCGTGCCCGGCGGACTGCGGCGCCTGTCCGGGGTGCGGCAACGGCATCTGCGCGCCGGAGCAGGGCGAGGACTGCAACAGCTGCACGTTCGACTGCGGGCTGTGCGACGGCTGCTTCGCCGGCCCGGGCGGCGGCGTCTGCGAGCCGGAAGAAGGGGAGAACTGCTTCTCCTGCTACTACGACTGCCCGCTCTGCGCCTGCGGCGACGGCTTCTGCGACATCAACGGCACCGAGGACTGCGAGAGCTGCCCGGGCGATTGCGGCGGCGCCTGTCCGTGCGACCACGACGTGTGCAACGAGGGCCTCCCGCTCGACCCGGCCTGCGACCCGGCCGTCGCGGACATCTGCGCCGCCGACGCGACCTGCTGCGGCATGTACTGGGACGCCTTCTGCGTCTGCGCGGCGCAGGCGGCGTTCGGCCGCTGGTGCGGGCTGAGCGCCGTGTGCGACTAGAATCGGCGCGGCGATGACGGTCCACGGCCTTCCCGAGCTCAAAGGCAACGCGCGCTACGACATTCGCCGCTGGATCGGCGAGGGCGGGATGGGCGTGGTGTACGAGGCGCTCGACCGCGTGCGCGACCTGCCGGTGGCGCTCAAGACGCTGGCGCGCGTGGACGCGCGGTCGATCTACCGGCTGAAGCGCGAGTTCCGCTCGCTGGCGGACGTGACGCACCCGAACCTGGTCACGCTGCACGAGCTGGTGTCGGCGGACGGCGAGTGGTTCTTCACCATGGAGCTCGTGGACGGCGTGGGGCTCCTGGAGTGGGTGCGCGGCGGCGAGAGCGCCGGCGCCGAGACCATCACCAGCCCGCCGGCGTCGGAGGGCGCGCCGCCGCTCGGCGACACGCAGGCGGTCTCGAGCTCCGGGGCGCGCGCGCTCGACCGCGGGCCGTGGCTGGACGTGGATCGCTTGCGGGCGGCGCTCCGGCAGCTCGCGCTCGGCATCGTCGCGCTGCACGAGGCGGGCAAGCTGCACCGCGACGTGAAGCCGAACAACGTCATGGTCGGGCGCGACGGGCGGCTGGTGCTCCTCGACTTCGGCCTGGTGCGCGAGCACGGCGAGGTGGAGAGCGACGAGCGGCGCGCGGCGGAGGACGAGGTCGTCGGGACGCCGGCGTACATGTCGCCGGAGCAGGCGGCGGGCGAGGGCGTCGGGCCGGCGAGCGACTGGTACGGCGTCGGTGCGGTCCTGTACGACGCGCTGACGGGGCGGCCGCCGTTCGTCGGCGGGCTCCTCGAGCTGCTGCTCGACAAGCAGGAGCGCGATCCCCCACCGCCCTCGTCGCTCGTGCCCGGCGTGCCGGAGGACCTCGACCGGCTGTGCATGGAGCTGTTGCGCCGGCGGCCGGAGGAACGGCCGTCGGGGCGGGAGATCCTGGCGCGGCTCGGCGTGGCGGATCCCGAAGCCGCGAGCGCGGGAGCGGGGCTGCCGACGCGCGCGCACGTGTTCGTCGGGCGCGAGGAGCCGTTCCGGGCGCTGGCCGATGCGTTCGACGCCACGCTCGAGGGGCGCCCGGTCGCGATCTGGGTGCGCGGGCGGTCGGGGCTGGGCAAGACGGCGCTGGTGCGCCACTTCCTCGACTGGGTGCGCGAGCGCCACCGCGCGGTGATCCTGGCGGGGCGCTGCTACGAGCACGAGTCGGTCCCCTACAAGGCGATCGACGATCTGGTGGACGCGCTGACGCGCTACCTGCTGGCCCTGCCGCGCGCCGACGCGGCGGCGCTCTTGCCGCGCCACGTGGGCGCGCTGGCGCGGGTCTTCCCGGTGCTGGCGCAGGTCGAGGCGGTGGCGGCGGCGCCGGTGCGCGCCGAGCCGCCCGACGCGCGCGAGCTGCGGGCGCGCGCGTTCGGCGCGCTGAAGGAGCTCCTGGCGCGCATCGCCGACCGGCGGCCGCTGGTGGTGCACGTGGACGATCTCCAGTGGGGCGACGCGGACAGCGCCGCGCTGCTGGAGGAGCTGCTGCGGCCGCCCGAGGCGCCGACGCTCCTCTTGATCGCGAGCCTGCGCGACGAGGCGGGAGCGGGCGCGGCGCTGCCGGCGGCGCTGCCCGCGGACGGGGCGGAAGTGCGCGCGTTGACGCTGGGGCCGCTGCCGGAGGCCGACGCGCAGCGGCTGGCGCTGGCCCTGCTCGGCCGCGAGGACGGCGCGGCGCAGCGGCTCGCGGAGGCGATCGCGCGCGAGGCGGACGGGAGCCCGTTCTTCGTGGGCGAGCTGGTGCAGCACGCGGCTGCCGCCGGCGGCGCGACCGGGGTGACGCTCGAGGAGCTCGTGCTCGCGCGCGTGGCGCGGCTCGCGCCGGCGGCGCGGCGGCTGCTCGAGGTGATCGCGGTGGCGGGGCGCCCGCTCGGGCGCGACGTCGCGGTGCGCGCCGCGGCGCTGGAAGGCGCGGACGTGGCGGCGCTCGCCGAGGTGCGCGGGGCGCATCTGGTGCGCGCGCGCGGCGGCGGCGCGACGGCCGAGCTGGAAACGCACCACGATCGCGTGCGCGAGACGGTCGTCGCGCAGCTCGCCGCGGGGGCGCTGCGCGACTGCCACCGCCGCCTGGCGGAGGCGCTCGAGGCCGGCGGGCGCGCCGACCCGGAGTCGCTGGCGCTGCACCTCGAGGGTGCGGGCGAGCGGGCGCGCGCCGGCGTCTGGGCGGCGACGGCGGGCGACCGCGCGGCGAAAGCGGTCGCGTTCGACCGCGCGGCGCGTCTCTACCGCCGGGCCCTCGCGCTCTCGCCGCCCGGCGCGGCGGCGCGGCGCGGGCTGCACGAGCGGCTCGGCGACGCACTGGCGAACGCCGGCCGCGGGGCGGAGGCCGCGCGCGCCTTCCTCGATGCCGTCGACGGCGCGCCGGCAGCGCGGGGGCTGGAGCTGCGGCGGCGTGCCGCCGAGCAGCTTCTCGGTAGCGGCCACCGCGACCAGGGCCTGGCGGTCGTGCGCGGCGTGCTGGCCGAGGTCGGGCTGCGTCTTCCGGCGACCCCGCGGCGCGCGCTGGCGGTGCTGCTGTGGCGGCGCGCGCGCCTCGCCGTGCGCGGCCTCGACTTCGAGCCGCGCGACGAGCACGAGGTGGACCCGGCCGCGCTGGTGCGCGCCGACGTGTGCTGGTCGCTGGCGCTCGGGCTCGGCGCGTACGACCTGATCGGCGCCGGCGCCTTCCAGTCGCTCTACGTGCTCCTGGCGCTGCGCACCGGCGAGCGCTACCGCGTCGCCCGCGCGCTGGCGGGCGAGGCGGCGCTCGCGTCCACGGCCGGACGGCGCGCCCGCGCGCGCGTGGATCGGCTGCTGGCGCGCGCCCACGCCCTCGCCGCCGAGGTCGAGCACCCGTACCCGCGCGCGCAGGTGACCGGCTCGGCCGGGATCGCCGAGGCGGGCCTCGGGCGCTTCCGCGCGGCGGTCGCGCTGTGCGAGGAGTCGGAGCGGCTCTTCCGCGATCGCTGTACCGGGGTGGCGTGGGAGATCGGCACGGTCCAGCGGAGCTTGCTGGCGAGCCTGGTGTACGCGGGCGAGATCCTCGACGCGCACCGGCGCGCCGACCTGCAGCGCGACGAGGCGGCCGGGCGCGGCGACCTCTACGGCGCGACCAACAACGGCGCGTTCGCCGCGGTGCTGCGACTGCGGGTGGACGACGTGGACGGCGCGCGCCGCGGCATGGCGGAGGTGATGGCGCCGTTCCGCGCGTCCGGTGCGTTCCTCTTCCAGCACTACATGGAGCTCTTCGTCGAGGCGTCGATCGACCTGTACGCCGGGGACGGGGCGGGCGCGCTGGAGCAGTTGCAGCGCCGCTGGCGCGGCTTCCGCCGCTCGTTCATCCCGTACGTGCAGCTCTTGCGGCTCGAGTCGCTGCAGCTGCGGGCGCGCTGCGCGGTGGCGGCGGCGGCCGCGGTGGCGCCGGCGGAGCGCGCGCCCCTGCTGCGCGCCGCCGAGCGCGACGCGCGCCGGGTGGAGCGCGAGCGCATGGAGTGGGCGACGCCGCTGGCCACGCTGGTGCGCGCCGGCGTGGCGGCGCTGCGCGCGGACGAGGCCGGCGCGGCGGCGCTGCTCGACCACGCCGCGCGTGGCCTCGATGCGGCCGACCTGGTGCTCCACGCCGCGGCCGCGCGCCGCCGGCGCGCCGATCTGATCGGCGGTGACGAGGGCGCCGCCGCGCGCGCCGCCGCCGACGCCGTGTTTCGGCGCCAGGGCGTGGCCGCGCCCGACCGGCTGGTCGCGATGATGGTCCCGGGGGTGAAGGGCGGGGCCTGAGCCGGCCGCGTCAGCGGTCGCCCGCGACCAGGATGAGCGAGGAGTGGAGCTCCACCGGCGGAGCGCCGGCAGCGGCCGCCGGGAACGTCCAGCGCGCGATCTCGTCGTGCAGGCAGCTGCCGAGCGAGTCGGCGCCGTGGCGCCCGCCGATCGACACGCGCTCGACGCGGCCGTCGGTCGCGAGGCGCACCGACAGCTCGACGCGCTCGTCGCCGCTGGCGACGCGTCGCATCACCGCCACGTCGTGGCAGCGCTTCACCGCGGCGTGCCGCGTCGAGAGCATGCTGCCGAGAGCTGCGTCGTCCACGCGCGCGGGCGGCGCCGCGTCCGGGATCGGCGCGGTGACCGCTGCCGGCGCGGCGACCGGCGGCGGGCGCAGCGTCGCCGGCTTCACGTGCACGCGCGCCGCGTGCGTCGCGACGATCACGCGCCCGGCCGCGTCGGCGTCGTTGTCCAGACCGAGGTAGACGGCGCTCCCCGCCAGGATCATCCCGGCGGTCGCCGCGAACGCCGACCACGCGACCATCCTGCCCGGGGCGGCGTCGCGCCGCACCACGACCACGATCTTGCTGGAGCCCATTGGGCCGTCCTTTCCCGTGGCCCAGGAATCGGGCGGCGCGCGCCTGGCTTGAGGCCCCTCAGCCCCGCCGGCCGCCGAGGAGCACCCAGCCCTCCTCGGCCCGGGGCGGATCGAACGCGAAATCCGGGTAGGCGGCGGCGACTTCGGCCGCCTGATCGACCAGGATCCCGGAGAGCGCCAGCGCGCCCCCCGGCCGGACGGCGCGCGCCAGCAGCGGCGCGAGCGCCTTGAGCGGGCTCGCCAGGATGTTCGCGACCACCAGGTCCGCCTCCACCACCGGCGCGTCGCGCGCGCCGTGCAGGTCGATCGCCACGTCGTTCGCCTGCGCGTTCGCCGCCGCGACGCGCAGCGCCTCCTCGTCCACGTCGACTCCGATCGCGCGGGCCGCGCCGAGCTTCAGCGCCGCGATCGCCAGGATGCCGGAGCCGGTGCCCCAGTCGAGCACCGTCTCGCCGCCACGCACGTGCTCGTCCAGCCAGGCGAGACAGAGGCGCGTGGTCGCGTGCCCTCCGGTGCCGAACGCGGTGCCGGGATCGACGAGCACGTTGACGGCCGCGGGATCGGGCGGCACGTGCCAGCTGTGCACGACCCACACCCGCGGCGAGGCGTGCACCGGCGCGAGCAGCTCCTGCGTGCGTGCGACCCAGTCCTGATCCTCGAGCCGCTCCACCGCGTGTGCCGGGGCGGCCGCCAGGCCGGCGATGCGCGCCGACGCCGCCAGCGCCTCCTCCACGTCTGCGTCGAGCGTGAAGAGCGCACTGAGCGTGCACGCCTCCCAGAGCCGTGCCGTCTCCCCCGGCTCGCCGAAGATCGGCTCCTCGCGCGCCGTCCCGGCCGCGGCGTCCATGACGCTCACCGACAGCGCGCCGAGGTCCATCAGGATCTCGCCGAGCGCGTCGGCGACGCGGCGCTCCGCGTCGAGCTTCAGCCTCTGCCAGGCCACGTCAGGCAGGTCCGGGGAGCCACTCGTCCCAGCCGTCCGGCGGAGCGGGCACGCCGAGAGACACGATCGCGGCCCGCGCCAGCGCCACCACGCCCGCGGGCGGCGCGGCGCCGGCGCGCCACCGCGCCAGGAGCGCGCGCAGCCCGAGCGCGTGCGCGCGCAGCGGCTGGAGGTGCGCCGCGCCCGCGCCGCCGCGCGCGACCAGCGGCTCGGTCGCCGCCACGAACGCGTCCGCCTCCTCGCGGAAATGGGCGCGCAGCTCCGCGGCCGGCACGCACCACGCCTGCTCGGCCAGCGCACGCGGCGCGGCCAGGAGCCCCAGCAGGTTCATCCACTCGGCGACCGCCGACGCGACCTGCACCGCCAGCGCGACCGCGGGGTCCATCAGCGGCGCAGCCGCAGCACGCGCGCCGGGTTCCCCGCCACCACCGCGTACGGCTCCACGTCGCGCGTCACCACCGCGCCGGCGCCGACAATCGCGCCCCGGCCCACGGTCACCCCCGGCAGCACGATCGCGCCGACCCCGAGGTCGCCGTCGTCCTCCACCACCACCGGCGCGAAGCGCACCGGCGCGTGCAGCACCGGCACGTCGCGCGCCGGCTCCTCGTGCTGGCTCGACAGGATCGTCACGCCGGGCCCGATGCCGACGTTGCGCCCGATGCGCACGCCGCCGGCCGCGTGCACGAACACGTTCTGCCCGATCCACGTGCCCGCGCCGACGACCAGCTCGTTCTGATGATACCCCTTCAGGATTGCCCGGTGCCCGACGTACACTCCGTCGCCGATCGACACGTTCTGTGGGTGGAAGACCAGGACGCCCGGCTCGAAGACGACGCCCGCGCCGCAGGCGCGCAGCGCGGCCGGGTCGAACTCCCCCGTCCCGTGGCTCTGGCGCGCCTTCATTCCTCGATGTCCGCTGTCTTCAGCTCATCGGCCGACTTGTCGAGCAACGCGCGCGCCCGCGCCTGGTCGGGGTCGATGTCGAGCGCCTTCTGGAACTCCGCCTTCGCCGCGTCGAGGTGCCCGCGCTTCGCGTGGATGATGCCGAGCATCACGTGCGGGTCGGCCATCGTGGCGTCGCGCGCCACTGCCTCGGTGAACGCCTTCTCGGCGGCGTCGAGGTCGCCGGCGTTTCCCTTCAGCACGCCCAGCCGCAGCATCGGGTAGGGGTCGGTGGTGCTGCGGCGCCCGGCCTCCTCGTACATCGCGGCGGCCCACTCCTTCTGGCCGTCCTCCGCGCAGACGTCGCCGGCCAGCACGGCGAAGTTCACCGCGTCGCCGCCGCCGATCACCGCGGCGTCGAGGGCCTCCTTCGCCACGTCGATGTGGCCGAGCCGCGCCTCCCACACCGCCCGCAGCCCGTGCTCGCCGCCCGCGGCGAGCGCGCGCTCGCCCTCCGCGTGGCGGCCGGCGGCGTGCAGCGCGTCGCCGTAGGCGCCGAGCGCGATCTCGCGCATGAACAGGAACGCGCTGTTGAGTCGGTCCACGCGCGCGTTCAGCAGCTTCCCCGGGTCGGCGTGCCAGGCGGGGTCGGGCTCGGGCTCCTTGGCGAGGATCGCCAGCATCGGCAGGGCGCGGCGGTCGCCCTCGGTGGCGGCGCGCACCGCGACGTCATACAGCGCACGCTCTACGACCAGTGCATCACCGCGCCAGGTCCCCGGCGGGATGCCGGTCGGCTCGGTGGGCGATATCGCCTCGTACGGCAGGGTCGGCACGAGCGCGTCCACCATGCGGCGCAGCGGCACGCGCCGGTAGAGCGGCTCGGCCCAGCCGTCGACCGACACCGGGTAGACCGAGTCGGCGGCGGTCACCTCGAGCTTCGGGTTGTCGTCGATGAGGCCGCGGTGCACGGTGTCGCGGAAGTCGTCGCCTGCCGAGGGCGGGGCCGGCGCGTCCTCGTACGGCACGCTCAGCCAGGGGTAGTAGAGCTTGATGCCGTGCAGGTACCAGGTGGACGAGAGGAGCCCGGTCGCGATCACCGCCACGTCCGGGCGCGCGCCCTCGATGCCCTGCAGGTAGATCGGCGGGAACACCTCGTGGTCCCCGTGCGTCAGCAGGATGCCGCGCGGCGGCGTGGAGTCGAGCATCGCCGTGCCGTAGTCGCGCGGCGACCAGCCGGGGTGCTCGCCGGTGGGCACCGGGGTCACCAGCTGGCTGAACGCGGTCGCCCCGGCGAAGAGCAGGACCGCCACCAGCGGCGCGCGCGGCGCATACGCCGCGGTGGCGCGCCAGCGCGCGAACAGCGGCCGGAGGGCGCCCGCGCACACGCCGGGCAGCGCACAGAGCGCCGCGATGGCGACCAGCACGTAGCCCTGCGCGTCCGGGTTGCCGTCGATGGGCGTGTTGACCGCGCCGGCGAACACGCTCACCAGCAACACCAGCGACCAGAGGAACGCGATCGGCCCGACGCGGCGGAGGTCGGCGAGGGCGGCGAGCCCGGCCACCGCCGCCAGCGCCATCGGCCCGTCGGCCGCCAGGTAGAACGCCGCCATCGGCCGGATGTTCGCCGGGAGGTTCGCGAACGACACGTTCCCCGCGTAGCCGCCGGCGCGCACGTGGAAGAGCCAGGCGTTGAGCCCGTCGCCGCCGCCCCAGGCGTGCGGCTCCCAGGCGCGGAGGGCGACGAGTAGGTACAGCATCGCCCCCGCGACGACCACGACCAGCACCGGCCCGACCGTGCGCGGCGCGCGCGCCGCGCACGGTCGGGCCGGTGCTGGTCGTGGTCGTCGCGGGGGCGATGCTG
>Ga0075425_100008327_pt1 | contig 10989 bp, 9 predicted proteins | sample SoiMethybrSBSTD4_FD_75300 | JGI IMG/M metagenome (GOLD analysis project Ga0075425, IMG submission 75300) | Bulk soil microbial communities from a Populus tree surrounding site in Tennessee, USA - Soil MetaG P. TD hybrid SBSTD4 | ecosystem: Environmental > Terrestrial > Soil > Tree plantation...
TACTGAATCCCGCATTCAGTGCGCTCACCGCCGATGACTTCGACGTGCTGCAACTCGGTTGGCGCGAACCGGCAGGCCCCAAGGCACCGACGAATTTGCGGGTTGTGCGGTAGTTTCTCGCTGCTGGCTGCTCGCTGTTAGCTGCTGGCGGTTGGCGGTTGGCGGTTGGCTCTTGGCGGTTGGCTGCTGGCTTGAGTCGAGTTAGTCCGTGCCTATGTTGATCACCGGCCGGATCGGGCCAGGTGCGCGATCCCCTTTGTAAAGGACGGCCTCAAGAAAGAGACCCGCAGCCGGCGCGGCGAGCGCGGCCGGTTTGGTGCCGCCGGGGTCATCGCTGAGGAGCCGAGCAGCGTCGGACGGCTCGAGTTCCTTGCGGCCGACGGCGGCGAGCACTCCAATCACCCGGCGGACCATCTTCCAAAGAAAATGTGAGCCCTGCACGCGAATCAGGATCAACGCTCCGCTCTCCACAATCTCGATTGACTCCACCAGCACGCGGGTCGACTTTTCTTCCGGTTCATCGTCGGTAAACGCCCTGAAGTCTTTCATCCCGATGAATGCGCTTGCCGCCGCGCGCATCGCGTCGAGCGAGAGCGGCTCGCGAATCCACCACACCAGCGGTTTGCCGAATGCCGTTCGGCGCCGCGAAATCTGGTAGAGGTAACAGCGCGAGACGGCATCGTGGCGCGCGTGGAACCTGTGCGGCGCCGGCTCGATGGTCCGGATGTGAATGTCTGCCGGCAGTTCGTCGTTCAGTTTCCGTCGCAGGGACTCGGGCTGCAGCGTCGTGTACAACTCGAGATGCGCGACCTGTGCGAGCGCGTGGACGCCCGCGTCGGTGCGGCCTGAACCATACAGCTCGAATTCGCGTCGCCTGGCGACTTCGCGGATCGCTCGATCGATCTCTCCTTGCACTGTCCGGGCATTCTTCTGGATTTGCCAGCCGCTGTAGCGCGTGCCCGCATACTCGATCAGCAATTTGAATCTGGGCATGAGTCAACATCTCATACGGCTTGTGAATCGTGAATCACTAATCCTGCATCCCGCATCCCGGATCCCGCATCCCGGATCCCGCATCCCGGATCCCGCATCCCAGATCCAGCACCTCCGGATCCCGCACTCCGGCGGATTCACCGATCCACTGATCCACGATTAGTGATTCAGGATTCACCGGTACGCCGTACAATTGGAATCGGAACGTTTGTCATGAGACCAGTTAACGGATTGCACCACATCACCGCGATCGCCGGCCCTGCGCAGGAAAATCTCGACTTCTACGCCGGTGTGCTCGGGATGCGGCTGGTGAAGAAAAGCGTCAACCAGGACGATCCCGGAACGTATCACTTGTTCTACGCGGACGCGGAAGGACGACCCGGTTCCGATCTCACGTTCTTTCCGTGGGCACAGATGGCGCTGCCGCGCATGGGATATGGTCTGGCTGTCGAGGTCGGCCTCGAGGTTCCCGCCGACAGCCTTTCGTACTGGGGCGCTCGGCTCGAAAAATACGGGGCGCGGATCGATCGCATCGAGACCCGGTTTGGAGAGCGCGTGCTGCCACTGACCGACCCGCATGGTTTGCGGCTTGCGCTGGTCGAACCGGCGAAATCCAATCGGCCGTTCACACCGTGGGAGGAAAGCTCGGTGGATGCGACGCGCCAGATACGCGGCCTGCACCATGGCCGGCTCTGGGAACGTCACGAAGAATCGACCGCACACTTTCTTACGAGCGTGCTCGGCTTCGAGCGGCTTGGCAGTGAAGACGTGTGGACGCGTTACGGGTTCAAGGACGCGTGGGGCGCTGTCGACCTCCGCGAGACGCGCGACCTGTCACGCGGGGCCTGGGGTGTCGGGGCCGTCCATCATCTTGCCTGGCGCGTCGACGATGCGGCGCATCAGTTGGCGGTGAGTGCGCAAATCGAACAGGCCGGTTCGCGGCCGACATCTGTGATCGATCGGTTCTGGTTCAAGTCGGTGTACTTCCGCGAACCCGGTGGAGTGCTTTTCGAGCTCGCCACCGACGGCCCCGGCTTTGCTGCTGATGAGGATCCGGCGCATCTTGGCGAGAAGCTGGTGCTTCCGCCGTGGCTGGAACCGTCGCGTTCGCACATCGAGGCGATGCTGCCGCCGTTGCGGCCTGCACAATTGGGAACGGAAGTCGCGGCAAAGAACAGAGTGAAGTAAGGCGCCTTTCTTTACTCACTGCTCGCGGGGCCCCACCCCCGCTCGCTCTCGCTCGGCGACTTCGCGCCTCGCTCGGGCCGCGGGCGCTTTCCTTTCTACGGCCGCTCCGCCGGTAGTTCGACTTTGTACAATTCGCGCCCTTCTGAATTGCGCAACGTAACCGTGAGCGCCCGCGTTTTTGCCGACGCGTGCAGTGTGCCAAAGAACTGAAAGCCATCGCTCGGTGGCCGGTTCGGCTTCATGCCCGGCGGGATGCCGATGAACTTCACTTCGGGCCCGAACGTGCGATCGAGTTCCGCCGGCCCGTACGTGCCCGCGTGCGCGGGGCCGGCGACGAATTCCCAGAATGGATGAAATTCGGTGAAGGCCGCTCGTGACGGATCGTAGTGATGCGCGGCGCAATAATGCACGTCACCGGTGACGAAAACGACATTGCGGATTCGTTGATCCCGGATGAACCGTAGCAGGTGGGCAATCTCCAGTTCACGTCCCAGGGGCGCGCCGTGATCGCCATTCGCGACGGCTTCGAAGAGCGGGCCATCGACAACCGTCAGGCTCAGCGGCATGTCGCTGGCGACGATCTTCCAGGTCGCGCGGGATTCGGACAGCCGCCATTTGAGCCACGCGACCTGTGACGATCCGAGAATTGCCGACTCGGGAGAAAGGACCGTTTGACGATTGGTCGAGTTCGGGCCTCGATAGCTGCGCATGTCGAACCCGAAGATATCGACGAGCGGGCCCCGGCGAATGGCGCGATAGATCCGCTCGGGATCTGTCGGATCGAATCGCATCGGCGTGTATTCCTGAAACGCCCGTTTGGCCCGCGCGGCGAGCAGCGCGACGCTGTGCTCCGAGTGCGGCATGTCGGCGCCGAGGATCTCGGTCGGATACCAATTGTTGAGGACCTCGTGATCGTCCCAGATGACAAACTGCGAGAGTGACGCGTTGAATCGGCGGACGTTGTCGTCGAGCAGGTTGTATCGATGATTGCCGCGAAACTCATCGAGCGTTTCTGCGACCTTGCTCTTTTCCGGCGTGACGATGTTGCGCCACACACGCCCATCGTCGAGCTTTATTTCTGATGGAAGCGGTGCGTCGGCGTAGATCGTGTCGCCGGTGTGGATGAATACGTCGGCGCCGGCCTGCCGCATGGCCTCGTACAGGCGCATGCCGCCCATGTCGGGGTTGATTCCCCAGCCCTGACCGACGGTATCAGCACTCCACGCCACCGTGACGTCGCGCGGCGACTCGGTTGGGTGGGCGGGCGTCGTGAAACTGCCGGTGACGGGTTCGCTCCAGACACGGAGGTCCGACAAGCTCTGGAACTGCACGCGGTAGAAGATTCGCTGATTGGTAGGAAGGGCACTCAGGTCCACGCGGGTGGTGAAGTCACTGGCCTCGAGCGCGGCCGGGCCAACAATCCGATTCGACTTCGCGAACGATTCGGTCGTGGAGTATTCGACCACCAGTCGCGACGGCCGATCGGTCCGGCTCCAGATGATCGCGGTATCGCCGTCGACGTCTCCGGCGGTCGCCCCGAATGCCGTTGACGGTCGCGCCGCCTGGGATCCAACGATGGCGGGAGCCTGCCCGAAGATCGGTCGTGTGCTGCCGGCGGCGAAGGCGGCACCGGTAAGTTGCAGAAAGGTGCGTCGGGTCAGTGTCTGCATTTATTCTTTGCGCCTGGGGCCCCACCCCCAGGCGCTGCCACGTCGCGCTTCGCGCTCGGTGGCGGCTGAAGGCTCTCTCGCGCCGACTGATCGATAGATCTTGCTCTTACGTGGCAACAAATTCGCCGGCGAGCATTTGCTCAACTTCGGCAAGTGTCGGTGCAGACCCCATGGCTCCGAGTCGCGTACAACTGACGGCCGCGGCCGCGTTGGCAAACTTCAAGATGTCGAGCGTTGGCCAGCCGGCAAGCAGTGCGTAGACGAAACCGGCGCGAAAGACGTCGCCCGCGCCAGTCGTATCAACCGCGTGCACCTTGAACGCCGGGACGTGAATCACCCGATCGCCGTCGAGCGCCATCGATCCGGCCGTCCCGAGCGTGACGCACAGCAGCCCGGCGTGCTGCTGGCGCAGTTTTCGAAGGGCACGTTCCGGATCCCGTTCGCCCGTCAACGTCGGCGGCACGTGCTCGGCAAAAATCGGAATCGAGACGCTGGTGACGAGGTCGTTGGTGTGTTCGGTGACGCGATCGAGATCGCTCGTCACGATCACGCCGCGCGCGGTTGCCGCCCTCGCGGTCCGGATTGCGGCCTGCTCGTCGACGTCGTCGATGTGAAGGATACGCGCGGTCAGCACCGCCGGATCGATCTCATCTTCACGGATGTCGAGACCAGGATCCCGGTGCCAGAGGACCGTGCGTTCGCCGGTCGATTCGTCGACCAGGATGATCGCGAATCGAGCCGGTGCGTCGCGGACCAGCGCGTTCGACAAATCGACACCGCGCCGTTCCAGTTCGTCCCGGATGAGTCGGCCGTTGTCGTCGTTGCCCAATGGGCCGAGATAGCCGGCGCGAAGTCCGAGTCCGCTGCACGCGGCGAGCATGCTCGCGATCTGGCCGCCGGCGGCATCGAACGCCGACGAAATCCGGAGCTTTGATGCCGTGCCACGGGCCAGAGGAGCGGTCGGCAGCAAATTGACATGGTCAACAGAACTTTCGCCGAGTCCCAGAACGTCGAGCGGCCGGCCGGCAGAGGAATGAGTCATCGAAACTCCCGTGCAAATCCTCTCCGAAATGCCGCATTTGGGGCAAGTTGCCGCATAATAGGGCGCCTTGACCCTGTGTAGCACGCATCGGCCTTCTCCGCTCATCCGTGCGGAACTTCCCGTGCCACTACAACCCCATACTCAGGAGGAGACCGATACGTGCAGGTGCATCTGATCAATCCGAGTCATCTGGCTTTTGGTGTCGGCGTCATCACGCCGCGGTGGTTATATGTCCTCGCGGCCGCGACACCACCAGAGTTCGGTGAACCGCGGATCACCGACGAGACGCTCGAACTCGTCGACCCTTCGACGATCGGCCCTGGCGATGTCGTTGGCATCGGGATTCACACCGGCAACGCGCTGCGCGGATACGAGGTGGGGCGCACCATGCGTGCCCGCGGCGCCTGGGTTGTATTTGGCGGGATTCACGCGACGCTTTTCCCGGAGGAACCGCATGCGCTCGGCGGCGCCCACGCGGTCGTGAAGGGAGACGGCGATGCGGCGTGGGGACGGGTGGTCGCTGACTGCGTGGCGGGCGCGCCGCAGTCGATTTACGAGGGCGGCCGGGTGGACGCCGAGTCGTTCCTTCCGGCGCGCTGGGATCTGCTTCCGCCCAACCGATATATGTGGGCCTCCGTGCAGACCGTGCGCGGTTGTCCGAAGCACTGCTCCTTTTGTTCGGTCTGGAGAACGGATGGACAAAAGCCGCGGCAGCGGACGGCCGACGCGGTCATCGCAGAAGTCGTCGCGCTCCGTCGTCGCGGGTTTCGGTTCATCGCGCTGGCCGACGATAACTTCTACCCGGTCACGCTGACCGACATCCGGATGGCATCCAGGCGCGCCGATCAGTCCCAGCGCCAGAACCTCGAGGCACTGCGCGCGGAACGGTTCGAGTTGATGGACAAGCTGGCGAAGCTCCCGTCCGATACGGTGTTCTACACGCAAATCACGATGGAGGCGGCAGAAGATCCGGACTTTCTCGCGGCCATGCGGCGGGCCCACATCAGGGGCGCCCTGGTCGGAGTCGAGGCCGTGACACCCGAGGGACTGAAGGACGTCTACAAGGACTTCAATTACGCGGGCGAAAGCCTGGTCGAACGACTGCGAGCGTTCAAGCACGCAGGGATTCACGTGCTCGGGTCCTTTATCTTCGGCCTGCCCAGCGACCGGCCCGAAACGTTTCAAGCGACGGCCACGATCGCGGATCGGGCCGGCCTGACCTTCGCGCAATTCGTCATGCTCACACCGTTCCCTGGAACGGTTGATTTCGCCGCCTGGGAAAAGACGATGGAGCAGGATCCGACCCGAATCGGCGGCGTGCCGCTGACGCGGCACTGGCTGATCCCGCAGGAGCTGAGGCCGAAAGTCTACACGCCACATCCGGTCATGGACGCCGACGAAATCCGCCAGCGCACCCAGGCCGTGTGGGACGATTTCTACAGCCTCTCCAAGATCTGGACGCGATCGAGCTGCGTCTCAACCGTCAAAGCCCGGCTCGCCTTCGTCCTGATTTCCAAACTGTACCGGCAGATGTACGCCAACACGGGGATCGCCACCGACAGTGCCCGTGTCAATCGGTCGGCCCGCTGGGCGCGGATGATCGCCGCGCCGTGCCGCCGCCTCTTTGCCGGACCGCTGATGCCCGACCTCGAGGTGCCGTAAATCACTCTGAGGGCTGCGCCCTCCCATCGACAGACGACGGGACTTGACTTTCCCGCCGAACGGATCGATCCTTCCCATCGTCTAACGATGGGAAAGAGATGGGACTGACCAACCAGCCGCCGGATCTCCTGCCAGGCACGCTCGACTTGTTGATCCTGCGCACGCTCGTGTCTGGCGAGTTGCATGGCTACGCGATTGCGGAACGACTGAAGGTGTTGTCACAGGACGTACTGCAAGTCGGCGAGAGCTCACTCTATCCGGCACTGCAGCGCCTGCTCCTGAACGGGTGGGTCAAAGCCGAATGGGGTGCCTCCGAGAACAATCGGCGAGCGAGGTTCTACACGTTGACCGCCGCTGGGAAAAAGCGACTGGCGGCTGAACGTGCAGAGTTCGAACGGCTCGTTGGCGCCATCCAACGGGTGTTGCAATTGGCGTGATTGGTGGCATCTGCCGTGTCGAAGCTGTTCCGCCGCGTGTGGTACCTGCTGCGGCAACGTCGCCTCGAACGTGATCTTGCGCAGGAGGTCGAGTTCCATCGGGCGCTGCACGCAGAGGAGCTTCAGCGTCGCGGCCTCGACATGGAATCGGCGCGCCGCGAAAGCGCCCGCGTAATGGGGAACATGGCGCTCGCGCGCGAAGATGCACGACGCATCTGGATCGGTCATGCGCTCGACGGCATCTGGCAGGATCTCCGATACGCCGCACGTTCCCTGCGCAGGAACCTGTTCGTGGCCGCGGTCGCCGTACTGACCTTGAGCATTGGTGTTGCGGCCAACGCCGCAATGTTCAGCGTCATCAATGCCATCCTGCTTCGGCCCTTACCTTACAGTGATCCCGACCGTCTGGTGCTCATCTGGGTGGCGGATCCAGCACGAAATATCCATGAGGGCGCCACGTCGTTCCTGACGTTGACTGACTGGCGGCGCGAGAACAAGCGCATCACCGATCTCGCCTTCTGGCAGGAACGCGCAGGCAACATTACGGGCGGCGGTGAACCCGAGCGGGTGGTTGGTGCTCTCGCATCGGCCAATCTCTTTCCGCTTCTCGGCGTAGCGCCGCTGGTCGGCCGAACGTTCACCGCCGAAGAGGAGCGTCAACGCGAAGCGGTCGTGGTGTTGAGCCATCGGCTTTGGCAGCGTCGCTTTGGCGGAGCAACGAGCGCCCTCGGGCAGATGCTCGAGGTCGATGGCCGGCCGCTCCAAATCATCGGTGTGATGCCGCAAGGATTCCAGTTCCCGACCGGCGACGTTCAACATTGGGAGCCTGCGACCCTGATGTCTGCCTGGAGTTCCAAACCTCCCGTTGCAGAGCGGTCGTGGGGCAACCGTCAGGCGGAGCTGTGGCGGGTCGTTGGACGGCTGGCGCCGGGCGTCGAGATACGTGACGCACAAAGTCAGATGGATGCGATCGGGCAGCGGTTGGCCCGGTCGTACCCTTCGACCGACCCGGACTTCATCGGGTACCAGACCGAGCTCGTACCGCTACTGCAACAGGTGACGGGACGAAACCTGCAAATCGCGCTCTGGACACTTCTCGGCTCGGTTGGAATGGTTCTGCTGATTGCCTGCGCAAACGTCTCGAACCTGCTGCTGGCGCGCGGTGCCTCGCGGACACGCGAGCTCAGTGTCCGCGCCGCTCTTGGCGCCGGCCGCCGTCGCCTCGTTCAGCAGCTCCTCATCGAGAACAGCGTCATCGCCTTCGCCGCTGGGATCGCCGGTTCGTTGGCGGCGGGATGGGTGGTTCGCGCGATCGCCGTATCGGCGACGCCGATTCCAAGGCTCGACGAAGTTCGAACCGACACAACCGTCCTCGCCTTCATGATCATGGTGTCCGTCCTGGCGGGACTCCTGTTTGGAGTCGTGCCTGCATGGAAGCTGTCGGGGAAGTGTCCAATCGATGGTCTGAAAGAGGGCGCGATCGACGGCCGTCCCGCGTCACGCCTGCGGGCGACGCTCGTGGTCGTGGAATGCGCGCTCACGATCACGTTGCTCGTCGGTGCGGGTCTGTTGATGCGAAGCCTTCTGCTCGTCCGATCCGTGAATGCCGGATTCGACGCCGCGAACGTGCTCGTGGCGCGCGTACATCTGCCCATCCCTGTCTCGCCACAGTGGCGGCGTCAGGAGTGGGACACGTTTGCCGAGTTCACGAGCCGGCTCGAGGCGTTACCGGATGTCCGCGGCGCCGGCGCGATTACCAATCTGATGACCTTCGAGCACCCTGAAGAAGCGATCACGGCCGAAGGCCGCCCGGTTCCGCCAGACAAGCGAAGTAGCGTGCTCGTCAACACCGCCGACGTGATGCCGGGGTTCTTCCGCGCCATCGGCGTTCCCCTGCTCAGCGGGCGATTCTTTACGGCTCGAGAGCAGAACGCCCCGATCGCCATCGTCAATGAAACCTTTGCACGTCGATTCTTCCTCGGTGAGGATCCCGTGGGAAAACGCTTCAAGGAAGGCGGCCCCGACGCGAAGGACGCCTGGATCACAGTCGTTGGCGTTGTCGGCGACATGCATCGTCACGGACTCGAAAGTGCGCCCATCCCCGAGTTCTTTTTTCCGAGCACTGAACCGACGATGGATCTTGTGATCAGGGCAAACACGGATCCCAGATCCCTTGGCGCTTCGGTCCGGGACACGATCAAAACGACATACGCGAATGCGATCGTGTTGCAGATGCAGACCGTGGACGAAATGTTTGGCGACCTCACGGCTCAGCGTCGATTTCAGGCGTGGCTCATGGCCGCGTTCGCCGGGGTTGCGCTAGTACTCTCCGCCGTTGGAATTTTCGGGATCGTTCATTTCGCCGTCTCGCAGCGCCAGCGCGAGTTCGGGCTGCGCATCGCACTCGGCGCCACCCGGCAGGACATGTTCCGTCTGGCGTTGGGGCAGGGATTACGTCTTCCGGCTATTGGCGCGGCCCTGGGGTTAATCGGAGCGTTCGCCCTCACACGCCTGATCGAGCACCTGCTGTTTGAAGTAAGGCCGACAGATCCGCTCACCTTTGCGGGCGTCGCAGTCCTCTCAATGGCTGTCGCGCTGTTGGCGTGTTGGATACCGGCCCGGCGCGCCACTCGAGTCGATCCTCTGGTCGCCTTGCGATGCGACTAGCGTCGTCTGAAGAGCTCATCCTTTCTCCCTTTGTTCCTTTGTCCCTTTGTTTACTCACTGCTCGCGGGGCCCCCACCCCCGCTCGCTCTCGCTCGGCGACTTCGCGCCTCGCTCGGTCCGCAGGCGCTTTCCCTTTTCCCTTTTCGCTTTCAAGGGTCGGCATCTCTATTGCGAACAGCAGCGCTGAACGCGGTACGGCGCCGGTAAACGTATTACAGCCAGACGGTCGGCAGAGAAACGTGTCTCCGGGGGAGACGAGGGTTTCATGTTCGTTCACAGTTCCACAGCTGAGCTCTGGACACATGGCGCGGTGACCTGTGTGCTTGTGCCCCATGGGGACAACGTCGATGTCGAACTCCGCAATGCGGACGGCTCGGCATTTCTCCGAAAGACGGCGGCTAACCGTCAGGCTGCGCTGAACGAAGCGGAATACTTGCGGCTTCTTCTGCGACCGGTCCAGCGCATCGTGCGAAGCACCGAGCTCAAGCCGTTTGCGCTGGTGATCGAGGACGATCCCGGCAACCGCGACGCGTTGGCTGAAGCGTTGAAGATGACGGGAATGCGAGTGCTTGGCTGTCGCACTGGCAGAGAGGGAGTCGCCTTAGCGCTTGAACTGTCGCCGGATCTGGTTGTCGTCGACCACCGTTTGCCTGATGTGACGGGAGCGGAGGTGTGCCGGGAGTTACGGAATCAGCCGCAGACCGCCGCGACGGCCATCATTGCCATCACAGCCGCTCCTGAGGCGCTGCGATCAGAAGGGTGCGACGCGGATGCGGTGTTGTCAAAACCCTTCCAGCTCGACACGCTCATCGCTGCCGCGCGACTGTTCGTCAGGGATCTCGGGCCCTCGACCGATGCGCCCGCCTGAGTAGCAGTGGTTTCAAAACCCTGTCCGATCATTGGTTGAACCATCGGAGCGTCATCTCCACGACGAGAAATCCGACGGCGAGCGTTGCGATCAACGCTACGGCGACCCATGTCATGATGCGGCGGAGACCAGGATCGTCCATCCCCCCGCGTCCGTGTTTATCCGTGCCGTTTCTCAACGCAGTCGAGCTCGACCATCTCAGCAGCCGCAAGCACTAGGGCATAATACGCGTATGTCGTTCCGCCCGGAAGATTCCCCCTCCCGGCTGGCGGCGATCGTCGCTTCTTCCGACGACGCGATTGTCAGCAAGGATCTGAACGGCGTGATCATGTCGTGGAACGCTGCGGCCGAGCGAATGTTTGGGTGGACCGCCGCGGAAGCTATTGGTAAGCCCATCACGATCATCATTCCGAAAGACCGGCTCGAGGAAGAGCACTACGTCCTCTCGCGGATCCGGCAAGG
>Ga0075425_100008328_pt1 | contig 10989 bp, 9 predicted proteins | sample SoiMethybrSBSTD4_FD_75300 | JGI IMG/M metagenome (GOLD analysis project Ga0075425, IMG submission 75300) | Bulk soil microbial communities from a Populus tree surrounding site in Tennessee, USA - Soil MetaG P. TD hybrid SBSTD4 | ecosystem: Environmental > Terrestrial > Soil > Tree plantation...
CACGTGGTGGCGGTGATCGGGCCGTCCATGGGCGGCATGCAGGCGCTGCAGTGGGGCGTGAGCTATCCGGACTTCATGGACAGCCTGGTCGCCCTCGTGCCGCTCGCGCGCACGCCGGCGTGGAGCGTGGTGGTGGTGGACGCGAGCCGCAAGGCGATCATGCTGGACCCCGCGTGGAAGGGCGGCGAGTACACGGGCCCGCCCGTGGAAGGCATCCGACTGTGGCGGGACATCGTGGGCTTCGCCGCCGCGCGCACGCCGGAGCTCTACCGCTACCAGTTCCCCCAGCCCCTCGACGTGCTGCCCTGGCTCAAGGCCCAGGAAGACGCGCAGATGGCCCTCTTCGACGCCAACGACTACATCTACCAGACGTGGGCGTACGAGACCCACGACGTGAGCACCACGCCGGGCATGAACGGCGACTACGTGAAGGCGCTGCGGGCCATCAAGGCCAAGACCCTCATCATGACGGGGACGAAGGACCTGCTGAATCCGGAGTGGGAGGCGCTGGAGGCCGCCCGCTACATCCGCGACGTCCGCACGGTGCCCATCAATCCCGACTCTGTCACCGGACACTACGCGGCGGGCGGATTCGTCCCCGCTGACGTGGAGCAGATCAACCGGGAAGTGGAACGGCTCCTCGACATCGTGACGGAGCGGGGGGCCAAGCTCAGGTAGCGCGATCGGTCGAACCGTGAAGGGGAGTGCCGCCGTGCGGCGCCCGGCTCAGCCGGCCGAGCGCCGCGGCAGCGTGAGGACGTCTCGGATCAGAAGGAGAGGGGATCGGTGACACGCACCCAGCGCCCGCCCTTCACCACGGCGAGGAAGGAGGAGTTGGCGCCCTGGTGCTTGTCGGGGGCGAAGCTCACCTCGGGCCCGTTGAAGATGTCCTTGTAGCCCTTGATCGACTCCATGCCCTTGATGAAGCTGTCGAGGGTGAGGTCCTTGCCCGCCTTCTCGAGGGCGACCACGGTGAGGTCGGCGGCCACGTGGCCGTAGACGGCGCCGATGTTCGGCTCGATCTTGTAGCGGTCCTTGTAGCGATCGAACCAGGCCTGGGCGGTGGGGCTCAGCGTGTCCCGATAGGGCATGTCGGTGAGGCCCATGGCGTAGAGGCCTTCCGTCACGCCGCCCTGGGCGGCCGCCACCACCAGGTCGTACGTCGCCGCCGAGCCGAGGAAGTCCACGTCGGTCCAGCCGATCTTGCGCGCGGTGGCGTACGGCACGATGGAGTCGCGCACGATGGTGCCCATCACCACGAGGTCGCAGCCCGCCGACTTGAGCTTGGTGATCTGTGCGGTGAAGTCCTGGTCCGTCGGCTTGTGGGTGGTGCTCTCGGCGAGCTTGATCTTCATCTTGTCGACCTGCATCTGCACGCCGTCCATGACTTCCTTGCCGAAGTCGGTGTCCTGGTACATGGCGCACACGTTCTTCTTGCCCTTCTTGGTGACGAAGTAGTTGATGCCCGCGCGCACCTGGTCGACGTAGGTGGCGGCGCCGTAGAACTTGAGGCGGTTGAACGGCTCGAACATGGAACGGGCCGCGGAGAGAGGGAAGAGGTTGGGCACCCCCGCCTCGATCTGGTCCTTGAACAGCGCGTTGTTCATGGGGGTGCCGAGCCCCGCCACCATGGCGAAGATGTGATCGCGGTTGATGAGCTTGGCCCCCGCCTGCACGGCGCGCGGCACCTGGTACTGGGTGTCCTCCACGATCAGCTTGATCTTGCGCCCGTTGATGCCGCCCTTCTCGTTCACCTCGTCGAAGCGCAGCTTCACCGCGTTGGAGGAGGAGACGCCGTAGGTGGCGGCGGGGCCCGAGAGATCGGTGTGCATGCCGAGCACGATCTCGGTGGGGGTGACCCCGCGCGGCGGCGTCTGGGCCAGGGCCGCGCCGACCAGGGCGACGGCGCTGGCGAGGACGGCCACTGCTGCGATCTTCTTCATCGTGGGCTCCTTTGTGCGGACATGAGCTAGACGTCCGCGTACATGGTGTCGATGACGTCCTTGTACTTGACGTTGACGAAGGCACGGCGGAGCTTCATGGTCGGGGTCAACTCCTCGTCCTCCGGGGTGAGGATCTGCTCGATGAGCCGGAACTTCTTGATGGTCTCCACCCGCGCGAGCTGCTTGTTCACCCGCTCGATCTCGCTCCAGATCAGGTCCTGCACCTCGGGGGCGCGGCAGAGGGAGGCGAAGTTGGTGAAGGGCACGTTCTTCTCCTGGGCGAACTGGGCTACCGTCTCGTGGTCGATCATGACCAGGCAGGAGAGGAACTTTCGCTGATCGCCGATGACCACCGCGTCGGAGATGAAGGGGGAGAACTTGAGCTGGTTCTCGATCTCCGAGGGGGTGATGTTCTTGCCCCCCGCCGTGATGATGATGTCCTTCATGCGGTCGGTGATGGTGAGGAAGCCGTCCGCGTCGAGAACGCCCACGTCGCCCGTGTGGAGCCAGCCGTCGGTGATCGTCTCCGCCGTCTTCTCGGGATTCTTGAAGTAGCCGAGGAAGACGTGGGGGCCGCGCAGGAGGATCTCCCCCGCCGGCGAGATGCGCACCTCGGTGTCGGGCCGCGCCACCCCCACCGAGCCCAGCTTGATGCGATCGACGGGCATGGCGGTGGCCAGCCCGCAGTTCTCCGTCTGCCCGTACACCTCGCGCATGTCGATGCCCAAGGCGAGATACCAGCGGATCAGCTCGGGAGCGATGGGGGCGGCCCCCGTGATGGCGCCGCGGGCGCGGTGGAGGCCCAGGGAGCGCTTGACGTTGTCCAGCACGAGGAAGTCGGCGAGCCGATGCAGGGCGGAGAGGAGCGCGGAGGGGCGGCGGCCCCGGAGGCGGCACTCCGCCACCCGCATGCCCACCCCTACCGCCCAGCCGTAGGCGCGCCGGCCCAGCCAGGTGGCTTCCCGCATGCGCAGGGCGACGGAGGAGTAGAACTTCTCCCAGATGCGCGGGACGGCGAAGAACACCGCGGGGGCGACCTCGCGGATGTTCTCGGGCACGGTGTCGATGCTCTCCGCGAAGTTCACGGTGGCCCCGGAGTAGAGGGGATAGAAGACGCTGAAGGTGCGCTCGGCCACGTGGGAGAGGGGAAGGAAGGAGAGCTGCTGATCCCCCGGCCGCGGCTCGGTGATGAAGTCCGAGTAGCCGATCTGGAAGAGGATGTTGCGATGGCTCAGCATGGCCCCCTTGGGCGGTCCCGTGGTGCCCGAGGTGTAGACGAGGATGGCCAGACCCTCGGGACGGGCGATCTCCACGAGGCGATCGAAGGCGCCGGGATGCTCGCGATCGTAGTGGGCGCCCCGCTCGAGGAGCTCGGCGAAGGAGATCACCTGCTCGTCCTGGAAGGCGTGGAGGCCGTCCATGTCGTACACGATGATCTTCCTGAGCTGCGGGCAGCGCGCGCGCACCTCCAGGATCTTGTCGAGCTGCTCTTCGTTCTCCGCGAAGAAGAAGCGCGTGCCGCTGTCGTTGACGATGTACTCGACCTGCCGGGGCGCATCCGTGGTGTAGATCCCGTTGGTGATGCCGCCCGCGCAGAGGGTGCCCAGGTCCGTGTAGAGCCACTCCGGACGGTTGTCGGCCACGATGGAGACGACGTCGCGGGGACGGAGCCCGAGGGCGACCAGCCCCAGGGCGACCTGGCGCACCCGCTCGCCGTACTCGTGCCAGGTGATGGAGCTCCAGATGCCGAGCGTCTTCTCGCGCATGGCGATCTGCTCACCGCGCTCCCCCACCACCTGGCGGAAGAGGCGGGGCAAGGTGTCCTGTCCCCGCACCGTGCACAGCACGGTCTCGGCGGCGCGGGGCGGCGACGACGTGAGCACGCTCATTTCGGGTCCCCCCTCCTCATCGCCACACCGTGCACCGGCCGGCCCCGGCGGGGCGGGGCGGCGACGACGTGAGCACGCTCATTTCGGGTCCCCCCTCCTCATCGCCACATCTTCTTGCGCTTCCAGCGGCGGGTGCCGCGGATGCTCGCGTCCTTGATGCCGAGGTAGAACTCCTTGATGTCGTCCTTCTCGAGCAGGCGCGCGCAGGTGTCCTCCATCACGATGCGCCCCACCTCCAGCACGTAGCCGTAGTGGGCGAGGTGGAGGGCCATGTTGGCGTTCTGCTCCACGAGGAGGATGGTCACGCCCTGCTCGCGGTTGATGCGGCCGATGATCTCGAAGATGTCCTTGACGAGCTTGGGGGAGAGGCCGAGCGACGGCTCGTCGAGGAGCATCATCGTGGGCCGGGCCATGAGGGCCCGGCTGATGGAGAGCATCTGCTGCTCGCCGCCGGACAGCGAGCCCGCGCGTTGCTCGGCGCGGCTCCGGAGGACGGGGAAGTAGTCGTAGACCATCTCGAGGTCGCGGCCGACCCCCTCCGTGTCCTTCCGCGAGTACGCGCCCATCTTGAGGTTCTCGCGCACGGTGAGAAGGGGGAAGACCTCGCGCCCCTCGGGCACGTGGCTCAGCCCCAGGCGCATCACGCGGTCGGGATCCATGCCGCGCAGGGGGCGGCCGTCGAAGGTGACCGAGCCCTTCTGCGCGTCCATCACCCCCGACACCGTCTTGAGGATGGTGGTCTTGCCCGCCCCGTTGGCGCCCAGGATGGTCACGATGGCGCCGCGGGGCACCGCGAAGCTCACCCCGCGGATGGCCATGATGGGCCCGTAGTAGGTCTCGATGTTGCTGACCTCGAGCAGGAGATCCGTGCCCGCGTCAGCCACCGAGGTAGGCCTTCACCACTTCGGGATGTTCCTGCACCTCGCGCGCCGTGCCCTGGGTGATGGTGCGCCCGTAGTTGAGGGCGAGGACCTGGTCGGAGACGGCGCTCACCAGGCTCATATCGTGCTCGACCATGAGCACGGTGATGTGGAGCAGGGTGCGGATGTCCTGGATCCAGAATGCCATGTCCTCCGTCTCCTCCACGGAGAGTCCCGACGAGGGCTCGTCGAGGAGGAGGAGCTTGGGTTGGGTGCAGAGGGCGCGGGCCAGCTCCACCACCTTGCGGGCGCCGTAGGGGAGGTTGGCAATGAGCCGGTCGCGGTAGGGCTGGAGGTCGAGGAAGTCGATGACCTTCTCCGCCTCCTCGCGATGCTCCATCTCGAGAGCGCGCACGCGGGGGAGGAAGAACAGCTCCTCCGCGAAGCGCGAGCGCTTGTGGGAGTGACGGCCGAGGAGGAGGTTGTCGAGCACGGTGGCGTGCTCGAATAGCTCGATGTTCTGGAAGGTGCGCGCGATGCCGCGGGGGGCAATCTCGTGGGCGGGCACGCGGGTGATGTCCTCGTCGCAGAAGACGAGGCGCCCGTGGCTCGGGTCGTAGATGCGGCTGACCAGGTTGAAGATGGTGGTCTTGCCCGCGCCGTTGGGGCCGATGATGGTGAAGACCTGCTCGGGCTCGACCTCGAAGCTCACGCCGTCGAGGGCGCGCACCCCGCCGAAGTTGACGCCCAGCCCCTCCGCCTTGAAGAAGGTCACCGCAGGCGCTCCGAGCGCATGTAGGCGCGCTGCCGCTTGAAGGTGGCCTGCTTGTAGAGGGGGAAGGTCGAGAAGTAGACCTTGAGCTTGACCCAGCGACCGTAGATGCCGAGCGGCTCGAAGAGGATGAAGAGCACGAGGATGAGGCCGAAGATGCCCGGCTCGAGCCCCGGCTGCTTCACGAAGCGATCGGCGGCGCGGAAGGCCGCGCTGCTCAGATCGTGGCCGAGGAGCGCGGTGCCGGAGCCGACCCACCCCGGCACGGAATCGCGCGCCTGGGAGATGACCACGGGCAGGAAGGCCACGAACACCGCCCCGAAGAGGGCGCCGTGCAGGCTGCCGAGGCCGCCCACCACCACCATGAGCAGGAACTGGATGGACAGGAGCACGCTGAAGATGTCGGGGGCGAGGAAGCCGATCTTGTGGGCGAAGAGCGCGCCGGCCAGGCCCATGAGAGCCGCCGAGTAGGAAAACGCCATGGTCTTGTAGGCGGCGAGGTTCACCCCCATGGACTGCGCGGCGATCTCGCTGTCGCGGATGGCGATCCACGCGCGCCCCGTGGGGGAGCGGAGGAGGTTGCGCGTGACCCAGAGGCCGGCGATGAGGAAGGCGAGGCAGAGGAAGTAGAAGGCGGTGTCGCTGGCGAAGGAGAGCCCGAAGATCACGGGCTTGTCGACGGGACGACCCTTGAGCCCGTGGGTGACGTGATCCCAGCGGGTGAAGACCTCCTGGATGATGAGGGCGAAGGCGAGAGTGGCGATGGTCAGGTAGACCCCCGTCATGCGGAGAGCGGGCAATCCCACCAGCACCCCCGTGGCCGAGGTGAGCGCCACGGCGAGGACGACGGACACGATCCACGGCAGCCCCAGGTCCTGGGTGAAGTAGACGTGGGCGTAGGCCCCGATACCGAGGAAGGCGGCGTGGCCCAGGCTGACGAGGCCGGTGTAACCGGCCAGCGCCATGAGGCTGAGCCCGCACAAGCCGTAGATCAGCACGAGGCTGATGTCGACGAGATAGGCGGGCACGAGCCAGGGCAGGAGGACGAGGGCCACGAGGAGGGCGAGGTACCAGTTCCGCTGCACGCCGTCCGTGAAGAGCGTGAGGTCTTGCGCGTAGGAGGTCTTGAAGAGGAAGCGCATGCGGTCTAGCGGGTCATACCTTCTTCCGTCCCACCGCGCCGAAGATGCCCTGCGGGCGCACGGCGAGGACGATGAGGAGGACGAGGTAGGCCGCCACGTCCTTGAAGCCCGCGGGCAGGTAGGCGCCCGAGAAGAGCTCGATGAGGCCGATGGTCAGCCCGCCCACGAGGGCGCCGGGAATGGAGCCGAAGCCGCCGAGCACGGCCGCCGCGAAGGCCTTGAGCCCGATGAAGCCCAGGTTGATGTCCACCAGCGACACGGGGGCGAGGAGCACGCCGGCGATGGCGGCCACCCCCGCGGAGATGGCCCAGATGAGCGAGCACATCAGCTTCACGGGGATGCCCATGTAGTACGCGGCGAGCTGGTTCTGCGACACGGCCTGCATGGCCACGCCCACCTTCGTGTAGGTGAAGAAGGCGTAGAGCACTACGCACAGGATCACCGTGCCCACGATGATGGACACGTACTCGTGGCTGACGCTGACGCCGGCGATGCGGGTGGTGTGGGCGCTGAAGGGCGTGGGCAGCGTGTAGATCTCGGTGCCCCACACGATGGAGGCGAAGCTCCGGAAGACGGCGGCGAGGCCGATGGTGAGCATGACCACCGCGAACTGCGGCTGGCCGAGCACGCGGCGGAGGACGCCCGCGTCGAGCACGGCCCCGAAGAGCCCCACCACGGCCACCGCGCCCGCGAAGGCGACCCAGTAGCCGATGCCGTACCACACCACGAGCATGTAGCAGGTGAAGGCGCCCAGCATCATGAGGTCGCCCTGGGAGAAGTTCACCAGCTCGGTAGCCTTGTAGATGAGGACGAAGCCGAGAGCGACCAGGCCATAGATGCAGCCGACGGCTAGGCCGTTGAGCACGAGCTGCAGGACGATGTCCAGGCTCCCCTCCCACTCTCGCCCGCAGCGCAACGTTGAGTCGCTCCGGGGGCGGGAACGCCCGTTCCTGAAGTGCGCCAGTTATAGCGGGGGACGCGGCGCGCGTCAACGTTTGTGTTCCGCCGACAAGATGTGGGGGCACGCCCCGCGCGAGCGCGGATGTATGGTCACGCGCGAGCGCTCGCCCCCATACATGGGGCCGGCGCCGGCGGGCGACCGGATGTATCGGGAATTGACGGCGCGCCTCGGCGCGACGGATTCTCATGGGCACGGGCGCCGCCACGACGGCGGCCTCCGCCCCCTCACACCACGAGGAGAACATGGCGACCATCACCGAGCTGACGCGCTTCTTCGACGAGGGCTGGAACCGGCACGACGTCGACCGCCTCATGACCTTCATGGCCGACGATTGCGTCTTCGAGAGCACGGCGGGGCCCGAGGCGTGCGGCACGCGGCATGCCGGCCGCGAGCGGGTCCGCGAGGCCTTCGCGCGCGTGTTCGCGGCGTTCCCTGATGCGCGCTTCGACGAGGCTCGTCACTTCGTGGCGGGCGATCGCGGCGTGTCGGAATGGGTCTTCCGGGGCACCCGGACCGACGGCACGAAGCTCGAGGTCAATGGGTGCGACCTCTTCACCTTCGCGGGCGGCAAGATCGCGCTCAAGAGCTCCTACTTCAAAACTCGCGGGTGAGCATCCGGGCTGATGCCTTGACAGCGCGGAATTGCCGGTCGAATGATCGCGACCTGCGCCGGCGCTGATCGGGCCCGGGCGCTCCCGCAGCGACCCGCGGTCAGGAGGAGGACGGCGATGGCGAACCCGGTGCTCATTCTCCACGGCTGGAGCGACAACTACCAGTCGTTCGAGCCGCTCAAGGCGTGGTTCCGGGCTAATGGCTACACCGCGGAGTCGGTCTTCCTCGCCAACTACGAGTCGATGGAGGATCACGTCACCTTCGACGATCTCGCAGTGGGCTTCCACGTCCGGCTCGACGCCCTCGTCCGCGCGAATCGTCTGCCTCCGCTCCAGCCGCATTCGCTCGACGTGATCGTGCATTCCACGGGCGGGCCCGTGTTCCGCCACTGGCTCGCCTACTACCTCGCCAACGTGTGCGGCGGCGACCGGTCGAAGAATCCCATCCGGACGGCGGTCATGCTGGCCCCCGCCAACTTCGGCTCGCGCCTGGCTGCTCAGGGCAAGTCCGCCCTCGCCATGCTCTTCAAGGGCGGGGTGGAGCACGGCTTCCAGACGGGCCGGCGCATCCTGGGCGGGCTCGAGCTGGGCAGCCCCGAGCTGTGGGCCATGGCCGAGCGCGATCTCTTCTGCGATGCCTGCGTCTATCCGACGGATCCGGCCAAGGGACCGTTCGTCTTCATCCTCTCGGGGACGTCGACCTACGGCCATCTCAAGGGGCTCGCGGCCAAGGGCGCCAACGAGGACGGCTCCGACGGAACGGTGCGCGCCTCGGCGGCCGCGCTCAACTGCATTCGCCTGGACCTCGACTTCCTCGATCCGACCAGCCCGTCGGTGACCGTGCGGCTGCAGAAGAATGAGCCCTTCGCTCTCCGCCTCGTGCCGGGGAAGAACCACAGCACGGTGGTGCCCGACGATCCCGCCGCGCCCCACCCGACCTTCGACCTCATCCGGCAGTGCTTCGCCGTGCAGGATCTCGCGGGCTACCGCCAGCTCCGGCAGAAGTTCGAGCAGGACAACACGGCGTTCTACGCAGGACAGGCGGCCCTGGGGGAGGAGGCCGTCCACGGCTACCAGCAGTTCGTCTTCCACGTGCGGGACGAGCTCGACAACGACGTGGAGGACTATCGCATCGACTTCCACGTGGTGGACGACACTATCCCCCACAGCGCGTGGAGCGACCCCGTGGTGCTCCAGGGCCTGCAGCGCTACCAGGCGTACACCACCGTGCTGCAGGAGGAGGTCATCGTCGACGTCCAGCCCCACAGCGTCAACCCGAGCTATCGCACCTTCTTCGTCAACCTGGACCGGCTCGACGCTCTCCGCGCCGAGCTGCGCCAGAAGTCCCCCACGGCCTACATCGGGATGAACCTCGACGCCACGGGTCCCACCAACGACCTGACCTACAACACAGACCCCCTCAAGTACCTGCCCGTGGAGGTGCCCATCCCCGTCGACGGCAGCGGCAATCCCGTGACGTTTTTCGCGCGCAACACCTCGACCATGGTCGACATCAAGATCAGCCGCATCCCGACCGACCGCATCTTCGCTTGGCGCTAGGCGGGATCCTCAGGGCTGGGCGGTCTGCCGCCAGTGCGCGGCGATGTCGCAGAGCGGGGCGATCCACAGGCGCGGGGTGTGCTTGACGTAGTCGAGGAGCTCGCGCAGGCAGGCGAGCCGTGACGGCCGCCCGATGATCTGCGGATGGAAGGTGAAGTTGGTGACGCCGTGGACCTCGGTGATGCCGTCGAACTCCGTGAGCCAGGACTGCAGCACGGGGCCGGGGGCCTGGAGGCTCCGCTGGCCGGTGAACATGAAGTAGGGCGCATCGTCCAGCACCCACGACACGGGGATCTCCACGAGGCGCCGACCGTGCGCGGCCGGATGCAGGTACGGCACGAGCCGGTCCATCATGTTCGAGGTGTACTCGAAGCCGTGCCGGGCGGCCAGGTCGAGGGAGCTCGGCGAGAGCTGCCAGGCGGGCGCGCGCCAGCCCACGGGGCGCCGGCCGGCCAGCGGCGTCAGCACCTCGAGGCTTCGGGTGAGGATCGCCTCCTCCTGCTTCGGATCGAGATCGGAGACGCGCTCGTGCTCGTCGCCGTGGCAGCCGATCTCGTGTCCGGCCGCCGCGATGGCGCGCACGGTGTCCGGATAGTGCGCGGCCGTCCACGCGGGAATGAAGAACGACGCGCGCACCTCGGCCTTCTCGAGCAGCGAGAGGATGCGCGGCACCGCCTCCACGGGACCGAAGCGCCCCTGGGAAAGGGCGACGGGCTCGGTGACGCCGCGGGCCATCCACAGCGTCTCCGCGTCGACGTCGAAGGTGAAGGCGCAGGCGGCGCGCGCCTCTCCTGGCCAGCGAGGTGTGACAGGAGCGGGCGTCGGCGCGGGGGCCATGGAGGTCAGAGAGTAGCCCAGACAGGACGCGGGGGCCAGCCGGCCCTCGTCGACCCCTTGTCGCTGCGACCGACCTCGACTATCCTTGGCGCCACCCTGACGCTTGGCCGGCGGGTCCCACGCCCTCCAACCCGCTTGAGCTCAGTCACCAGGGCTGGCCCGCGAACCATCCGGAGGTCGCATGAATGACCGCCCGGTTCCGCTGACCGTCGTGCTTGCGGCTGATGGTAGCCGCTGCGCAAACCACACGCCCGCCGAGACCCGGTCCCCCTCACGCCCCGGCTCCTACCATGACGAAAGGGGAAAGCCCATGTCGAGCCGTTGCGCGCCACGCTGGTTGCTCGCTGCGTTCCTGACCATCCTCTCCGTGGGCGGCCTGGTGACGCCTCCGCCCGCCGAGGCTCAGAAGAAGGT
>Ga0075425_100008329_pt1 | contig 10988 bp, 5 predicted proteins | sample SoiMethybrSBSTD4_FD_75300 | JGI IMG/M metagenome (GOLD analysis project Ga0075425, IMG submission 75300) | Bulk soil microbial communities from a Populus tree surrounding site in Tennessee, USA - Soil MetaG P. TD hybrid SBSTD4 | ecosystem: Environmental > Terrestrial > Soil > Tree plantation...
TCTTGAACGGTTCCGATGACATCACGTCGTGTGCGATGATCGGATTGATTTCAACCGCGGTTATCTGCTTTTGACCGAAAACACGCGCGGCCATCACGTCGTTTCCACCGCCCGGTCCGATGATCAGCACATTCGCATCTCGTTTGAGGTTGTGAGCGAGCGCGCTCAGAGCCCCCAACGCATCCTGGTGAACCGCTGAGTTGCTTGCGTCCTTGCTTATCCCGGTGGCCGCGTCGGCGTCGATTCTTATCTCGACCGCTTGATCGAGGCTCCCAACAACCGTGATCCTCGAAAATGAATTCCATTTGGAAAAAAGAATCTTGTTCTCTTCGAACCCTTTCGACTTGCGGATGTCAATTCGATGAGTGTTTGTGTTGTAAATTACTAGCCCTGTTAAAGCGATCGCCAGTACAGTCGAGACCGCCGCCGACGCACGATTTCCCTCGCCGGATACGCCAAACATCACTCCCGAGATAGCGCCGAGCGCCGAAACCAGCAACACGATGTTGATCGCGCCCAGAAAATTGAGCACCGGAATCAGCAGCAGGCATCCGAGCGCCGCGCCCGCAAGATCGAACAAATAGAGTCTGCTGATCTCAGATGCCAGCCGGGTGATCGCGAGCGTGATCGCGCATCCTGCAAAGAAAAATGGAAGCGCCGCCGCGCCGTAGATCCGAGCCAATCGATAGTAGTTCTCGGGCCCAGTCTCAAACGTTAGCGGATTTGCAAGGATCACATAGAGCGAATAGAGATTGGTCAGAGCAAACAGGATCGCCGCCGTGCTGAGCCACTTACCTGTGCGTCCGGGCTTCAGGGCTCGCTGTACGATGTAGATAAACACGCCGCTTGCACCCGAGCCGAACAGAGCAAGCGAGATAGCCATGAATGCAAAGTGGTAGTACATCGTTGCCGAGAACAGTCGCGTCAACGACAGCTCGAGCATCAGAACGGACATAGTTAAGATTGCAATGCCAAAAAAGATCCGCCTATGGTTCATTCGGTTCTCCAACCAGTAATCTATGATGACGGGAAACTAATCAGACCTCGACGTCCGGATGGTAAAGCGAGATCTGAGGACTACTTTGACCGGGATTTATTTGAGATTCAGGAGCGCAGCGATGGCCTCGCTGACCTCATTAGCTCGAGCGTCCCACGTCGATTCTTTGACGGTTTGTTGACGGGCCGCGCGCTCTTCCTCGGTATCCGTCATCGCATCTTCAATCTTAGCGATGAAATCATCGTAGCTGCGCGAAATGCGCAGTATACCATCGAGGTTCTCGTATTCGAAGATCGGCGTGATTACGACCGGTTTTCCAGTCGCCAGGTACTCTCTCACCTTGATCGGACTCCCGTAGTTTACAAACTCATTGTCGGTGACCCACGGAAGAACACACATATCGAACGCCGCCGCGTACTGAGGCATCGACGCATAAGGCTTCGAACCGAGGTAATGAACATTCGCAAGGGATTCGATCTCCAGCGGCGAGGCTCGCAGACCGAGCAGCACCCATTGCCATTCCGGTCGTTTCGTGCTGATGTGTCGGATCAGCTTCTGATCCAACAGCCACGGTTCGATTGCGCCAAAGTAGCCCAGCCGAGGATGAGGTATGTCGGCGATGTCTTCCGGTTGCATCCAGGTCTTCGAAGTTGCAGATACGAAATGGTCGTAATCTACCGCCTGTTCCAGGAGCCTCGCCTTGCCCGCGATATCGGGACGAATCCGCTCTTCTTCAAAGAGCTTGCGACCCGAGTAGTAGATCAAATCCGCGCGTGACAACAACTCTTCGTGCATCTCGGCGACTACATTTGAAGTGATCGCGTGATCCATTCGATTGGCGTCGTACTTGTCTGAAACCTGATAGATCAACACCTGTTCGCCGAGACGTCCTACAACGACATTCGCTGTTGGTATCGCGACCCACAGGACCGGCCGCTTCATGTCGAAAGCGACCATCAACAATTTCATCTGGGCTATGAGCAGCCACCTGTTGATCGCCCGAGCAATGCGGCTTGAATAGAAGGGAAGAACAGGAGGCGAAACGACAACGACGCCATCCTCCGTTACTCGAATTGGTTTCGAATAGCTGCGCAGCTTTCGAACTATTTTGCTGAAGAAGTCGCGATTCGAGACCGACGGGAGACCCATCGAGATTGAATTAACAAAGATGACTCGATTCCCGGCGCGCGCGAGTCGCCGCATGATGTGATTTTTGGAGTGTTGATGGTGATACCACCAGTCCTCGCCTGCAAAACAGATTATCGATTGATCTCGGATCATGAACAGGATCTGGGATTTAGGATATAGGATTTAGGGAGGGAAAGGAATTGGGGGATTGAGGATGGAAGATCGAGGATGGAAGCACCACCGACCTTGCGTCGGTGGGAGCAATGACTAGTCGGCTAGGCCAGAATCGCGAGTAGCGGCCTCCACCGACCTTGCGTCGGTGGAGCAGTGACTAGTCGGCTAGAAAGGATGAAAAGGCCGATCCCGTTTTAGCAGGCTAATCATCGCCCCACCGACACAAGGTCGGTGGTGGCGGCTTCTTCGCGATTCCATCCTCTATCCTCTACCCCCTCTCCTTCACTCAATCGGCTGGACCTGGACGTAATGGGCGGGGCTGTTTGGAGCGTCGACGGTGATTTCATCGGGAATATCGTAGTCATCCAGCCGGTCTTCTCCGACCAATTTGATGGCGCCTCGGTTTAACCAGACTTCGCCACCTTCCTTGTGAATCTTTGCGATGCCTTCCGACAACGCGTCCACTGAAGCCGGATTCAATTTTTGCCAGCTCGTCTCTTGATTGAAATACTCGAATGCTGTATCGGCTTCGTTCCGGTCAGCAAAGAAGATCACAGTTTTACCCGCCCACTGAGTTCGCGCTCGTTCGGCCGCCGACACCATCACATTCGCGTCCGAACGCAGGTTGGGCCCGATGTAAAAGCCGAGGTTGAAAAGCGCGAGTGCGGCTACTGCAAAACCCGCGGCACCCGACGGCTTGGTGTCAGTTAATCGATGATAGTTTGCCAATGCGAGGCCACAACAAAGCACAATCGCGGGTGCATACAGCGCTCGAAAGTAAATCAGCGGACCCCAAAAAATAAGAAACAACGCATAAGTTGTGATCCACGTTACCAACACCAGTACATTCCGCACCCATGGTTCTTTTCGCAGCGATACAGTTGTGCGCAGAGTCCGAAGAGCTCGTCCAACTTCGAGGCTTCGAGAAATCCTCAGGACAAAAACAAACGCGGCGATTAGCGAAGCGAACACCGCGGTCAGCTCAAAGAGTCCACCCTGGCTGCGGAACACCGAAAAGTTGTGACCGACGATTGCATCGATGTTGAGCTTTGGAAGCAGAAACAACCCGGAGAGGGGGCTGCTTGCCAACGATTTTTGGGTAGGGTTTGAGAGCGCCCATTTGATGACGTCGCCCGGCCGCGTCGCATCAAGCAGTAGAACCGCGCAGGTGTAATAGGCCGACAGGGTGATAATCCAGGCAAGAGCAGACATCCCGATTGCGAATCGCAACCGATGCTTGATGCCTGTGCTGAAATAGATTGCCAGCAGTGCCGCGGGAAAAAATAGCGAAGCCATTTGATGGATCAACATAGCGCCTGCTAGGGAGGTGCCCGCGACGAACCATCGCGGATTTTCTCCCAACAGATTGTAGGCGGCTATCAGAACAAACAACGAAGCTAAGATGTAAGCGTCAGCGTCAGTCGAGATCTTCCACCACGCGGCGCAAACAGCGAGCGCAGCCGCACAAACGAGCGCGACGTATCGATTGCATGTCACTCGCTCGGCAAGTCTAAAGAAAACGGCAACCGCCAAGCCGCCGACTATTGCATTCAGAATCTGGAGCAACGTTATCGCGCGCACTGCGATGCCCAGAATCTGGAATGCCTTGTACAACAAAAACCCGATCGAGTTGTAGAGCAGATGATTCTGATGAAAGAGCAGCGCGATGTAGCTGTCGCCTTTTGCGATCTTTTCGATTTGAAGCGCGAAAGTTATGCCGTCCCAGTAGTAGTCGGCGGTCAAGGTAAGAAGATACATCAGCGTGACTGATGCCCAGACTATCGTGCTGACTCGCGCTGCAGACCAGAGAACATGATCAGTTGATGTTGTATTGGAGAAGTTGACCCAATGACCCGCGGCGAGATGCAGACGCTTTGGGATAAGTCGGCTAGAGAGGTGATGCCAGCGTGATTCGGCTTCCATAGAGAATTAGACAACGATTGCCGATCCGCGGTTTGGCAAATACACAGCCGTCCAACGCGCAGAGCTACGCCCTCACGGCAACATTGCCTACATTGTTATTTCTTTTTCAGAAGGACTTGGCGATCGTCCGACTCCTACGATCACCAGCGGCACTTATCCCGCACGGGAATGAGACATGGATTTAGTGTCGTCAATTAGATTGACGACGGGTGATTTGGTTGGGTCACAACAATTCTTACAGAAAAAGAAGTTTTCGAACTTCAATCTGACGGCTGAGACGCATTTGATTGTCGAGTGAGCGACTTTGGCTCAACGCGATACTGTTCTCAATAGGTGCCGTCGGGAGTCTACTGAAGCGAGAAATTTTTTGGAGTTCGCCGCCCCTTATCTCAATCTCGCTCTACTAAAACACCGGCGGCGCTTTGGATTTATAGCCACGACCCGACGCATCGGAAGGATTGCTTGTGAGTTCCGACATCCAGGGGTTACTCCAATAATCTCCAAAGCGCCACCGGTGTTTTATTGACCGAGATTTCGATAAGGGGCGGCGCACTCCAAAAAGTTTTGTTGATCAATTGGTTGAAGTTGCTTTCAGAGCCTGGAAGACGCGACTGGCATTTTGACGCCAGGTGTAGTGCTCGATCGCAGTAACTCGCGCAGCCGCGCCTAACCGCGATCGCAATTCGGGGTCAGTGCTCAGCTTTTGAATTGCCGCAGCGAGGGCAGTCGGATCGCCCGGCTCAACAAGCAAACCGTTTTCGCCCTCCTTGATGACCTCGCCCACCTGGCCCAGATTGCTGGCGACAATAGCTTTTTCCATCGCGAGGTATTCAAAAAGCTTGGTCGGAGAACCGAAGAACTCGCTGCCATCTGCGAGCGGTACGTGGGGCGAAACCAGGATGTCGCAGGCATCAAGATATGCCGGCATCTCCGTGTGAGGAATGTTACCTGTAAAAGTCGCATACGCCTTCGCCGATTCAATGATCGCTTCGGTCTGAGGCAGTTGCTCACCCGCGCCTATGAAAAGAAAGTGACAATTCGAGTCCGGTCTCAAAAGTCCCGCAGCCGTCGCCAGAACAGGCGCGCCGTGCCACGGCCCGAAGGTTCCAACAAAGCCGACTACAATTCGATCGCCGATCCCGAGCTTGCGACGAATTTCATCGCCGCCGCAATGAGGACGAAACATATCAGGGTCGACGCCGTTTGCATTCACGATGATCTTTGCCGGATCAACGCCGGCGGCGATCAGGTTCTGTCGTTCCACTTTCGAGACGACAAAGATCCTGTCGGCGGCTCGTAGATTCAAGTGCTCGACCTGCTTCAACAGCCACTTGAGTCCCACCGGATCCCACTGACGGCTCAACCAAATTTCCGAGCCGTTGTATTCAAGGAAGAGCGGAAGCCCGGTCAACGCTGAAAGCAAAACACCTGTCCAGTTGAAACGACTGTAACGTTGGTACAGCAGATCGAGCTTCTCGACGTCGATCGTCCCGTCATTGATCATCGACCTGCTCTTGAAGGAGAAGACCAGGTTGTTCCAGCTCTCAAAGATCGCTCTTGTCGCGGTCAACGTCCCGGGCGCAATCATCAGAGAGTTTCCCTCAGATGGTTGCGAGCAACACAACAACCATGCGAGACGGTGACCCAGTGCGATGGCGCCGCTTGAAAAACCTGCAACGTGACTCTGCATTCCGCCTTCGGTCGAGGCTGAGACAGTCGCCCTGATATAAAGCGCACCAATCGAAGCTTCGAGCTCACTAGAGTCGACGCGGCGAGACTTTATTCTCGAGTCTCGTACGGATCCGCGAAACGACTGTGCGAGACCCAGCAACCAGATGAGCGCAACCGAAAAAGGAACCACCAACCCGTAGCCGAACAAAAGTTCCAAAGCGAATCGAGGGCCCTCGATTGCTAAGCCGCTGAGCCGCGAACGGCGAATGGTCCTTCCTCTGGAGTCGCCAAGAATAACCGTTCGAGCTCCCGCCAGAACTCCGAACAAGATGATAGCGCCTCGACCGCTCTGAACTGTGAGATCGGTCACAAACACACTAAAGACGTCAGGCCTCATTGACCTGACCATCCGAAGCGCGTCGCGTTTTGATGACCATTTCAGATCGGATTTATCCAGCGCTCGGATGTTCGAGCTAGTGAACAGAGCGGTCGCCCATTCAATTGCGCGGCTCTGGTTTCCGGAGAGATCCAGAACGACTGCGAGTGGGTTTTTCTTCTGGTGGGGATCCGGCGAGTGATCAAACGTCGCAACGTCGATGGAGTCTTTGGCTTCTCGTCCTTTCAAACAGAAGGTGTCTCCTCCAATGCGCGTCTGGTTTTTCGATAGTAGACAAGGTGCAGGAGGTAGTCCAGCGCCATTGCGCCGGCGCAGGTCCAGGCAGCGCCGGTTATTCCAAACTTTGGCACTGTGAATATCAGTACAGCCACAGTTGTCAGGCCAGTTGTGAGAACGATGTTGCGCAGCTCCGCGCCTCGGCCATTAGCCGCAAGAAAAATGTTGTAAGGTTGAAAGAGCCCGACAAACATATTCATCACCGCAAACGGGATCAACAGCGGCGAGGCGTCGCTGTATTTCGGAAACACAAACCGAAGGATATGCGGCCCGATCATTGCGAGCCCGATCGACGCGCAAATCGCGACGGCGACGTTCCATCGGACGATCTTAGAAGGCACTCGAGTAAGCCGCGCAAAACCTCGAAACCGAGTCGTCGCCAGCGAGCGGCTAATCATCGCGATCGGATTGCAGAACTTTTGTGCGATTGCATACATCCCAAGTTGCGTTGTGCCGGGCAGGAAATAGCCTATTGCTAGCTGGTCGGAGCGTGAAGTTGCCATCCCGCTCATCCGAGCAAGATAAAGATTGAAGCCGTATCCGCGAGTGTCTTTTAGAGTGAGCTTGATGTAGTGAGAGGTGTCTTTGAAGCTCGGCTTCATCTTGAACAACGCCCACATCGAAGCGACTCCGCTTCCCGCGAGGTAAGCCGCAAGCGCGGTCCCGGCGCTCAATTGATGAGTCGCGACCAGCACCAGCAGAGTCGAAAGATAGCAGCCGGCCATAACCAGCTGAAAAACTGAGAGCCTTCGAATCTGATTGAGACCTTGGCAACTCTGTTCAATAAACAGTTGAAACGGCTGAAAAAACGCAACAACCGCGGTGCCGATGAACAACCATCGAACGTCTTTGTCAAAAATCAGATCGATCGGTTTTGCCGCGACAATAATGAACACCGCGAATACAACACCCATCAACAGCGTCATCAACACAAGTGCGCCGAGAGCCTGTCTCTCGCTGTTGCGGTCTCCGGCCAGGGCGAGCAGCCGCGCGCCTGCAGAAGATACTCCGAACTCGAAGAACAGACTGCTGACTACGATGATATTCAGACAAAACATGAATCGCCCGAGCTCTACAGGTTCCAGCCAGCGACCCAGAATGATGCTGGCAAAGAAATTTGCCACAAGCGCCGCGGTTTGCGCTGAGAAGAGCATACCGGTTTGACGAGTCGTCTCGCCCAGCCTGAAACGCGATGCTTGTCTCGAAGGTTGGGCTTCCGGTGCGGTGGGTAGGGAATCAGCAGTCAGATGTGCGGCTCCTAATAATGTTTCTTTTTGCGAATATCGTTAGTTTTGTAATCAAGCGAACAATCCAATACAAAACACAACCTGCATTGATTTTGGTTCAGGTCATCGCTACTTCTTTTGCCGATGCCTGCTCGACTGAGCCCGCAGCCGGCTTCGGCGATTCAATCCATCGTTCATACCACAAACTGAGATTCAGCAAGCTCCAAAGAAAGAACGCGTAGTTTGCCTGACCGGCTCGATGATCTCGCAATAACTTTTTGACAAAGTCGTAGTCGAAAAGCGCGCGCCGTCGCAGCGAGGAGTTCAACAACGAATCCTCTACAAAGTTTCCAAACGGTCCCCGAAGCCATTCGTCGATCGGTACCCCGAAGCCCTTCTTCTCTCGTTTCAAAACTCGGTCAGGGATGACTCCCTCCAGTGCGCGTTTGAGAATGTGCTTTGTCTCTCCGTTCCGATATTTCAACGAAGAGGGAATCGACATCGCGAACTCTACCAGCTTGTGATCGAGATAAGGAACGCGGGCCTCGACCGACGTCGCCATCGTCATTTTGTCTACTCGCATCAGCAGCAGCTCCGGCAGCCTGAGCTTCAGCTCCTGATAGATCATCTGGAGCAGTTGATCGGCGTCAGGCGTCGATGCTAGTAGTCGATCCAAATCTGAATGCACGACTGAGTAAGACGAAAATGGATTCGCGCGGCTCATCCCCAGCCTGTTTTGAGTGTCAGGTGTGAGCAGTCGTCGCTTGTTTACTTCATCGAAGATAAATGTACCGCTCCAAAACAGCGGCTCCCCGGCAGCAATCCGACGAAATAGATCCGGCAGCATTTTGCGGCCCTTGGGCAGCATTCGCAGGACGAAGCTCTTGCAGAAGAACTGGCCGATGCCTCCAATCGCGGTTCGAATCGCGCCAGGCATTCGCGTGACGTGACGCCAAACGAGATTGTAAAGCTCCAGATACGAAGCGTAGTCTCGGTATCCGCAAAACAACTCATCGGAGCCTTCGCCAACCTGGATGACCTTTGTTCCGGTATCACGCGCGAGCTTTGATACGTAATACAACGGGACGCACACCGGGTCCGCGATCGGTTCGTCCTGATGAAAAACCAACTCCGGCAAGAAATCACGGAGCTCGTTTTCAGTAATTAAAATCTCATGATGATCGGTGTGATATTCGCGCGCTACGAATCTCGCTTCGTCGAGCTCGTTGTGGAATGGATTGTCACGGAAGCCGACAGTAAAAGTCCGAACCGGTTGATCCATCAGTTCGGACATCAGAGCGACGTTGGCCGTCGAATCGACTCCGCCTGAAAGGAACACGCCGAACGGGACGTCGCTCATCATCCGCCTGGCTATCGATTCCTTCAGCAACCGTCGCAGCTCGGCGGTTATCTCCCTCTCATCGTTGGCTATAGAAGCGTCGAGCCGTTTCGGCAACGCGTCCCAATAGCGGTTGATTCTTATCTCGCCGCGTGAGTCGCAGCTCAAAATGCAACCCGCAGGAAGCTTCTGGATCCCGGCGAACAGGGTCTGCGGGGCCGGAGTGGTCATGAAGGTGAGATAGTGATACAGGGCGGCTTCGTCGACGTCGCGCGAGATCGCGGGGTGTTCCAGAATCGCTTTGATCTCGGACGCAAAAATCAACCGGCCGCCGGTCTGCGCATAATAAAGCGGCTTGACTCCAATCCGATCGCGAGCCAGCACGAGCCTCTGTGCCGATTCATCCCACAGCGCAATCGCGAAATCGCCTTCGAGCTCATCGACGAAATCCATTCCACGTTCTTCATAGAGGTGGATGATCGTTTCAGTGTCGGCGCGCGATCGATATACGTGACCCTTTTGTTCGAGACCGGGACGAAGAGATTCGTGATTGTAGATTTCGCCGTTGAACGTGATCCAGACGCTCAGGTCTTCATTGGGCATCGGGTTGCGGCCGGCAGGCGAGAGATCAACGATGGCCAGCCGGCGATGGCCCAAACCGATACGCCGGTCTCGATTTACATAGACTCCGGAGTCATCGGGCCCCCGATGGACCATAGTGTCTCGCATCCGCGCGATGAGCGAATCGCTCACCGACGGATTCGTGACGCCGTATTCATAGACTCCGCAAATACCGCACATAGACTATTCGAGCTTTGAAACAGCTATTTCGAAGCTGACTTGCAACGGGATTTCGGCCGCAAGTCTGTAGATGATAGCAGACGACTTTAGACGAGTCCCGTACGCCCGCGAAATCCATCGAGGCTCAATCGACACACTCAGAGCATGATCACACTTTGGAGAGATCGTCAGCATCGCCTTTTCTTCGCGCACTGTCGCTCGATAGTCCTCCAGGATTTCAAGGTCAAGATCGGCGTCGATATTGAAAAAGAATTCAAATTGGTGCCTGCCACGTCCGTTAAAAATATCCTGAACGATCCATGTAGCGTTTCGCTTTTCAAACGAAATCACGCGACGATGAACGACCGGCTCACCGAGCCGTTTGTATGCGTGATGTTCGGCATCCAACTGGTCGCGTTCCGAATTGCTCTCCCACCCATTGACCTTCGGGCGCACATTGCCCGCGAATGCGAACAGTTCTCCGGAATTCACCTGGCTGATTTCTTCCGCATCAATGCGCACGGTGTTGTGATAAGCAGTAGATCGAAACAGATTGCGATCTTCCTCGCTCGCGGTATAGACGTAGGTTCCCGGGTCTGCAAGAAACGTTCGATCGAAGGCGAACAGTTCGAATGACATCGCATCCGAATGCGCATGCGAGCCCCGACCGCGCGCGCCGTGGTCCCCGCAATCGATTATCGAATAGAGATTCTCGTGGCGCTGTACAAAGATCTGCGCTTGTTCAAACGCTCGCGAACCGGGCGCTCGGGCGGCTTTCAATCTGCCGAAATGTTCAACGCCTTCACGACCGAACCACCAGATGGCCTCCTCGTCTATCAAAGGTGAATCCTTGAAGTTCCCGTCTTGAAAAAGGATCGCGGCGATCGACAACAAATATGAATGATCCAACGACGCTCGAGTTTTGAACTTCAAGAGCCGACCATCGTCCGAATCGCCAAGTGCGGGCGCCGAACCATTGGGTTTCAAATACGAGCTGACAAACCCGAACATTGATTCGAGCCTCGAGCGAAATGCTGACCCAGGATAAAAACCACCGTCGCTGCAAAGCAGGTAGAA
>Ga0075425_100008330_pt1 | contig 10988 bp, 19 predicted proteins | sample SoiMethybrSBSTD4_FD_75300 | JGI IMG/M metagenome (GOLD analysis project Ga0075425, IMG submission 75300) | Bulk soil microbial communities from a Populus tree surrounding site in Tennessee, USA - Soil MetaG P. TD hybrid SBSTD4 | ecosystem: Environmental > Terrestrial > Soil > Tree plantation...
CCCGGCGGCATGGTGAAGAAGGGCCAGGTCGCCAGGGCCGTGGTCGTCCGCACCCGCAAGGAGACGCGCCGCGAGGACGGAACGTTCATCCGTTTCGACGAGAACGCCGCCGTCATCATCAACGACGCCAAGGAGCCCATCGGCACGCGTATTTTCGGACCCGTGGCGCGCGAGCTCCGCGACAAGAAGTTCATGAAGATCATATCGCTCGCACCCGAAGTGCTGTGAGCGGAGGCAAACAGTCATGCGTAGCATCGTAAAAAACGACAACGTCAAGGTCATCTCCGGCAACCACAAGGGCAAGACCGGTAAGGTGATCATGGTCATTCCGGACAAGAACCGGGTGATCGTCGAAAAGATCCAGCTGGTCAAACGGCACACCAAGCCGCGCTCCAACACGCAGCCCGGCGGCATCATCGAGAAGGAAGCATCGATTCACATCTCGAACGTGATGCTGGTGTGCCCGAAGTGTGACAAGCCCACGCGCACCAAGACGAAAACGCTTCCCAGTGGTCGCAAGACGCGGGTGTGCGGCAACTGCGAAGAAATGATTTCAGGGGAATAATCATGGCGAGATTGCGTCAGTTTTACGAAAAAGAAGTCGTTCCGGCCCTCAAGAAGGATTTCGGTTTCACCAATCCGAATGAGGTGCCGAAATTCGAGAAGATCGTGGTCAACATGGGTGTGGGCGAGGCCGTCACCAACGGCAAGCTCGTCGACGCCGCCATGGCTGATCTCGGCCTCATCACGGGACAGAAGCCGAAGCTCAACCGCGCGCGCATTTCCGTCGCGGCCTTCAAGCTGCGCGAGAACATGCCCATCGGTTGCAAGGTGACGCTGCGCGGGGACCGCATGTACGAGTTCTATGACCGGCTCGTGAACCTGTCGCTGCCCCGCATCCGCGACTTCCGCGGTGTGCCGTCGAAGGGTTTCGACGGTCGCGGCAACTACACCATGGGCATCAAGGAACACATCATCTTTCCGGAGATCGACTACGACAAGATCGCGGCGCCCTTCGGAATGGACATCACCATCGTGACGAGTGCGCGCACGGACGAGCAGGCGCTTGCCCTGTTGACGCACATGAAGATGCCGTTCCGCAAGAACTAGCGGACGGACGGAGGAAACGTGGCGAAGAAATCGTGGATCGCAAAGTCGAAGCGCACCCCGAAATTCAAGGTGCGGGCGTATCACCGCTGCAACAAGTGCGGACGGTCGCGCGCGTACCTGCGTCGTTTCGGTATCTGCCGTATTTGTTTCCGTGACCTCGCGCTGCAGGGCGAAGTGCCCGGCGTGGTCAAGGCCAGCTGGTAACCAAAGGATATAGACATGTCGATGACGGATCCGATTGCTGATTACCTGGCGCAGCTGCGCAACGCGGTTGGCGCGAAAAAGAAATACGTCGACATCCCGGCCTCGCGCGTGAAGGCGCAGATGAGCAAGATTCTGCTCGATGCCGGTTACCTGAGCGGCGTCAAATACATCGAAGACGATCGCCAGGGGAAGCTGCGCGTCTATCCCAAGTACAACCGCGACAACGTCGGCGTGTTGAACGGGACGCGCCGCGTGAGCAAGGCGAGCCGCCGCGTGTATTCGCCCAAGAAGGGCCTGCCGCGCGTGCTCGGTGGTTACGGTATCGCGATCATCTCCACGTCACAGGGAATTCTCACCGACCTCGAGTGCCGCAAGCGCGGCATCGGCGGCGAAGTCATGTGCGAGATCTGGTAACGACGAAGGAACGGACGGTTTAGTCATGTCGCGAATTGGAAGAAAGCCGGTGGCAATTCCGGCCGGCGTGTCGGTAACGGTGGGCGCGTCCGAAGTGAAGGTCAAGGGACCGAAGGGCGAGCTCGCGCTGGCCGTGCCGGCGGCGTGCAAGGTCACGCAGGAGAACGGCGAGCTCAACGTGACGCGTGAGGGCGACGACAAGTTCGTGCGCGCCTCGCACGGCACCACGCGCGCCCATCTCAATAATATGGTGAAGGGCGTCACGGTCGGCTTCTCGAAGGACCTGGAGATCGTCGGCGTCGGCTACAAGGCGGAAGCCAAGGGCGCCACGCTCACGCTCACCATCGGTTATTCGCACCTGGTGAATTTCACGGCTCCGCAGGGCATCACCATCGAGACGCCGGAGCCGACCAAGATCAAGATCTCCGGCATCGACCGCCAGAAGGTGGGACAGGTGGCTGCGGAGATCCGCGGTATTCGTCCGCCCGAGCCGTACAAGGGCAAGGGCATCAAGTACATCGACGAACACATCGAGCGCAAGGCCGGCAAGTCGGCCGTGGGCAGCGGCGGCTAGCGCGCAGAAGAGGCACGACAATGCAGAAAAAGTTTCGCAATCAGAATGTGTACAAGCGCTGGCGCCGTCACAAGCGCGTGCGCAACCGCGTGATCGGGACGCCCGAGCGTCCGCGCGTCGCGGTGTTCCGCTCCAACGCGCAGATCTATGCGCAGCTCATCGACGACACCGCCGGCGTGACGCTGGTGTCGGTGAACAGCCTCAAGGTCGAGGCGCCGGCTGCCGGCGCTGCCCCCAAGGCGAAGGCCGAGGGCAAGAAGACCAAGAAGGGCGAGAAGGGCGAAGGCGCGGAGGAGAAGGTGGCCGCCAACGGTCGCAAGATCCAGGTCGCGCGCGAAGTGGGACGCCAGCTCGCGCAAGCCGCGCAGGCCAAGGGTTTCAAGAAGGTCGCGTTTGATCGCGGCGGTTATCTCTATCACGGCCGTGTGGCCGCGCTCGCCGAAGGCGCGCGCGAAGCCGGCCTGGACTTTTAATTTCAATTAGTTCTCGGGCGGCGAAAGCCGCGCGAACTCAGAACTAGAGCTCGGACGGAGGACGTCGAGTGCCTGAAAACACAGGAAACACAGGACAGCAGAACAGAGGCCGCGGACCGCGCGGAGGCGGCGGCGGCAATCGCGACGGACAGCGTCGCGGACCGCGCGACCGCGATCGTGATCGCGATCGCGGCGGCCCCGAGTACATCGAGAGCACGGTCTATGTGAACCGTGTGGCCAAGGTCGTCAAGGGCGGGCGCCGCTTCAGCTTCAATGCGCTGGTGTGCGTCGGCGACGGCATGGGCAAGGTGGGTGTGGGCCTCGGCAAATCGAACGAAATCTCCGACGCCATCCGCAAGGCGGGCGAAAATGCCAAGCGCTCGATGATGAAGGTGCCCCTCATGGGCGGCACCATTCCGTTCACCGTGTACGGAAAGTTCGGCGCCGGCAAAGTGATACTCAAGCCCGCCACGGCCGGTACCGGCGTGATCGCGGGCGGCGCCGTGCGCGCCATCATGGAATCCGCGGGCGTACGCGACGTGCTGTGCAAGTCGCTCGGCTCGAACAATCCGCACAACCTCGTCAAGGCGACGCTCACCGCGCTCGGCCAGCTCGAGAGTGCGCGCGACGTGGCCAAGCGTCGCGGGATCACCATCAATCAGCTGTTTGGAATCGAGGCCAAGAATGGCTAAGCAAATCAAGCTCACCCAGATCCGGAGCACGATCGACGCCGTTCCGAAGCACAAGCTCACCATCCAGGCGATCGGCTTCCGGCACACGTACGACGTCCTGATCAAGAACGACTCGCCGGCGCTCCGCGGCATGATTCGCCAGGTGCGCCATCTCGTGAAGGTTGAAGAGGTCAAGTAACATGCGTCTCAACGAACTCAGGCCCGCTGCGGGCTCCAAGAAAAAGCGCAAGCGCGTCGGCTGCGGTCCCGGCTCGGGCCACGGCAAGACCGCCACGCGCGGCCACAAGGGCACCCAGTCGCGCACCGGCAACACGCGCAAGGCACACTACGAGGGCGGCCAGATGCCGCTCCAGCGCCGTTTGCCCAAGCGCGGCTTTACCAATATTTTTCGCGTCGCGTTCCAGGTCGTCAATCTGAGCGATCTCGAGCGGTTCGACGCCAACGCGACCGTCGACGTCGATGCCCTGCTCGAGCGCGGTCTCATTCGTCATATGAACAACCCCGTGAAGCTCCTCGCCGACGGCGAGCTCAAGAAGCCGCTCAATATCACGGTGCACGCGTGCAGCGCGAAGGCCAAAGAGGCCGTGGAAAAGGCGGGCGGTCAGCTCAAACTGGTCGGCTCGGCGGGGTAACGGAAGAACGTTGTAACTATGTTCACCAAGATCCAGGAAATCTTCAGCATTCCCGAGCTCAAGCGGCGCGTGCTGTTCACGCTCGGTCTGCTGGTGGTGTATCGCATCGGAAGTCACATCACGACTCCGGGCGTCGACGCCGCCGTGCTCACCGAGTTCTTCGAGCGCCAGCGCGGCACGATCCTCGGGCTGTACGACCTGTTTGCGGGCGGAAACCTGGCCAAGGCCAGCATCTTCGCGCTCGGCATCATGCCGTACATCAGCGCATCGATCATCCTGCAGCTCTTCCAGGCCGTCATTCCGTATTTCGAAAAACTGGCCAAGGAAGGCGACGAGGGCCGCAAGAAGATCACGCAGTACACGCGCTACGGCACCGTGGTGCTGTCGATCGTCCAGAGCTTCGGCATCTCGATGTTCCTCGAGAGCATGACCAGCCCCAACGGCCACTCCGCCGTGATGTTCCCGGGCTGGGGCTTCCGGCTGCTGACGATGCTCACGCTCACGTGCGGCACCATCTTTATCATGTGGCTGGGTGAGCAGATCACCGAGCGCGGCATCGGCAACGGCATGTCGCTCATTATTACCATCGGCATCATCGCGCGTTATCCGATCGAGATTCTCAACACCATCCGCGCCGTGCAGCTGGGCCAGATGACGCCGTTCAAGCTCGCGCTCATCCTGCTCATGATGGTGGCGGTCGTCGCCGGCGTCATTTTCGTCACCCAGGGCCAGCGGCGCATTCCGGTGCAGTACGCCAAGCGCGTGGTGGGCCGGCGCGTGTACGGCGGCCAGTCGAGCCACATTCCGCTCAGCGTCAACATCGCGGGCGTGATTCCGATCATCTTCGCCCAGTCGCTCATCATGTTCCCGGGCACCATTGCGGCGCTCCTGCCGAACGTGACCTGGCTGCAGGCGGTGCACCAGGTGCTTTCACCGGGGCACGTGGTCTTCATCACCCTGTACACGCTGATCATCATCTTTTTCTCGTACTTCTACACGGCGATCGTCCTGAACCCGGTCGATCTCGCCGACAATATGAAGAAGTCGGGCGGTTTCATTCCGGGTATTCGTCCGGGCAAGCGCACGGCGGAATACATCGACAGGATCCTGACGCGCATCACGCTGCCGGGCGCATTCTTCCTCGCGTTCATCGCGGTGCTGCCCGATCTCCTGATCCGTCGCGCCAATGTGCCGTTCTATTTCGGCGGCACCGGTCTTTTGATTGTCGTGGGCGTCATGCTGGATACGCTGCGCCAGATCGAGTCGCACCTGTTGATGCGCCACTACGAAGGTTTCGTCAAGCACGGCCGCCTGCGCGGCCGCCGGGGTTAGTTCCGCCCCATGAACTTGATCTTGTTCGGACCCCCGGGATCCGGCAAGGGAACCCAGGCAGAGCGGCTCCGGGAAAAACGGGGACTGCGCCACCTCTCGACGGGTGATCTGCTGCGAGAAGCGGTCGCCAAAGGGACGGACCTGGGACGGAAAGTGAAGGACATTCTCGCGTCGGGTGCCCTGGTGTCGGACGACATCATCCTGGCGCTGATGCGCGAAGAAATTGTCCGGGTTGGAAAGCAGGGCTGGCTGCTCGACGGATTTCCGCGAACGGTCGGCCAGGCAGCGGGACTCGACGCACAACTCGTCGAGCTCGACCAGAAAATCGGCGCCATCGTGGTGCTCAACGTGCGGCGCGAAGCCGTCGTCGAGCGTCTCTCGGGCCGGCGGACCTGCACCCAGTGCAAGACCGTGTTCCATGTGAAGATCAATCCGCCCAGGGTGGATGGGATCTGCGACCGGTGCGGCGGCACGCTGGTACAGCGCGAAGACGACCGCCCCGCGACGATTGAAAAGCGCCTCGACGTGTATGAAGCGCAGACGCAACCGATACTCGCGCACTATCGCGGCAAGGTTGCGATACACGAGGTAAACGGCGAGCTGCCGGTCGACGAGGTGACAAGATTCATCGAGCTCGTGCTCCAATGATCGCGCTGAAGACGCCGGAAGATATCGCGACCATGCAGGCCAACGGCGCCATCGTGGTCGAATGCTTTCAACTGGCGCGCGATTTCATCCGGCCGGGACGCAGCCGGCGCGAGCTCGACGTGAAGATTGAAGAGCTGATTGTGGCGCGCGGCGGCCGGCCCGCGTTCAAGGGGTTTCACGGATATCCGGCCTCGACCTGCATTTCGGTGAACGAAGAGGTCGTGCACGGAATCCCCGACGATCGTCCCTTCCAGGAAGGCGACATTGTCGGTCTCGATATCGGCGTCGAGAAAAACGGGCTCTATGTCGATTCGGCGCGCACCATTCCGGTTGGGATCGTGAGCGCACAGGCGGAGAAGCTGCTGGCGACCACCTGGGAATCGCTGGAGCGTGGCATCGAGCAGGCTTGGCCCGGGCGGCGGCTGACCGACATCTCGCATGCGGTCGAGCGTCGCGCCAAGGCTGATGGTTTCTCGGTGGTTCGGTCCCTGGTGGGACACGGCATCGGACGCCAGATGCACGAAGACCCGCAGGTCCCCAATTTCGGTCCGCCGAACCAGGGACCGGTGATGGAAGTGGGACTCGTGCTGGCCATCGAGCCGATGGTGAACGTCGGCAAAGCGGAAGTGTTCACGCTCGAAGATGGCTGGACCATCGTGACCGTCGATCGCAGTCTCTCGGCGCACTTCGAGGACACGGTGGCGATCACGGCGGACGGTCCGAAGATTTTGACTCGTTAGGAGCGTATGGCGAAGGAAGAAACCATCACCGTCGAAGGAACCGTGGTCGAGGCGTTGCCCAACACGATGTTCCGGGTGGAGCTGGCCAACAAGCATATCGTGCTGGCCCACGTGTCGGGAAAGATGCGGATGCATTTCATCAAGATTCTGCCCGGTGACCGGGTGACACTGGAGATTTCAGCCTACGATCCGACCAAGGGCCGGATCGTTTATCGGTACAAGTAGCTCGCGAGGAAAACGTCATGAAGGTAAGAACCTCAATCAAGAAAATCTGTCCGGATTGCAAGCTGATCCGGCGCAAGGGTGTGCTTCGCGTCATCTGCAAGCACAAGCGACACAAACAGCGCCAGGGTTAGGCCAGGACAAGGAGAGAACTCGTGCGAATTTCAGGCGTGGATATTCCGAACGAAAAGCGCGTGGTGATTGCGCTGACGTACATCTACGGCATCGGGTCGAAGACGGCAGAGAACATCTGCACCAAGGCGGGCATCGACCCCAACACGCGGGTGAAGAGTCTGCTCGAAGAGCAGGGCATCAAGCTGCGCGGCATCATCGAGAACGAGTACAAGGTCGAGGGCGAGCTGCGCACCGAGCTCAGCTTCAACATCAAGCGCCTGATCGACATCAACTGCTATCGCGGCAGGCGGCATCGGTTGAACCTGCCGGTCCATGGTCAGCGTACGCGCACCAACGCGCGCACCCGCAAGGGCCCGAAGGTTCGTCCGGGTGTCGGCAAGAAGAAACCCGTGGCTAAGTAAGCGCGACGCGTAAGAAGACAGTTCCAGGAGGAATGAATTGGCGACAGCAACGACAACAGGACCCAAGCCCAAGCGCTCGGGCTCCAAGAAGAAGAACCGGAAGATCGACGTGGCCGGCGTGGCTCACATTCAGTCGACCTTCAACAACACCATTGTGACCATCACGGACCTTTCCGGCGCGGTGGTGTCGTGGGCCAGCCCGGGCATGGTGGGCTTCAAGGGCTCGCGCAAGAGCACGCCGTTCGCGGCGCAGCTTGCGGCGGAGCGCTGTGCGCGCGAAGCGCTGGAGCTCGGCATGAAGAAAGTGGAAGCCTGGATCCGGGGACCCGGTGCGGGACGTGAAGCCGCGATTCGCTCACTGCGCGCGGCCGGTCTCGAAGTGACCGCGGTGAAGGATTGCACACCCCAGCCGCACAACGGTTGCCGCGCACGCAAGCGGCGCCGCGTTTAATCGGTTATTTAAGGAGAGAAACGAATGGCCAGGTATCGTGACGCAAAGTGCAAGCTGTGCCGCCGCGCGGGAGAGAAACTCTTCCTCAAGGGCGACCGCTGTTATTCCAACAAGTGCGCCATCGAGAAGCGCAACTTCCCCCCGGGCCAGCACGGCAAGTCCCGGCACGGAAAGTCGTCGAAGTACAACATGCAGCTGCGCGAGAAGCAGAAGCTCCGCCAGCACTACGGGCTGCTCGAGCGGCAGTTCCGCAACTACTTCGAGAAGGCGGCGCAGCAGAAGGGCGTCACCGGCACCACGCTCCTGCAGCTGCTCGAGCGTCGTCTCGACAACGTCGTGTACCGCCTCGGCTTCACGACGTCGCGCGCCCAGGCCCGTCAGCTGATCCGGCACAGCCACTTCGAGGTCAACGGGAAGAAAGTCTCGATCCCGAGCTACCTCTGCGGCCCCGGCGACCGGGTTGCGCCGCGCGGAAAAAGTAAGGATCTTTTCATCATTAAAGAGGCAATCAAGAACGTGGATGCCCGGCAGGCGGTTCCGTATCTCGACCTCGATACCAACAAGCTCGAGGGTACTTTCACCGAGATTCCGGGCCGCGACGTGATTCCGGTGCCGGTGGAAGAGCAGCTCATCGTCGAGCTGTACTCGAAGTAACCACCACCGCCACGGAGATATCCCTGCGGGGAGAAGGAGCTCAATACCAATGAAATGGCGAAATCTTCTGATGCCGAAGGAAGTCGTTCGTGACGACGCGACGGCCACCCCGACCAACGCCCGCTTCATCGTGGAGCCGCTGGAGCGCGGGTTCGGTCTCACGCTCGGCAATGCGCTGCGCCGCACGCTGCTCTCGTCCATCCAGGGCGCGGCAGTAACGGCGGTCCGTATCAAGGGCGTGCTGCACGAGCTGTCGAACATTCCCGGCGTCATGGATGATGTCACCGACATCGTCCTCAACCTGAAGCAGCTCGTTGTGGTCATGCACAACGACGACCCCAAGTTCCTCAAGCTGCGCGTGTCGAAGCAGGGCCCCATCATGGCCTCCGACATCGACGCCGACGCGGACATCGAGATCATCAACAAGGATCTCGTCATCTGCACGACGTCGGAAGCGGTGGAAGTCGAGATGGACATCCTCATCGGCCACGGCCGCGGCTATGTCCCGGGCGAGAGCCACGACCTCGGCGATTTCGACATCGGTCTGATTCCGATGGACGCCAACTTCTCGCCGGTGCGCAAGGTGGCCTACGCCGTGGAGAACACGCGCGTCGGTCAGCGCACGGACTATGACCGCCTGATCCTCGAGGTTTCGACCAACGGCAGCGTGCGTCCCGAGGACGCGCTCGGCTACGCGGCGAAGATCATCAAGGATCACATGGTGCTCTTCATCCAGTTCGACGAGACGCCGATGGAAGCCGCCGAGCCCGTGGTCGACGAAGAGCACGAGCGTCTGCGCGAGCTGCTCGGCCGCAGCGTCGAGGAGCTCGAGCTCAGCGTGCGCTCCGGCAACTGCCTGCGCCGCGCGAACATCAAGACGCTGGGCGACCTGGTGCGCCGCAGCGAGGGCGAGATGCTCAAGTACCGCAACTTCGGCAAGCAGTCGCTCAAGGAGATCACCGAGATCCTGCAGGGCATGGGCCTGCACCTCGGCATGGACATCGACGCAATTCTCGAAGGCCGCGCACCCAAGCCGGCGCCGCCGTCCGAGCTCACGTCGATGGACGACGAGCTCAGCGAAGTCGAGAATTCGTAGTCACGAACCCGTCGCACAAGGAAGACAGACATGAGACATGGCGTAGATCATCGCAAGCTGGGACGGACCGCGGCACACCGCAAGGCGCTCATGCGCAGCATGGTGACGTCGCTGTTCGACGCCGAGCGCATCACCACCACCGCGCCCAAGGCCAAGGAAGCGCGCCGACTGGCGGAACGCCTGATCACGCGCGCCAAGAAGGGCCACACCGCGCACAAGGCCGGACAGACGCACGTCGCGCTGGCGCACTGGCGCGGCGCGGGCGCCGTGGTCCGCAACACGGATGTGCTGCGCAAGTTGTTCGACCAGATCGCGCCGCATTTCATGGAGCGCAACGGCGGCTATACGCGCATCATCCGCCTCGACCACATGCGGGTCGGTGACAACGCGCGTCTCGTGCTGCTCGAGCTTGTCGACACGGAGAAGACGAAGAAGCCGCTGATGCGCGGCGCCGCGCAGGTGTCGCCGGAAGCGGCGGCGGGCGGCGACGTGAAGCCGACCGGCGAAAAGAAGAAGACGCCGAAGCCGAAGAAGGAAAAGCCGGCGCGCGACAAGAAGGAAGCGAAGACGGCGGACAAGCCGAGCAAGAAGTCGGGCAAGGCCGACGCTGCTTCCAAGGGCAAGTCCAAGTCCAATACGAAGGCGAAACGGTCCGGCGGTTCCTAGGAGTAGACGATGTCGCGCGGTTTCCGGGCGGCAACGCGCGCTGCGATTGCGATCGCGGCGACTCTTCTGGCAAGTTCGCATTGGGGGCCGCCTCTTCATGAGGCGGCCCTTCCTGCTTTAGCGGCTCCTGCGTTTGCCCAGCAGCAGTTTGATTCCACGGGCGCATTCCTCGCCCCGTACCTTTCCCGTCTCCTCCAGAACACCGAGATCCAGCCCGACAACGAAGTGCGCGCGCTGTGGGTGGTGCGCGACGCCATGACCACGCCGGAGTCGATCAATCGCCTGGTCGACTTTGCGGTGCAGACGCGCTTCCACATCCTGTTCGCGCAGGTGCGCGGACGCGGCGACGCCTACTACCAGTCTTCCATCGAGCCGGCGTCGCCGGCGCTCAAGGCATCGCTCGGGGATTTCGATCCGCTGCGCTACCTGCTCACGGTGGCGCACCGGAACCACATCGAAGTGCACGCGTGGCTCAACATCTACTACGCGTGGTCGGACACCAAGCACGCGCCGCCGCCGGGACATATCGCGCTGAAACACCCGG
>Ga0075425_100008331_pt1 | contig 10987 bp, 10 predicted proteins | sample SoiMethybrSBSTD4_FD_75300 | JGI IMG/M metagenome (GOLD analysis project Ga0075425, IMG submission 75300) | Bulk soil microbial communities from a Populus tree surrounding site in Tennessee, USA - Soil MetaG P. TD hybrid SBSTD4 | ecosystem: Environmental > Terrestrial > Soil > Tree plantation...
CGGATCATGGCCGCGCTCGCGGTGGCGCGCCGCTCGGGCGTCCTGCGCCCGGCCGCCCGCACAGTCGCGCCCGGCGTGAGCGCGGGGAACTTCGGGGCGATCGTCGTGATCTACCGCTCCTCGAACGTCCTGCACCTCTACAACGGCGCGCATCCGTGGCGCACCTTCCAGGTCGCGACCGGCCAGGCGATCTACCCGACGCCGACCGGCGACTGGCACGTCGTCGACATGCAGCGCAACCCGTGGTGGCGTCCGCCCGACTCGCCCTGGGCGCAGGGGCTGAAGCCGATCCCGCCCGGCCCCGGGAACCCACTCGGCACGCGCTGGATGGGCCTCGACGCGGCTGGTGTCGGGATGCACGGCACGCCGGACGCGGCCTCGATCGGCTACTCGGCCTCGCACGGTTGCATCCGCATGCGGATCCCGGACGCTGAGTGGCTCTTCGACCACGTCCACATCGGCACGCCGGTCTTCATCCGCGACGCGTAGTGAAGATCTGCTCGCTGCTGCCGAGCGCCAGCGAGATCGTCGCGGCGCTCGGCCACTCGGAGTCGATCGTCGGCGTCTCGGACGAATGCCGCTGGCCGCCGGAGGTCCGCGGCAAGCCGGTCGTCACAGCCGCGCGGATCGATCCCTCGGAGCTGACGAGCCTCGAGATCGACGAGGCGGTGCGCGCGTCGGTGCTCGACGGCCGCTCGCTCTACGCGCTGGACGCTGAGTTGGTCGAGGAGCTTCGGCCCGACCTCGTGATCACGCAGGATCTGTGCGCGGTCTGCGCCGTTTCCGGCGGCGGCGTCGCGAGCGCGCTACCGCTCGACGTGGAAGTGCTCTCGCTCGACCCGCGCACACTCGGCGAGGTGGTGGAGACGTTCCGGGTGCTCGCGCGCAGGCTCGGAACGCCCGAGCGTGGGGAGGAGCTGGCCGACGAGTTCCAGGGGACGATCGCCGGCGTCGCCGACGCCGTGCGCGGGCTGCCGAGGCGGCCCGTGTTCTTCGCGGAATGGCTCGACCCGCCGTTCTGCGCCGGCCACTGGATCCCGGAGATGATCGAGCTCGCCGGCGGAGAGGACGAGCTGGGCCGGCCGGGCCTGCCGTCGCGGAGCACGACGTGGGAGGAAGGGCTGGCGCAGCAGCCCGAGCTGGTGGTCCTCGCGCCTTGCGGCTTCGGCGCCGAGGAGGCGCTCACGCGCGCCTCCGGTCTCTCGTTCGAGTGCCCCGCGGTCGCAGTCGACGGCGACGGCTACTACGCGTGCCCCGGGCCGCGCCTGGCGGACGGCGTTCGCCAGCTCGGGCACCTGTTTCATCCCGAGGCGGTGGACGACCCCGGCCTGCCTGCGCTCGACCTCGGAGCGGCGGTCCGGTAAGCGCGCGCTACCTGATGCGGAAGCACAAGCGCGTTGTCGTCGGGCGCCTGGTGCACCATCGTGATCCGGTAAGTGCCCTTGGCGTGGAGCGTGAGCTTCGCGCCCTCGGGCTCGAGCTTCGTTCCGCCCGCGCGTGGCGCGCTGTCCGTCAGGGAGAAGGCGGAATCGCCGTCAGCGAAATCACGTACCGGCTGCAGGCGGCTGCGGCTAGAGCCAGCGCTTGAGCCGGAAGAACGCCGTCAGCCCGATGGCCAGGCCGAGCATGAAGCCCCCGAGCACCCAGAAGGCCGCGGCCGTCTCGAAGCCCGGGAAGTGGACGTTCATGCCGAAGATCCCCGTGATCAGCGTCAGCGGCAGCAGGATCACGGTCACGACGGTGAGCACGCGCAGGACGTCGTTCTGGCGGTGCGAGATGACGGATTCGTTTGTCTGCTCGAGCCCCTCGACGACTTCCTTGTAGTTGTCCAGCACGTCCCAGATCCGCTCGCTCGCGTCGACGATGTCGTCGAAGTAGAGCTCGAGGTCTTCCGGGAGGAAGCGCTCGACCTGGCGCTCGAGCACGCGCAGCGTGGAGCGCTCGGGCTTGATGATCTTGCGATAGGAGATGATCTCCTGCTTGACGTTCGAGAGGTCGCGCACGACCTCCTCGGCTCGTACCTCGAACATGTCGTCCTCGACCGAGTCGAGCTTGTGCCCGATCTTGTCGAGGATCGGCCCGCAGTAGTCGAAGAGGTCGTCGAGGATGTGGTAGAGCAGGTAGCCCGACCCCTTCGAGAACAACTGGTCGCGCAGCTCCTCGTCGTCCTGGCAGCGGGCGAAGAGGCGCGCCACCGGCAGCAGCTCGACCTTCGGCAGCGTGACCAGGTAGCCGTTTCCGAGGAAGAAGTCGAGCTCGGCGGCGTTCAGGCGCTGGATCGACTTGTCGTAGACCGGGAAGTGGAGGATCCCGAACAGGTAGTCGGGGTACTCGTCGACCTTCGGGCGCTGCCGGCGCGAGAGGACGTCCTCGAGGTCGAGCGGGTGCCAGCCGAAGCGGTCGGCGAGCAGCTGCACCTCGCGCAGCGTCGGCGCGTCTAGGTGGATCCAGGTCAGGCCGCGATCGGTGAGCTCTGCGTGCCGGGGCTCAGCGCGCGCCTGAGCGTCCCCCGCCTGCGTGCGAGGTCTCGGACGCTTGATGCGTGGCAGGCTCGGCACCGGTACTTAGGGGGTCGTCAACTCTCATGGCAGGGGTTCGCCATAGTACCCGGAAAGCCTCTCGGGGAGCGCGTTCCCGCCCCGGCGCGACGGCCTGCTCGGGCGGGATCGACCGCTCCAGGAGCAGGAATCCGGCGGCTGCCGCGGCGCAGAGGAGAGCCGCTCCGCACCAGAGCGCGACCGGGGAGCGGGCGAGCACGACGCTGCCGAGCGCCGGCCCGGCCAGGAAGCCGACCTGCCAGGCGGTCGTACGGAGCGCCATGTAGCGGCCGAGCAGCGCCGGCGGCGCGAGGTCCGCGATCAGCGGGTTGTTCACGGCGCCGTGGATGCACTCGGCGACGCTGAACGCGACGATCACGCCGCAGAGCACGACGACCGCCGTCGTTCCGTCGAGCCAGGTGCCCGCGGCGAGCACCCCGAAACAGGTCGCACTGAAGATCGCGCCCGCCGCGGCCAGCGCGCGGAGCCGGTTGTGGCCGCGCATTGCATTCGCGAACGGCATCTGCGCGAGCACGAGGACGAGCGTGTTGACGAAGAAGATCGCGCCGATCCCGGCCTCGCTGACGCCGGAGTGGTCCTTCACGTACGGCGGCAGCATCGTCGCGAACTGCGCGTAGGCGGCGGCCACGAGGACCGCCGTCAGGGCGAGGAGCCAGACGTAGCTTCGGTTGCGCAGCACCTGCCGGTAGCTGCCGGTACGAGCCGCGCCCGGCGTCCGAGCCGGCTGGGGGACCCACATCAGCAGGCACATGAAGACGAGGAACGTGCCCGCGTCGACGGCGAAGAGCAGGTCGTAGCTCGCCGGCACCGTCGTCGTTGCGATCAGGCCGCCGATCAGCCCGCCGATGCCGAACCCGAGGTTGTCGCTGACGCGCGTGAGCGCGTACGCCGCCGTCCGCTGCTCGCCCGAGGTGAGCGCGCCGAGCAGCGTCGAATGGCTCGGGGCGAAGCCCGCGTTCCCGGCGCCGGCCACGAGCGCCAGGGCGAACGCGTGCCACGGCTGGCGCACGAACGGGAAGGCGCCGTAGCCCGCTGCGAGCAGGGCGAGCGACGAGATCAGAGTGGCGCGGGCCCCGACGCGGTCGACGATCCGGCCCGCCAGCGGGCTGCCGACGACGCCGATTCCCAGCAGGACCGCGACGACCGCGCCGGAGGTGCCGAGGCCAATGCCGCGCACGTCGTGCAGGTAGATGACGAGAAACGGGATCACGATCCCGTTGCCGAGCGAATTGGCGACACCGCCGGCCTCGAGCAGCCACACGGGTCGCGGCAGCTGCGGCTTCTGGCTCTGGAGGTACCGGGCGACGGCGTTCAGCGCCGGATGAGGGTACTGCGATTTGCGCAGGTTGCCTAGTGGCCGCTCCGGCGCTTGCGCAGCTTGACCTCGGTGCCTCCGCGCAGCGAGTTCGGGATCTCGGCGATCCGGTCGACCCGCGCGACGAGCTCGTCCAGGCGCTCGCCGGGTGCATCGCCCTCGAGCTCGACCTCGTACTCGATCGCCTCCGAGACGGGCGGATCCCCGGAGAAGTCTCCGCGCACGCGGACTCGGACACTCGTGAGCTCGATCCCGACGGCCTGCGCCTCGCGGAAGATGTCGTTCGAGACGCAGCCGGCAACGGCCAGGTAGAGGAGCTGTCCGCCGTTGAACCCGAGACCGCCGCCGCCACCGTCGACGGGGCGGTCGACGACGAGGGTGAAGCTCTCCGCGCTTCCGACCGCCGTCGGCCGGCCGGGGAGGCTTCGCGTCTCGACCTCGAACACGGCGCCGATCTTCGCAGAGGCCGGCCGTGTGGCACCGCACTCCCCGTGAGCGGCGCCAATCGACGAAAGGAGGCCGGCCGGCCCCTGCATTCAGACGGATGCCGGCGCCACCCGAGACTTGCGGGTGCTCCTCGATTGCTGCCGCGCTGCTGCCGGGGCCTCGTCCAGTTGGAAACGGCATCAGAGAGAGGAGCAGTCATGAAGAAGCTGGCACTCATCGGAATGGTCGTCGCGGGCCTCCTGCTGTCGACCTCGACCGCCTTCGCGAAGCCGACCGGGATGACCAAGGCCGAGTACCAGGCCCTGATCGCCCGCAGCGAGGGCATGAACCTGAAGTACGGGCTCTACAAGCACTCCCAGCCTGCGCTCTCGTCGCAGACCGGATCGCCGAAGCAGACGGTCCCGCTGAGCGACGTGAACCAGAAGCTGGAAGAGATCGGCGCGTGGGCGGTTCCCACGAAGCAGACCGTCTCGACGCCGCTCGTCAGCGAGAAGCTGTCCGGCCTCGACCTCCAGCCGACCTCGACCGCCACCTCCGGCGGGAACGGGTTCGACTGGAACGACGCGGGCATCGGCGCAGCGCTGGCCTTCGTGGGCGTGCTGGGCATCGGCGCGGTGCTGACCGTGCGGAACACGGACCACGCGTCCTTCCCGCACTGGCCGATCCTGCACTGAGAACTCCCGAAATCGACGGAGGGCGCCTCGTTCGGCGCCCTCCGTCTACTCGTTGTCGTCGCGGCGGCTAGCTGTGCGCCGCGTCGACGAGGTCTGGGATCAGCGCCGCGGCGTTCGGCGTGCCGAGGCCCGTGACCGGATCCCAGCCCTGCGTTGCCGGATAGCCGGGGATGCTGGGATCTTCCTGGTTGTCGTTCGCGACGCCCGCGATCGCCGTGTGCGCGACGTCGAAGAAGTCCGCCGAGTACTTGGCCGGCTGCGAGGCCAGCTTGTACAGCGCCGGGTTGATCAGACCGAGGCCGGTCTGGCCGTACTTCGCCTTGTTCAGCTGGTCGGCGATCGCGACGAGGCCCGCCCACTGCGGGCAGCTCAGCGACGTGCCGCCGATGTCGTACCAGCCGGTCTGGCTGATGTTCGAGTCGTTCCCGTCCGGCGGGAGCGACAGGTAGACCAGCGCGCCCGAGCCCGCGCTCGCCTGCAGCGCGATGTCGGGGACGCCGCGTGCCGACGACGGAATCGCCGTGCTCCCGGCCGGCAGCGTGCCGCCCTGGTAGTCCGGCCGCGAGAAGACGTGGCTGAAGCCGCCGCCAGAGAACGTCCAGGCGACCTCGGCCGCACCGGCCGCGTTGAAGGTCGAGCTACCGCACTTCCCGCCGAGCCCCGGGATGGGAAGTGCTGTCCGCGGCTGGTTGGCCGTCGCGAGCGGGTCGGTGCAGAGGTACGTGCCGCCGACACCCGTCACGAGCGGGTCCGACGCGGGCCACTCGACCGCCGGGAACGGGATCAGGCTTCCGCCCGAATGGACCGGCGACTTGGTGAAGTTGGTCGAGCCGTCGTCGCCGGTGGAGCCGAGCACGGTGACGCCGTTCGCCGCTGCGTTCTGGAACGCGTAGCGGAGGTTCAGCAGTGACTTGTAGCTCCCGAAGGCGTCCTCGGACGAGGCGAAGCTTTGTGAGATCACCTGCGCGAGGTGGTTCGAGACGACGTAGTCCTCGGCCTTCATCATGTTCGGGAAGCCCTGCACGCCGAGGGTCTCGGCGTTGTTCGAGTGGACGAGCAGGATGTTCGCCATCGGCGCCATCGCATGCGAGGTCTCGACGTCGAGCGCGACTTCGAGCGCCCAGGCGGCCTTGTCCTCGAGGTGCGTCCCCTTGCCGGGCTGGCCCTTCGTGTCGGGTGAGCCGTTGATCGCCAGCTGGCTGAACTTCGGCATCTCCGGCTGGCAGGTGACGCCTTCCTCGCCGCACATCGGCTGGAGGCCGAAGGCCTGGTCGAAGACGTGCAGGTCGTGAGCCATCGTGTCGCTCCCGTAGGAGTCCACGATCGCGATCGTGATGCCCTTGCCGTTCCAGCCGGCCTTGTGCAGTGGGCCGACGTTGTACGCAGACTGGATCGCCTGCGGCGTGAAGCACGTGCGACCGACAGCCGCGCAGTCGGCCTGCGTCGGCGTCGTCGCCTTGATGAACTGGTAATCGCTGACCGTCGGATGCGGGACCGGGTACGCCTGCGCGTGTCCAGCCCCGGTCTGGGCGGCGGCGATCACGGCGAGACCCGCCATGACGCAGACGACCGCAGCGGCAGCAAGCAGCTTGCCCTTCATTCTCTCCCCTTCGTTGGTTGTGCCTGCCCTCTCTGGGCGTCGGATCGTTCACGAAGCCGACAACGCTGTCAACACGCCAGCGGTGCGGCGACCGACGGGAGACTGGCTGAACGGCCAGCGTTCTGGACACGAAGGAGATCTCCGGCGCCTGAAACAGGGAGACCCGCCGAAGCGGGCCTCCCAGCCGTCCATCAGAGGTACGCGTTTAGAGCCCTGCGCACTCGCCGATCTTGTTGCCGTTGACGATGTTCGGGAAGCCACCGTCGAGCGCATTGATCTGCACCGACGGCGAGTTCCCGTGGCAGATCAGGTTGCCGGCGATGCGCTGCGGGTTGCCGGGTCCTCTCGACTGGATCTCCGCCGCGTCGGTGTCGGCACCGGGTGCAGCGTCGCACCCGGCCGGAAACGTCCCCGCGCAGTCACCCGCCGGCTGCACGACGCTCCGGTTGTTGGCGACGTCGACGTTCCCGCCGATGGTGTTCGCGATGAGGCCCCACCAGCCGCCCGTCCAGCCGTGGATGACCACATTCCCGTCGATCACGTTGTCCTTGATGGGGAAGTTGAAGAAGCGCTCGGCCGTGCCGCCTCCGTTGGAGACGAGGTTGCCGTGCACGGTGCTGTTCCCGATGTAGAGCGCCAGGGGCTTGTTCGCGACCACGTTCCCGTCCACCACGTCTGGGCCGAGCACGCCTTCGCCTCGGTTGTACCCCAACGCGAGCTGGGCGCCTTTGCCGACCTTCACGTTGCCCGTGACGTGAATCGGCGGCCCGAACCCGACGAAGACCGAGCCGTCGGCGAGGGTCAGGTCGCCGTTGATGGTCAGGGGCGCAACGACCGCGCACGTTCCGGTGACGGTGATGCTCCCGGTGGAACCGCCGATCGTGCCGTTGTTACACGCTGCTTTCGGAGCCGCGAAGGCACCCGATCCCGCGAAACCGAGCACGAGCAGGGCGCCCGCGCTGAGCAGAAGCAACAGCTTCATGTGTCTCCCTCATTGTGTGGTTGGCCGACGCCAACGCCGCAGCTGACGCCAAGGTGCAGATGCTCGCACGCGCCGACACCAGTCTCTACCCGTCAAAGGTAGAGCGAGCGTGCGAGCTGCCATGCGCCTGGCAGGAATCGACCCTACGAGACGTTCCCGCCGGAGTGTGGGCGCCACGTGGCCCGGCCAGACTCGCGCCTCATGCCCGGCCCAGGGATCTACGAGGCGCGCGCAAGAGAAACCGAGCGGCCCCCGACCTGATGGGCCGGGGGCCGCGAAGTCCGAGTTGTTCGATGCTGTGGACTAGGCGGCGGTTCCGCCCCGTCGGTCAGCAGTCCCGAACGTAGTCGCCGTTGTAGAAGTCGAAGTGCGACGGAGCTGCATTCGGGTTGTCGATCACATACCCCGGCTGGGCGATGTAGCCAATCCAGAACTGGGGCGCCGTTCCGGGGGTGCCGTCGAGGGCGCCAGTGACCGTAACGTCATGGGTGATCGGCGCCTCCGCGTAGCCGTTCACGCCGTACAGGACCGTGTCGATGCCTGGGGTGTAGGGAACCGTGACGGAGCACGAGCCGGCGTCAAGGCCGAACATCGGCACCGAGACGACCCTGACGGGGGCCGGCTTCCTGTTCAGCACGCCGCCCTGGGCGGCGTAGGAGACACAGTCGCCGCTGTTCTTGAAGCCCGTGCCGTCCTGGCGGACGAGGTTCTGCCAGCCGCTCTGCTGACACGCCTTGGCGTTGTCGGAGTTGCCGCCGCCGGCGAGCGCGACAGGCACCATCAGCGCCGCTGTCACAGCCGCGAGCAGCAGCCCAAAGATGACCTTCTTCATGGAGGGTCTTCCTTCCGTTGAGATTGATGTAGCTAGGTCGGAAGCCCGGGAGTGCTTCGGCGTTGCCGCCGAGTTCGCGCGTGACCTCCTGAAGTGAAGGTACAAGCGGCACCGCGGCGTGTCACTGACACGAAGGTGTCGGTTCGCCTATGCGCCTGGCAGGAATCGAACCTGCGACCTCGCGCTCCGGAGGCGCGCGCTCTATCCCCTGAGCTACAGGCGCTCGGCCGCCAAGTCTAGCGGGGGTGCGAGCGGGGTCTGGGGCACCGGCTCCGGCTTCGGTGTCCTGCGAACGCGGGCCGGCAGGTGGCCCTCGAGTGCCAGGCACGCCCCGGCCGAGAACACGCAGACCACGGCGGCGACCGGCCACACGGCGAGCGGGTGCCAACCGAGCAGCGCGCCGCCGACCGCGGGGCCGAGGATCGAGCCGGCGCTCCACGACATCGAGCTGAGCGCGAAGTACCGCCCGCGCAGCTGCTCCGGTGCGAGGTCGGCTACGAGCGGCGCCTGCGTCGGCCCCTGCAGCGTCTCGCCGACGCCGAAGATCATCGTCGCGACCATGAAGGTGAGCGCCGCCGCGGTCGCAGTGAAGAGCACGCCGCCGGCGAGTACAACCAGCGAAGAAAGCGCCCAGAGGACGTTCATCAGCGCGAGCGCCACCATCCGCCGCCGGCCCTCGAGCGCCTTCGAGACCGGCAGTTGAGCGACCACGATCAGCAGCGTGTTCGCCAGCCAGATGTAGCCGATCCAGTGCTCGTCGACGCCGGCGTAGTTCTTCGCGAACGGCGGTAGGAGCGCGAACACCTCGTAGCCGACCGCCACGAAGAGGACGTTCAGCCCGAGCAGCGCGACGAAGTTGCGATCGCGGAAGACGGCCCGGTAGCCGCCGGCGGGCTCGTCGTGCGCCTCGGCGGGCTCGCCGCGCGGCTCCGAGACGCTCGCGAGGACGACGACGAAGACGAGGAACGTCACGGCGTCGAGCAGGAACAGCCGCGTGAAGCTGCTCGGGTCGGAGGTGGTCGCGATCAGCCCGCCGACGAGGCTGCCGAGGCCGATGCCGAGGTTCATGCTGATCCGCTGGAGCGCGAAGGCGGCGTGGCGGTCCTCGTCAGGCGTCAGACGCGAGAGGAGCGTCGATTGGCCGGGCCAGAAGCACGCAGTGCCGACTCCTTCGAGCCCGAGCAGCGCGAACGCCTGCCACGGCTCTCGGATCAGCGGGAACATCGCGAACGCGGCGGCCTGCAGAAGCAGGCCGAGCAGGAGCGTGTTGCGGCCGCCGATCCGGTCGACGGTCCAGCCGGCCGCGAAGCCGGCGACGAGCGCTGTCACTCCGGCGAACGCCAGGGCGAGGCCGGCCTCGGCGAACGAGATCCCGCGCACGTTGTGCAGGTAGATGACGACGAACGGGATCACGACGCCGTTGCCGAGCGCGTTCACGACGCCGCCGGCCTGGACGAGCCAGACCGTGCGCGGCAGGTGCGGGTCGAGCCCGCGCAGGTACGCCGCCAGCTGTCGCATCCGGTTCTAAGGTATCGGCGTGGATCTCAAGGCCCGGATCGCGAGCGTGCGGATGGCGGAGACGTTCGTCATCTCGCGCGGCGCCTCCGACGAGGCGGAGGTCGTGGACGTCGAGATCCGCCACGAGGGGGTCAGCGGCTTCGGCGAGGCGGCGCCGATCGAGCGCTACTCCGAGTCGGCGGAGTCGGCGCAGGCGTTCGCGCTCGAGGCGGCCGATCTGCTCGGCGACGATCCGTTCGCGTTCGAGGAGATCGAGGCGCGCCTGCGAGGGCGGCCGGGCGAGCAGGCTGCCAAGGCGGCGATCGACGCGGCGCTGCACGACCTCTGCGGCAAGCTCGTCGGCCTCCCGGCGTGGCGGCTGCTCGGGCTGCGGCGCGATGGGCCGCCGACGTCGTGGACGATCTGGCTCGGCGATCCCGACGACATGGCCCGGCGCGCAGAGAAGGTGCACGGACGCTTCAAGCGGCTGAAGCTGAAGCTCGGCGCGCGCGACGGCCGCGACGTCGAGCGAGTGCGCGCGGTGCGCGAGGTGTCCGACGTGCCGCTGCAGGTGGACGTCAACGAGGCGTGGTCGCTCGACGAGGCGCTAGAGGCGCTGCCGCAGCTCGCCGAGCTCGGCGTCCAGTACTGCGAGCAGCCGCTCCCGGCCGGCGACCCCGACGGCCCGGAGCTGAAGCGCCGCTCGCCGCTCCCGATCTACGTCGACGAGGACTGCCACACGCTGGACGATGTCGCGGCCTGCGCCGAGCGGGCGCACGGGCTGACGGTCAAGCTCGCCAAGTCGGGCGGGATCCGCGAGGCAATCCGCATGGCGCACGCCGGCCGCGCGCTCGGGCTTGGGCTGATGCTCGGCTGCATGAACGAGTCGGGCCTGGCCGTCGCGGCCGGGGCCGCCTGCGCCAGCCTGTTCGACCACGTCGACCTCGACGGCAACCTGCTGCTCGCCGAGGACCCGTGGCCGGGCCTCGACTTCGTCGACGGCGTGCAGCATCCCTCCGACAGACCCGGACTGGGTGTCGACAAAACGTAGGCTCCTGATCCTCGCGGAGCGCGGGTCGGCC
>Ga0075425_100008332_pt1 | contig 10987 bp, 9 predicted proteins | sample SoiMethybrSBSTD4_FD_75300 | JGI IMG/M metagenome (GOLD analysis project Ga0075425, IMG submission 75300) | Bulk soil microbial communities from a Populus tree surrounding site in Tennessee, USA - Soil MetaG P. TD hybrid SBSTD4 | ecosystem: Environmental > Terrestrial > Soil > Tree plantation...
GTGAGGTGAACCTGAGCGGCAAGGAGCGGATGCTCTCCGTGCTCGGGGGGACGGTGCTGGGACTGTACGGGCTCGGCCGGATCCGTCTGAGCGGCGTGCTCCTGGCCGGCCTCGGTGGCGCACTCATCTATCGCGGGGTCACCGGCAGTTCCCGGCTCTATCGCGCGCTCGGCATCAGCCGGTCGACGACCATGACCGGCGAGGTGCGCGGCAACCGCGGCGTCAAGGTGGGGCGCCAGGTCACCGTCCATGCGCCGGCCGACACGCTCTATCGCATCTGGCGCAACTTCGAGAACCTGCCGCGCTTCATGTCCCACCTCGAGCGCGTCCGGGTGCTGAGCGATCGCCGATCGCGGTGGACCGTCAAGACGCCCTCGGGCGTCGGCGCGCCCCTCGAGTGGGACGCCGAGATCATCAACGAGCGCCCCGGCGAGCTCATCGCCTGGCAGTCCGTCGGTGAGGGGGCCGTCGATCACGCGGGATCGGTCCGGTTCGAGCGCGGCCGGGACGGATCGACCGTCGTCCAGGTCGAGCTGCAGTACGATCCGCCGGCCGGCGAGCTCGGCCATGCGGTCGCCAAGCTGTTCGGCCAGGACGCCGGCAGCCAGATCGAGACGGATCTCAGGGAGTTCAAGCGCGCGGTCGAGGCCGGCGAGATCACCGCCGGAGACGACGCCGTCCGCCGACACGCCGGCTGATCTCTGCTGTAGAGTCTGCTGTGGCGGCGGGGGCCGAGCCCCCGCCCTCCGGAGGCTACCCGTGGACCCGTATCGACTGCCCCGCATCGTCGTCCCCAACCGCTATGACCTGCGCCTCGAGCCCGATCTCGTGGCGCACACCTTCGACGGTGAGGAGAAGATCGCCGTCGACGTCACCGAAGCGACGGCCGAGGTCGTCCTCAACACCGCCGAGCTGGCCATCACCGAGGTCGTCGCCGACAACGGCGCGGGCGCGCGCGTGCACGGCGTGGCCGCGACCGACGAGGCCGCCGAGCGCTCTCGCCTGCAGTTCGATCGTCCGCTCGACGTCGGGGCCTGGCGGCTGCGGCTGCGCTTCCGCGGCACGCTGAACGACAAGCTGCGCGGCTTCTACCGGAGCACGTACAAGGATCCGAGCGGCGCCACCCGCACCATCGCCGCCACGCAGTTCGAGGCGACGGACGCGCGGCGCGCCTTCCCCTGCTGGGACGAGCCCGACTTCAAGGCGGTCTTCGCCACCACGCTCGTCATCGACCCCGCGCTGACCGCCGTGTCGAACACCGGCGTGGTCGAGGAGCGCGCCGAGGGCGGCAAGAAGGTCGTTCGCTTCGCCGACACCATCCGCATGTCGACGTACCTGGTGGCGTTCATCGTGGGCGAGCTGGAGGCCACGGAGCCCCTGCACGTCGGCCGCGTGCCGCTGCGCGTGTGGTGCGTGCCGGGCAAGCGGCGGCTCGCCGCGTTCGGCCGCGAGGTCGGCGCGACGACGCTGCGATTCTTCGAGGAGTACTACGGCGTGCCCTATCCCGCCGACAAGCTCGATCTGCTCGCCATCCCCGACTTCGCGGCCGGGGCCATGGAGAACCTCGGCGCCATCACCTTCCGCGAGACCGCGCTGCTGGTCGACGAGTCGTCGGCGACCCACGGCGAGCTCGAGCGCGTGGCCGACGTGGTGGCCCACGAGAACGCCCATATGTGGTTCGGCGATCTCGTCACCATGAGCTGGTGGAACGGCATCTGGCTCAACGAAGCGTTCGCCACCTTCATGGAGATGCTGGCGGTCGACGCGTGGAAGCCGGAGTGGCGCCGGTGGACGAGCTTCGGCGTGTCACGCGCGGCCGCGTTCAACGTCGACGGGCTGTGGAGCACCCGGCCTATCGAGTTCCCGGTGCACGCGCCGCGCGACGCCGACGCGATGTTCGACGTGCTGACGTACGAGAAGGGCGCCTCCGTGCTCAGAATGCTCGAGCAGTACCTCGGGCCCGAGGTCTTCCGGACGGGCGTGCGCCGCTATCTGCGCGCGCACGCGTACGAGAACGCCGATACCGGCGATCTGTGGAGCGCGCTCGGCAAGGCGGCGAGCGCGCCCATTCCCACGGTGATGGACGGCTGGATCTTCCGGCCGGGCTATCCGCTGGTGTCCGCGCGCATCGAGGGCGGCCGGCTCGTGCTGACGCAGCAGCGCTTCACCTACCTGCCGTCGCCGCCGGCGCCCCTGCCGTGGCGGCCGGCACCGTCCCAGATGGACACGGCCGCTCGCGGCTGGCAGATCCCCGTGCAGGTGCGGGTCGACGGCGCCGGCGGCGCCGAGGTCCAGCGCCTGCTGCTCGGGGAGGGTGAGGCGGGCCTGCCGCTGCCGTCGGGGCTCACGTCGGTGCTCGTCAACGAGGGCGGGCACGGCTTCTATCGTGTCCGTTACGACGACCAGCTGCTCGACCGTCTGCTGGCGCGCCTGAACGACGGGCTGGCGCCCATCGAGCGGTTCAATCTCGTCAACGATACGTGGGCGGCCGCCGTGGCCGGCCTCGTCCCGCTGACGCAATACCTGGACATGGTCACGCGCTTCGGCGGCGAGCGTGACCGGAACGTGTGGACGGTCCTGCTCTCCTCGCTTCACGCGCTCAATCGCGTCGCGCGGCCCGAGGACCGCCCCCACCTCGAGCGCTTCACGCGCAGGCTCGTGGGCCCGGCCGTCGCGGAGCTCGGCTGGGCGCCGCGTCCCGGGGAGACGGACCTCGTCCGGCAGCTGCGCGGCGATCTCCTGCGCGCCCTCGGCACCCTCGGCAACGACGCGGACGCCCAGGCGCGCGCCGCGGAGCTGTACGCGGCGTCACTGGTCGACTCGCGCGCCGTCGATGCCAACGTGCTCCCCGCGCTCATCATGATCCTCGCGTGGACGGGTGACGCGACCCGCTATGCGGACTTCGTCGAGCGCTTCCGCGGGGCGGCGACGCCGCAGGAAGAGCAGCGTTACCTCTATGCGCTCACCCTGTTCCGCCTGCGGCCGCTCATCGACCAGACCCTCGCCAAGACGATCAACGGCGAGATCCGGACGCAGGACGCGCCGTTCGTGGTCCGGTCGATGCTGATGACGGTCAGCGCGCGCGAGCCCGCGTGGGAATTCGTCAAGGCCCAATGGGACACCATGGACCGGCTCTACCCGAAGCACGGCCTGCGACGGATGTGCGAGGGCGTGATCGCGCTGGCGACGCCCGAGCTCGAGCGCGACGTCCACGCCTTCTTCGCCGATCGCAAGATCGATCTCGGCGGCCGCACCCTCGAGCAGTACCTGGAGCAGCTCAGGATCGCGGTCGCGCTGCGCGAGCGGGAAGGCAAGGCGCTCGGGGCCTACCTCGCCGCGACCCCGTAGCCGCGTGGTTTCCCGCGGGGTTGGCGGGTAGAGGGGCCTTCATGGTACCGTGACCCGGCATGCAGTACTGGCTCGCCTCCCTGCTGGTTCTGTCCGCGGTGCTCGCCGGTCCCCAGGTCGCCACCGCCTTCACCTTGCAGGAAGCGATCCTGCGCGCGAAGCCGGCCGTTGTCCTCGTCACGGCGCGCGTCGACGGCGACGTCGAGCTGAACTGCGGGCAGGGCCCCGTCATCGTGAGCCCGGCGCCCTTCATCGAGACGGGTACGGGCTGGTTCGTGGACGGCCGCGGCTTCCTCATCACCAATGGCCACGTGGTGGATCCCGCCTACACCCTGCCCCCCTGGGTGAGCCACGAGCTCAAGAAGACCGCGATCGAGCAGGCGTGCGTCGAGCCCGCGCTCAAGGCGCGTGGCCTCATGCGGGGGCAACAGCCCGCCGTCGAGGACCAGATCCGCCGAGAGGCCAACGAGCGGGCGTTGCCTACGGCGAAGCTCACGCCGCGGCCCCAGATCACCGTGCTGCTCTCCAACGGCTCGAAGCTCGCCGCGGACGTCAAGAAGTTCAGCCCGCCCGTGGTCCTCGACAGCTCCAACCGGCCGATCCCGGAGAAGTCCGGGCGCGACCTCGCGCTGCTGCGCGTTCCTGAGGGTGTGTATCCGGCGCTCGGAATCTCGACCCGTGCCGTGCAGATCGGCGATCCGCTCTTCGTGATGGGCTTCCCGGGCGTCGTGCTGTCGCACGAGCTGCTGAACAAGAGTGCGCAGTTCCAGGCGACCGCGAACAGCGGCACCGTGTCGGGCTACAAGCAGGACGCCATCGGCCAGGACTTCATCCAGACGGACGCGCCGGCCGCGCACGGCAACAGCGGCGGGCCGACCGTCGGGGCGGACGCTCAGGTCGTGGGCGTGACGACCGCCGTGTCGCTGTCGGCCAGGGGCGACGTGGTCCAGGGGTTCAACTTCCTGATCCCCGCCAAGGACGTGATCACGTTCCTCAAGAATACCGAGGTGACGAAGCCGGGCGACAGCAAGTTCATGCCGCTCTGGACGTCGGGCGTGGACGCCCTGTTCGCCCAGCGCTATTCGACCGCGCTGAGCCGCCTCAAGGAGGCCGACCGCCTCATCCAGCCGACGCTGCCCGACGTCAAGAAGGCGCTCGCCGACGCGGAGTTCGGGGTGAAAAATCCCCCGCCCCAGCCGTTCCCGTGGGCGTGGGTCACCCTCGGCGTGACGCTCGTCAGCGTCGGCATCTATGGCGGGATGTGGGGCCGCCGCTGGTGGAAGAACCGCTACCGGATCCTACCCGCGCAGGTGATCGGCGTGATCGAGCGTGGCATGAGTCCGGTGCTGGTCGACGCCCGAACGAAGAACGATTTCGAGACGAGCCCGCTGAAGCTGCCCAGCTCCATGCGGCTCGATCCCGCCGAGGCCGAGGCCGGTCGCATCAACCTCGACACCGAGGGCAAGCAGATGGTCGTGGTCTACTGCTCCACCCCCGAGGAGGCGACGAGCTCCCGAGTGGCGCAGATCCTGCGCAAGCGCGGGCTCAGCAACGTGCGCATCCTCAAGGGCGGGCTCGGTGGCTGGACCAACGCGCGGCTGCCCATCGAAGCCAAGTCGCACTTGCCCGCGGTGGGCCTCGAGATCTACAAGAACCTCACGCTCGGGGACGTTGAGCGCCGGCAGTTCAAGCGCGGCGAGGTGATCGTTCGCCAGGGGGATCCCGGCCACGAGGCGTTCGTCATCCACTCCGGCGCCGTCGACGTTCGCGTGCACGTCAACGGCAGCGAGCGCGTCGTCGCGCACCTCGGCGAGGGCGAGCTGGTCGGCGAGATGTCGCTGTTCCGCAAGGCGCCGCGCTCGGCCGATCTCATCGCGGCCACGGACGTCGAGCTGCTCGTGATCACCCACGAGAAGCTCGAATGGCTGATCCGCAACCGCACGCAGCTCACGCTCGAGATCCTGAAGCGACTGTCCGAGCTGGTCGTGGCGACCGATCCCGACCGGCCGACGCGCGGCGCCGCCTGACCGACCCCCGCTCGCATCCCGTGTCGGCCCCGAGCATCCGGCTCCTCGTCCGGCGGCTCGACCCGACACTGCCCCTGCCGTCGTACGCGCGCGAGGGCGACGCGGGCCTCGATCTGCTGGCGGCGGAAGCGACGACCATCGAGCCCGGGGCGCGGGCACTGGTGCCGACCGGTCTGGCCGTGGCGATACCGTCCGGGTACGCCGGCTTCGTCCTGCCGCGCTCCGGTCTGGCGCTGCGGCACGGGCTCACGCTGCTCAACACCCCGGGACTGATCGATGCCGGCTATCGCGGCGAGATCAAGGTGTTGCTGATCAATCACGATCGCTCGGCCGTGACCATCGCGCGCGGAGAGCGCATCGCCCAGCTCGTCTTGCAGCGTGTCGAGCGCGCCGACCTCGTGGAGGTCGACGAGCTGCCGTCCACCGCCCGCGGCGAGGGCGGCTTCGGCAGCACCGGTCGGTAGGCGTCAGGCGCCGCCGAGCCCGCTTTCGATCGTGTTCTTGGCCGCCTGGATGCCGCCCGCCGCGGCGTGAAGGCTGTCCGCGGCGGTCTGCAGCTTGCCCGCGGCGGCCTCGCGAATCCCAGAGGTCTGCTCGTCGATGAACTGCCTGATCTCCCGGCCCCAGAACCAGACGATCGCGCCGCCGGTGATCGCGCCGAGGATGAAGCTCTTCATCACGGTGCGCCTCCTTGTGCGGTCTCCGAATGAGCAAGGGCGATGCCGGCGACTGCTACACTGCCTGCGTGCCCCGCATCGGTATTGTACTGACGGCGGCCCTCGCGCTCTGCTGCGCGACCGGCTGCGTCTCGTCTCGCGAGGCCGGCAAGCCGTTCCCATCGAGCGCCCGCCACAAGCTCCTCGTCAACCGCACGACGAAGGCCGAAGCACAAAAGCTTCTCGGCCCGGCCCCGACGACGGCCACCGTGGCCGACGGCCGGGAGCGGTGGACGTACGAGCACACCCGCGTCTCGGCGCGCCGGCTCAACCCCTTCGGTCGTCGAGTGACGGTGCGCCAGACGCCGTACGAGCAGCTGCAGCTGGTCTTTCAGGACGGCGTCCTGCGCGACTGCGCGTACCTCGCCGAGAGCTATCGCACCGAGGGGGACCTGATCGTGCCGGCCGAGCGCGTGCAGGAGGCGTGCGGAGTCAACTGAGCCCGCCGTCGACCGACAGGACCTGACCGGTGACGTACCCGGCGCGATCCGAGCAGAGGAACGCCACGAGCGGGGCAATTTCCTCGGCCTTCCCCAGGCGTCCCAGCGGGATCGCCCCGAGCAGCTCCTCCATGATCTCGGGCGCGACGTCCGCGGTGAGCGCGGTCGCGACGAGGCCGGCCGACACGCAGTTCACGGTGATGCCGGAGCGCGCGACCTCTCGCGCGAGCGCGCGGCAGAGACCGATGAGGGCGCTCTTGGCGGCCGCGTAGTTGGCCTGGCCCCGGCGACCGAGCAGGGCCGTCGGCGAGATCACGTAGACGATGCGCCCCCAGCCCCGCTCGAGCATGGCGGGCAGGACGCCGCGCGAGGCGAGGAAGCCGCCCGTCGAGTGCACGGCGACGAGCTCGTCGAAGTCGGCGTCGGACATCGTCGCGAGCAGACGGTCGCGCGTGAAGCCCGCCGAGTGCACGAGGACGTCGACCGGGCCCACGCGGCTCACGAGGTCGCTCATCTGCCGCGCAGAGGTCGCATCGGCGCGCACCAGCGAGATCGACAGCCCCTCGGCGGCCGCCCACTCCGCCGCCGCCCGCGCGGCCTGATCGTCGCGGGAATAGGTCGCGACGGTCTCGAGGCCGTCGCGCGCGAGCGCGCCGGCGATCGCCAGCCCCAGACCCCGGCTGCCCCCCGTGACCAGCGCGCGTCGCCCCGTCAGGGCTGAGGCGGTCGACGTCATGCTGTGACTATACTGACCCCGGTGCTCGGCTCGCGAGGCTCGCGCTGGTATTCCCACGCCTACAACCGCGCTGGTCTTTACCGGCTCGCCGAAGGCTTCGGTCTGCTCCCCCGCCCTCTGCGGCTGGCGCTCGCGCGGCGCGTGGCGCGGCTCGGCTTGGCGCGGCTCTCGAGCGAGCGGACGGCCGCCCGCGAGAGCCTTGCGACCATGACCGGAGCGTCCGGCGCGCGCCTCGACGAGCTGACGCTCCGCCTGTTCCAGAACTTCGCGATGTGCTTCAGCGATCTCGTCTCGACCAACCGGCGACCCACCGAGGAGCTCACCGCCTACGTGAACCGCATCGAAGGCGCAGAGGACGTCGCGGGCCTGTCCGGCGGCCTGGTCTCGGTGACCGCTCACGTCGGCAATTGGGAGATGGCGGGCCGGCTCCTCGCCGGGCGCTCGGCGCGGCCGACCCACGTCGTCGTCACGCCAGACGAGGCGCCCGAGCTGGGACGCTGGGTACGCCGCGACGGCGACGGCGTGCGCTTCGTGCCACGCGCGGACCCGGGGATCGGCATCGCGCTGCTCCTGGCGTTGCGCCGCGGCGAGGTCGTGGCGCTCCAGGGGGATCGCGCGATCGGCACGCGCGGCGACGTCCGCATTCCCTTCTTCGGGCGCCCCGCGCCCTTCCCGCTGGGGCCGTTCCTGCTGGCCCGTGCCGCGGGCGTTCCCGTCGTTCCCGCGTTCTGCCTGCTGGACGGCGGGTATCGATACACCGTGCGGGTGGCGCCGCCGATCAAGGTCAATCGCGGCGAGGAGGAAGCCGCCGCCCATGCCTGGGTGGGCCTGCTCGAGCGGATCGCGCGTGAGCATCCCACGCAGTGGTTCAACTTCTTCGACATCTGGAGGCCGTTCGCGTGAGCGCGGCGAGCCGGGCGCCGCTGGCCGACACCGGCCTCCGGGAGGCGGAGCGCATCGCGTCGATCGTGCTGCGCTTCCTGCCGGCCGGTCTCGCGCCCTACTTCGACGCCCGCTTCACGCGCTCGCACCTGCTGTTCGACGAGTACGTGTACCGGCTCACCGTGCAGGTCCTCGCGGACTCGCGCCTCGACGACGCGCTCTGCGAGTGGGCGACGCCCCAGGAGCTGGTGGCGAGGACGGGCCTCGACGCGCGCTCGAGCGTGGTGCCCGTCGGCTGGATGCTGCGTCATCTCGCCGCCCGCGGCGCGCTGGCGCGACAGGACGGTCCCGGCGGGCCGCGATTTCAGGCCGTCAACGGCCTGCCCGCCGTGGACGCTCAGTCGACGCTCGGCGAGCAGCGCGAGCATGACCCGGGCTGCCTGCCGTCCTACGCGCTGGCCGAGACCGCCGCGCGCGACTATCCGCGATTCCTCCGCGGCGAGCGTTCGGGCGAGGAGATCCTGCTGTCTCCCACGCGGCTGTCGCATTGGGCCGCCTACTTCTCGAACGAAAACTCGCTCTACGCCGTCAACAACCGTGTGGGCGCCGCGGCGCTCGGCGCCTGGATGCCGCCCGGGCGGAACGCGATCCTGGAGCTCGGGGGCGGGTTCGGCAGCGGCACGATGGCGGCCCTCGAATGGCTGGCCGCCGGCGACCGCCTCGGCGACGTCGAGGTCTATCGATTCACGGAGGCGGTGCCGGCGTTTCTCCGCCGCGCCCAGCGGCTCGGCGAGCGGATGGCCGAGGCCGGGCGCGTGACGTTCGCGCCGCTCGACATGAACCGTCCCTTCGGCGAGCAGGGCGTGGCGGCGGAGAGCGTGTCCATCGTCTACGCGGTCAACACGCTACACGTGGCGCACGACCTGGCCTTCACGCTCGCCGAGACCCGTCGCGCGCTGCGGCCGGGCGGCCAAGTGATCGTGTCGGAGTGCATCCGCCCGTTGCCCGAGCAGACGCTCTACCCGGAGTTCATCTTCAACTTGATGGAGACGTTCCGGGCGCCGCGCCTCGAGCCCCGCTACCGCCCGAACGGCGGCTTTCTGATGCCGCAGCAGTGGACGGCGGCCCTGGAGGCCGCGGGCTTCGTGGACCTCCGCGTCTTTCCCGACATCGCGCAGATGCGCCGGCTGGTGCCGATCTTCTGCATCGCGGCCATCGGCGGTACGCGCCCCTGACGGGGTTACGGCTGCGCCGACGACGGCTCCTCGGATGACGGGATATCGATGACGATCGAGGCGCCGCCCCAGCGGCCGGTCGCGTCGATCGCACGAGCGGTCACCGCGTGGCGGCCGGCGCCGAGCCCCTCGAGCGCGACGCGGAACCGCTCCGACGACGACGTCAGCGACTCGCGCAGATCGCCGTCGACGTAGAGGTACAACCGTACGGGCCCCGCGCCGCCCCGTATGCTCAGGTGGATGTCGGGCGCCACGCTGTCGGAGGCGAGCGTCAGCACGGCCACATCGAGACCCGGACGGAGCGGATCCGGCGCCCGCGGTTGACGTTCTCTCATGCTGTTGTCGACGACCTGCATGTCAACTCTCCACGGCGGCTGATTTCGCGTGACCGCCGCGGGCCTGTCGGCAAGACGCCCGCCAAGGCTGACAGTGCCGCAACCGCGCGGACACCCGGCGATTGCAGGTTCTACTTTTCGCCATGCCGCGACCGGCAGCTGACAGTCGCCGGTGTCACGAGTCGGCGAACGGACGCGCGGTTGGGGGACGAGACCCGCCCTACGAGCGGGGACGAACGAGGCCGTCGGTCACGAGGGCGCGGTGGATCGCCTCGCCGACGATCCGGTGACCGCGCGGCGACAGATGGATCGGATCGAAGCGCACGAAGCCCTTTCGCAGGTAGAGGTCGTCGCCGCCGGCCACGCGAAGCGCGGGCAGGAGATCGATCACGGGCACGTCGTGTCCGGCGCCGAACGCGCGCAGACGCCGCTGGGGCTCGCCGTCGAGCGCTTCCGCCGGCACCGTGACCCCGAAGTCGCGGCGATAGCGCTCGATGGCCGCGGCATCGAGCTGCACCTCCACGGGGAACACGACGAGCACGATCGGCACGCTCTGAGCGCGCGCGAGCCCGAGCAGGCGCTCGAGCACACCGAGACTCGACTCCCACGCGCGCGCGAGCGGCTCACCGCCCGGTCGGACGGCGCGTAGCGGCGAGCCATAGAGATCGGAGATGTCGAGGACGTGCAATCGGTAGAGGAGCGAGCGGGTGCCGCGCACTCCGGCGAGATAGAGCTGCGAGCGGCGCAGCAGCGCACCGTGCACGCGGCGCGCGAGGCCGGGCTCGAACCCGGCGGCGGCCAGCCGCGGCGCTCGGTCCGGATCCTCGTAACGCTGGATGTCGTTCAGGACGACGCCGACCAGCACGAGATCGGGCTCGAGCGTGGGCGCCAGTCCGCGCAAGAGCTGGTAGTAGCCGTCGAGCCCGCACTCCTCGACACCCGCGTTGACCACCTCGTAGCGCGCGGCGCCCCCGCCCGCGTTGAGCCGTGCCTCGAGAACCTTGACGAATGTCTCCTCCAGACGCACGCCGTAGCCGAACGTCACCGAGTCGCCGACCGCGAGAATCCGCACGGTGCGCGGCGGCTTCGGCACGGCGATCTCGCGATCGCGCAGGCCGATCCGGTTGACCGACACCGGAACGCCGATGTAGTCCGCGCTGTACCCGCCGGGGATCAGCTCGTAGCGCAGGCCGGGACGCGCCGACAGCCGCTTGATGCTCGCCCCGTCGAAGAAGGCGAGATCCTGGGGCACGATCACGCGGATCGCC
>Ga0075425_100008334_pt1 | contig 10986 bp, 13 predicted proteins | sample SoiMethybrSBSTD4_FD_75300 | JGI IMG/M metagenome (GOLD analysis project Ga0075425, IMG submission 75300) | Bulk soil microbial communities from a Populus tree surrounding site in Tennessee, USA - Soil MetaG P. TD hybrid SBSTD4 | ecosystem: Environmental > Terrestrial > Soil > Tree plantation...
GAACGACCGCACGCTGCAGCGCGCGCTCGAGCACTGGCAGCCGCAGTTCCTGCAGTGGTGGCGCAACCTCGGGCCGAGCGACTTCCAGGGCGCCGACGTGTACCTGCGCACCGCCGTGTCGGTCGACGCCCAGGGCTGGGCGCAGTACGGCGCGCTGAAGATGCCCGACTACCGCTGGGGCATCTTCCTCGCCGATCCGGTCGCCGAGCGCAAGATCGGCTTCGGCGACCAGATGGGCCAGCCCGCCTGGCAGCAGGTGCCGGGCGAATACCGCTCGACGCTGCGCCGGCTGATCGTGACGCAGGGCGACACCGAACCCGCCTCGGTCGAGCAGCAGCGGCTGCTGGGCCACACCTGCCCCTCGCTCTACGATCTGCGCAACCTGTTCCAGGTCAACGTCGAGGAAGGCCGCCACCTGTGGGCCATGGTGTACCTGCTGCACGCCTATTTCGGCCGCGACGGGCGCGAGGAGGCCGAGGAGCTGCTGGCGCGCCACTCGGGCGACGCCGACAAGCCGCGCATCCTCACCACCTTCAACGAGCCGATCTCGGACTGGCTGTCGTTCTTCTGCTTCACCTATTTCACCGACCGCGACGGCAAGTACCAGCTGAAGAGCCTCGCCGAGAGCGCCTTCGACCCGCTGTCGCGCACCTGCCGCTTCATGCTCACCGAGGAGGCGCACCACATGTTCGTCGGCGAGACCGGCATCGGCCGCGTGGTGAAGCGCACGCTGGAGGTGATGAAGGAGATCGGCAGCGATGAGCCGGCCAAGGTGCGCGCCAAGGGCGCGATCGACCTGCCGACGCTGCAGAAATACCTCAACTTCTGGTGCTCGAGCTCGCTCGACCTGTTCGGCAACGAGGTGTCGTCCAATTCCGCGGCCAATTTCGCCAATGGCCTTAAGGGCCGGCCCGACGAAGATCAGTATTCAGATCATGTTCTTCGTTCTTCGACTTTCAAACTTTCAACCCCCGAGGGCGACCAGGAAGTCCCCATGCTGAATGCGCTGAACGAAGTCATGCGCGAGTCCTACCTCAAGGACTGCGAGATCGGCCTGAAGCGCTGGAACCGGCTGATCGAGCGCGCCGGCCACGCCTACCGCCTGTCCCTGCCCTCGCCGCACTTCCGCCGCTCCATCGGGGCCTGGGTCGGCAAGCCGGTCGATCCGCAGGGCAAGAAAGTGGAACAGGCCTTCTTCGATCAAAACCTTTTCAACTGGATCCCGTCTGACTCTGACAGGGCTTTCGTCCACTCCCTGATGCACCGGGTGATCGAGCCCGGGAAGATGGCCGGCTGGGTGGCGCCGCCGGACCGCGGCATCAACAACCTGGCCGTGGACTACGAGTACGTGAAGCTGCACTGAGAGGTGCCCATGAAGATCCGAAACTTCCTCCTGATCGCGCTTGCCGTGGTGGTGCTGGCGGCGGGCGGCGGACTGTGGTGGCTCTACGCCTCGCGCGACGCGCTGGTGAAGCGCGCCATCGAGCACTTCGGCCCGGAGATCACCGGCGTGTCGGTGACGGTGCGGCGCGTGAAGCTCGAGCCGGTCGACGGCAAGGGCTCGATCGCCGGCCTCGCGGTCGGCAACCCGGCGGGCTACAAGGCGCCCAGCTCCGTCACCCTGGGCGAAATCCGCCTGGCGCTCGACGTCGGCACCCTCACCTCGGAGGTGGTGCACCTGAAGGAGCTGGTGATCGACGCGCCCGAGCTCACCTACGAACGCGGCCCCGGCGGCGACAATTTCAGCGCCATCCAGAAACACGTCGACCAGCAGGTCGGCAAGCCCGGCGGCGGCGAGAAGAAGGCCGAATCCTCCTCCGGCCGCAAATTCGTCATCGACAACCTGATCGTGCGCGACGCCAAGGTGAAGTTCAGCGATGCGCTGACCATGCCGATGCCGAACCTGCACCTGCGCGACGTCGGCAAGAAATCCAACGGCGCCACCGCAGGCGAGGTGGTGAAGACGGTATGGGACCAGCTCGCCGGCTCCGCCGGCAACCTCGCCTCGCGCGCCGGCGACGCGCTCAAGGAAGGCGCCAAGGGCGCGGTGGACAGCGCCAAGGGCGCGGTCAAGGGCGCGACGGGCGCCGTCGACAGCGTGCGCGGCTTGCTTAAGTGAGCGCGGAGTTTCTCAATCGCATGCTGGAGGCCGAGCGCGCTGGCGCCAAGGCCCTGGTTGTTTTCATGGGTTCTTACAAAAGAAATTCGCCAGAGTGGACCATTCTTCGGCGCGTCCATGAAGACGAAGCTCACAACTGCGCGCTGATCGGCGAGCAGATCAAGAAGCTCGGCAAGGAGTACAGCCACGCCACGGGCGAGTTCTACGACAAGGCGGTCGCGGTCAAGGGCAAGCGCGAGCGCATTGCCTTCCTCGTCAAGGGCCTGAAGTGGGCGATCCGCGAATTCGACCGCGCGCAGCCGGATCTCGGCGACCCGCAGATGAAGCGGCTGTTCCAGGAAATGAGCCGGCGGCACCAGCGCAGCATCGCCGCCTGCGAAACGGTGGCGAAGAAAGCCCGGCCGGTCAGATGATCCGGTACTTCCCAGAGGCCAGGGCGGCAAACAGCGCGCCGTAGGCCGCCGCTTCGTCGTCGCCCAGCAGCTTCTGCAGGCGCTCGAGCGGCGCGCGGCATTCGTCGAGGTTGCGCTCGATCCACACCAGCTTGCGGTACAGGTTGAGCACCAGCGCGCTGGCGTCGGCCCCGGCGTCCTGGATCTGCGACGTCTCGGAATCGTCCGACAGCGTGGTGACGAACGGGAACAGCGCATAGCCCTTGAGCCTGCCGTCGAAGATCAGCTTGCGCAGCACCAGGTCGTAGGGCTGGTTGATCTCCTTTTCGGCATCGAGCAGGCCGAGGACCTTGCGCTTCGACCTGGCGTTCACCAGGTAGGCGGTGGCGCCGGCGAACTGCGAGATCTTCGACAGGTCGATCAGCGTCATTTCCTGCTTCGCCGCGAGCTTCTGGCGCAGCTTGATCAGGTCGAACATGGTGGCCGGGATCGGCACGCAGATGTCGGTGTAGAGCAGGTCCCAGTCCAGGCCGCGGTTGGCCTTGAGGATGCTGTCGACGATGCCGCAGGTCTGCGCGCCAAAGCGCGCGTCGTCTTCCAGCACGAAGATCGTCTTGCCGTCATCCGGATCGGCGCCGATGATCTTCTTGTGGCTGAGGAAGCAGGCCTTCTCCGCCGCGCTCTTGCTGCCCGCGACGTTCTGGCGACGCACGAATTCCGCGTCGATGGCGGCAAACCGATGCAGGTTCCAGTCCGGCTTGCGGTTGCGGTGGAAGCTGTTCTCGAGCGCCACCTTGCGCGCCACCGCCGCGTCGAGATTGATGTAGTAGCAGTCCATCAATCGCTGTCCTTGACCTCGTAGCCCATGCCCCGCAGGCAGGCGAGCAGCACGCGCTGCTGGATCTGGGCGTTGTCCCTCGGGCTGCGCGGCTGCGACCTGGTGGCGTCGTCCGCGCGCGCCTGGCAGATTTTCTGGTCGCGCTCGGCCTGCGCCGGCGTGACGCCGGGCTTGGTCATCATGATCGGCGACTTGCAGGCCCCCAGCGCCAGGAGCGCCGCCAGCACGGCCGCCCGCCTCAGCACGGGCGGTCTCCCGCGAGCGTGATCCGGTGCATCAGGCGCTTGTGCCCGTGATAGTCGTTGACCGGGTTGTGCTGGGCGCAGCGGTTGTCCCAGAGCGCGACCGAGCCGACGCGCCACTGGAAGCGGCAGGTGAATTCCGGCCTGACCTGGTGCTGGAACAGGTAGCCGAGCAGCGGCGCGCTCTCCGCCTCGCTCATGCCGGCGAAGCGCGTGGTATGCGCGGCATTGACGTAAAGCGCCTTGCGCCCGGTCTCGGGATGGGTGCGGACGACGGGATGTTCCGCGACGAAGGGCTGCGGCGCTTCGTGCCCGTCCGTCTTGATCCGGTCCTCGCGCGTGCGGGTCACGTCCGCCTTCGACGAATCGTTGACGCCCCGCAGGCCGGCGAGCACTTTTTGCAGCGTTTCGCCGAGCGATTCAAAAGCGAGGTACATGTTGGCGAACAGCGTGTCGCCGCCGTGGGGCGGAATCTCGCGCGCCAGCAGCATCGAGGCCATTGGCGGGCGCTCGAGGTAGGCGGTGTCCGAGTGCCAGACCCCGCCGAAATTGACGCGCTCGTGCTCGAGCTTCTTCACCTCGATGATCTCGGGGAAGCCCGGGATGCCCTTGACGAACGGGTATTCGACGGGCGTGCCGACGCGGCGCGCGAAGGCCATGTACGCCGCGGGCGGCAGCGGCTGGTGGTGAAAGAACACCACCAGGTGCTCGAGCCAGGCCTTGCGGATGGCGCGCATGTCCTCCTCGGAGAGCGACGCCAGGTCGACCCCGTGGATTTCCGCTCCCAGCGCGCCGGCGATCCGCCTGATTTCCATACAATGCGGATTATGCAGTCGAAGCTCAATTTCGCGCCGGCCCGGGTCGAGATGCTGAAGCGCGCCGACGGCAGCGTGCTGCTGCGCTCGCCGCAGGCGCTCGGGCCGCACGCGCGCTGCGTGACGGAATGGCTGGTGCAGTGGTCGGATCGGACCCCGGAGAGGGAATTCCTGTGCGAACGGCATAAGGACGGCTGGCGCAGGCTTTCCTACCGCGAGGCCTACGGCGCAGTGCGCCGGGTGGGCCAGGCCCTGCTCGACCGCAACCTGGGCCCGGAGCGGCCGGTCGCCATTCTCTCGGACAACAGCGTCGATCACGCGCTGCTTGCGCTCGGCGCGATGCACGTCGGCGTGCCGGTGGTGCCGATCTCGCCGGCCTACTCGCTGATGTCGAAGGACTTTGGCAAGCTCAGGCACATCTTCGAGCTGGTGCGGCCCGGGCTGGTGTGGACCTCGGACCCGGAAAGGTTCAAGCCCGCGCTCGAGGCGGTGGGCGCGCAGGCGGCGCCGCTCGCGCCGCTGCTGGAGACCAATCCCGGCTCCACGCTGGAGCGGGAATTCTCGAAAGTCAGGCCGACCACCGTTGCGAAGATCCTGTTCACCTCCGGCTCGACCGGGATGCCGAAGGGCGTGATCAACACGCACGGCATGCTGTGCGCGAACCAGCAGATGCTGGTCCAGGCCTGGCCTTTCGTCGCGGAGCGCCCACCGGTGGTGGTGGACTGGCTGCCCTGGAACCACACCTTCGGCGGCAACCACAATTTCAACCTGGTGCTCAGCAACGGCGGCACGCTGTACGTCGACGGCGGCAAGCCGGTGCCCGGCCTCATCGACGCCACGGCGCGCAACCTCGCCGAGGTCGCGCCGACGATGTATTTCAACGTGCCGCGCGGCTTCGACCTGCTGCTGCCATTCCTCGAGAAGGACGCGGCGCTGCGCCGCAATTTCTTCAGCCGGCTCGACGTCCTGTTCTATGCCGCGGCGGCGTTGCCGCAAAATTTATGGGAACGTCTTGAAAAGTTGTTTGTTTCTGAAAATCGAAATGTTGCAATGCTCTCGGCCTGGGGCTCGACCGAGACTTCTCCGCTCGCCACCTCCGTACACTTTCCCATCCCGCGCGCCGGCGTCATCGGGCTGCCGGTGCCGGGCTGCGAGCTCAAGCTCGTGCCGAACGCCGGCAAGCTCGAGGTGCGCGTGCGAGGGCCGAACGTCACGCCCGGCTATTACCGGCGCCCCGACCTGACGCAGGCGGCGTTCGACCCGGAAGGCTTCTACCGCATCGGCGACGCGGTGAAGCTCGCCGATCCCGCCGACCCCTCGCGCGGCATCGTGTTCGACGGCCGCGTGGTCGAGGATTTCAAGCTCTCCACCGGCACCTGGGTCAACGTCGGCGCGGTGCGCCTGAAGCTGATCGCCGCCGGCGACCCGCTGATCCAGGACGCGGTGATCACCGGCCATGATCGAAATGAAATCGGCGCCTTGGTGTTTTTGACGGCTGCCGCGAAGACTTTTTCTGAAAAGGAAATTCTTGAACGTCTTCAAAAAACCCTGCAATCCCTGCAGAAAGAAGGGGGCAGCTCAACCCATCCCGTACGGCTCCTCGTCGCAACGGAGCCGCCGTCGATTGACGCCAACGAGATCACCGACAAGGGTTACATGAACCAGCGGGCGGTGCTGGAGAAGCGAGCGGCTCTCGTCGAGAAGCTGTATGCAGATGATTTGAATGTAATTACCGTCTAGCCAGCCCCAGCCACGCTATTGCGCCCATCACGACGAAGGCGCCGAATACCTGGAGCGGCCGCACCGACTGGCCGAGGATCACCCAGGCGAGGAACAGCAGCGAAATCGGCTCGAAATTCAGCACCACCGCGTAGTTCGCCGAGCCGAGCCTGGGCAGCACCACGAAGAGCGAGGTGATGGCGAGGCCGTAGAACAGGCTGAGGAGCGCCACGCCCATCCAGCCCGTGGCGTCGGCCGGCGGGACCAGCGCCCCCGCGGCGCCGCCGGCGACGATGGCCAGCACCGCTGTCGTTGCCATGGTGAGCATCGAGCGCACGCGCCCGTCGACCTCCTTCAGCCATAAATCGGTGAGGAACAGCACCGTCGCGAAGGCGACCGATGCGCCGAGCGCCCAGAGCACGCCGATGCCGGGCGTCTTGCTCCAGACGTCGAGCGCGATCGACAGGCCGAACAGCGCCACCGGCATCGCGAGCAGCGCGTGCCGGCCCGGCCGCCCGCGGCCCGCCGCCCACGCCATGAGCGCGAGGACCATGGGAAAGGTGTTGAACGCGAGCAGCGCCAGGGCCACCGGGATGCTCGCCACCGCGGAATACAGGCAGTAGCTCTGCGCCGCGAGCGCGATGCCGATGACGATGGCGCGGCCGACGGTCGCCTGCCCGAGCGCGAGCGACACGCCCTGCAGCCGGAGCAGCGCAAATACGGCGAGCGCGGTGCAGGCCGAACGCGCGAGCACCCCCGTGGCCACGCTCGCGCCGTGATCGAAAGCGATGCGCGCCGACAGGTGATTGGCGCCGAAAGTGACGGCGATCAGCATCAGCAGCGGGATGCCGAGCCTGGGCGATAATTTCGCGGCCATGGCGGATGTCATCAGATTGCTTGGACTTTTACTTGGTCTTGCCTATTTCGGGGAGGCTGTTTCATGCAATTACCCCGACGAAGGCAACATGCCGTTGCGCCGCGCGGTGGGCCGCGTCGAGATGCGGCCCGAGGTCGACGCGTGGGAAAAGGCCGTGCGGCGCGAAGGCGCGGTGACGCAGGTCATCGTGATGGTCGGCGAATCGGTGCGCCGCGCGGGGCGCTGCTACTGGCCGGTCGAGGTGCGCGCCGGGGGCCGGCTCTGGCGCCGCTACCTCGTCACGCCCGACGGCAAGCGGGTCATCGACGCAGGCGGGCCGCCAGCAGCAGCATCGCCCCCAGCAGCCAGCACGCCTGGGGCGCCCACGCCAGCATCCCGCTGAATCCGGGCTGCGCCGGCAGCCCGGCCCCCGAGATGGCGAGGCGCGCGAACGTCGCCAGCGCCAGCACCGCGAACAGCGCGCCGAGGAAGCGCCCTTCCCGCCCGCCGCGCCCGAAGCCCACCGCCGCGGTGTAGGCCGCGACGCAGGCCGCGCCCCAGCAGCCGCCGGCGACGAACTGCGCGAGCAACAGCAGGTCCTTGCCGGGCGCAAACGCCGAAGCCAGCGTGCCGAGCGCGCCGAGCGCGGCGGCGAGGGTCAGCAGGTCCGCGGCGCCGATGCGCTTCACCGCCATCGAGGCCGGGAACATCATCAGGTTGAAGCCCACCCAGAACACCGGCATCAGGAACTGCAGCTCGGCCGCCGGCGCGAACTTCAGGTAGCGCGGCGCGGAATTGAGCGAGAAATGGATCTGGAAGCCCACCGCCAGCACCAGCAGCGCGATGAAAACCGGGCCGATGTTCCTGGCGGAATCGGGTTCTTCGGCTTTCGGCTGCTCGCCCGAAGAAATTCTCTTTTCGGCAAAAACCAGAACCCCGACGGATACCAGCAACGTGACCGTGGAGACGAGGAACGGGACCTTCGGATCGATGCCGCGCAGCGCGATGCCGAGATAGGGCGCGAGCCCCGAGGCGATCGCCGTCCCGGTGAGCACCAGCGTCGACAGCCAGGGCACGCTCGGCTTCGCGGCGTAGCGCCCGAGCAGCGCCCAGGGCGGCGAGCGCAGCGCCGAGGAAGTCAGCGCCCAGACCGCGATCGCGGCGAGCAGCAGGCCGGGGCTCGCGCCGGCGAAAGGCATGGCGAGGAAAGCGGCACAGGACAGCGCGGTGGCGCCGAGGATCCAGCCGCCGAGGCGCGCGATGCCGGCGCGCATGCGGTCCACCCAGAAGCCGGTGACGACGTCGGTGACGGCGAAGATCACCTGGTCGGCGGCGAGGATCCAGGGCACCCAATGGCGGTCGATGCCGGCCTGCGCCACGAGCTGCGGCAGGTAGATGACGTACGCGGTCCAGGTGGTGACGAAGAAGAACTGGACCACGCCGACGGTGACGGCGAAAGCGTTCATCGTGGACTTCCCCGGCGGTGAAGCCCCGCATTCTAATTGCTCGGCCGCCACTGGTAGAATGCGGCCCGAATGAAGTTTCTGTTTGACCTCTTCCCGGTCGTCCTGTTCTTCGTCGCCTTCAAGCTTGCCGATATCTACGTCGCGACCGGGGTGGCGATCCTCGCCACGGCGCTGCAGGTGGCCTGGCTCAAGCTGCGGCGCCGGCGCGTCGACCCGATGCTGTGGGCGAGCTTCGGCATCATCGTGGTGTTCGGCGGCGCGACGCTGCTGCTGCAGGACGAGACCTTCATCAAGTGGAAGCCCACCGTGCTCTACTGGCTGTTCGGCGCAGTGCTCGCCGCCTCGGCGCTCGGCTTCCGCAGGAACCTGATCCGCGCGATGCTCGCCGAGCAGCTCGAGCTGCCCGACGCGGTGTGGGCGCGGCTCAACCTGAGCTGGGTCGCCTTCTTCGCCTTCATGGGCGCGGCCAACCTGTACGTCGCCTACAACTACCCCACCGACCAGTGGGTCAATTTCAAGCTGTTCGGCGGCATGGGGCTGATGGTGCTGTTCATCATCGCGCAGTCGCTGGTCCTCTCCAAATACGTGTCGGAGAAGCCTTGAGCGTGGAAGCCGAGATGCGCCGGCGCCTGGCGACGCTCGAGCCGCTGCAGCTCGAGCTGGTGGACCAGAGCGCGGCGCATGCCGGGCACGCCGGCGCCGCGCCCGGCGGCGGCACGCATTGGCTTGTTTCGATTACCTCGAAGTCGTTTGCAGGCAAGAACAACGTCGCGCGCCACCGCCTCGTGTACCAGGCGCTCGGCAATCTCATGCAAAATCCCATCCATGCGCTCGCCATCACGGCGCGCGCCCCGGAAGACACGAAAGGAAGCAAATGAACCTCCGCATCCTCGCCGTCGCGGCGCTCGCCGTGCCGCTGCTCGCCGCGGCCCAGGCCAGCAAGGACAAGCCCGCGGCGAAGCCCGCCGCCAAGGCGGCCGCGACCAAGGCGCTCGCCACCGTCAACGGCGTGGCGATCTCGCAGCAGCGCGGCGAATTCCTGCTCAACCAGCAGGTGGCGCGCGGCGCGCCGAACAACGACCAGACGCGCGCCATGATCCGCGAGGAGCTGGTGAACCGCGAGGTGCTGGCGCAGGAGGCGCAGCGCACCGGCGTGAGCAAGCTGGCCGAAGTGCAGCTGCAGATGGACATGGTGCGCCAGGAGATCCTGGTCGGCGCCTTCCTGCGCGAATGGGCGAAGAAGAACCCGCCGACCGACGCCGAGGTGCAGAAGGAATACGAGACCGCCAAGGGCCAGCAGGGCGACCGCCAGTACCGCGTGCGGCACATCCTGGTCGACAGCGAGGACAAGGCCAAGGGGCTGATCGCCGAGCTGAAGAAAGGCAGCCGCTTCGAGGAGCTGGCGCGCAAGAACTCCACCGACACCGGCAGCGCCGACCGCGGCGGCGACCTCGACTGGATCGTGCCCAGCGCCTACGACAAGGTGTTCGCGGACGCGATGGTGAAGCTGGAGAAGGGCCGCTTCTCCGAGGCGCCGGTGCGCACGCGCTTCGGCTTCCACATCATCCTGCTCGAGGACGTGCGCACGACGAAATTCCCCGAGCTGGCCGAGATCAAGCCGCGCATCCAGCAGGCGCTGATGCAAAGCCGGGTGGACCAGCTGATCCAGTCGCTGCGCGCGAAAGCGAAGGTCGAATAGCAATCATGAAAAAACTCTTGTTGATCGCCTTGCTGGCGGTCTCTCCGGTCCATGCCCAGAAAACCGAAAAGGCGACCTTCGCCGCCGGCTGCTTCTGGTGCACCGAGGAGGCCTTCGAGAAGGTGCCGGGGGTGATCTCGGCGGTGTCGGGCTACACCGGCGGCAAGGCGCAGCACCCGACCTACGACCAGGTGTCGCGCGGCATCACCGGGCACACCGAGGCGGTCGAGGTGACCTTCGACCCGTCCAAGGTGAGCTACGAAAAGCTGCTCGACGTGTTCTGGCTGAACCACGACCCGACGGTGCGCGACCGCCAGTTCTGCGACTCGGGCTCGCAATACCGTCCGGAGATCTTCGTCCACAACGACGCGCAACGGCGCTTGGCCGAGGCCTCCAAGGCGAAGTACGAGAAACTCAAGACCTTCCGCCAGCCGCTGCTCACGCCGATCACGACGGCGACCCAGTTCTGGCCGGCCGAGGACTACCACCAGGACTACTACCAGAAGAACCCGCTGCAGTACCGCTTCTACGTCACCGGCTGCGGGCGCTACGCGCGCCTCGACGGCCTGTGGGGCGCGCTGCGCGCCAAGTAGCGCCTAGAACTTGCGGATGCGGTCGATGTTGCTGATGCGCCCGGAGGTCACGGTGACCACCGTGGTGAAGGGGTCGGTCGCCGTCGGCAGATAGCTGTAGGTCACGGTGTGCCGGTCGCGAAACATGCGGTCGGGATTCCCGGCGTAGCCGATGAGTTCCGCCTCGGTCATCCCTCGTTGCAGCGAGATGTAGCTGCTGAAGGAGAGGCCGCGCGGCGGCGGCGGGGACGGCGGCCGGCGGGCGGCC
>Ga0075425_100008335_pt1 | contig 10985 bp, 9 predicted proteins | sample SoiMethybrSBSTD4_FD_75300 | JGI IMG/M metagenome (GOLD analysis project Ga0075425, IMG submission 75300) | Bulk soil microbial communities from a Populus tree surrounding site in Tennessee, USA - Soil MetaG P. TD hybrid SBSTD4 | ecosystem: Environmental > Terrestrial > Soil > Tree plantation...
TGCAGCGGGCTCGCTTCGCGGCGCGGGATAAGGGGTAACTGCGGCCGCTCCGGTGGTTGTGGGCGGGTTGGTTCCTGTTGCGACGTTCAGGTGACTGCGGCGTGTGGAGCTACAGGAGGCAAGGAGGCAAGGGAGACGTATCTTTGGTCCGTCTCAAAGGCGCGGCACTTGGATGAATGCGCTCAGGCTGGAGATTGATCGCGAGGCCGACCGTCGCCGCAGTTGCCTGTGTGCCGCGCTTTTGCATGGACAACAAAACGTCTCCCGTTCCTCCTGCGCTCCTGTAGCTCCATACGCTGCCGTTGTCCGCGTGTAGCGACACGGAGAAAGCCGTTCCGATCGGGAGCGTCGCCGCAGTCACCCAGATGCCACACCGAGCAGGCACTCCACGTCGTCGCGAATCCGTGAACGACCACGCCTCCCTCTACAGCCGCTTGCGGAGGTGCTCCTTCCACGAGTCGGGCAGCGCCTCGACGCTCAGCGCGCGCAGCACCATCGTCGCCTCGTCGGCGCCGTAGCGTTTGGCGACGTACAGCCGCGTGATGTCCGACACGCGGACCGCCGCGGGATGCCGGGCGACCAGCTCGATCGGATCGCCGGCGCCGACCTGCCCCTCGCGGATGACGGCCAGATAGAAGCCGCTCCGGCCGCTGGCGAGGAACCGCTTCACCATGTCGTCGGAGCCGAAGCGGATGCCCAGCTTGTAGCACGGCATCCGCGGCTGCGTGACCACCACCGCGGCCGTGCCGATGGCGAACTCGTCGCCGATGTGCACGGAATCCTCGTCGACGCCCGTGGTGGTGAAGTTCTCGCCGAACATCCCGTCCGGCAGGTCGCCGCGGCCGAGCTCATCCCGCCAGTACGGGTAGTGCTCGCTCGGGTAGCAATAGACCGCCTTGGCCGCGCCGCCGTGAACGCTGAGATCCGCCTGCCGATCCCCATCCAGGTTGAGCGTGCGCAGCGCGACGCGTCCGCCGACCGGCTCCTTGTAGATCCCGGTCGTCACCGGCCGACCGTGCCACAGCACTTCCCGCGGCAGGCCGACGTTCACGGAGCGGACCGTCATGGCCGGCCCTTTTGACACGCGCGCATCTCTCTACGATACTTCCTCCCAGCGCGCCTGGCAGGGCGCCTCCCGCCCGCGGCAAGGGAAGCATTCCCACCTGTCCTCGTCTGAAACGCGGTGTGTCGCACCTTCTTTCAGCCTGTCTTCTCAGCGGGTGCAGGCGGTTCGTGAAAGGAGGCGCCATGTCCGCTGCCAGGGATCTGCCCGCCCGTCCGTCGCTCGACTCCCTCCGCAAACAGGCCAAGAGACTCGCGCGCGATGCGGCGACCGGAAACGCCGACGCCGTCGCTCGCGTCCACGCGCAACTGCCGCGCGCGCGGCTGCCGCTGACGAACCGCGACGCGCAGCTCGTCGTCGCGCGCGAATACGGATTTGCCGGCTGGGCCGACCTCGCCGCCGAAGTGGAGAAACGCTTGGGCGGCGCGTTGGACTGGGCCGTCTCGCAGGCACGCACCGCGATTCACGACCGGAACGACGAACGGCTGCGAACGCTGCTCGCCGAGAACCCGGCGCTGATCTCGTGGCGCAGCGACAGTGGAGAGACGCTGCTCGACAGTACGACGTCGTACGCGATCGACAGCTCGGATCCCGAGCGCGAGCGCACCTACAACCGGCCTGCCGCGGCGGAGATCCTGATCGACGCGGGCGCGACGGTCCAGCGCAAGACGTGGGAGCACGTGATCCGCACCGGCGCGGCGGGGATGCTGCACCTGCTTGCGCGAAAGAACGCCCTGCCGCGGACGCTGCCCGTCCTCGCCGCACTCGGTGACGAAGCGGCGGTGCGCACCCGGCTCGACGGATCGGGAGACGACGCCCAGGCGGATGGAGCCGCGCCCGTCATCACCCGTGCGCTGATCGACGCGTGCCGGTTCAAGCACGCGGGCATCGCGTCATTCCTCCTCGAGCGGCTGGTGGCGCTCGATCCGGAGCTCGGTCGCCGGATCGATCGCTGGCAGGGGCGGCAGGCATTCGTCGAGTTCCTGATCCAGCGTCCGGCGAGCGCCAGCGAGTGGGGGCTCGAGATGACGCTGTGGGAGTCGTTCGTGTTTCGTCAGCTGACGAGCGCGCTCGCCGCCGGCGATCTGCCCGCCTTCCACCACTGGCTGCAGGAGGAACCGTCGCTGCTCCAACCCGCGTTCGTGACCCTGCAGGCGGCGACGATCGCGCGGTGCTGCTGGCAGAAACATCGAGAGACGTTCATCACGGCGCTGCTGGAACACGATCCGGCGCTGCTCAGGGCCGATCCTCCGCCACCCTCCCAGGCCATCGTCCATGCGCTCTCGTATGGAAACGCGCACCTCATTCCAGTGCTGACGCGGATCTGGCCGCTGCCAGACGATCTGCCGCATGCGGCGGGCACCGGCAATGCCGCCGCCGTCGCGCGCTGGTTCGACGCCGCCGGCCGGCCGGCGCTGGGATCGCTGGCGCGCCAGTATCCCGGCAGCGATCCGCAGTTCAAAGCCGACGACCTCGGGTGGGGCCCCGTGACGACGCAGCAGGTGCTGGACGTCGCGCTCGCGTGGGCCGTCCTGAACCGGCATTTCGAGATCGCGGCGTTCCTCCTGCAGCGCGGCGCCGACATCGACACCAACTGGGGCACGCACGAGCCGGCGAGCATCCTTCACGAAGCCGCGATCCAGGGGAACGAGGAGGCGGCGCGCTTCCTCGTCGATCACGGCGCCGACCTGGATAAGGAGGACTATCGCTACCACTCCAACGCGGAGGGATGGGCGCGTTACGCAGCCCACGACGAACGGATGGCGGAGTTGCTGGCGTCGGCACGCCGCAGTCGCGAGAACCCTAGCGCTCCTTGATCGACAGGCCGTGCGCGGCCGCGAATGCCATGAGCCGGATTCTCGCGGCAGTGATCTCACTGGCCTCGTCGGCGCTGCGCTGCAGCGTGAAGGCCGTCCCTCGTGGATATCGAACGAGGTGCGCTTCGAGCGCGGCGATGGAGGTGAAGCGGTATTGCGCGAGCTCGATCAAGGATCGATCGGGCTCGTCGATGCTCGAGACGACGATTCGCGTGTCGTCCTCGTGAATCATCTGGCCCGTCTGCATGCGGCAGTTGTCCGTGACGCACAGCGCTTGCAGCTCGCGCAACGCATCCGCCCGGATCAGCCAGCCGTGACCCGTCGCAATCGCCTGTCGAAAGGCGTCCTCGACCATCGCCTGTTTCGCGTTGGGACGTTCGATGACGGTGCTGTAGGCCAGTTCCGCGGCGCGCCCGGCCCACCTCGTGTGCCAGCGCTGGAAGGCCGCGCGCAGCGGCTCGAGCGCCGCCGCCGATCCGTGCCGCCCCAGCAACTGAATGGCCGCGATGGCAACGTCGGGGTCGGCCTCGTCGAGTTCGGCGATGGCGCGCGTCTCGACCGCTGGTGTGATCCGCAGGCCCGGGATCTCGGAGAGAAATCGCCAACAGCCGGTGACACGCGACGTCATCGCGCGATCGAGCAGCGTGGCGCCCGTCGCCTCGTCGACGCGCAGGACGTAGGTGAGGATCGATCCCTGCGGCGCGCAGGCCATGCGGCCGATGCTGTCGGCCGCGGCGGCCAGCACGCGTGACGCGATCGCGCCGGTTGCGTAGCGTGCCACGAGCGCGGCGCTGATGTCGCTCCCGCCAGCCTCGAAGTTCGAGACCAGGACATCATCCAGCTCCGGAAGCTCTGCGTCGGGCAGGCTGCCGAGCGTCCTCAGCGTGGCGCCTCGTCGCGGATGCCGGATCTCGCGGAGAAGCAGCGGCCGCGCCTCGGCTGGCGCGAGCTGCGCCAGGCGCCGCAGCGCGAGGTCGGGGACCGATTGGAAGTCAGCCGCCGGCGCGTCGACCAGCCGGCGCAGCGCCGGCACCATCGAGGGACCTGCGACAGCCTCCCACTGATACTCGAGCAGATTGGCCTGCCGCTCGGCCGGCAGATCGAGGAACTGGGCGGCGAGCCGATCCCGCGAGGCCGCGGAACTCGAAGACGGTTGGCGCTGGCGCGCCAGCGCCTGCGTTTCCAGGACCGTGATCGCACGGGCGCGATCGGTCTTGTCCGGCATCGCCGCCGTCAACACGTCGACGTAGGCCGACATCGCGGCCTCGATCAGATCGGCGCGCGCGCTCGACTCCCCGCCGGCTGGCATCCGCCCTTTCGTCTTCGCCGTCTGTGCCGGCCGCAGCTCGGGGTGCTGCAGGTAGACCGACAGCGCCGACAGCGTCCGCAGGTAGCCGGTGGTCACCGGACGATCGGGCTCGCGCAGGCCGTCTTCCATCGCCTGCACCACGGCCTTGCGGTCGGGCGCGCCGAAGAGGCCCGCCATGTAGTCGAAGTCGCATCCACGATCGCCCTCCGGCCCGTAGCGGCGGGCCATCTCGACCGCCGCGGCGTCGGTGCCGAGGAATCGCAGCATCCGGCAGCCCTCGCGCGCGTTGCCGCGCGGCTGGCTCGCTTCGACGATCCGCCGCGCCGTGTCGAACGCCGACGCCTCCCAGGCCGCATCGCGCGGGAGGATCTCGAATGAGACCGTGTTCGATTCGACTCGTACGACGGCATGCGGGGTGGCAGACTCGTCCTGCACGCGGTCCGACCTCACCGAAAGCGCGTACCTGCCCGGCTGGTCGAATCGGAACCAGTCGTTCAGCTCGAGCCTGACCGTGTACGGCTTGTCCCCGAGGACGCCGATGCCGCGAATGCCGCCGCCGGCGTAGCCGCCGATCGAGCCGAAGAAGTCGAGCAGGGGATCGGACACATCGTCGATGCGATCGATCACGAACTCGTCGATCGTCAAGCGGCCGCTCCGGTCGTAGGTCGCGCCGTCGACCGAGAATCGTCGCGGCGTGGCGCTCGTGAACTCCAGCTCGATCGGAATGATCTCGCCCGGCCTGAACTGGCGGCGGCCGTCCCCGAGCCGGAGTGTCAGCGTGATGGATGCGGAGGGCGGCGGAGGCGCCGCGGTCACCTGCGCCAGTACGGCAAGGAGAAGAGATATGGCTGAGACCACGAAACGTCTCTTGCCCTGTTAGACACTCGTCCACGCGAAATGGTCTTCGCGTCGGGATGCCGATCAGCTGGCCGCAAAGAGGGGCGGCAGCTTCTCGTACTGGCGATTCTGATCCTGGAACGCCCTGGCGAGTGCCATCAGGTCGCCTTCGCGATACAGCTGTCCCGAGAACATCACCCCGGCCGGCGACCCGTTCGCCTCGAATCCATTCGGCACGGCCACCGAAGGATGGCCGGTGAGGCTCATGACGGGATTGAGGCTGGTGCGCGAGTCGAGCGTCAGCCGGGTGAACATGACGAGGTCGACGTCGCGCAGGAGGCGGGCGACCTCCTGCATGATGACCGCGCGGCGCCGGTTGGCCTGCAGGTAGTCGGCGGCGGTCACGAGCTGGCCGGCGCGGAGGAAGCGGCCGGTGCGCGGACTGACGCCCTTGTGCAGGCCGGACGCAATGAGCGCGTCGAACGCCGCCGAGCGCTCCGTGTATTCGATGTAGTAGGAGAGATCGCCGCTCGGGAACGCGGCGAGCGGCACCAGCGTGCAGCCAAGCTGCTTGACGGCCGCCAGCGCGCGGTCGTTGTTGGCGCGGCGCTCGGCATCGGTCTCGCCGTCGAAGAGCGCCGTCACGTAGCCGACGCGCTTCGGAAAGCGGCCGCGCGTCGCGTCCCACGCAATCGGCCTGGCATCGGGCACGGCGCGATCGGCGGCATCGGGCCCGGCGATCGCCTGCAGGACGATCATGCAGTCCTGCGCGTGGCGGCACAGCGGCCCGATCTTGTCGAGCGTGCTGCCCGCGGTCATCACGCCGGCGCGGCTGACGCGACCGAAGGTCGGCCGCAGCCCGACGATCCCGCATCGCACGGCCGGTGAAAGGATGGAGCCGCCGGTGTCGCTGCCGATGGCGAACGCGACCAGACCGGCGGCGGTGGCCGCGGCCGAGCCCGCCGACGATCCACTCGATCCCTGCTGGAGGTTCCACGGGTTGTTGGTGCGGCCGCCCGCCCACTGATCGCCGAACGCCAGCTCGCCGGTCGTCAGCTTGGCGACCAGCACCGCTCCCGCGTCGCGCAGGCGCGCGACCACCGTGGCGTCCTGGTCGAAGGTCTGTTCCTCCAGCGGCCTGGCGCCCCAGCGCGTCGGATAGCCGCTCGCGGCAATGATGTCCTTCACGCCGTAGGGAATCCCGTGCAGCGTGCCGCGATACTTGCCGGCTGCGATCTCCGCGTCGGCCGCGGCGGCCTCGCGAAGCGCGCGCTCTTCGGTCAGCGCGGCGACGCAATTGATCTGCGCGTTGTAGCGCTTCAGGCGCGCGACGTACATCTTCGTCAGCGCGGTGGAGGTGACGGCGCGCGTGCGCAGGAGCTGCGCGAGGTGCGTGACCGGCCAGAACGCCACGGCCTCGAGGTTCGCCGGAAGCCGGACGGCCGGGGCCGGCTCGACGCGAAACTGTGCCGGCGGCAGCGCCGGCAGTTCCATGCCCGGCGGACGCGGATCGAAGTGCAGCGGCAGCGGCGAGGCGTTGGTCAGCGACGGCTTGTCGATTTGTTCCGCGTGCTTCGACAGGCTCGACAGCGAGGTCGCGAGATCCCTGGCTTCCTCGTCCGACATCTCCAGCCCGGCCAGGTGCGCCGACTCCCGGATCATCTCGACGCTGATCGTCCGCGTGCCCGGCTGGATCTGCGCCCACAGGATGCCGGGCAGCAGCGTCGACGAAAGGCCCGTCGCGGCGAAGACCGCGAGGAAGCGGCGGCGATCGGCTTCAGTCATGGCCGCGATTGTGCCACCATCACACATGGCTCGTCGAAGAACGAACGCAACCAGCAGCCAAGCTGCCATCCCCGAGACCATGAAGGCCGCGGCGGTCGATCGATTCGGTCCGCCATCGGCACTCACGCTTCACGACGTTCCAGTGCCGACGCCGGGCCCCAACGAAGTGCTCATCGCGATCGAGTCGGCGGGCATCGGCAGCTGGGACGCCTCGATTCGCGACGGGTCGTGGCGAAAGCCGGGCCGCGCGCATTTCCCGCTGGTGCCCGGTGTCGACGGCGCCGGCATCGTCGTCGCCGCGGGCGCACGCGTGCGGCGCATTCGACGCGGCGATCGCGTTTACGCCTACGAGTTCGGCAATCCCCAGGGCGGGTTCTACGCCGAGTTCGCCGTCGCACAGGCGCCGCACGTCGGCCGCGTGCCCAGGCGGCTCGGCACGCGCGAGGCCGGAGCGGTCGCTACGACGGGATTGACGGCGCTCCAGGGGATCGACGCGCTCGGGCTGCGCTCGGGACAAACCGTGCTGATCTTCGGCGCCTCGGGTGCCGTCGGGACGATGGCGGTGCAGTTCGCCGCTCAGCGCGGCGCGCACGTCATCGCGACCGCATCCGGCGCCAGGGCGACACGCCTCGTGCGGAGTCTTGGCGCGCATCGCGTGATCGACGCACGCCGGACGGAGTCCATCGAGCAACTGAGGAAGGACGCGCCCGACGGCCTGGATGCGCTGCTGGCGTTCGCCGGAGGGGACGAGCTCGAACGATGCCTCGACTTCATGCGGCCCAGGGGACGCGTGGCGTACCCGAACGGCGTCGAACCGGTTCCGACGGAGCGGCGCAGCTACAGCGTGCGTGCCTTCGACGCGGAGGCGAGTCCGCGCGCCTTCGAGAAGCTCAATCGCCACCTCGCCAACCGCAGGACCCGCGTACCGATCGCGGCGAGCTATCCGCTCGGAAGAGCCGCCCAGGCGCATCGGCGCCTGGAACGGGAACACACGCTCGGCCGAATGGTCTTCCGGATCAGCCGAGCGTCACGATCCTGATGCCGGTCAGCTCGCCGCGTGCAGCTTCGCGACGCTGCCGGCGACGTAGTCCCCCGGCACCGTGCGCGCGGCGACGTTGAGCCGGTTCCAGCCGTTGATTGCGACGATCGCCAGGCTCAGGTGCACGAGCTCGTCCTCCGAGAACTGCTCCCGCACGCGCTCGAACACCTCGTCCGGGACGTGCGTCTCGGCGACCAGCGTCAGCGCTTCGGTCCATTCGAGCGCGGCGCGCTCGCGCGGGGAGTAGTACGGCGTCTCGCGCCACGCGTCGAGACCGTAGAGCCGCTGTTCGGTCTCGCCGTTCGCACGCGCATCCTTGCTGTGCATGTCCAGGCAATAGGCGCAGCCGTTGATCTGCGACGCTCGCATCCGGACGAGGTCGAGCAGTCCGTGTTCGAGACCCGCGTTGTGGATCTGCCGTTCGAGACCGAGCATGGCCTGGATGACGCCGGGGTTCACGCGCATGAGATCGATTCGAGATTTCATGATGTCTTTCTGCCTCCGCCAATGAAGACGAACCAGGAAGCGACCCCGTGACATGCGGTGATTTACACAGATGAGCTTGTGCCAGGCGGTGGTGCGCGCTGCGAAACTGAACCGCGTGTGAGATTATCGAGAACTCGCGCGATCCATTTCTTCTCTGGAGCGATGACGCCGGATGCCTCGACCACGCCGCAAGACCGCACGCACCAGCAAGTCTCCGACACCGTCATCGCTGGCGAAGGTGGCCACGGGTATCGACGGCTTCGACGAAATCACAGGAGGCGGGCTGCCGCAGGGACGGCCGACGCTGGTCTGCGGCGGGCCGGGGTGCGGAAAGACGCTGTTCGCGCTGCAGTTCCTCGTCCACGGCGCGACGCGCGGCGAGAACGGCGTCTTCGTGACGTTCGAAGAGACCGAGGAAGATCTGCTCAAGAACGCCGCATCGCTCGGTTACGACGTTCCCGACCTGATCGCCCGCAAACGGCTGGCGCTCGAGTACATTCGCGTGGAGCGCTCGGAGATCGAGGAGACCGGCGAGTACGACCTCGAAGCGCTCTTCATCCGCCTGGACCATGCGCTGCGCACCGTTCGCGCGCGCCGGATCGTCCTCGACACCATCGAGTCGCTCTTTGCCGGGCTCAGCAACGACGGCATCCTCCGCGCGGAGCTGCGGCGGCTGTTCGCCTGGCTGAAGGACCGCGGGATCACGGCGGTCATCACCGGAGAGCGCGGCACGGCCACCCTCACCCGTCAGGGGCTGGAAGAGTACGTTTCCGACTGCGTCATCTTTCTCGACCATCGCGTCACGGACCAGATCTCGACGCGGCGCCTGCGCGTCGTCAAGTACCGCGGCTCCAGCCACGGCACCAACGAGTATCCATTCCTGATCGATCGGCGCGGGATCGCCGTGCTGCCGGTCACGTCGCTCCAGCTGATGCACCGGACGACGTCGGCGCGCGTCCCGACAGGTTTGGACTGGCTCGACGACATGTTCGGCGGGCAGGGATACTTTCGCGGCAGCAGTGTGCTGTTCTCCGGCGGCGCCGGCACCGCCAAGACCACGCTGGCCGCCTATTTCCTCGATGCGGCCTGCCGCCGCGGCGAACGCGCCATCTGTTTCCAGTTCGAGGAGTCGCCGGCGCAATACGTGCGCAACATGCGGTCGGTCGGGCTGAAGCTCGATCGCTGGGTCAGGAAAGGGCTGCTCAGGATTCACGCCGCGCGCCCGACGCTGTACGGGCTCGAATTCCACCTTGCGACGATGCATCGAGAGGTGGACGAAGCGGCGCCGTCGGTCGTCGTGGTCGACCCGTTGTCGAGTTTCATCGGCGCCTCCTTCGATGAAGTCAACAGCATGGTCATGCGGCTCATCGATTATCTCAAGGGAAAGAACATCACCGCCCTGTTCACCCACCTCATTCCAGGCAGCGGCGCATCGCAGGAGGTCGAAGTCGGCGTGTCGTCGCTGATCGACACGTGGATCCTCCTCCGCAATTCGCCTCCCGGTGAACACGGCGGTCGTCACCTGTCGATCCTCAAGTCGCGCGGCATGTCGCACTCGTCGGACCGGCGGGCGTTCGAGCTGACTGACGAGGGCCCGGTCCTGCTGCCGCCGGGTCGGAAGCTTCAGGCGATACGCGGAGTCCGCCCATGAAGACGCCAGGCGCACCCCGGAAGAAGAAGTCGGGCTCGGACGAATGGATTCTGCGGCTCTATGTCGCGGGGCAGAGCGCCCGGTCGATTGCCGCGTTGAAGAATCTCGAAGCCATCTGCGAGGAGCACCTGGCCGGCCGCTACCGGATCGAAGTGATCGACCTGCTGAAGCAGCCGCAGCTGGCGCGCGGCGATCAGATCGTCGCCGTGCCGACCCTCGTCCGCCACCTGCCTCCGCCGATGAAGAAGATCATCGGCGATCTGTCCAACGCGGACCGGGTCCTGGTCGGCCTCGACCTGCGACAGCGCCGCCGTCGCGCCGGGGCCCTGTCATGACGAAAGTGCCGAAGCGCAAGAAGCCGGCGGCCTCGCGGCGGACGAAGGCGAAATACCTGCTTCGGCTGTACGTGACCGGGACGACGGGGAAGTCGATGCGCGCGATCCAGAACGTCCGCCGCATCTGCGAGGAGCACCTGCGCGGCCTCTACGACCTCGAGGTCGTGGACATCTACAAGAACCTGCCGCTGGCGCGCGGCGACCAGATCATCGCCGCGCCGACGTTGATCAAGAAGCTGCCCGCGCCCCTTCGGCGGTTGATCGGCGACATGTCGGACGAGCAGCGCGTGCTGGTGGGACTCGACGTCCGTCCTCGACGGGCGCGACAGGCCAATGGCTAAGCGGCGACGGGGACGTTCGTCGGCGGTCATGGAGGATCTGCGCCGGCGCCTCCAGGAGGCCGAGGACACGATCAACGCCATCCGCGAAGGACACGTCGAGGCGCTCGTCGTCAACGCTCCCGACGGCGAACAGATCTACACGCTGCGCACCGTCGACCAGCCGTACCGCCTGATGGTCGAGCAGATGCGCGAAGGCGCGCTGACGCTGTCGGCGGACGGGACGATTCTCTATTGCAACCAGCGCTTCGCGGAGCTGATGGCGCGCCCGGCTGAACGCATCGCCGGCCAGGCGCTCTCGGAGTTTCTCCATGCGGACGACCTC
>Ga0075425_100008336_pt1 | contig 10983 bp, 5 predicted proteins | sample SoiMethybrSBSTD4_FD_75300 | JGI IMG/M metagenome (GOLD analysis project Ga0075425, IMG submission 75300) | Bulk soil microbial communities from a Populus tree surrounding site in Tennessee, USA - Soil MetaG P. TD hybrid SBSTD4 | ecosystem: Environmental > Terrestrial > Soil > Tree plantation...
GTAATTCCTAGACAGCGCGCGCGGAAGGGGGCTGGAGCATCCGGCCTAGGTTCGAATTTGTCTGAACCACAGATGACAAACAGTTCACCAGATCAAACGCCGTACACCGTGCGGTACGTGGCCTTTCTCGACGTACTCGGATTTAGTGCCAAGGTGCATCGGTCTGCCGCCTCGCCGGAGGTCGCGCGCCAATTGGCGGAGTCGTTGGATAGAATCGGCGACCGGTGGAAGGACATAGTTTTGAAAAACACGCACACGGTAATGGGCGACGACTTTCAGGCTCAGTCTTTTTCCGATTGCACCGTGATGTCGTCCGCCGCGACACGCCGTGGGCTCGAGTATTTTCTGCTGATGGTGACACAGTTTTGTCTCGACTTGATGGGCAGAGGCTCGCTGGTTAGAGGGGGCATCGCCAAAGGCTTGCTCTACCATACCGAAAAGGCGGTGTTCGACCCTGCATTCCTTGCCGCTTATGACTTGGAGCAGCGCATCGCATCGGTTCCGCGCGTAGTGGTGGACAAGGCTACGCATCTTGATTTTGAGCAGCAAGGTCCTCCTGAGGTGTACGATCAATTCATCAAACCGGGCCTGCGACACGATTATGATGGACCCGTTTTTGTGGATGTGTTTGCAGCACATCGCATTCTGCAAGGTCACATTCCCGAGCGTATCGCGCTTAACGCCAAGGAGATACGAGCGACGATACAGCGCGAGCTTGATGATTCGATCTACGATCCCGGCCACTACAAAAAGCTGCAATGGCTCGCGACCTACTGGAACAAGGTGCGGCAGATGCAGAGCATGCCGGGTCTGGAACCAATCGAGTTGCCGATTAGCAGAGAATGGAAAAGACTAAACAACGGTTCTTGAACATTGCCGCCGGCTCGTGATGAAGGCAGCGGCAGTTGGAGAGACAATGATCTGTCAGCGCGCCGCTCCTGTGCGTTTCCAAAGCCTCGCCGCTTTCAGACGCCGGGCACAGCCGCACGCACGGGCAGGCTTCCACGGATAAGTTGTTGATAAATCATGACTGCCGCGGATCGCGACACAACGGCGGACACAAGCCGCTCTCACCATTGATTTTGTTGATGTTTTTCTGCCGGAACATTCCCTGCGCGATGGTTTTACGATTTCCTCCGCGCTCTTCCCGGAGACCAGGCTTTGTTGTCTCCGTCGCCTGCGAAACGTCTCGCAGACTTGACGCCAGCCTTGGGGCGCCAGAACCACACGTCTTCGTCGTCCGCCGATCAGCGCCGCTCGTCGGCAGCGCCATCAGCGTCCATCGCATCCCCGCTCCACGTTCGTGACGACGCGTACGTCCCTCTTGCCGGAGTGGGATGGGCGACTCAATAGCATGGTTTCGGAAAAAGCGAAAGTAAAATCTTGTAAGCCTGCGCCAAATTGCCCATCCGCTTTGCTCCTGATAGCGGCGCGAAAGCGGACATCCAATGACTTTGGCTGAGGGGTCAAAACCGGAAGAAACGCCAGGCGAGCATAACGAGTCCGTTTTCGGGAAGATAGCACGTAGCGAGTGGGGCGGGTTAGCGTAGCGTAACCCGTCGAACATCCGGACATGAATGGCGGATTACCCTTCGCGAATCCGCCCTGCGCACTAGCCATGCGGATAGGGGGCGTCCTTATTGACGCTGCCGAATGGGACACAACATATCCCATACCGCCGATCCAACCGACCGCCGAGGAGCACCATGGACGCGCCATCAGCCATTGATTCCGCCGCCGCGTATTCCATTGGCGATGTCTCGCACTGGCTAACCAGCGAGACGCGCGACGAGCGCTTCATCGACAATATCTTCGCCGAGTTCTGCATGCGGCTCCAGCGCGCCGGGATTCCCATCAAGCGCGCGTCACTGCACCTCCTGATCCAGCATCCGCAATGGCTCGGCGCCCGGATCCTGTGGGCCGACGGGATGCGGGAAGCGACGATCACGCGGGTCGATTACGATGTCCGGCAGCGATCCGAATATATCGGCAGTCCTGTGGACGAGATCATGCGCGGCGCTACCGAAATACGAGAACATCTCGAAGGTGATCCCGCGCTGGGCCGCAAGCATGGCCTCTATGGGGAGCTGCGCTCGCTCGGCCTGACCGATTATGTGGCCTGGCCGATGCACCATACGCTCGGCAAGCGGCACATGGTGGCGTTTTCGACCGACCGGCGGGGCGGCTTCGACGAGGCGCACATCGCGGGCCTGAGAGGACTGCTGCCGATCCTGGCGCTGGTCAGCGAGATCCGCATGAAGAACCGCCTGGCGCGAACACTGCTCGAAACCTATGTCGGCGCGCATGCGGGCGAGCTGATCTTGGCGGGAGCCACACGGCGCGGCAGTGGGACGACGGTGCGCGCCGCGATCCTGATCTGTGATCTCAGAGATTTCACCCGCATCTCCGATAGCTGGCCGCGGGATGATGTCATCAGTCTTCTGAACGACTATTTCGATACGGTGTCGGAGCCGATTGTCCGGCATGGCGGCGAGATCCTGAAATTCATGGGCGACGGCCTGCTCGCCATCTTTCCGCTGAGCCAGCCATCGGCCTGCGCCGATCTCCTGCATGCCGTGACCGAGGCGCGTCAGGCCATGGCCGCCTTGAACGAGAAGAACCGCGCGAGCGGCGGTGAGCCCTTGAACTTCGGCATCGGCGTCCATGTCGGCGACGTCATGTACGGCAATATCGGCTCGCGCGCCCGGCTCGACTTCACCGTCATCGGACCCGCGGTCAACATGGCCTCGCGCCTTGAAGCCCTCACCAAGCAGCTCGGGAAGCCGGTGCTGCTGTCGCGAGCGTTCGCCGACCTCGTCGCCGGCGATTTCAATCTCGAACGCGTCGGCGAATATCCGGTGCGCGGGTTTAGCGATCCGATCGAGCTGTTTGCGTATGAGGGGTGAGGGTGGGGCGGGGAGGCGGCCTAATCCGCCCTACGGTTTGGTGGAATAAGTGCGCAACAGTGCTCAGGTCAGTTTAACAAGTAGCCGGCATGCGTGAAAGCGACACGCGGGGCCTCAAAGGCGCTGGGATCAGATTGGCCTCAAGTATCGCGGCGCCGATCCAAGCCACGCTTGCTAATTTTGGGTGTTGGACTACCCCGAAACTCAAAACGCAATTGTTGCGATTGCACGGTACTAACAGGCAAATCACCATCAATCATTTGGCGCAAGTCATCTCTCGTCCTGGCAGATCGGAAAAGTCGGTAAGCCGCAACTCGATCCGTATTCTCGTAGTAGCGCCCGACCACGTTCATCGCCTCTTCAACAAGAGAGCGTGAACAAAGGTATTCCGGAAAGAAGCGTATCGTCATCCACAACAAAGGCAACGCTCTGTCTGGCCCGAGTTATTGCTACATAGAGCTTCGGAATCTCCTTGCCAGCGTCTTTGAGGTCTGCCGAAGCCAAGTATTTTTTCAACGGTCCGTGTGGGAAGATTAAGGTGCGTTCGAATGTCATACCTTTCGAGTTCCCGAAATTGATTGGCTTGCCCCAGATTTCATAAGTTCGATTGTACCGAAGTGGCTGCGGATTGAAGCGCCTGCGATACGCGTCGACATCACTCGCACGTACAGCAAACACGCCATCGTGTTCAGTGGTGTTTGTGTTACGCGATTTCGTGGCCGGCGAACCCGGATAAAAGCGATCCGCAAAATCGCATATTGATTGAATGCAACGATGGCTATCAGTCTGGTATTCGATGGCACAAAGGCCAGCCATTTGCCATTCTTCGAATTTGTTTATGATCTTAGCTCGCGCGAATTGTTTGTTCTTCTTAGAATCGTTCGTGGTGTATGTCGCCTGTCGGTGATCGCCGACCATAATCAATTGGATCTTTGAATGCAGCAAATACTCGACAAGTTCTAGATCGGAGCCGGCTAAGTCCTGACTCTCGTCAATGTAAAGGCGTTCGAAAATCTGCTCAAAGCGACGGATCGGTAGGCCCGCGGTTCGTTCAATAACGCGACAAGCGAACTTTGAAACCTTGTCCCGATAAATCATGCCGGGCTGAGAAAAATAATGTCGCGCAATTTCTGTTGCGGGGGTGTATCTAGCAGAAACTCCCTGGTTGAAATGTATGCGGGATATCCGTGGCTTATAAAGGATGTTTTGATAGGGTCGTACAAAATGTCGGAGCAGGAAAGTAAACCAAGTCGAGATCGTAACCGACGGTGGGACGCAACGAAACCTCTGATGGGCGATCCTCGAAAGCTCGGCAGCGCCGTTGACTGTGTAGGTCACAAGGGCGGATCGATAACGGGCATTTGAGCACGCTTCGTCGACTATTGCAGTCGTTTTACCGGACCCAGCACAAGCTAGAATTATTCGACTATTGGATTGCATGCCTGATGTAATCGGGAACGTCAAAAGGGATTGCGCTGTCGAAAATCTTCAGAGCTATATCGGCCTTATTATCTTTCATATGGGCGAGAAGAGCCGTGTCATCTGCGAACGCAGTGCCGAGGATTGCATTGAGCTTGTCTAGGCCATTTGCTTTTAGCAATTGTGGTTCAAGTGTCGGATACGCGTCGTCCTCGCCTATGCAAATTGAAACGTTCTCGGCAGCGTATGCTTCGTAATTCTTTCTCTTCGACGATGTCTTGCCATCGTTGTCAGTTACGACGGCAACTCGCACCTTTAGGAGGAGAGCAATATCCAGAAACCTCTTGAAGGCTAGCGAGTTTACAGAGATTACCTCGACTCCGGCTTCTAAGGCATCCTGCCATGTAGTTGCAGGAAAGCCTTTTGGACGACAAGTTCATCGGAAGGTCCCTCTACCAGAATTGTGCGACTAGAAAGGATCATGCGCAGGGTGTCGTGCCCTGGTAGTTTCCTGAAATAAGCCTCGGTCGATGGCGGCAAGTCGTTGAGTCGGACTCCATTGGTCCCATCAAAAAGGAGGGTGTTCTCAATTCCGAGCTTGTTTAGGACGAAACTGCTATGCGTTGTGATGATTAGTTGCCGGTCCTCCAACCTCGTCGCGACTCTGCCAATCAGTTTATTGAGATTTGTGTGAGATAGGTGATTTTCGGGCTCTTCTATCAGGAAGAGATGACAGTTATCAAAGGACTCCATGGCGAGTTTGATTTTAACGGCAGTCTGTTCCCCTTTGCCGATCAAAGTTAGGGGAATGTCGTCAAGATGTGGAAGTATACTGGCCTCCCAACTTCCTTTTGAGGTGACATCCATCGCCACAGATAGCTGTTTGTCTGAGACCACTCCCGTTTTTGAGGCGAGGTCTTTGTTGATCGCGTCAATCTTGGTGTCGTCAAGGAAGTCATCACGCATTTTTCGATAAGACAGCGCCAGATCGACTGCTTGCTTCTTTGTCAGGTAATCCCGAATTATCTCGAGAACATAGCGGTTGGCTGTGGCTGCATTTGATGTCGAACTCGGATCAATTAGGACCGCCTTGATAGGTACACTTCGCGAAGAGAGGGGGTGCCCAGCAAAGCTCAACCAGATAATTTCGTAATATTCGGTCGGGATGCTGGTTAGGTCATCGGGTTGGGAGACATATTCTTTGTACTCCTCCTTGAAATTGTCATCGAGTTTGATCGTTAGACTGACGCCGGGCTGATCAATCATCTCGCTGTTGATGGTGCCCTTAAAATCCGCAAATGCCGGATCGTCTGGTAGGTAAAGTTCGATCAAGATTTCCGGTGGCGGTTGCGGCCTTCCCGCCTTGTGATTCGTTATGAATTCACTAATCGCATCTCTATTGAAAAGGAAAGGATGTAGTTCGTAGGCGGCCGGCCTTCGTCCAAGCTGGCACTTCAATGCTAAATTTATAGCCTCAAGAAGCGTAGATTTCCCAGTTTCGTTGTCGCCAACAATAATGTTGATGTTACGGCCGAACTTGAGGTCAGCGGAGCGCAGCGTGCGATAGTTCTTGATAATGACGCGTTCTATCGTCACACGGCCTTCCTCTCGATGAATGGAGTCCAAATTCTTGCTAGCTATCGTATAAGTTGCAATAGTTTATGGTTTTGATCTACAGTAGCGCAAGCAAAATGGGAAAACAAAAACCCGCCTCATTGAGGCGGGTTTTGGAGCGTTCGGGTTATTTTCGTAAAGATCACGAACACCCCGTCGTGGACCCGCAAGTATCGCATTTCATGCAGGTGCCGTTCCTCACCAGCGTGAAGTTGCCGCACTCCGAGCACATCTCGCCCTCGTAGCCTTTGGCCTTGGCTTCGGCGCGGCGCTCGGCCTTGGTCGCGGCCTGCTCGCGCGCGGCGCCGGCCTTGCTCCATTGCAGCGCTTCCAGCTTCTCCGTCGGCGAGAGGTCGTGGTTCGCTTCCTGCTTCAGCGCGACCGCGCCCTCGATGGTGTCGGTGATGCGGCCATGCGTGCCTTGCGGCGAGAGGGCAGTGATCTTCGACCCGCCCGCCGGCGCGTTGTCGGAGCCGGGGCTGACGGCGGCGGAGCCGCCGCGCATCACAACGAGACTGTCCGTGCGCGAACGCGTCAGTCCGCGCGACAGATATTTCGTTGCCTGGTGGCCGCCGTGCGCCTCGTCCGGCGATTTGCCTTCCTCGACGCCCTTGCCGAGCGCGTCGAACCCGCTCTCGTTGGGATCGACATGGGCGAGGTCGAATCGGCTGAGATAGCTCACCGCGAGCTCGCGGAACACGTAATCGAGGATCGAGGTCGCATATTTGATGGAGTCGTTGCCCTGCACCGGACCCGCAGGCTCGAAGCGGGTGAAGGTGAAGGCGTCGACATATTCGTCCAATGGCACGCCATATTGCAGGCCGAGCGAGACCGCGATCGCGAAGTTGTTGATGAAGGAGCGCAGCGCCGCGCCTTCCTTGTGCATGTCGATGAAGATCTCCCCCAGGCGACCGTCGTCATATTCACCGGTCCGCAGATAGACCTTGTGGCCGCCGACGACAGCCTTCTGGGTGTAACCCTTGCGGCGGTCCGGCATCTTCTCGCGCTCGCGCATCACGACAATGCGCTCGACCAGTTTCTCGACGATCTTTTCGGAGACCTGCGCCGCACGCGCGGCCATCGGCTTCTCGAAGAGCTGCTCGACCGTGTCGTCCTCCTCCTCGTCGTCGGAGATGAGCTGGGCATTGAGCGGCTGCGACAGTTTGGAGCCATCGCGGTAGAGCGCATTGGCCTTCAGCGCGAGCTTCCATGACAGCATGTAGGCTGCCTTGCAGTCCTCGACCGTTGCGTCGTTCGGCATGTTGATGGTTTTGGAGATCGCGCCTGATATGAAGGGCTGTGATGCCGCCATCATGCGGATGTGGCTCTCGACCGAGAGATACCGCTTGCCGATCTTGCCGCAGGGATTGGCGCAGTCGAACACCGGATAATGGTCGGCCTTCAGATGCGGCGCGCCTTCCACCGTCATCGCGCCGCAGATGTGGACGTTCGCGGCCTCGATCTCGCGCTTGGTGAAGCCCACCGCCGCGAGCAGGTCGAAATTCGGCGCCGCGAGCGCCTCCGAGCCGATGCCGAGCTGGTCGCGAATGAAGTCCTCGCCCAGCGTCCACTTGTTGAAGACGAACTTGATATCGAAGGCGGTCGGCAGCGCCTTTTCGACCTTGGCGATCATTTCGTCGGTAAAGCCCTTGGCCCGCAGCGTGGTGACGTTGACGCCGGGCGCGTTTGCCAGCGAGCCGTGGCCGACCGCATAGGCTTCGATCTCCGCGATCTCGCTCTCGCGATAGCCGAGCGCGCGCAGCGCCTCGGGAACGGCGCGGTTGATGATCTTGAAATAGCCGCCGCCGGCGAGCTTCTTGAATTTCACCAGTGCGAAATCAGGCTCGATGCCGGTGGTGTCGCAATCCATCACAAGGCCGATGGTGCCGGTCGGCGCCACCACGGTTGCCTGCGCATTGCGATAGCCATGCTGCTCGCCGAGCGCGAGCGCATCGTCCCAGGCGCGCGTCGCATGCGCGATCAGGTCGGCTTGCGGACAGGAGGCGTGGTCGAGCGGCACCGGATTGACCGACAGCGCCTCATAGCCGCGCGCTTCGCCATGAGCGGCGCGGCGGTGGTTGCGGATCACGCGCAGCATGTGGGCCGCGTTCTTCTTGTAGGCCGGGAAGGCGCCGAGCTCGGCCGCCATCTCCGCCGAGGTCTTGTAGGCGATGCCGGTCATGATCGCGGTCAACGCGCCGCAGAGCGCGCGGCCTTCCCTGGAGTCGTAGGGCAGGCCCATGGTCATCAGCAGGCCGCCGATATTGGCAAAGCCGAGCCCCAGCGTGCGGAACTCGTAGGAGAGTTCGGCGATCGCCTTCGAGGGAAACTGCGCCATCAGCACCGAGATTTCGAGCACCAGTGTCCAGAGCCGGCAGAGATGCTCATAGGCGGCGATATCGAAGACCTTCGTGCTGGTGTCGTAGAACGTAAGGAGGTTGGCGCTCGCGAGATTGCAGGCGGTGTCGTCCAGAAACATGTACTCCGAGCAAGGATTGGACGCACGGATATCGCCTGACGCCTTGCAGGTGTGCCAGTCGTTCATGGTGGTGTTGAAGTGCAGCCCCGGATCGGCGGAGGCCCAAGCGGCATAGCCGATCTTCTCCCAGAGCTCGCGCGCCTTCAGCGTCTTGGTCACCTTCCTGTTGGTTCGTGCGATCAGCTTCCAGTCGCCGTCGGTCTCGACCGCGCGCAGGAAGTCGTCCTTCAGCGACACCGAATTGTTCGAGTTCTGGCCGGAGACGGTGAGATAGGCTTCCGAATCCCAGTCGGTGTCGTAGATGTCGAAGTGGATCTCCTTGTAGCCTTGCCTGGCGAACTGGATCACCCGCTTGATATAGTTGTCGGGCACGAGCGAGCGCCGCGCGAGCTTGATCTCGCGGCGGAGCGCCGGGTTCTTCTCAGGATCAAAGCAGTCGTCGCCGGAGCCTTCGCAATTGACGCAGGCCTTCATCACCGATTTCAGGTGCTTCTGGTTGATCTTGGAGCCGGTGACGAGGGCTGCCACCTTCTGCTCCTCCTTCACCTTCCAGTCGATATAGGTCTCGATGTCGGGGTGATCTGCATCGACGACGACCATCTTGGCGGCGCGGCGCGTGGTGCCGCCCGACTTGATCGCGCCGGCCGCGCGGTCGCCGATCTTCAGAAAGCTCATCAGGCCGGAGGAGCGGCCGCCGCCGGACAGCTTTTCGCCTTCGCCGCGCAGCTTTGAGAAGTTCGATCCGGTGCCGGAGCCATATTTGAAGAGGCGCGCCTCGCGCACCCACAAATCCATGATGCCGCCTTCGTTGACGAGGTCGTCCGCGATGCCCTGGATGAAGCAGGCGTGGGGCTGCGGATGCTCATAGGCCGATTTGGATTTGACGAGCTTTCCGGTCTTGAAGTCGACGTAGTAGTGACCCTGGCCGGGGCCGTCGATGCCATAAGCCCAGTGCAGGCCGGTGTTGAACCACTGCGGCGAATTCGGCGCGACCATCTGCATCGCAAGCTGGTAGCGGATTTCATCGAAGAAGGCGCGCGCATCGGCTTCGCCGGAAAAATAGCCGCCCTTCCAACCCCAATAGGTCCAGCAGCCGGCAAGACGGTCGAACACCTGCTTTGCGGAATGTTCGCCGACGTAGCGCTCGGCTTCGGGCAGATCGGCAAGCGCCTCGGTGTCCGGCACCGAGCGCCACAGGAAGGAGGGCACGCTCTCTTCCTCGACCTTCTTCAAACGCGCGGCAACGCCCGCCTTGCGGAAGTATTTTTGCGCAAGCACGTCGGAGGCAACCTGTGACCAGAAAGCGGGGATCTCGACATTGTCGAGGTGAAACACCACCGAGCCGTCAGGATTCCGGATCTCGGATGTCGTCAATCTGAAATCGATCCCGGCGTAGGGTGACTGGTCATCACTGGTGTTGCGGCGTTCGATTCGCATTGGTCTTGCCCCGTGTTCTTGGCCGCACCGCCTACCCGCGGCCGGCTTTTGTTGTTGCCTCAGAGCGAACCTCCCAAACCGCCGCGCAAAGCGGCAGAGCGATGGTTCGCATTGCCAAAGCCGGTGAACCCGGCCCAGTGTCCCTCAGGTCAAGATCGATCCCCCAGATCGGTCTCGTCCCGGCATGCCCGGAGGGTAACCCGCACGCGGGTCCCTCAGGTCATGCATTTGACGCGCCCCAATGCTTCGCTCCCGGACCTTTTCCGGCCCTTACCGCCCCCGGAGTCCCCCCTGTTTCAGGGCGGACGAGGCCCGCATCCGCTGCCCCGGAGGGCCGGCGGAGTGGTCATTTTGGTACCCTTTTGGGAGCGACCGGCGGGGACCCAAACACACTCGCGCCGAACAGAAAGAAGGCTAGGACGACTCCGTTGTTCCCGTCAAGGATTAGTGCGTCTTTCTGAATCAAATACTAAATATGGTGGAAATAGTGGGAAAACAGGGGGCGATCCCGCGCCCGTGATCTGGTCAAGTATCAGTGAGTCCTACGGGATTCCCAAGCGAAAAAAATTGCCGCGCGGCTCGTGAATTTTGCCTTCGCCCGCTGTTCACAGGACAAGTATTTTTTCGTCGCAACGGGTTGCGTCAACGAGACTCAAGGCAAAGCCCAGGTTTTGGCTGGCATGTCCAACGGCCGGTGGTCCCACGCGCCGACAAGCGGCAATAGTGGCAGCCGAATCCCCACACGGTTTTCCAGGCAATGACCGATTCGAGAAAGACGGGCGCGAAGGCGCGCATCACGCCCGCCGGCCTCATGTTCCTCGCCATTACCTCGGTGGGCTGGGGCTTCAACTGGCCGGTTACAAAGTACCTTCTGAGTGAATTGCCGCCTCTGACCCTGCGCGGATCGACCGGCGTAGTTGGTGCGGCGCTGCTCGCCTTGCTTGCGCTCGCGCGCCGGCAAAGCCTGAAGGTTCCGCGCGAGTTGTGGCTGCGGCTGGTTCTCTTTGGGCTGCTAAACGTCACGGCCTGGATGGTGCTGATGGGGCTTGCTCTCCTCTGGTTGCCAGCGAGCGAAGCCGCGCTGATCGCATACACCATGCCGGTCTGGGCCTCGATCCTGGCCTGGCC
>Ga0075425_100008341_pt1 | contig 10980 bp, 10 predicted proteins | sample SoiMethybrSBSTD4_FD_75300 | JGI IMG/M metagenome (GOLD analysis project Ga0075425, IMG submission 75300) | Bulk soil microbial communities from a Populus tree surrounding site in Tennessee, USA - Soil MetaG P. TD hybrid SBSTD4 | ecosystem: Environmental > Terrestrial > Soil > Tree plantation...
TACTCGCTTTTGAGCATTCACCCCACAGCCATCATCGATCCCGGCGCGAAAATCCATCCGTCCTGCAAGATTGGTCCCTATTGTGTGATCGGCCCGGATGTGGAATTGGGGGAAGGCTGCGACCTTGTCTCGCACGTGGCCATGCAGGGGCCGACCAGAATCGGCGCCGATAACGGATTCTTTCCTTTCAGTTCGATCGGCCTTGCACCTCAGGACATCAGTTATGCCGGCGAACCAACACGCCTGGAGATCGGCGATCACAACGAGATTCGGGAATTCGTCACCATCAATCGGGGCACGGTCAAAGGCGGCGGCCTGACCCGCGTGGGGAATCACACGCTCCTCATGGCCTACACGCACATCGCGCATGATTGCATCATTGGCGACCATGTCATCATGGCCAATGCTGCGACTCTTGGGGGGCATGTCACGGTGGAGGATTGGGCCATGGTGGGGGCCCTCTGTCCGGTGCACCAGTTCGTAAGAATTGGCACACACTCCTATATCGGCGGAGGAACGACGATCACGCAGGATGTGCTGCCATTTTCGAAGACTTCCGCCGAACGCAACACGCACGCTTTCGGGATGAATTCCGTCGGACTGGAGCGACGAGGCGTCAGCAAGGAACGAATCCGCAAGATTCACCATGCTTACAAAGTCCTGCTGGCATCGAAACTCAACACCTCGCAGGCGCTCGAAAAACTGAAATCCGAAGCCGATCTCGGCGAGGATGTCGAGATGCTGATTCGGTTCATCGAAGCATCGGAACGTGGAGTGATCAAGTAGCAGTGGCCAGTGGGCGGTGGTCAGTGTTCAGAGTAGAACAGCACTTCCGTTAGGTCACGGTGTGCTTTGCGGCAGCAGGTTATGATGGAGGCTTCTGAGGGCGTGCAATGGCTGTTCAGAGCTATCGCCAGCTGATTGCCTGGCAGAAGGCGATGGATTTGCCGAAGAGGTTTATCGCGTCACGCTCATTTCCGAAGGAGGAGCTTTACGGCATCACGAGTCGGCTCAGACGGGCTGTGATCTCGATTCCGAGTAACATCGCAGAGGGGCAAGGTCGTCAATCGACGGGTGAATTTCGACAGTTTCTGGGAAATGCGCGGGGATCTCTGCTGGAGGTCGAGTCTCAACTTCTACTTGCTCAGCGGTTTCAGTACCTCACAGGTGAGGCGGCTGAAATTCTACTCGCAAAGTCAGCTGAAGTAGGCAGGTCCTAAATGGATTGCTGGCTGCCCTGCAGCATTCGCGTCGCAAAGACGCTGACCACTGACCACCGCTCACTGACCACTGCCTATGGAAAAACTCGGCCTCATCGCCGGTAACGGCAAATTTCCCTTCCTGGTCCTCGACGCCGCACGTGCCCAGGGACTGGAGGTGGTGGTCGCCGCAATCAAAGAAGAAACTTTCCCCGAAATTGAATCGAGCGGCGCCGCCTCAGTTCACTGGCTCTCGCTCGGCGAATTGTCGAAGCTGATCGACACCTTCAAGAACGAGGGTGTACACCGCGCCATCATGGCGGGGCAGGTCAAGCACAAGCAGATCTTCTCCAGCATCAAGCCAGACTGGCGGCTGGCAAAAGTCCTTCTCTCACTCACCACGCGGAACACCGATTCATTGCTAGGCGCCGTTGCCAAGGTGCTGAATGACGAAGGCATTACTTTGGAGAACTCAACTTCATTTCTCGAGCCCCTACTTGCCAGGTCCGGCGTGCTAAGCGAACGCGCGCCAAGTGAGGAGGAAAGAAAGAACATCGCCTATGGCCGCGCAGTCGCTCGACATCTCGCCCAGTACGACATTGGGCAGACGGTTGTGGTTGCCGAGAGTGCCTGCGTCACGGTCGAAGCCATGGAGGGCACCGACGCCACCATCGAACGCGCCGGCGCAATCATGCGGTCGCTAGAGGGCGACGCCTCAACCCTCAGTCGTGCGCTGACAGTGGTCAAAATTGCCAAGCCGAATCAGGACATGCGCTTCGATGTGCCGGTCATCGGAGTAAAGACGATCGAAGTGATGAGCACTGTCGGCGCAACTTGCCTCGCGGTCGATGCCGGAAGATGCCTGCTGTTGGATGGGGAGGCCATCCTCCACGCCGCGAATGGCGCTAAAATAGTTGTCGTTGCCGACTAGACCCATCTCCGAATCTTCTCGTATGGCCGGGCAACTCCGTTGCGCTTTCGAGGGCGGTGCCTGGCATGGTCCCGCTGTGTTGGAACTGCTTGCGGACGTCGATTCAGTCACAGCGGCTGCCCATCCCTTGCCTGACGCACACAGCATCTGGGAACTCGTGCTGCACATTGCCGCGTGGGATAGGGCCGTCAACCGGCGGATTGTGACTAACAAAGCCCTCACCCTAAAGGAAGCCGAGAATTTCCCGCCGGTGAGAGACAAGAGCCCCGCTGCCTGGAAGCAAGCCATCGCGCTCCTCAAGAAGAATCACCAAGAGTTGGTCAAGACGGTTTCAGACCTCCCCGATGCACGCCTGACCGATCGTGTTCCCGGCAAGAACTACAACATCTATTTCATGCTCCACGGGGTTACCCAGCACGAGCTTTATCATGCCGGCCAGATCGCCATCCTCAAAAAGACCCGTTTGTAAATGGATACTGCCGGAAAACGCGATATCCTCGCGCCGTTGTTCATGAGTACAATCGGCAGTCGACGGCAAACACACGTTTGAACTCCGATAACATCGTCAACGTAGCCGTAATCGGCGTGGGCGCATTTGGGCGCAATCACGCCCGTGTTTACAAGCAGCTACAGGATCAGGGTGAGCCGGTTCGCCTGCTGGGCGTCGTCGATCGCGACGTCACGCGCGCCGACGCGGTGGGGCGTGAGTTCGGCTGCCGTTCTTTCGGATCCCTCGAGCAACTCGTCACAACCCACAGCGAGGTCCAGGCCGCCTCGGTTACTGTTCCCACCGCTCAGCATCTGGAAGCCGCGCGAGTACTGATGGAAGCCGGGGTGGACGTGCTCATCGAAAAACCCCTGGCCTCCTCGCTACAGGAAGCCGACGAACTGATTGCCCTGGCGAAGTCGAATCAACGTATTGCCCAGGTCGGTCACCTGGAACGATTCAATCCCGCGGTGAGAGCCACCGTACCGCTCATCACGCAGCCCATGTTTTTCGAGGTCCACCGGCTCAGCGTCTTCACCCCTCGCGCGCTCGACGTCGACGTCGTGCTCGACCTGATGATTCACGATCTCGACATCGTGCTGTCGTTTGTGGATTCACACGTGACCGAGGTTCGCGCTGTGGGCTTGCCAATTCTCTCCGGCAAGACCGACATCGCCAATGCCCGCATCGAGTTCGCCAGCGGCTGTGTGGCGAACTTCACCGCCAGCCGGGTGTCTACGGAGCGCATTCGGAAACTACGCTTTTTCCAACCGCAGCAGTACATCTCGATCGACTACAGCCGGCAGGATGTTCTCGCTTTTACTGTCGGCGGGGATATCGGCCAGCCCGTGACACCTTCGGTGAATCCCCAGATCGGCATGGTGAAACCGCCGGTAACCGCGGAAGAGCCCTTGCACGCGGAATTGAAAGCGTTCCTGGATGCGGTGCGACGACGAAAGACGCCCGGCGTTCCTCTTGAAGATGGCCGCCGCGCGCTATCGTTGGCTCTGGATGTTGTCGATCAAATTCATAGGCATGGAGAAAAGATCGACCTCGAAAAATTGGCCCACCGGTAATACGCAGGTGTTAGGTGCTAGGCCTCAGGTCTCTGGGGGCGGCTTTGACCTGCTGCGATCGCCCGAGACCAAAGACCCGACACCTGAGACCTAAGACCTAACACCTGCCCTTCACAAACCTTTACAAATCTTCTCTTGGTCCGGCCCCCTGCGTGTTCTACCCTTGACGGATAGAGGTCGCGCCTAAGTCTTGGGACCACTGATGTTTAGCGGTTTCTAGGAAAAGGTGCGAGAATAGAGAACAACGCGCCTTGGACGCGGCGGGATTTTTGTTTCCATTCGATCCGGCCTACTCCAGCGTCAAGGCAGAGTTCCGTTGATGTCGACCACGCAAACACCATCGAGAGATTCCCTCCCGCCGACTGCGGCGCCAGCGCCCGAAGCCCCGGGACTCTACGATGCCCAGCACTGGGAATCCGCGTATCGTCACTTCGACGAGGACGCAGTTCCCCAACTGCTTCTCCATCTCCAGGACGACCTCACCCGCTCGCGCAAGCGCGAGGCTGCGTGGCTCTCGGTCATCGTCCACCTTTTCGTCATCATCCTGTTTGTGAACCAGCCGCGGATCGAGGGATTCTACAGGCGCGTATTCCTGCACCAGCAGCCCGTCATGAGCGTGTCGGTGCAGGACATGTTGAAGCGGAAGGAACTCACCTATCTCGAACTTCCGCCTGACGTTCAGAAGCTCACCAAGAAGCCCAATTCGGATGTGATCTCCGATAAGGATCGCGTCGCCTCAACGCGTAGTCCTCAGCTTGATCCCAAGGAATTAAAGAAGCTGATGGCAAGCCCTCACCCCGGAACGCCGGGTTTGAGGGGTCCACAAGTTCAGCAACCGGCGCCTCCTGTGGCTCAGGCGGAGAACAACGCGCAGCAGGCACCCCAACAGGGACCGCCTCCACAGCAGGCGCAATCACAGAACCAGATCGCGCAAGTGCGTCCCCCGGTACAACCACCTCAGATCAAGTTCGGTGGCGCGATGTCAGCGGGCTCGGCGATTGATCAAGCCGCACGTGCCGCTGCCCAGAATCGCGGAGGGTTCGGTGGCGATGGCGGGGACTATGGGCTCAATCAGGGCGCTAGGGCAGGCGCGCAAGGTCAGCTGGAAGTGCTGACCGACACGATGGGGGTCGACTTCAATCCTTATCTTCAGCGTGTGCTTCACGACGTGAAGCAGAACTGGTACAACCTGATTCCGGAATCTGTGAGCTTCAAGAAGGGCCGAGTGGTATTGGAGTTCTTTATTTTGAAGGATGGCAGCGTTGCCGGCTTGAAGGTTGTGGGTTCGTCAGGCGATGTCGCTTTGGACCGCCCGGCATACGGTAGCATCACTGGTTCCAATCCGTTTCCACCCTTGCCCAAAGAGTTCCCCGGTCCGTATCTGGGCCTCCGTTTCAGCTACTACTACAACCTGAACACGGACGGCAGCGAAATTCACTAGTAGCCCCGGCAGCGTGCCGGCTGTCGCGAGGGCATCTTGCCCTCGCCGGCCTCACAACCCAGCGTTTCGCGCCGTCGGGCGGGACGACGCCCGTCGCTCCACTACCAGACCCGACAGCGCTTTTCCGGGGCCATCGGGGCTCCGGTCTTACAGTGAAATGCTTGCTGGAACTCCGGTATGTTGGGGACTACGCCGTTGGCACGGTACTTGTCGGGCGAATGCGGATCGACCGTCGCGCGTAGGCGCTTTTCTTCATCCCGGACGTTACCGCACCAGCTCTGGCCGTAGCCGACAAAGAAGCGTTGCTCCGGCGTCAGCCCATCAATGGGATCCAGCTTTTGATCTTTCGTGTGCGACTTCCATGCCATGTAGGCAAGCAGCAATCCGCCCAGGTCGGCCACGTCTTCCCCGAGCGTCAGCTTGCCGTTGATTTTGATGTCATCCAGGATCACGTATTTTGAGTACTGCTCCGAGATGCAGGTGGCCCGTTTGTCAAACTCTTTGCCGTCGCTCTCCGTCCACCAGTTACGCAGGTTGCCCTGAGCGTCGAACTGGCGGCCCTCGTCATCGAAGCCGTGCGTGAGCTCGTGCCCAATCGTTCCGCCGGTGTCACCGTAGTTCGGGGCGGCATCGGAAGCTGCGTCGAACAAGGGGGGCTGCAGGATTCCCGCCGGAAAGATGATGTCGACTCTCTGGTCGTCGTACTCGGCATTCACGGTGGGCGGCGTCATACCCCATTCAGAGCGATCGACCGGTTGGCCGATTTTCGCCAACTGTCGATGAAACTCGAAGTGGCGGGCGCGCTGCACGTTGCCCATTTCGTCTCCGCGGTTGATTTCCAAAGCGCTGTAATCGCGCCAGCGATCAGGATAACCAATCTTGTTGCGGACTGCTTGCAGCTTCTCCAGTGCGCTCTTCTTTGTGTCCGGTGACATCCACGGCAGCCCTTGAATGTCTTCCTGCATCGCCACCTCGATTTCCGTCACCATCGTCATCGCCTGCTGCTTGGCCTCGGCACTGAAATACCTTTCCACATATGCCTGTCCCAAAGCCTCGCCCAGATCGCTATCGACGTCCTCCACGCATCGCTTCCAACGTGGTTGCAGCTGTTCGCTGCCCTGCATCCGCTTGCCAAAGAAATTGAAGTCTTCGTTTACAAATGCGCTGGAGAGGAAGGGGGCATTGGCGTGCACCAGATGCCAGCGCAGGTAAGCTTTCCAGGCGGCGAGATTCTCTTTCTTGATCACCGCGCTCAATCTCTGAAAGAACACGGGCGTCTCTACATTCAGCGATTTCAGGCCCGGCACGCCCACCTTCGCGAAGTACGTGTGCCAGGAGAACTCGGGACTGAGGCTCTGGAATTCTTCGACCGTCATTTTGTGATAGAGGTTCTTCGGGGTGCGCCGCTCCACGCGCGTCATTGAACTGCGCGCCAGTTCGGTTTCGATGCGCATCACCATTTTCGCCTTCATGGCTGCCACGCGCGGTTCGTCTCCGAGCAACTCAAACATCTTCTGGACGTGCGCGACGTAAGCACGCCGCAGTTCTTCGGCTTTCGCACCTTTCTTGACGTAATAATCGCGATCAGGCAATCCAAGGCCTCCTTGATCCGCCTCCGCGATCACCTGGGTTGAGTCGCCATAGTCCTGGTCTGATCGAAAATGGAAGAGTGCGCCCTGGTAAGCAAGATTCACAGCCAGATCGGGAAGTTGATCCTTGGAGCTGAGATTCTCAATTGCCTCGAGTTGACCCTTGAGAACAGTTGGCCCTAACTCATCTACGGCTTTCTCATCCATGCAGGAAGCGTAGTAGTCACCGATCTTCTGCAGATAGGGCAAGCGTTCGCCCGTCGCACCCGCAGCGCTTTCCAGAATGCTGCGGAGTTGCGCCTGGTTCTCGTCCTGCAACTTTCCGTAGACGCTCCAACTTGACTGGTCGGGCGGAATGGGGTTCTTGCGAATCCAACCGCCGCAGGAAAAGGTAAAGAAGTCGGCGCAAGGATCGACGCTTTTGTCCATCGACGAAAGGTCAAGCACCGGCTGACGACTCGAGGCTGGCGAATCCTGTGCGAAGGGAGTTGAGGTCAGAAGGGTAGAGAACAGCAGGAGTAACACCCGCGAAATCCGCATGCGCCTTCCAATTCGAGCCTGGCCGTCCGCCATTAGCTACAGGCCACCAGCCAACTCAAGATTTTCCCAAACGTATCGATCCGTCGCCGGTGTGAATCTCCAGGAGCCCGCCTCCGCCACCGTTGAGTTTCCCATGGATATTGTTGTGATCGTAGCGCCCTTCCACGGTTACTGGCATATCGAGGCTGATGTGGCCGTCTCCGGTATGCAGGGCGACATCGGCGGCGAAGTTCGCAGGCACCGAAAGACTAACACCCCCATCGCCGGTCTTCACACTCCATCCCTTCCCGATCGTCGAGCCGGCAACCGCCTCGGCGTCGATCCGCCCGTCACTGGTGCTGACGTCGAGACTGTCGAAGCGGCCATAAACGCGAACGTGCCCGTCCCCAGAGTGTGCATGCAGCGTGCCGTCGGCCCCTTCAACCTCGATCCGTCCGTCGCCGCTTTCCACTTCCAGTTCACCCTTTACGTCGCGCAAGCGAATAGCACCGTCCCCCGTGTGCAAACGCACTCTGCCTTCACGCGGCATGTGAATTTCGACGATCGTCTTTCGATTTCCGACACTGAAGACGTGCAGGCCAAGGGGGAGGCGCACCTCAATCTCAACCGCATCGCCACTCTGGTGGTCAATAACTTGAATCCCGCCTTGGCCGAAGCCCCACTTTTCCGAGGTCACGCGGGCCTCAATGCTCTTCTGGTCCCACCCGTCGACACGAATCTCGGCGTCGGAAGTGTCGACTCGCAAGTCGGGGCGTCCGCTGATCGAGAAGGTCTTGGTCCACTCCTCGGCTTGCGCGAACAGGGAAACCCCCAACACTACGCAAAGCCCGAGCCCGGTTGAAAGTAAGCGCCGCATAATCTCCACTCCTTTGGACCCGGCGAGCACACCGCTCCCGCGTCTCAGACGCTATTACGCAAGCCGCGTGGGCCGGGTTCCGCAGAATTCTTCGGAAGATGAATCTATCTTTTGGCTAGGGGGAGGCTGTGTTCCTCCACATCCAAACCGAATGGCGGCAGACCGGTAAGACTGAAGTTTCGATCTTTCACTAGCCTAAGTTAATCAGGGATACGCCATCCGAATCAGACTTCGCTCCGAAAACGGTAAATACAGCAGTGCGGCCGTGGCAGCAAACGCGGGGCCAAATCCGATCTTTCCAGCAAGGAGAAAGGGGGCCACAGCCCACAACTGATCCATGGCCAGGATAGCGGGGAAGATTCGCTGAAATTTCTGGCCCAGTTGCTGATGATCGAACCCGACTGCCGAAACCAGGTAACAGCGCAAGGGAATCCCGATCCCTGCTGTGACCAGCACAGCAACCAGAATCGCCACTGCTCCCCAGCCAGGCAGGAAGGAATCCGCGATTCGGTGAACGTCCTGCCAACGGTGGAGCGCCTCAATGTAGAAGATCAGGTACATCACCTGGATCAGAAGAAAGAGCCCACGTGTCAGCCCACGCCTGGGAATTGGGACCGCCAGCTGAGGATGAAACACAGGCTGCTTTCCCCATGGCATTTCTTTCGACTGTGGCGATGGAGATTGCAGGGGAATCGATTGCGAGCTGTCGTTTTCCTGCACTGGCGCAATGAAGCGATACCCGCGGCGCGCGACTGTTTGCACGAAGCGAGGATTCGCTGCCGAGTCTCCTAGGGCTTCACGAAGCTTGTTCACCGCCGTGTTCAGGCTGTGATCGAAATCGACAAATGTGTCGGCTGGCCAGAGCTTGGTACGCAACTCATCGCGCGTAACCATCTCACCCGGACGCTCGAGCAGCATTGTGAGCACCTGGAAGGGCTGCTCCTGCAAGCGGATTCGGCTTCCGTTCTTGCGCAGTTCACCCGAGACGAGATCAACTTCGAAAACACCAAATCGTACGATCTTCCCGGCCGAACTCGCTTCCGGCATGGGCATGGCCACGCAGTGTACCACTGGAATGCAGGTGGCGGGTCTTGGGTATTAGGTCTCAGGTCTTGGGTCTTGGGTGTTAGGTCTTATCTGTCAGTTTGCAGGTCTGAAGACTCGGGGAATGTCTACGGGCCCTATTCGTCCCAGTGTCGGGCTCGGATTTACAGCCTAGAGCCGAGAACCCCAATGCATAGGGCCCAAAGCTCCACTACGACTTAACGACTGTCCAGGCAGACCCCTACCGCTTTCACCCGCTCGATCGCGGATTCGACAATCCTGGGGTCATCCCCGAAGCCATCGAGCCACACTATCTCAGGTTCGCGGCGGAACCAGGTCATCTGGCGCTTGGCATAGTTGCGATGCGCCTGCTGGGCAGCCGCGATGGCAGCGTCCCGGGTCGTCTCGCCGCGGAGCAACTGTACGGCTTGCTTGTAACCGAGTGAGCCCAGTGGTCCTGCGGATGGTCCGTACTTGTCGAGGAGACCGCGAGTCTCTTCCACCAAGCCGTCCTCGAACATGCGGCGCGCACGATAATTGATACGCTCATACAAAGCGTCGCGATTCGGATTCAATCCGAGACGCTGGATTTGGAAACCTCGCAGGGGATCGCGGCCCTGCTTCCACATCTCCGACATCCGGGCGCGGCCTGCCAAACAAACCTCGATAGCGCGAATCAGTTTGGGCTTGTCGTGGGCGTGAATCTTCTCCGCAGCCGCCGGATCGAGGCGGCGGAGGAAGCGGTGGAGGTAGGGTGCGCCCTTCTTCTCTGAGCGCTCGCGCAATCTGTCACGCAGCTCTTCCGATCGTTGCGGACCGGGAAAAAGGCCTTCGAGCAAAGCACGCAGGTACAGGCCCGTGCCCCCGACTACGATCGGTAAGTGGCTGCGGCTCTTGATTTCGTGAAGAGTCTGTCGCGCCCGACGCGCGTATTCGCCGGCGGTCATATACCCAGTGGGTTCTACAAGGTCGAAAAGGTGATGGGGAGCGCGGGCACGATCCCTGAGGCTCGGCTTGGCCGTGCCGATCTCAAATTCGCGGTACATCGCGATCGAGTCGCAATTGACGATTTCGCCCTGGAATCTTTCTGCGAGGGCGAGGGAGAGTGCTGTTTTGCCACTGGCGGTGGGACCGAGGACGACGACTAGCAGCCGGTCGGGCGTCAGCGAAGGTTCCAGTGGATCGCCTGCCAGAACCGCGCCAGTGTGATGGCCAGCAGCGTCGCCGCGATGATCAACAGACCTGTAGTTTCCATCGCGTAGACATGGTGTCGGGGATGCCCCGCGTGGGGGTGCGCCTTGTCCTGCATGGGGGAGGTCATGGGCCTATTGTAGCGCCAGACGCCTCTGAGGCAAGGCCTTTGGTTAGCGCCGGAGGTACAGGCCAGGTCTTGGGTCTGAGGTCTTGGGTGCTAGGCCTTGGGTCCGGTGTGGGGGTGCCAAGTCTCAGGTCTCGGGTCTCAGGTGTCAGGTGTCGGGTGTCAGCTCTCAGCCCTCAGGCCTTGCCCGATCGATCACCGGAACTTCTGCAGCCGAAGAGGTCACATCCAAGACCCAAGACCTAACACCCAAGTCCTGACACCTGGCACCTGAGACCTGACACCTGCTTCTCTGCTATCGTCTGCCTATGCGATCCGCCACAATTGTCTTGCTGGTTCTCGCGTTGACGTCTGCATTTGCGAAGGAAAAGTATCAGAAGGCCGGCCCGATCAAGCTCGATCGCGACGGACAGAAGTGGGCGGAGAAAACTCTGCGCAAGCTGTCCACTGAAGAAAAGGTCGGGCAACTCTTTATGGTCTGGGTACGAGCCCAGTTCCT
>Ga0075425_100008342_pt1 | contig 10979 bp, 10 predicted proteins | sample SoiMethybrSBSTD4_FD_75300 | JGI IMG/M metagenome (GOLD analysis project Ga0075425, IMG submission 75300) | Bulk soil microbial communities from a Populus tree surrounding site in Tennessee, USA - Soil MetaG P. TD hybrid SBSTD4 | ecosystem: Environmental > Terrestrial > Soil > Tree plantation...
CCACCTGCAGCTGTAGAAGGAGCAGGTGGCGCATCGTCATCTGGCGGCGGCCCAACTACGATTTCTCTAACAGGAAATGGTACAGGTTATTCAAAGGTTGACGGACCTATTGATCCAGGTTTCAAATCAAAACGGCAAGTGGTAGGTACTTTTCAGGGTATAAAAGTATGGGGTCCTGTAGATTCACCAGGACAGCTAGGCATATGGGGTACAGAGGTAACTGTTGATTATGATATATGTGTAGCAGATGGTGCATGTATTGAAGCTTGTCCAGTAAATGTATATGAATGGTTAGATACTCCTGGGCATCCGGCATCAGAGAAGAAACCCTTTATGATTAGAGAAAAAGATTGTATATTTTGTATGGCATGCGAAAATGTATGCCCTCCACAATGTGTAAAGATATTCCAAAAAGGTCAGTAGTAATGCTGGTTGTCATTTAACGATAATATATAATACTAACCGGATCGTGACGACAACAATAATTAATTAAGTAGAAAAAGTCAAAGAATTGAATGGTAATCCCGATACAGGAAGGCTTTGGATACTCCGTTTTTATCTCCTACTTCCATATGCATCTATCTGTATGTCGCAGCCACGTGTAGCTAAATCTACAATTGGAATAAATATATACAGATGTTATAATCAGTTCGTAGGGCATTTGTAATGCTTGCCATTAGTGCCTTCCTATATGTTATTTTGATTAGTATAGCATGGATTATGGCCATCTATACGCTTAACTTCCATTATCTCTCTTTCCAATGCTCAAGAAATCTGAGACACAAAAAGAACCCCCGTAAAGCATCTGATAGTGATTCCTTACCTGTGATCACCATTCAACTTCCGTTATTTAACGAAAAATATGTTGCTGCTCGTCTAATCGACGCAGTATGTAAACTAGATTATCCAATAGCAAAATTGCAGATTCAAATCCTAGATGATTCAGATGACGAGACTACTGCAATCATTAGAGTGATAGTTAATGATTACAAATTGAAAGGTTTCGATATCACCCATATTCAAAGACGAAATAGATCAGGTTACAAAGCCGGTGCCCTTAAGATCGGTACTCAATGCGCGAAGGGCGAGTTTATAGCTATCTTTGATGCTGACTTTATCCCCGAGTCAGACTTTTTGAAAAATGTTGTAGTTAACTTTTCAGATCCAAAATTGGGATTTGTTCAGTGTAGATGGGGACATGTGAACGAAACCTATTCAACTCTTACAGAAGCACAGGCAATTTCGTTAGACCTACATTTCCTAGTTGAGCAAAAAGCAAAAAGCTTTAGTCATTTATTTATGAGTTTCAACGGAACAGCAGGAATCTGGAGAAGGTCATGCATACAGGATGCAGGCGGCTGGCATGCAAACACTCTAGTGGAAGACCTTGACTTAAGTTATAGAGCGCAGCTTAAAGGCTGGAAGTGTTTATTTCTTGAGGATGTAGTAGTAAATGCGGAGCTGCCGATTCAGATGAATGCTGCCAAACGTCAACAATTTAGGTGGGCAAAGGGTTCAATACAACTTGCTCTGAAGCTGCTGCCCGAAGTAATTTTGCAGAAGAGAATCCCAATAGATACGAAGATACAGGCATTTATACAATTAACAAGGCATTTAGTTCATGCTCTATTCCTTGTTCAGTTTCTTATATTTCCGATATTACTGGCATTTGGTTACGAACTGTACGGGGTAGGCTGGGCGCCGCTCATAGGCATTTTAATATATATTTTTACCGGACCGCTCAGCTATCTTTATGTAATTAGAAAAATATGGAAAGATAAGTGGAAGACGAAGGCACGTCAGTATCTTTTTCTAATATTCTTTTCAGCAGGAATATCTGTCAATAACACCGTGGCCATATTTGATGCTTTATTACATAACAAAAGCGAATTCTTACGGACTCCTAAATTCGGTATTCTTAAGAAGCAGCAAGGATGGAAGAATAATTCTTACGTTTTGCCATTTACCAAAATAAGTTTGTTAGAATTATTTTTTGGCCTTTACGGATGCATAGCTCTTTTTGTATCCATATTTTCAGACAACCCAATTTTTCTACCCTTAATTGCAATTCAGACCATCGGTTTTATTTATGTAGCCTATTTGGGTATTTTGCATTCATATAGTAGGTCATTTCCTATAAGACAACCGGCCAGACCAACTCCAAGTTATATAGACTTAGCTAAAGACTCCAAATACATCAAGAACTTGCGGTTAGTCAACAGATCCAGCGATACAATAAATACTAGCATGATCGATAATATCATGACAAGAAAGACGAGATCGAGCAGTCGAAATGATGTAAGCAATAAAAGTACAAGATATCACAATCTAGTACTAGTAGGTATCCTAGCGTTCATAGCCTTTGGAGTAGGAATTGCCTACTATGGGTACCAGCAGACAATTTATCCTATTGACGAAGCAACAGGATACTTGTCAAGAGCGGAAACCTCCCAAACAGCTGAAATGTTAGTAAGCCAAGTTCAACACGTACAACAATTGCTCCCAAAACATGGGAATCCCGTCTGGTCTTTTTCAACAGCAAGAACAGATATGGGGCTAATACAAAATGACCTCAGCGCAATGGTTTCTCGCGCTAATTCTGTCTCGTCAGAAGGACCGAATAGTTCAGCATATAATGCTGCCCTCCAAGACATACATGCATCAATTAAAATACTTCAGACTAACTTGCAAGACACCATACCTTATCTTTATGTGAGTTTCACCAATGTAATTCTTAGTATAATATGGATAGCAATAATTGTGTTCATATTTGCAATTATGAATAAGCGTAGACCTAAAATCACAGAATATGAGTAGTCGTAAACTTCAAATATTCATGCGACTGGACTCTCATAATAAAGGGACAATTCGCACAGTATGAATTCTGCTACTATAATTAGATTGTAGACAAATATACACATAAATCAGATGCATTTATGGCTTAAATATTTAAGATACGCACAGGTCTAAAACTGGTCGGTCAGTTACCCTAGTACTTTCATCATGGTATTTTTCAGGAAGAGTAATCATCATCCCAATATAATTGCGAACCATATACTATTAACCCTTTTTAACTCGAAATTTATTTACTTATGACCCAGTACTATGTTACTTCCGAACTTAAATAACGATTTTAAAATTTTATCTCATGTCTGCAGAAGAAAAGCTGACACAGCGAATTTTTTTATCTGGCTCTACTGGAGTTAAAAAAACCGACTTACGCAAAGAATTTGCTGAGGAAGACATTGATACAATTCTAGAAAAAGCTGTTACACAAGGCGATATATATATAGATAAGAAAGGGACTGCATACCACTGCTGGCATAAAGTATACTATTTACAGAGTTTATTAAATTCTGATGCTAAGTTTCGGATAATATATGATGCAATAAAATCTCTTGAACAATCAATTAATAAAACTTCTGATGCACTAGCAAAGAGCCTCGAATCGAGTACAAATGATATCATCTTGAGTTTATCAAAATTGGACAAAGAAAATAATGGCTCTAGCGTCGTAGATAAGGGTTTAAGTGCTGACTTTACAACGCAGCTTGAACAATTCAAAACTGACTTTGATAATTCCGTCTCCAACTATGCAAACTCTATTGGTTGGGTAGAATTTGGCAAAATTAGGAATGAATTATGTACAAAACATGACATCTCCAACGAAGAATTTTATCTTCTGGTCGAGCAACTAGTAAATAAATACGATAAAAAATACGAGCTGTCTACGGGTGGATATGAGGGAATAACTATCAGGGGCCTCGTACATGGATTTGTGAGGTGCATATAGTGTATCCTTACGACTTACAACAAAATCCATACCCCAGCAGTCCAACACCAACTATAGCCGATGCCAAAATTTTAGGAGGTAAAAGACACAATGAAGGTAAGTTTGCTGTACTTTCTTGCATAGATGATCTATATCAGAAGATGACTGGAATCGCTACTGATAAAGATTTTCGATTAGTCACCGTTATCCAAGATGTCGGTTCAGGCAAGACCCACTTATCTCTGCATATCAAGGGTCTGAAAGAACTTTCAGGTAATGCTGTAACTTCGTATATTGATCTTTCGCAAATTTCACCTCGCGATATGAACAGTCTTTATAGAGCTACGTTATCAGGATTTACTGGAGGCTACATTAAGGAGATTAAAGAATCTCTCGTTTATTTTCTAAAAGATAAAGCCGAGAGGAATATCAAGACTGCAAACAAAGTTTTCCATTTTGGATTTTTTGACTCCGTGCGAAGAAAAACCTTGGCCAATAAAGCGCAAGAGATCCTAAGCGACAAGATCGTACCAGATTGTTCTGCTATTCATTCGCTTTTGCGGGGAGAATTTTCACCTAATGAAATATCAATTTTCAAGCGAATACTTGAAGGGAATTTTCAGCAAGACACCCACGATATATTAACGTTAGAAGATATAATTGGCAGAATAGCTGCGATCGCCACATTAAACTGGAAGTTTCTAAGGAAAATAACAATCTTGCAACTAGATGAATGTGACTCTGAAAAGCAAACGCTAGATTTTATTAAGGCAGTAGTTAACGCACATTTACCGTCAACAATTCTTATGTTGGTGTTGACGCCCTCCTCATATGAAGAAATTCAGAAGGAAAATGTTTCTGTATTTGATAGGCTAGAAAAAGCAAACTACAAAATTGATCTTGCAGGTTCTAATACTCTGGAAGAAATAATAGAGATATTACTCGAATATATACGACACAACGACGATAAGGAGATTTTCACAGCAGCTGAGGAGAAGGACATAGCAGCTAAAATAAAGGTAATTTATGATGAGTTCCAAGATTTCAGGAATATACGATCAATGATAAATATTCTGTATCATTCGATGGAAGATGCTAAAAAAAGGGGTACCAAAACTATAGATGAGCAAGCCATAGATAATACAATTAGGAACGCCTATCCTGGACTTAGAATTCAAGGAAGCATAATGGGCGTTCCACTTTCCGAATTCATCAAGATTCATAGAAGTTCCAGCGACGACCGACGACTAGAATCAGATGTTCGTAACGCTGTAATAAGTCTCCTAAGTTATGCATATGAGAATGGCTCTGTGGCTAGACTCGAAGAGATAGATGGGAAACATGGCAGCGGAATTGATTTAATTTATAATGACCAGACCGGTACAAAGATCGCTGTCGCGGTACTAATAGACAAGGACCGGATAAAAACCTTTGAGCAGATTTCCAATAGGATAAAATCCACAGTTACTGCAGACAAATTCATAATCCTGACCAACACCTATGTATACGGTGCTACAGATAAAGCAAGTGTAGTTAATATGGATAATCGTAAGATGGTCGATTTGATATATTTCAGCAGCAAATACAGAAATCATGAGATTATGCTTGACGATTCACAACGCGCTTTGATGTTAGCAAAATCAATAAAGCTCTGCTAAGCATGTTTGGCTTTCGATATTTGGATATCGTCAAAAAAGCGATCGACACTCAACAGACCTACAAACTCTTTTAAGACAGAAAGACGATCGCTTGTGTTGTGAACGGCAGGAAAAAAAAGGACGATGATGATAATAACTACATAAAAAGGCTATATCGAGAACCTTTCAGATGTAATGTCTGCGGTGCACCTGCAGACTTTATAGTTCAGCTGGAATTAATAAAAGATCGGAGTAATTACAATATTATAGAATCTATAAACCAAATACCGTTTTTCTTGTGTAATGAGCATCAGTATCTCTATAAAAAAATGCAGAATAATATTGAGCTAAAGGATTACTTTGTTGAGACTATTAGAGAAAATCAATAATAATATATTGTAGCATCCGTGTATTTGCATGCCAAAAAATAGGGATTTTTACACGTTCGATGAACTTGCTAGGCGGTTGCATAAGGAAGGCGCCACACTGGTAGACTTCAATGGGAAAAAAATTCCATGCATATGTGTTGATGCTAAAAGATACGACGAAATTATGACTGCTATCTATGGTAAAAAATTGGCCGTAGATACTCTTCTAGATATATTTCATGATGGTCAAGATGTTTTTGTAGATGTGCGATTCAATTTTCTCGATGTAGGTATAAGGGAAAGCTTTCTCTTTCATGCTAACGACATGTTGGCATTCTTTGAAGCCTTGTCTAATACTGGGTTAATTGCGCTTGCACCTAGCCTCTCTGGTGGCAATAGTTCAAATATATTCATGGTTCAGCTTCCAAAAAGAGAACCAGCAGAGAATGCTTTTGATATAATTAAGTCAAATATCAAGGCTAGTAAGAGAACATATCATAATGATGGAAAGTAATCTTATTATTTTGGCCATTAAATGCGCATAGAGGTCGAAGAGTCATATTTTCGGCACGCAAAAAGTTGTGATACCTAATGAAGACAAAACGTAAGCCAGTAGCAAGTATTAGAAGAGCCGATGACACAGAATTATCCGAAAAAGCATTGGATAGAACAAATACTGATCGTTACAGAGATGATGAAAAGAGCACCAAATGTAACGGTGATGATAATGACGGGGAAAAGCGAATCTATTATAATAATAATACTAACAATCACGATAATGATAATGGCGGAAACGATGATGAAAACAGTATTGTACCTTTAGAAATCGATACACATTTTCAGATGTACGGTAAACACATGTGGGACGTAGAATATGGAGAAAGGTGCCCTTTATGTAATAAAAGAATAGATGAATATGGGTTTTGTGCATGCGGAAGCGGCGGGGAATAGAATAGATGCCTACACGAAAAAACAATCTATTAGTTTAGTCTAATTTAGGTAAATGTTAATTTCGTTATGAACTTTATTCATAAGACTTGTCGGTGCAATAGTTGATAAGATAAAATTAATAGTTAGGTATATCTAATCTTTATAGTATATCTAATTAGTCTATTTATCGTGACTTGAGGACTGTATACACAATTGAAAAAAATCAAATTAGTCTAATTAATAACTACTCAGGCCACTAATATGACGGAATGCATGTGCGTAGTTAATTAGCAGCAAATACTGGCAGGACTTCAGAAAGCCATTATTATCTGAAATGAAGGATAGCTTTACAATTTTTTTGTATTGACTTGAAGTTAGAATGAAGGTTTAGTGCATACACGTAAAATATACATTCGACACCATTGTGGCTCGAGGAGTGCAGTACTGTTCATAGATATCATAAATCTAATTGTTACACTGCAAGATCAGAAGTATGCAACATCACTACTGAAATAAAAATATGATTTATGATCACAATATGCACGTTTAGCTATGCATTTAGTTAAGCTGTTCATATTGTTCCTTCTATTTATCAGGAAATACTGATGCTCACTCAAGATTCACTATGAAGCAGAATAGATGCTAGTAGGATATGCCGAATTTGATAGAATGTTATTCCTCGCTTACACATATCAACAATTATTAGTTTCTGTGCTGTCAAAACCTTGGATAAAACCACAGAATGTTCGTCTCTATCTATGTGAAAGGATTATTTACCGTGGATTGTCCAGATGTAAGAATCGATTCTACTGTGAATCCATAGCAACAATCTCCACTCCCTGCCATATTTGATGATTATTTACTAACGCAATCTTTGTGTTAAGCGTTTTCGTATGTCCTTGCAGAATGACTGTTGTAGAACTTTGATATACTACAGAAACACCAGGCGTACCAAGGTATGAAGAAGCTGCAAACTTTTGTTCAAATAATTGTACAAAATTTACGGATTGATTTGTTGAAGTTGTCAGTCTTCTTGTCTGACCGCTTTGTTGTTGTTGTACAATGGCAAGTGTACCAGAAATTGCCAACAATGCTACTACTATCAGCATAGGCAAGGTTGTAGTCTTATTCATCGTGCTAGCTGAACATACATCTAATGACTTTTTCTGTGCCTGATAACTATGTATCATTATCATATTTATGATGTGAGGTTGTACTCTCGCAGATTATTCCAGTCAGATGATTACACACCTGCGACTAGCTGCCACCTACGACTACTAAGACTCATGTAAATTCCGAGGTTGAACAGCAATCGGATATAAGGAGATAATACTTACATGTTTATATTGCAACACAAAGCAAACCTTCAATTTAAATCGTTTGTGTGACAACAGAAAATACATCTATGAATACTCGTGTTTCGCCTCACAAAAAAGCGGTGGCTTTAACCTCTGTCATGCGCGAAGGAGAAAGGACACGCAGATTAAAACAAGAAAAAAGACACAAACTCCAACTGTTTTATATTATAATTTGTGCGATTGAGGAGGAAACAATTATCAATGGAATAGCGCGACCTACTAGGATACAACATCATTCTCGACTTTCTTATGACAGGATGATAAATCACTTGACAGAATTGCAGGAAAAAAGAATGATACAACGTTCTGCTAAAGGGACAGTCTCGATTACAAATAAAGCTAAAGAATTTATAAAACGATATGACGAACTAATGAATCTAATTGAAGGCTCGAGCCCTTAGGTCTTGAGTCATATGCTTTGAAATTAGCTTCAAAGCTTAGCCTAATGTATACAGAAAATAAATATATAAATAAATATAAAAACGAATTGAGTAGCAGTCTTTAAATTAATTTAATGCTTATTATCAGCCAGAAGGTCCTTGAGTAGGAATAAATTTCTGAACTTCAACCAAACAGATGTCAATGAATAATGAACTAAACAAAGAAATTGCATTTGATAAAGTCAAATCGATGGCTAAATGATTATGGCTTTGCTGTAAAGGTAACAACAAGAAATAAAGATAAAGATGCCCAGACTCAATTTGAATCAAAGGTCTATCCTCCAAGGGAACAACAGAGGTTCTTCTTTGTGACGTTTGGCAACAAATTCGAGAATATTATTCTTACAGATCAAGATATTAGATCTATAAACCGCCTAAGGAAGAAGGAGCAGCAACAAGTATATATTGACATTCATAGGTTTGTATACTTTCTAAACGTAAATTGTGATACCCAGTTTCCTCAAATAGTTGTGCACAAACTAATATTTATAGACTCGTTAAGAAATAAACAATTCTTTTTCGATTCAGTTTTTGCATTGTTGCATGCAATGGTGGTTGTTGAGTCACGTTTTGAAGAGCTTTATTATACCTTGTTCCCAGAGGGCAAAAGAATGATATAGTATCGATTTTTCCGCTACAATTAGTACGCACAAAACACTTGTTATATTGGATATTGGAAAATAATGGATGCACGCTACATGCGATTCTTACACTTGTAGCCATCGTGGCTGCTATTTAGACCGCTGTAACCTAAAATTTAAATGTTGGTTCGCTTGTTTAGTCATTTCATCCAACTTTCTACGCACCTCTCAGAATTTTGCCCGAATTAGATAAAATCTCCCATATTTTGCAAGTCTTTTTGTCGATGCGTTTTCCTCAATCAGTTGACTACACCCGAACCGGGTCAGTCCTTGATATCTTGATGCATCTATCTTTGCATGTTGTTGGTATGAAGACAAAGGAAATAAATCAAATAGATTTATTTGATTTATTGTTAAGTGCTAATTGTTAAGTGACTAGGAGAGGACAAAATTTTATGGTAATCATTTAGGTGTACCCTAGCCAGCTCAACATCTAAATTTCGTAGTCCTTTGAAGATATTATCTGATAATGTTATTTGATCAAGTCTTTTTGTACGCCTAGTAAAAGTATAGAATGCTAAAACGTTAGAATATTAATTAAGCGAGCGTAAGTTAGATATATTCTTACTAGCGGCAAAATAAGTTGTGGCTCTCCTATCTTTCATAATGATATTGTCTATCTTAACCACAGTAATAATTGGTAGCTCTGCTTTAGCGCCTCTGCAAAACACAAATGCTGCAACTAATAATGGTAGGGGTATGACTAATTTTTGTAAACACAATCAGCCTTCCGATAATCCCAGAAAATGCTCGCAAAATGACAGACCCTTCATTCTTCCTTTTCCTTAAATGCATGTGATTTATTAGACAAGTGTCACGCGGGTATTACCTTCAATTTCAGTACCATCATCCATTGTAACCTCGTCTGCATTATAACCTCTCTTTATACAAGGTATCAAACCATCCGTTTAAGTACAGTGTCACTATCAATTTATCTCTTAGCATAACTCATGATGCAAATGTGTACATTCATCTGAGCAGCCATGACCACTAACCTGCAGCAACAGGAACATCACCATACATCTTTATTCTGGCATCAGAACCATTTTTCTTTATTTGGTCTTGAAATGTATCGACTATCTTTAATGTGGCAGCCTTTTTGTTCTTATGCTGAATATTATAAGGCAATAATAATTGAAACACCCTTTGTATAAAATTACGCGTAAGGGATACATCATAAAACCACCATCCTGCTGCTAATGTTGCCCTTTCGCTGAACCTGTACGCATTTTCTGAATGCGTCCTTTGCTCGAATTGATGTAAAACTTTTTTCAATATACCCAAGTCGTTGTCGAAGTCTCTAGAGGCTATGCTAAAGAATGGAATCATTTCATACTGGTCTTCTCCTGCTTCTAGCACAACGTCCATATCGCATCTATCTATAATATATGGTTCAATGTAGAAGGCTATCTTTGTACGTCACAGGAGTCCAGTTTCTTCCCCCAAAATCAGAAGTTCGGGGCAGCATAAGGTTATCGATTGTAGTCCTTACCAGTTTTATGGTACCTTTGATGTATAGATACTAGTCTAGTTATGTCTTGTTCTGTGTCTTTAGGATTACATAACTTTGCAATCTTGAGGACGTCTCTTATGTCTCTGCTCCCCGCTTTCCAAAATGACGAGGCTATCTGTATTACCGTGTTCTGGGGCAGTTTTTTGATTATTCTGACAGATATTGCTTCAAACTCTGGATAAGTATATTCTTGGATTTCAAAAACTGTGAATCGGCTGAGTAGGGGTTTGCTTAGACGGTCTGTACTATTTGATGTGGCAAATATTACGACATTAGCCTTTACATTTCGTGTGTTTCTCACCTTTGTGCTAGTAAATTCA
>Ga0075425_100008343_pt1 | contig 10978 bp, 9 predicted proteins | sample SoiMethybrSBSTD4_FD_75300 | JGI IMG/M metagenome (GOLD analysis project Ga0075425, IMG submission 75300) | Bulk soil microbial communities from a Populus tree surrounding site in Tennessee, USA - Soil MetaG P. TD hybrid SBSTD4 | ecosystem: Environmental > Terrestrial > Soil > Tree plantation...
TCTTCACATGCAAACGCACCGGCTCGAAATGCTCACTCACAAACGACGTCACACGCGCTTCCGGATACACCTCGGCTTCCAGCCGAGCGCACCCCCCTCACATCGGTGCGGCGGTGAAATCGAGCAGCAGTGCTTTCTTTGATTCGCGTGCGCGCGCCATCGCGGCGTCGACGTCATCGGTCCACGGGATGTCCATCACAACCTCCTGACGGTTTGCGTGAGACGCAAAACGTGGGCCGCAATGTCACTCAGTACAAATTGACGCGCGCAAACCCGCTGTCGTGCGAGACCTCATCGTACACGCCGATGGCGAGGCGGTTCGTGGCGAAGTCGCTCAGCAGCGTGAAGTCGTAGGTGAAATAGCCGTCCTTCGCTTTCTCCACGTCGGCCACGGTGAATGGAACGGTGTGCTTCGTGATCTCGCTCGTCTCACCGACGTAGCGTCCGGTGGCGATGTAAACCGTGAATGCGCCCTTCGTCGCGTTGCCGTCCTGCGACGTCATGAACGCGCTGACCGGCATGCGTACCGACACCGGAAGCGTGAAGCGGTGCTTCTCCTTCGGCTCCGCTTTTCCGATCGACGCCGTCACTTCGATGCCGCCCGCGGCGGGATCGCGGAAGAGCGACGCGATGACCTGATCGCGCACGCGGCCGTCGTCGTTCTTCTCCATGTACTCCTTGCGCGCGCGAACGACGTACGCGGGATTCTTCGTCTTCACGACGACGCGGCGGGCGCGATTGTCGTTGCGTGCGTCGACGCGGTACGCGAGCGAGTAGTAGTCCTCGAAGTCGTCGCGCAGATGCGGGAGCTCGTCGACGATGTTGACCGTTCCCCACGCCGTCGTGCCGCCTGTGGCGTCGGTGAGGTCTTTCAGCGCATCGAGCTCGTTGAGAAGAATCTGATGCTGGATGCCGTAGGCGTAATCGGCGGGCATTTGGCGTAACGAGGCGTTGCTGGCGTTCGAATACTCGAGGCCCGGCGGATAGAGCGCGTAGATCGTGACGTTGTGCGCATTCGCGGTGTTCTTGATCATCTCGCGGATGTCCATCGTCCCGTAAAGCGTCTGCTCCGCCATTCCGGCCAGTCCCTTTTTTCCGCCGACGTAGAAGTACTCGCCGCCGGCGATGCGCGAGAAGCGGCGCGTGATCATGATCAGCGCCTTGCGTCCGCCCTCATTCGACATCGTGCTGACGAGCGAGTTGATGGCCTGCGCCTTCTCGCGCATGTGCACCCGCTCCATCTGCGCGGCATCTTGCGCTTCGACGTCGATGGCCCAGTCGGATGCGCCCGCATCGACCGGCAGATTGTGCGCCGCGGCCTCCGCCGCAGATTCCGCGAACCACTCCTTCAGGCTTTCCATCTCTTCGCGATAAGCCGTGACGCGATCGAAGATACCGCCCGAGCTTTCCTTCGCGATCTTGTCGAGCGTGGCGTCGATCGTCGGGAGATCGTCGGTGTACTCGAGTCGGACGATCGTGCGCAGGTTCCATGTCGCGATGAGCACGGCATCGCCGGGCGCCACCACTTCATGCAGCGTCTTCTTCAGCGAGGCGAAGATCGGATTGACCTTGTCCGGCGTCAGCCGGAACGCCTCGATGAAGACCGCGATCGTTCGCCGCTGGCGCTTCGGCGCGGTGGCGGGAAGCGACACGCCGGTCTTCGGATCGGCGATCGTCGACGACGGCTCCGTCGTGTACGCCGCGAAGTTCGTGAGCGGTTGCGGCTTCCCGTCTTCGAACACTTCGAAGTCGTCTTTCGTCAGTCCGTGAACTCGCTTGCCGTGTTTGTCGGTGACGATCACATCGAGGTTGACGATCGATACTTCGATCGTTTCGCCGGCGCGCGGAAGCGCGGGCTGATCGGCGGCGAAAATCGCCGGCGCCACGAGCAGGAGCAACGCAAAGAGTTTTTTCACCGGATCCTCGGCAGGTCGACGCGGGTCAATCCGCTGTCGTGAGTCACTTCATCGTACACGCCGATCGAGAGCCGGTTCGCACCGCTGTCGGCGACGAGGTCGAAATCGTATTCGGCGGCGCCGTTCTTGATCGTCATGGCGCGCGCAGGATCGAGCGTCACCGTCCGTTTGGTGATGTCGCTCATCGCGCCGTCCGCGCCGGCCGTGGCGATGTAGAGCGTCACCGACTGCGACAGCGGCGTGACCGGCCACTTCACCGACACCGGCACCGAGTAGCGGCGCCGTGCTTTCTTCACCGGCTCGCCGAGGTTCGCAGCGATGGAAAGGGAGGAAGAGGAGGGGGCGCGGACGAACGAGGCGATGACGTTGTCGCGCATACGCGTGTCGTCGTTCTTTTCCAGATATTCGCGGCGCGTGCGCACGACGTAATTGCGATTCTTCGCCGTCACGCTCACGTTGCGCACGCGATTGTCATTGCGCGCCGGCTCTTTGTACGCGAGCGAGTAGTAGTCGGAGATGTCGTCGCGCATGTGGGGAATCGCTTTGGCGACGTCGCTTCCGGTCGCGTACGCGCCGCCGGTCGCTTTGGCGATGTCCTTCATCCCCGCCAGGCGGTCGAGCTGGGGGCCGACGGGCAGAGTGCCCGGCATCCTGAACGAGCCGAACGAGAGCGCCTCGTTTCCGGGCGGAAACATGTACACGCTCACGTTGCGCGCGATGGCCGTCGCTTTCACGGTGTCGAACGCACTGGCCCGGTAGTAGCCGTTCCAGCGCGAAACGGAACGATCGATCGTGTAGTAGTAATCGGAGTCGTGGACCGGCGCGACGTTGCGCGTCATCAGGATGAGCGCTTTGCGTCCGCCGTCGTCGGCCATCGCATTGATCAGCGAGTTGACCGCAGCAATCTCGTTGCGAGTCTCGTCGGCGCGGAGACGCTGGGCGAGCCACTCTTCGCCGGTGATGTGCCAGCCGATGCCGGGACCTTCTCGAACGATCATCGGGTCGAGAATCGTGCGGAAGTCGTAGGGGAACCGCTTTGTCGTGTTGTCGGCGGCGATCTCATCGAGCGTGGCGTCGATCGCGCCGAGATCGTCGGTCGCGTCGAGCGCGATCGTCGGATAGCCATTCCACGTGGCGATGAGAACGGAGTCGCCCGGCGCAACGACTTCGTGCAGCATCTTCTTCAGCGCCTTGTAGTTTCCTTCGACGCGATAACGCACATCGACGAAACGATCGATGACGAGCACGATGTTCTTCTTCTCGCGCTGCGGCGACTGCGCCGTGTACTCGGCGAAGTTGGTGATCGCCTGCGGCGCGCCGTCTTCGCGGACTTCGAAGTCGTCTGCCGTCAGTCCGTGCACGCGATGGCCCTGGCGATCGGTGACGACGACGTCGCAGTTGACGATCGAGACGTCGATCGTCTCGCCCGCGCGGGGTAAAACAGGTTGTTCGGCAAATAAGGGGAACGAGAGGAGAACTGCAAGTACGACCGGGCGAACGGGCATGCACGCCTCCTACGAATTGCGCCGGTCTGTGCGGTCGCTGTGCCAGCGATTTTCGCGGTTTTCAGCCGTTATTTCGCGGCGGCGGTCCTGAAAGAAGGTCAAACGCGTCCACTAGAATGGGCGGCCATGCGCAAGCTTGCGATCGCTCTCGCCGCCCTTCTCGCGTTGCCGCTGTTCGCCGATGAAGCGTCCGATCTCGCGGCCGCGCGCACGCTCTTCAACAAGAATCTCGACGCGATTCGCCATCGCGATCGCGCCGCGTATCTCGATCTCTACACGCACGACGAACATCTCGCGCGCGTCGGACCGACCGGCTTCGCGACCGGCTACGACGACTTCGCGAAACAACGCGACGTCCGCTGGCCCGACACGTTCGACGCATCCGATCTGCATCTCGTGCGCGTGGCGCCCGGCATCGTGTACGGGACCTATCGTTATCGCGTGCGCTACGGTGCGGAAGAGCACACCGGCATCTCGGAGCGCGTGTTCAAGCAAACAGGGAACGGATGGAAGATTGCGGTCACAGGCGCCATCGACACGCCGCAGGGAACTCCGCCGCCGCCGCGCGCATTCGTCGGCGCAACGCTTGTCGACGGACGCGGCGGCGCTCCGATGCCGAATGCGACCGTGATCGTGCGCGACGGCAAGATCGACTGCGCCGGCGACTGCAAAGTTCCCGACGGCGTGCTGGCCATCGACGCGAAAGGCCTGTGGATCACGCCGGGACTCGTCGATGCGCACGTGCACTTCGCGCAGACCGGGTGGGCGGACGGCCGTCCCGATTTCATGGACGTGCGCGCGAAATATCCGTACGCGAAAGTCGAAGCGGGACTGAAAGCGAATCCGCAGCGCTACGCGAAGTCGTACATCTGCTCGGGCGTCACCTCGGTGTTCGACGTCGGCGGATTTCCGTGGACGCTCGAGCTCGCGGATCGATTCGCGAACGACACGTTCGCGCCGCATATCGCCGCCGCCGGTCCGCTGCTGTCGCCGTTCCTGCCGGCGCCACTGATGCTTCCCGCGGAGCAGGAGTTCATCTCGATCAAGGATGAAGCGGCGGCGCGCGCCGGCGTCGACTACAACGTCGCGCACGGCGCGAAGGCGATCAAGGTCTGGTACATCGTCAGCAGTACTCAGCCGAATCTCACCGTCGAGGCGTCGACGCCTGCAGTGATGGCCGCCGGCGACGAAGCAGCGAAGCTCGGCGTGCCGCTCATCGTTCACTCCACCGGCATCGCCGAAGCGAAAGTCGCGCTCCGCGCCGGAGCGAAAGTCCTCGTGCACAGCGTCGAAGACGCGCCGGTCGACGACGAATTCATCGCCCTCGCGAAGAAGAACGGAACGATCCTCATCCCGACGCTCACGGTCATTCAGAACGTCGACAAGCTCTATCACGCAGCGGCCGAGAAGAAGATGCCGCCGGTCGACGATCCGAATCACTGCGTCGACAAAACGACGATGGCCAAGCTCGCCGAGACCGCCGACGCCAACGTCCCCGCCGATCGCCTCGGACGCATGGACAAGCGCATGACCGACACGCTCGCGAACGCGAATCCGAATCTCGTCAAGCTCGTCGCCAGCGGAGTGCCGATCGCCACCGGTACCGACGCCGGCAATCCGCTCACGCTGCACGGTCCGGCGATCTACGCGGAGATGGAAGCGATGCAAGGCGCCGGCATGACGCCGATGCAGGTGATCGTCGCGTCGACCGCGACCGCCGCGCGCGCGATGGGCGCGGACAAGATCACCGGCACGATCGAGAAGGACAAAGACGCCGATCTCCTGATCATCGCCGGCGATCCGACAAAAGACGTTTCGAATTTTCGAAAGGTTCGCTACGTCGTGCGCGGCGGAGTGGTCCGTACGATTGAAGAGTTGAGCGCGATGGCACAATAGGAATGTGAGCGACGACCGCGAGTCCTTCGAATACTTCTCCAACGAATACGCGCAGGCGCTGCAGGCCTTCACGGCGATCGAGAATCAGGCGTCGACGATCGTCGCGTTCGGCGCATCGGAAGACTTGCGCGTGTTCGTCGAGCAGTTCATCGACATGGCGTCGCGCACGAAAGCGCTCGCGGAAGAACGCAACGAGCCGCATTTCGTCGAGTGGTTCGCGGAGCTGATCGCAAAGGCCGAGGCACTGCGCGGCGAGATCGTGCGCCAGTAGAATGGCGCTCCATGCGTCTCTCTCTCCTTGCAGTCCCCATTGGAGTCCTCATGAGCATCACCGCCGGCGCCTCTCCGTCTCTCGATCAACGCATTGACGACGCCGCGAAGAACGTCGAATCGAAAGTCATCGACTGCCGCCGCGACATTCACCAGCATCCCGAGCTCGGAAACCGCGAAACGCGCACGTCGAAGCTCGTTGCTGACCGTCTCAAAGTGCTCGGCATCGAAGTGCGCACGCCCATCGCGCACACCGGCGTCGTCGGCGTTCTCAAAGGCGGCAAGCCGGGACGCGTCGTCGCACTGCGGGCGGACATGGACGCGCTTCCCGTCGTCGAACAGGTCGACGTTCCGTTCAAGTCGACCGTGCGCACGACGTTCAACGGCCACGACGTCGGCGTCATGCACGCCTGCGGACACGACGCTCACGTCGCCATCCTCCTCGGCGTCGCCGAAGTGCTCTCCGGCATTCGCAGCGATCTCCCCGGCACCGTCGTCTTTCTCTTCCAGCCTGCCGAAGAAGGGGCACCCGAAGGCGAAGAAGGGGGCGCAGAGCTGATGGTGAAGGAAGGGGCGCTCGACAATCCGAAAGTCGACGCCGTGTTCGGGCTGCACGTCACCTCGCGCTATCCGGTGCAGACGATCGCGTACAAGCCCGGCGCACAAATGGCCGCCGTCGATTCATTCAAGATCGTCGTGCACGGCAAGCAGACGCACGGCGCCTATCCGTGGCTCGGCGTCGATCCGATCGTCGTCGCGTCGCAAATCGTCCTCGGACTGCAGACGATCCCGAGCCGGCAAGTCGATTCTTCGCTGGCGCCGTCGATCGTCACGGTCGGTTCCATTCACGGCGGCGTGCGCAACAACATCATTCCCGACACCGTCGAGATGCTCGGCACGATCCGCTCGCTGGACGCGAAAATGCGCGAAGACATTCACGTGCGCATCAAACGAACCGCCGAAGACATCGCGCACGCCGGCGGCGCGACTGCGGACGTGAAGATCACCACCGGCTATCCGATCACCTACAACGATCCTCCGCTGACCGAGAAAATAGTGCCGACGCTGCGCCGCGTCGCCGGCGCTAACAATGTGTCGGTCGTGAACTCCACCCTCGGCGCTGAAGACTTCTCGTTCTATCAACAGAAAGTGCCGGGACTCTTCTTCTGGCTGGGCACGCGTCCCGCGAATCAGACCGCGGACGAAGCGGCGTCGAACCACTCGCCGCTCTTCTACGTCGATGAAAGCGGATTGCTCCTCGGCGTGAAGGCGCTGTCGCACGTCGCAGTCGATTACCTGAACGGACGCTGACACATGCTCGCCGCATTCGTGCTCGCAGCGCTCACCGATGCCGAGATCATTCGCGGATTCGTGAATCTTGCGCGGCTGAATCGTATCGGCGCCGCGCTGCATTACCGGCAGATCCAGTACGGGAATCTCAACATCGGCGAATCGCTGCATCAACACGCAGTCGCGTTGCAGCTTCGCGACGAAGAGCTCATCGATCCGTGGGAAACGCCGTATCGCATTGCAATCAACGGCAATCACTTTCGCGTCACCGGCGCCGGCGCGGATCGCAAGTTCAGTCCCGACTGCGACACGATCGTCGGCCCCGTGCGCACGACATCACTCGATGCGGATGTGATCTACATCGACGATCACACCGCGCAGCACAATTACACGTGGCTCTTCCGGCAAGTCGGAAAGCCGTTGACGGGCGCGCCGGGACTGTACTCCGTGCCGCAGTTCGAGCCGATTCATCGGCGAACGCCGAATGCGCTTCCCGCCTCACCGGAAGACGCTCGCGTCTTCGAGATCGAAGCCGAACATGCGGCCGTTTTTCCCCGCTATTACGATCTCGATGTGCTTCGAGCCATGCAGACGCGCGCGTCGATGCAGTTACTCGCAGCGCGACTCGATGCCTGGCTGAAAACGCACGGATCATTCGCGGCGGTCGACTATGCCGGAGTGCTGCAGAAGGAGCCGTGGCCATTCAACGATTGGCTGCTCCCGATGGATCAGTGGGGAACGCCGTTTCAGATCGAGATCACAGACGGCGGAAAAGGCTACAAGCTCACGAGCCTCGGCGCTGACAAAACAAAAGACACCGAGTCGCTGCCTGCGACCAATGCAAGCATCGATCAAGTGATGCTGAACGGCACGTTCGTCAGAGCATTCGATCCGATCGCGTATGAAGCCGATTTGCGGCAACGCGACGAAGAGCAGTCGCGCAAGAGCACTGCGACGATTACGCTGCCGGATGGCTCGACGGTTTGGCGCGTCGGCGCCGGCGTAAACCCGCCTGTCGCCATTCGCCGCGTCGATCCGATGTATCCGGAGAGCGCGCGCAGGGACAAGATCGGTGGTCTTTGCATTGTGGAGGCGATCATCGACGAAAACGGCAACGTCCGTGATGCGAAGCTCCTGCATGCGGAGAGCGCCGATCTCGGCAACGCCGCACTCGACGCGATACGGCAGTGGAAGTTCAAGCCCGCGACGCGCAACGGCACACCGGTGCGCGTGATTTACAACCTGACGATCTCGTTCAACCCGGAATAGCGTCGCCGCGGTGCGCGTCAGCGCGGCGCCATCTGCTTGATGCGCCCCCAATAGTCGGCACCGCTCAACCACTGGCCGCCGTCGATGACGAAGTTCTCGCCGGTGACGTACGACGCGTAGTCGGAGAGCAGATACGCAGCCGCGTTTGCGACTTCTTCGAGCGACGCGAAGCGGCGCAGCGGGATCGTGCGCCGGATTCCTTCTTCGATCATCGGATCGGGAAAGAGCCGCTTCGATGCTCCTTCGGTGTGCACAGGTCCCGGTGCAATGGCGTTCACGCGAATCTTGTAGCGCGCCCACTCGACGGCGAGCGTGCGCGTCATCGCCAGCACGCCGGCTTTGGCGCTCGCGGAATGCACGACGCCGGGGGCGCCGGTCCAGGCGTAGTTCGCGATCGTGTTGAGAATCGCGCCGCCGTTTTTCTTCGCGATCATCCGCTTGCCGACCGCACTCGTGCAGTAGAACGTGCCGTTGAGCACGATGCCGATCACCGAGTTCCAACCGTTCGCCGACAACGCTTCGGTCGGCGCGATGAAGTTGCCGGCGGCGTTGTTGATGAGGAAGTCGATCTTGCCGTGATCGCTCTCGACTTTCGCGGCCATCGCCTCGACGGCGTCGGAGTCACGAACGTCGACGGCGTGAAAGTGCGCGGCATCGGCGCGGCCGGTTTCGGAGCGAAGCGTTTCGACTGCGGGCGCGAGGTGTTCTTCGCTGCGGCTTGCCAGAATCACGGTGGCGCCGAGGCGCGCGAGCTCGCGCGCGTAACCGAAGCCGATGCCGGTTCCGCCGCCGGTGATGATGCCGACCCGCCCCTCGAATGTCTTGTCTGGAAGCATGCTGGAGTGCGGCGGCTAAAGGCCGCCGCACTCGCATGATATCTCACGGGGTGTACTCGGTCGCGGAGATGAAGCGTCCGTCGCCGGTGCTGTTGTCGACAACGACCGCGTAGCAAACCGCGCTATCGGTCGGATCGAACTGCACGGAGCCGCCGGTGACCGCCGTCGTGATCGACGTCTGTCCCCACGCGTGCGGCGGGAGCGTCAGCGTCGCCTGCGTTCCGATCGCCGCGCCTGTGCTGTTGAGCACCGTCGCCTTGACCGTGTTCGTCGTGTCGCCCTGATTGAAGCAACCGACGTTCGTGCGCGAGTTGGAGTCGACGGTGATTCCCGGAGCGAACGACCGCGAGCTCGAGCCGGCGAACTCCAGCGTCGGAACCGGAGTGCTGAAGTGCGTGCCCGACGTGCGAACTTCGGACGTGGCGATGATGCGGTTGTTGTGCGTGCCGCCGGCGCTCAACGGCGTCGACAACGTCACCGCGCCGCCGCCGGTGAAGCCGGTGAACACGTCACTGAGAAAATTCTGATAGGTCTTCGTCTCGCCGGCATTGAGCGTGATCGTGGCGTCGCGCCGCGTTCCCGAGCCGTCATAGACCGAAACCGTGACCGGGATCGTCGACGACGTCGGATTGTAGATCGCCATATACGTCTGGAACGTTCCATTGAGGCCGGGGACGTTTGCCGCGACCGGAATCGTCAAAAAGTCCGAGGCGAAATCGAAATTCTGCGGCTGGCGCTGCGTCGTCGTGCTTGTCGTCTGCGCGAACATCGGAACCGCAACGAGCGCCAGAGCGAATGCCGTGGTCATCAAAATCCGTTTCATGATTCGTTCTCCTTTACTGGCACGGCTGCGGTGCATTCGGATTCGGGATATCGGGGACGGGAACGACATTCGTTCCGCCGTGTCCCTGCAGCAGGCCATTGTGGGCTGGCGCCAGGAACGGGAAGCGATTGAGGAAATTCTTGTCGTTCGTTTCTACACCCTTCGCCAGTCCCGCCGCCGGATCGCCGACTGCTATAAGGCTGATCAGGACACTATTGACGTTGACCTGATGTTTGTTCGCAGCCGTACCACCGCCGAGCCGGCGCCCATTGGGAAATTGAGAGTCGATGGAGGCGTCGACAGTAATGACGTCGCCCGTCGAGCCGTCGGCAACCGGAATGGGACGGCCGAGATTGATGGCATTGATGATGTCGAGGCGCGGTCCCTTGAGCGTGTTCACAGTCGAGGCGGAAAATCCAACTGCCTTGTAGACGCCGAGAGCGTCGAGATCGCGCACGAGAACCGGGAAGAGGACGTCGGCGCCGAAACGCGACACGTCCTTCATCGGATCGGTATGCAGATAGAGCGTCTGGCGCTGCGTGCCGACGAGGCCTGCATTGAAGAGCGGAAGCGCATTACGGCCGACCTGCACGAAATTGCCGGAGCCGCGCTCGCCTGTAATGATGTTCGTCGGATCGACGGTCTGCACCGCCTGGCGGCTGATGCTCGCCCAAATGCGCAGCAGTGCATCGGTCGATTGCGCTTGCAGCGTTCCATTGTGCGGAATTCCCTGCGGGAACAATTCCGCGGTCGGAATTTCCAGCGCAATGGAGTAGACGTTGAAGCCGGCGAAAACATCTTCAATGGGCGTCCTGCGCGCGCCTGGAATGCCGGCGAGATCGCCGGCGCCGAGGTTGACGAGATCGAAGATGCCCTTTTCGTCGAGCTGATACGGATCGTCGAATTGGCCGGCGATGATGCGGCCGCCGTTGCTCAGATTCTGAATGTACGTGTCGACGAAGTTCTGGTCATAAAGAGCGGTGTCGCGGCTCGTCGAGTCGCCGGAGTCATAGCCTTTGAACGGACCAAGGCCATACACCAGACGATCGGTTTGCGGGCCGTGATTGTTGGGAAGCACTTTGAGGTCTTGTCCAATGATCGTCGGGTTTGGATTTCCCGGCGCCGTCACGCGGGTGACGGTCATCGTCTCCGTGCCGCCGGTGAGCTGCCACA
>Ga0075425_100008346_pt1 | contig 10977 bp, 9 predicted proteins | sample SoiMethybrSBSTD4_FD_75300 | JGI IMG/M metagenome (GOLD analysis project Ga0075425, IMG submission 75300) | Bulk soil microbial communities from a Populus tree surrounding site in Tennessee, USA - Soil MetaG P. TD hybrid SBSTD4 | ecosystem: Environmental > Terrestrial > Soil > Tree plantation...
AATTGTTTGAGGATCGGATGTTATCCATTTGGGGATGCGTGAGTTTCATCCCTCCGAGCGGCGTTGCGCCACTTGCCGGTACTGGGAGGGTGAGCGGAGGATCCTTGAGGTTCCCGCGCGCCTGGAGCTCCCGCGCCATGCCGCCATGGGGCATTGCGATTCGTCGCGGAGCGGCTGGCTGGGTCGAGCACGGCAAGCCGATTCGCGCTGCGACTGCTGGCACCGCTGGGGGCCCCTCGACCCAACCCTCGGCGAAGGCCCTTCAATGAGCCGCGCATGGCTCGGTCCGGCGCTCAGGTTTCCGGGCGCTCCCCCGGCACCATGAGCGCAGCGCCCGCCTCGCATGTCCTGCTGGTCGAGCCGGTGCAGTTCCGCTACAACCGGGAGACCGGCGAGACCAATGCGTTCCAGGCTCTCCCAGCCCCCGGCGAGGAGGAGATGCTCGCGGCGCTGGCGCTCGCCCAGCACCACGCGCTGCGCGACCTGCTGGTGGCAAACGGCGTCGCGGTGACCCTCACCCGGAGTCGCGAGGTCACGCCCGACGCACCCTTCTGCAACAACTGGTTCTCCACCCACCCACCGAGGGGGACGACCCCGGCGACGCTGGTGTTGTATCCCCTGCTGGCGCCGAGCCGCCGCGGCGAGCGACGGCCCGACCTGGTGGCGCTGCTGCGCCCGCTGTACCCCCGCGTGGTGGACCTTTCCCCCAACGAGCAGAAGTCCCGCTTCCTCGAGAGCACCGGAAGCCTGGTCCTCGACCAGGAAGCCGGGGTGGCCTATGCCGCCCTGTCCCCCCGCACCGACGCGTCGCTGGCCCGCGAATGGGCGGTGGAGCTGGGGTACGAGCTGGTGGCGTTTACCGCGGTGGACCGCGCCGGAGTGCCGTACTATCACACCAACGTGCTGATGTTCGTGGGGCACCGGCTGGCGGGGGTCTGTTTCGAGGCGATCCGCTCGGTGAGCGAGCGAGGCGCGGTGGAGGACCGATTGCGCCGCGACCGGCGTGAGCTGCTCCCGCTCACACAGGAGCAGGCGGCGCATTTCTGCGGCAACTGTCTTGCGCTGACCGGCGGCGGCGGGGAGCCCCTCTTCGTCATGTCCAGTGAGGCGTGGCGCGCCTTCTCACCCGCGGAACGCACCCGGATCGAGCAGCACGGCCGTATTCTCCACACCGAGCTCTCGGCGTTCGAGCAGCTGGGCGGCGGCTCGGCGCGCTGCCTGATCGGCGAGCTGTTTTAGGGGCGGTGGGTGGTAAACGGTGGACGGTGAACGGTGCGGGTCGCCAAATAGTGCAGCGTCGCCAGCGCGACCACGACCGCCATGATCACCGCTTCGCGGGTGCTCACCTGCGTGGCTACAACCGCCATGCCGAGCACGCCCGCGACGGCGAAGGCCAGCCCGCCAGGCAGCCGGAATGCCGCGGGCGGTGCGGAGGCCGGTCCACCGTCCCGCCGACGCAGCACCGGCAGGGCCGCACAGACCAGCCCGTAGGTCACCAGACGCGCAACCACCGACAGGGTCAGGTTCTGCAGAAAGCTGCCGCTCGCCGCCATCGCCCAGACCAGTCCGCCGTAACACAGAATCGAGACATAGGGCGTGCGGAACCCGGGATGAATAGCGCGGAAAATCCCGGGCAAATCCCCCTGCTCCGCCATCGCAAAGGTGAGCCGCGGCACATTCACCATGCCGCCGGCCAGATACCCGAAGGTCGACAACAGCGCGCAGAGCGCCATGAACCCCGAGCCCGCCCCGCCGAGGAAGACCCGCGCAGACTGCGCGAGCGGGCGCGTCGCCTGAGCCGCATCCGGCAGGGTGAGTGTCACGACGGTCTGTCCCAGCGTGTAGACCAGGGTCGCGGCGAGCAGCGCGACGAACAGCGCGAAGGGCGCGTCGCGCTCCGGGTTGCGCGCTTCGGCGAGCGGCATGAGCGCCGCCTCGAAGCCTCCGTACGCGAACACCAGAATGAGCAAGGCCTCGAGCCAGGGGCGCACGCCCGGCGGCGCGGGCGGTGGGGTGATCGCGCCGTGCCGCATGATCCAGAGCAGGCCGGCGGCGACGAACAGTCCGAGCCCCAGCAGCTTGAGTGCGGCGAGCAGGCTGCTGACCCGTGCGCCGAGGCCGACGCCCCGGTAATTCACCACGCCCAGCCCGCCGATCAGCAGCGCCAGCACCGCCAGGCTGGCGGCGCGCGCGGACACGCCGGGGAGGAATTCTCCCAGGTAGATCACGAAGAGGTTGGCCACCGTCGCCGAGGCGGTGAGCCGCGCCAGATAGGCCATCCAGCCGGTCTGCACGCCGGCAAAGCGACCGAAGGTGACCCGGGCATAGAGGTAGGGTCCGCCCGCGCCGCGGAACCGCGAGGCCACCTCCGCAAAGCAGGCGACCACGATCCCGATCAACAGCGCCGCAGCGATCCAGGCCCAGGGCGCGGCGCCGCCGAGCTTGCCGGCGATGACCGAGGGCAGGCCGTAGATGGCGCTGCCGATCACCCCGTTGATGACCAGCCCCGCCAGACCCCAGCGCCCGATGGTGCGGAGCAGATCGGGCCGGGCGGGGGTGCTCACTGCGGCTTGGCGTTCTGCGCGAGCCAGTCGAGCGCCAGGTTGGCGAGTGCGCGCACCCCGATCGGCAGCGCCGCCTCATCGGCGAAGAAGCTGGGCGAGTGATTGCGCGGGGCGGCGGAGGGATCCTGGCCCTTCGGCACGATCCCCAGGTAGAAGAAGAGACCCGGAATCTTCTGCTGGTAGTAGGAGAAATCTTCCGAAGGCGTCTGCAGCCCCGAGAGCCGCAGCCGGCCGTCCCCCACTACCCGGCGCAGGGTCGGCAGCATCTTCTCCGTCAGCGCAGGATCGTTGACGGTCACCGGGTAGTTGGGGCTGCTGAACTCCACGCTCGCGGTGGCCCCCGCGCTCTTGGCGATCTGCTCGGCGGTGCGGCGGATGCGCTCCTGGATGTCTTTGCGCATTGCCTCGTCGAAGCTGCGGACCGTGCCCTGCAGCACGACGCTGTCCGGGATGATGTTGCCGCGGTTGCCGCCGTGGATGCTGCCCACGGTGATGATGGCCGGGACCTTGGTCACGTCGATCTGCCGGCTCGCGATGGTCTGCAGGCCGAGCACGATCTGCGAGGTCACCACGATGGGATCCACGCCTCCCCACGGCTGCGCGCCGTGGGTCTGTTTGCCGCGCACTACCAGGCTGAGTCCGTCCGCCGCCGCCATGAAGGGACCCGGCCGGTAGGCGATGGTGCCGACCGGCTCCGGCCAGACGTGGAGCCCGAAGATGGCCCCCGGCACCGGATCGGCGAGGGCGCCCTCGCGCACCATGAGGCCTGCCCCGCCCTCTTCGCCGGCGGGGGCGCCTTCTTCGGCGGGCTGGAAAATGAATTTGACGGCACCGGCGAACTCCGACCGCATTCCCGCGAGGACCGCGGCAGTGCCGAGCAGGATGGCGACGTGATTGTCGTGGCCGCAGGCGTGCATCACCCCCACCTGCTGACCATTGTACTCGGTGCGCACCAGCGACTTGAAGGGAAGATCGACCTGCTCCGTCACCGGCAGGGCATCCATGTCGGCGCGCAGCGCCACCACCGGACCCGGCTTGCCGCCACGCAGCAGCCCGACCACTCCGGTATGGGCGACGCCGGTCCTGACCTCGAGTCCCAGGCGGGTCAGCTCGTCGGCGACCAGCTTGGCCGTCCGCACCTCCCGGTTGGACAGCTCGGGATGCTGGTGGATGTCGCGGCGCCACTCCACGACCCGCGGCATGACCTGCGGCAGCAGTGCGTCGACCTGGCGCGCGGTGCGGGAGGGGGCGCTCTGCGCGGAGGCCGGAAGCGCGAGGCAGACGGGCGCCAGCGCCCGGAGAATACGCATTCTCATGGGGAAACCCTGGTAAGGCGGAAGTCGCGGGCACCGCGGCTGTTCAGGACGAGGCCGATGAGCTTTCCGTCGGCCTCGACCGGCTGGACCCGGCTGCCCGCGATAACGAGACCGTTGGGGCCGGGCTGCACCATCTCCTGGTAGGTCGGTCCAATGCGCACCCGCAGCGAGTCACCGGCGGCCACCAGCACCCAGTCGGCCAGCAGCTCGTCGGAGTGATAGCGCCCGGCGTATTCCGCCATCGCGCGGGTCGGTTCGGCCTGGCGCGGGCGCGGCACAAAAGCCTGGGGCGCGGGAACCGGCGCGGTGAAGGCATCGCTCAGCACCAGGTCGGCCACCCGGGCCGCCAGCACTCCAGGGGCCGCGTTGGCAACGTTGCAGAGCGTGCTGATCGAGGTGTGCTGCTCCGGAAAGCGGGTGAGCTGCGCACGGAAGCCCGCCCAGGATCCGCCGTGCGAGATCCGGCGGAGTCCGCGGTAGCTGTCCACGCTCTGCCCCAGCGCGTAGTCGATGCTCTTGCCGTCGCTGAGAACGCCCCGGGTTTCCAGCTCCCGAATGGCCTGGGCTCCGCCCACCGCGCCGCTGCTGAAGTTGCCATCCCAGCGCAGCAGGTCCTCCACGCTGGTCTGCACCGCCCCGTCGCCGGTCTGCTCCCAGTTGGCGAGGGCCAGCAGGAACCCGCCGCCGGGAGCCGGGGCGTAGGAGCCGGCCTTGCCGGGAACGATTTCGTCGTGGCGATCCAGATAGAAGGTGTGGGTCATCCCGAGCGGTCCGAAGATCTGCTCCGCCGCAAACTGGCGGAGCGACTGACCGGAGGCGCGGCGGACGATGACCGACAGCAGGAAGAATCCGCTGTTGCTGTAGAGGAACTCGGCGCCTGAGGCAAAGTTGGGCGCGCGCTGGCGAGTCAGGATCTCCAGCGCATCGCGGTCCCCCGTCACCGCCTCTTCCGGCACGCCGCTCCACACCAGCAGGTCGATGTAGTCCCGGATGCCGCTGGTGTGATGCAGCAGCTGGCGAATAGTCACCGGCTTGGCGAAGCGGGGCAGCTCGGGGAGAAACTTCTGGATCTCGTCGTCGAGCCGCAGCTTGCCGTCCTGGGCCAGCAGGACGACGGCCATCGCGGTGAATTGCTTCGACACCGACCCGAGGTCGAAGATGGTCGCCGGGGTGATGGGCACGCCCAGCTCCACGCTGGCCAGTCCATACCCGCGGGCGTAGGCGAGCCGGCCGTCCCGCATGACGCCCAGTGCGCAGCCCGGCGACCCGGCCAGGATGAACCGCGCGAAAACGGAATCGATCCGGGCGGTGAGCGGCGCGGGCAGGCCATTCGGCTGCGCCGTGGCCGAACGGCCAGCCGCGAGCAGGCCGGCGGCGAGCAGCAGCCCTGGAACCCGTCTCATGCAGATCCTCCCGTGGCCGGCAGGCTGAGTCGGAACGATGCGCCGGGATCGTTGCCTAAATACTCCAGAGTTCCGCCGTGGCTCAGGGCCACCGCGCGCGCGATGGGAAGCCCCAGGCCGGATTCCGCCGAGCTGACCCGCGGGCGGTTCGAGCGGTAGAAACGCTGGAACACCCCCGAGATCTCGGTGGCTTTGAGCCCGGGTCCCCCGTCGGTGACCTCGACGCTGCGGCGATGATCGGCCGCCAGCCGCACCCGAACCCGCGCGCCGCGCGGCGATGCCATGATAGCATGCTCGATCAGCCCGTCCACGGCCCGGAGCAGCAGATCGGCGTCGGCCGACACCATGCCCGCGCTGCCGGTCAGCTCCAGGGTCACGCCGCGCGCCTCGGCCAGGCCCGCTTTCTTGTCGACCACGCGCTCCACCACGTCGTCGAGCTCCAGCGGGCTGCGCTTGCCGCCGACCACGCCGCCCTGGATCCGGGTGAGCGTCAGCAGGTCGTCCGCCAGGCGCACCAGCCGCAGCACTTCGTCCAGGCAGCGCCGCAGCACTTCCTCATACTCGGCGGGGCTGCGCGGGCGGGTGAGGGCCAGCTCGAGCTCACCGCGCAGCACGGTGAGCGGCGCCCGCAGCTCGTGGCTCGCATCGGAGGTGAAGCGGCGCGTGCCATTCACCGCCTGCTCGACCCGTTCCAGCAGGGCATTGAAGGCTACCGCCATCCGGTTGAACTCCTCGACCTTGCCGGGCAGCGCGACGCGGCGTCCCAGCTCGTTCACGCCGATCGATTCCGCCTCGGCGCTCAAGGCGAGGGCGGGAGCCAGGGCGCGGCCGGCAATGAGCCAGGCGATCAGCCCCGCCAGGCCGGTGCCGAGCAGCCCGAGTCCGCTCATCAGCCAGACGAAATTCTTGAGGGTCGTCTCCAGGGGAGCGAGCGAGGTGCTGATCTGCAGCGCCTGGCTGGGTCGTGCCGGGAGACCGACGGGAAACAGGGCGCTGCGCACCTTCATCGAATTCCAGTGATGCGTCGCGACCCCGGAACGCCCCAGCCTGACTGCTTCCAGCAGGCGGGCGGGCACCGGAATGGGCTCGTGCAGGTTGCCGCTCCGGGCCAGCGGCCGGCCGTCCAGGTCCACCAGTTGCGCCCAGGAGAGCTGCACCGGCACCGGGCCGGTCATCGCCGCGGGCGACTCGGGACGGAAGCGGAAGCTGCCGGTGCCCTGGTCGGTACCGTAGCTGGCCTCCAGGCTGGCCAGCTCGAGCAGCGAGGCGTCGAGATTGGCGAGCAGCAGGACCCGCAGGTACAGCGTGGCGCCGCTGAGGATCACCAGGGCGACGGCGAGCGCCTGCACCGCCACGCGGAGCGCGAGCGCCGACCGGAACGACCGCATCTAGACCGAGTCGGACTTGAGCGTGTAGCCCACTCCACGCACGGTGTGAATCAGCCGCGGCTCCCCGGTCCGTTCCAGCGCGCTGCGGAGGGTGGAGATGTGCGCGTCCACCAGGTTGGACTCGGGGTCGAAGGTGAGGTTCCATACCTCCCGCAGCAGCTCGGAGCGGCTGACCGCGCGGCCGGTATTGAGCAGCAGGTACTCGAGCAGGCGGAACTGTCGCGGGGCGAGGGGGATGTTGCGATCGCCGCGGCGCACCGTCCGTTTGAGCCGGTCCAGCTCCAGGGTGCCCGCCCGCAGGGTCCCCTGCACGCCGGTGCCCTGCCGACGGGTAAGGGCGCGCACCCGCGCCAGCAGCTCGACCAGCGCGAACGGCTTGACCAGGTAGTCGTCGGCGCCTGCATCGAGCCCGATGGCGATGTCCTGGGGAGCGTCCCGGCCCGTCAGGATGAGGATCGGAGTCGTCACGCCTTCCTGGCGCAGCGTCGCGCAGACCGCGAGCCCGTCGGGCTCGGGAATCTGGATGTCCAGCACGATCAAGTCGAACCCGGGCTTGCCGCGGGCCTTGCTCAGGGCGGTGCGACCGTCCAGGGCCACATCGACCTTATAGCCATCCTCTTCCAGACTCTGCTGGAGAAAGTTGACGGTGCGCTCATCATCTTCGACGACCAGGATTTCCACACAGCCTCCCCGGTGGGCCTGGTAAAGTTACCCTAATGCGGCACTGCCGCTACCTTACCCGCATGACGGTTTCGGCTCCGCTCCGGCCCCTCGAATTCGGGGACCAGGTCACGCTCGATGCCGGCCTGTCCGCGATGGCCCACGGGCTGCGCGGCTCCATCATTCTGAAGATCGCCGCGGAAGTCCGCGAGCTCGCCGCGAGCGGCGGGCCGCTTTGCAACCTCACCGTCGGCGATTTCGACCCGCGCCAGTTTGCGGTGCCCGCGCCGCTCCGCGAGCTGCTGGTGCAGGCACTCGAGGCGGGGGAGACCAATTATCCCCCGTCCGACGGCCTGCTGTCGCTCCGCGAAGCGGTAGTCGACTACGTCGCGAGGGAGCACGGGGTCACCCTGCCCCTCGCGTCGGTCCTGATCACCGCCGGCGGCCGCCCCGCCATCTACGCGGCCTACCGCTGCGTCGTGAACCCCGGGGAAGGCGTGCTCTACGCGGTGCCGAGCTGGAACAACGATTACTACGTCGCCATGGTGGGTGCCCGCGACCTCCCGGTACGGGCGCGGGCGGAGACGGACTTCCAACCGAGGCTCGCCGACTTCGCGGAGGGCATCCGCAGCGCCAAGCTGCTCTGCCTCTGCTCGCCGGGAAACCCCACCGGGACGGTACTGCCGCCGGAGGCCCTGCGGGAGATCCTCGAGGCCGTGGTGGAGGAGAACGGGCGGCGCAGCGGCCTCGGCGCCGCCCCGCTGTTCCTGCTGCACGACCTGATGTACGGCTCGCTGGTGTTCGGCGAGCGTCCCCATGCCCATCCGCTGGCCCTGGTTCCGGAAGCCGCTCCCTGGGTGATCACGATCGACGGCATCTCGAAGGCCTTCGCCGGGACGGGGCTGCGGGTTGGCTGGATCACCGCCGCGCCCGCCGTGATCACCCGCATCAAGGATTTCCTTGGCCACGTGGGCGCCTGGGCGCCGCGGCCGGAACAGGTGGCCACGGCGGCGTTCCTCCGGGATCCTGCGGCGATCGCCAGGTTCCGAACCGGCATGCATCGCGCGCTGCTCGAGCGGCTCGACGCGCTGCACCGCGGCTTTGCCGCGCTCAAGGCCCGCGGGCTTCCGGTAGACTGCGTGCGTCCGCAGGGTGCCATGTACCTCTCGCTGCAGCTGGACCTCGCGGGCCGGACCCTCGACGGGGTTCGCATCGCCGACAACGAGACCATTCGCAGGCTGTTGCTGGAGCGGGCCGGCTTGGCCGTGGTCCCCTTTCAGGCCTTCGGACTTCCCGAGGAAAGCGGCTGGTTCCGGCTGTCGGTGGGGGCGGTGTCTCTGCAGGCGATCGAGGACATGCTGCCAAGAGTGGGGGCCTTGCTGGAAGCCGTCGGGCCGGCTCAGCCGTAACCCTCCGGGTTCATGGTCTGCCAGCGCCAGGCGTCGGCGCACATTTCCGCGAGACCGCGGGTGGTCTTCCAGCCCAGCTGCTCGAAGGCCTTGGCAGGATCGGCCCAGGCTTCCGCGATATCACCAGGGCGACGCGGCGCGAACTGATAGGGAATCGGGTGTCCCACCACGCGCTCGAAGGCGTGAATCATCTCCAGCACCGAATACCCCGTCCCGGTCCCCAGATTATAGGTCACCAGCCGGGGTCCCCGGCGCAGCTCCTCGAGCGCGCTGAGGTGCCCGAGCGCCAGGTCGGTGACGTGGATGTAGTCGCGAACCCCGGTTCCATCGCGAGTCGGGTAGTCGTTGCCATAGACGGCCAGGGAGGGCCGCTTGCCGAGCGCCACCTGCGTGAGATAGGGGACCAGATTGCTGGGCACGCCGCTGGGCGCCTCGCCGATCCGGCCGCTCGGATCGGCGCCCACCGGATTGAAGTAGCGCAACACCGAGATGGCCCAGCCGGGATCGGCCCGGTAGACGTCCTGCAGCAGGCGCTCGGTGACCAGCTTGGTCATCCCGTACGGATTCACCGCGCTAACCGGGAAATCCTCGCGGATCGGGACCGACGCGGGGTCGCCGTACACCGTGCAGGAGGAGCTGAACACCAGCGTCTTCACGCGGTGGCGGGTCATCGCCGCCAGCAGGACCAGCGAGCCGGTCAGATTGTTGTCCCAATAGAGCAACGGCTTCTCGACCGACTCGCCCACCGCCTTGAGCGCCGCGAAGTGGATCACCGCGTCGATGCTGTCGTCGCGAAAGATCCGCTCGAGGGCATCGGCGTCCCGCAGATCGGCGCGGTGAAACAGCAGATCCCGGCCCGCGAGCTCCCGGATCCGCCGGAGGGCCGCTTCGCTGCTATTGCTGAGATTATCCACCACGGCCACGTCGTGGCCAGCCCGCAACAGCTCCAGGCAGGTGTGGCTTCCGATGTACCCGGCGCCGCCGGTGACCAGGATGGTCACGATTACTGGGGCGGGCGTCCCATCATGGGCATCTGCATCCGCTGGTAGTTGGCCGGCGGCACGAAGAGGGAGGCCTCGAGCGGCTTCTTCTCCAGTGCGACGACCTCCCAGATCGCGACGCCGACCGTGTCGGTGACCTTGAGGGGGAACATCCCCTTGCGCATCATCTCCTTCGCCCAGGCCGGCATGCTGGGCGTGCGCCCCGGGGACAGGCCGCCGAAAACCGGCGCGCCGCCCCGGAACATGCCGAGGCCGCCGGCCAGGCAGAGGTCGGTGGCCGTCTTGGCATCGCGGTAGCGGTAGTACTCACAGGCGTGGCCGGCGATCTCGTCCTTTTTCCCGAGCGGGGTCAAACTGGACTCGCTGGCATTGCGGCGAATCAGGGAGTCGGCCATGCGCTCGGCATCCGCCATCTTCATCACCATGATCATGGACTGGGCGGGCATCACCATGTAGGTCTCGCCCGCCGCCGGATCGCTGATGATCACCATCGCGCCCTGCGGCGCGGTGATTTCTACCCGGGACTTGTTGCCCTTGAGGTAGGTCTTCATTTCCCCGCCGCCCGGCATACCGCGGACCTTGGCGGTGATGGTGCCCTCGAAATCCTGCGCGCGCGCCAGCACGGCAGTCGCCGGAAGCAGAACCGCCGCGGCCAGCGCGGCGTGGAGAGACCGGTAGAATCGCTGCATACGAACCCCCCGAACGAAGCGGTCGGACGAAAAACGCGACCCGGTCCGCACCCGAGTCGCGTGGTCTGTAGTCATGCGCCGCGTAGGAATCGAACCTACAACCTAGTGATTAAGAGTCACTTGCTCTGCCAATTGAGCTAGCGGCGCGGGCCCGGATCCGATGACCCCAACGGGAATCGAACCCGTATTACCACCTTGAAAGAGTGGTGTCCTGACCGTTAGACGATGGGGCCCTCACCGGGGCAGGTACACATAGCGCTAACGGGATTCGAACCCGTGTTCCAGCCTTGAGAGGGCTGTGTCCTGGGCCCCTAGACGATAGCGCCGTCTCATGTCGTCCCTCCTGCACGCAGGCCCGGCAGGAATCGAACCTGCAACCCCCGGTTTTGGAGACCGGTGCTCTACCAATTGAGCTACGGACCTTCGACCTGGCGGAGGCTGCTCTGCGGCCGATGCCACGCGCTGCCAGGGTGGCTGACGGGACTTGAACCCGCAACCTCCGGAGCCACAGTCCGGCGCTCTAACCGATTGAGCTACAACCACCACG
>Ga0075425_100008348_pt1 | contig 10976 bp, 9 predicted proteins | sample SoiMethybrSBSTD4_FD_75300 | JGI IMG/M metagenome (GOLD analysis project Ga0075425, IMG submission 75300) | Bulk soil microbial communities from a Populus tree surrounding site in Tennessee, USA - Soil MetaG P. TD hybrid SBSTD4 | ecosystem: Environmental > Terrestrial > Soil > Tree plantation...
GGCGCTCGCGATCATCTGCTCGGGTTGGTCTGGCACCCCGGCTTCGCGACCGATTGCCGCGCCGGTGGCTCCTGCGTCACCCGACGCGACAGCCACGCTACCCGCTGGGCCCGCAGGGGAGGACGCTTCCGTTCGCGCCTTGGGGCCTGACGTCCCGGCGGCTCTTCGGGATGCGGCGCGGGCGCTCGTGGCACGAGGCGACGTTGAGGTGGCGAGGCTGCTTTACGAGTGCGCCACGTCCGTTGAGCTCGCAGCTGCGGAGCGGCTACACGCCGAATCGGCCGCAGCCCTCGAATCCGCGCAGCTTCTCGCTGAAGAGACCGAACGCGCGCGGCTTGCGCGCTCGCGCGCTCGCTCCAGACGATGGCCCACGCCATCCGCCTCCACGACACGGTCCGCGTCTCCGCAGTGCGCCCCTCCGCGAGAGATCAGCGCTTCTCTAGCTACTGCAAACGATGGATGCGTTCCGTCCAGTAGCCCGGCCTTCGCTTGCCATGGAAGACCGCGACGACGATGAGGGTGCCCTCCCGCGCGGCATAGACCACCTTCAACGGGAAGCTGCGGAGCAACAGCGCACGAACGAGGTGCGTCGCGGCAACCTCCTGGACAGGAGGGCATGACTCCGGAAACTCCAGGGCCAGCGACAGGGCCTCTTCGAGCTCGCGCACGACGCGTGTTCCCAGCCCCGGCTCCCGCATTTCGTAGTAGACGACGGCGCTCTCGTACTCCTCGAGCGCCTCGTCGAGGAAGACCGGACCCTTCACCGCGCCCGAAGCGTCTTCAGTCGCGCAGCGATCCTGGCGTGCGCCTCGGCGGCGTCGATGAGCTGTGCCTGTCCGGCGTCGAGAGCTTCCAGCCGGCGCAGCAGCTCGGCTGCCTGGGCTTCGGCGAAACCGGGGTCGTCCCCCGCTTCGTCGAGGCTGTCCAGGAGCACGCGCGCGGCCTTGGCTCGTTCCTCGACCGGCAAACGGAGGAGATCGGCGAGTGGGTCGCTGCTCATCGCCTGAGTGTACACGGTGACGAAGCCCGTCAGTAGACAGACCGAGGGCGAGGCTCGTGCGGCGGCGAGGGCGCTCAGGACGCGGCGGGTCGCGGCGGGAACGGCGGTTCCCGTAGGCATCGCACCCCCGACTCGGGGATTTCGAGGACGGCCTGCCAGAACCGCGCGGTCTTTCGATCGAGGCTGCGGCTGGACCGCAGCACCGCGGCCAGCGCGGCGCGGTCGTAGCGCGCGCGGAGCCACGCCACGGCCTCGTCGTCGCCGTGCTCGAGAAGGCGCTCGATCACGAAGCGCGCGTGACGTTCCAGGTCGAGTGCGCCTGCGTCCACGTCCCAGAAGAACCGGCGGAGCGCGACGGGAAGCACCGACACCTCCTAATGACTAGGAGGAGAGCAAACGCGTCAGGGTCGCGAGCACCGGCGCCGCCACGCCGTGCGCGGCGCCGCGCCGCACCACCGAGCCGCCCAGGAGCTCGTGCTCCGTGGCGGCGCCGCGCAGGCGGTCTTGCAGCATCGAGGTCTTCACCGCGCCGATGGCCGCGCTGAACGCGAGCATGGCGTCGGCGGTCTCGTCGGGGAGGTCCACGCCCTCGGCGCGCGCCACGGCGATCGCCTCGCGCATCGCGTCCACCAGGAGCGCGCGCAGGGGCGGGCTCTCCACGCACGCGCCGACCGTCTTGCCGGCGAGCGCGCCCACCGCGTTGAACGCGGCGTTCCAGGTGAGCTTGATCCACAGGTCGCGGCGGATCTCCTCGCTCACCGTGCAGCCGACGCCCGCCGCCTCGAAGAGTCGCGCCACGCCCGCGGCGCGCGCGCTCGCTCCGCCCGCCGGCTCGCCGAGCACCACGTCGCCGAGCGCCACGTGGTCGATCACGCCGGGCGCGGCGATTCCCGCCCCGATGCGCGCCGAGCCCCACAGCACGGCCGGCCCGAACCGCTCGTACAGCGATTCGTGTAGATCGATGCCGTTCTGCAGATTCAGTACGGTCGTCCCGCTGCCGGTCGGCTCCACCACGGGATACAGCAGATCCATCGCCGCGGCGTGGTCGCGCGCCTTCACCGCCAGGAGCGCGAGGTCGATCTTCGAGCCCGCGTCGGCCGGCTCCTCGACGGCCTCCGCCGCCGCGCGCCACTCGCCGTGCGCGCCGTGCACGACGATCCCGCCCTGCGCGCGCAGCGCCGCCAGGTGCGCGCCGCGCGCCACGAACGTCACTTCGTTCCCGGCCACCGCCAGCTTCGCGCCGAAATAGCCGCCGACGCCGCCGGCGCCGAGCACGAGGACCTTCATGGACGGACGGCCCGGCGCTACGCCGCGGCGGCAGAAGGTGCGCGGACCCCCGCGCGGCCCTGGATGAGCTGCGCGACGGCCGTCCAGGCGAGCTGGATCTCGCGCACGCGGTCGGGCCGGTTGCGGATGACGTACTCGAGCGCGCGCACCTCGCCGAGGAAGGGCGCCTGCTCGACCACCTCGACCTGGGCGAGCATCTTCTCCCAGAGCTCGAGGAGCTTGTTGTAGTCCTCGATCGTCTTGCCGCTGAGCCAGCTCGCGAGGATCGACGCGGACGCCACGAACACCTTCGTCCCGGTGCCGTCCCAGCGGACGTCCGTGAACGTCTGGTCGTTCATCAGGACCTGCATCTTCAGGACCGAGAAGCCGTCGAGGTCGCGCGTACCGATGTGGCGCACGTCGGGCAGGAGGCCCTTCTTGCGCGGCGCGCGCGCGTGCTCCGCCAGGATCCGCGCCTGCTCGTCGGGCGGCATGAGGTCGCGCGTCGGCATGTGCGCTTGTACCGCGAAGCCCCCGGCCGGGGCAAGGATGGTAGCATCGGCCGCGTGATCACCCTCTACCAGTACGAGATCTCGCCGTTCTGCGACAAGATTCGCCGGACCCTGAACTGGAAGCGCCTGCCCTACGAGACGCGCGACGTCTCCATCGGCCAGACGATCTTCGGACTGCGCAAGCTGAATCCCATCGGCAAGGTGCCGTGCATCGACGCCGACGGGACCTGGGTCGCCGACTCGACGCACATCGCGCACTGGCTCGAGGAGCGCCATCCGGAGCCGCCGCTCTACCCGGCCGACCCGCGCGAGCGCGCGCTCTGCCACATCCTCGAGGACTGGGCGGACGAGAGCCTCTACTTCTTCGAGCTGGAGCTGCGCTTCGGGCGCGGCGCCGAGACGGCGCGCTGGGTCGAGAGCCTGACCGAGCGCGACAACTTCTTGGTGCGGCAGCTGGCGCGCTTCGCCGTGCCGTTCACGCAGCGGAGCATCACCACGCGCCAGGGCGTCGGGCGCAAGCCGGCCGAGATGGTCGAGCGCGAGATCAAAGGCCACCTGGAGGCGCTGGCGGCGCGGCTCGACGGCGGGCCCTTCCTCCTGGGCGACACGCTCACGATGGCCGACATCGCGGTCTTCGTGCAGCTCCACGGCATTCGCACCACCGCGCCGGGCGAGCGCCTGGTCGGCGCCGCCGCACCGGTCGTGCGCGCGTGGCTCGACCGCGTGGACGCGGCCACCGGCGTTCGCGGCGGAACCTAGCCGCGGCGCCGGTGTCTGCCTGCCCGAGCCCACGCGGCTCCGGGAGGCGACATGCGCGTTCTTCGCGGCGGGCTGACGCTCGCGCTCTGTCTCGCTGCGCCTGCGGCGTCCGCCGCGACGCCCGCTGCGCCCGCCGCGCCCGCCGCCGCCGCGGCTGCCACCGCTGCGGCTCCCGACGCGATCGGCCCCGTCCACGAGGGCACGCTCTTCACGAACGACGGCAAGCGCATCGTGGACGTCCCGCTCCGGCACACCGCCGTGCGCATCCGCGTGTCCGGCTACCTCGCCGAGGTGGACGTCGAGCAGACCTTCACGAACCCCTACGACCGCAAGATCGAAGCGGTGTACGCGTTCCCGCTGCCCACCGGCGCCGCGGTCGATCGGCTGGAGCTCCGCACCGGCGACGAGATCGTACGCGGTGTGCTCATGGAGCGCGCCGCCGCCACGGCCACGTACGAGGTCGCGAAGGCCGCGGGGCACATCGCCGCGCTCCTCGAAGAGGAACGCGCGAACCTCTTCACGCAATCGGTCGCGAACATCGAGCCGCACGCCGAGGTGAACGTCGCGCTGCACTACGTGCAGGAGCTGCACTACGACGCGGGCGCCTACGAGCTGGTGTTCCCGCTGGTGGCGGCGCCGCGCTACACGCCCGCTGGTGCCGGGGCGTCCACCGCGCCGGTCGCGGCGCCCACCTTTCTCCCGCCCGACACGCGCTCCTCGCACGACGTGGACCTCGCCGTGGAGCTCGACGCGGCCGTACCGTTCCACGAGCTGCGCTCGCCCTCGCACCACATCGACGGCGCGGTGCTGTCGCCCTCCACCGCGCGTGTCCGGCTCGCCGCCGGCGACACGATCCCGAACAAGGACTTCGTCCTTCGCTGGACCGTCGCGGGCGACGCTCCGGCGGCCGCGGTCCTCGCTCATCGCGCGCCCGGCGACGGCGCGCCCGACGGCGACGGCGCCTTCTTCCTCATGGTGCAGCCGCCCGACACGCTCGCCGCGGAGGACGTCGCGCCCCGCGAGCTCGTCTTCGTGCTCGACACCTCGTCTTCCATGGCCGGCGCGCCGCTCGCCAAGGCCAAGGAGGTCGTGCGGCGCGCGCTCGCCGCGCTTCGCCCGGACGACACGTTCCAGATCGTCCGCTTCGCCGACCGCACCTCCGCCCTCGGCGCGGCGCCGATCGCGAACCGCCCCCGGAACGTCGCGCTCGCGCTCGGCTGGCTCGACGCGCTCGGCGCCGAGGGAGGCACCGAGATGATCGACGGCGTGCGCGCCGCGCTCGACTTCCCGCACGACCCCGACCGGCTGCGCGTGGTGCTGTTCCTCACCGACGGCTACGTCGGCAACGAGGACGACGTGCTCGCCACGGTGCACGCGCGGCTCGGCGCGTCGCGGCTCTTCTCGTTCGGCGTCGGCAGCGCGGTCAACCGCTACCTCCTCGAGGAGATGGCCGCGTTCGGCCGGGGCGACTGCAGCGTCGTGCGCCCGGACGAGGACACCGCCACGGCGGTGGATCGCTTCCTCGCGCGCGTCGCCACGCCGGTGATGACCGACGTGACGGTGGACTGGAAAGGGCTCCCGGTCCACGCGCTCGAGCCGGCGGCCGTCCCGGACCTCTTCCTCGGCCAGCCGCTGGTCGTGCACGGCCTGTACGGCGCGCCGGGCGGCCGCGCGACCATCGAGGTCCACGGCACCATCGCCGGCGCGCCGGTGACGATCCCGGTGGACGTGACGCTGCCGGCGCGCGCGGACGGGAACGCCGGCGTGGCGGCGGTGTGGGCCAAGGCGCGCATTCGCGCGCTCGAGCGCGGGCTCGTCCGCGGAGTCGACGGCGGCGCCGGCGCCCGGGAGATCACCCGGCTCGCCCTCGCGCACGGGCTCCTGACCCGGTACACGTCGTTCGTCGCGGTGAGCGCGCACGTGACGGGCGGCGGAAAGGCGAAGCGCGTCCCGGTGCCGCTGGAGCGGCCGGAGCACGTCGGGCGCGGCGGCGGGCTGGGCCTCAGCGGCTCCGGCTACGGCGGCGGCGGCGCCGGCTCGGGGTCGATCGGGCTGGTCGCGCACGCAACGGCCTCGGCCTCCCTCTCGGCCCACACGATGATCTTCGCCGCCCGCACCGCGAAACCGGCCGTGGTGACCGTGGGGGTCGCCACCGTCGCCGGCTCGGTGGACAAGTCGATGGTCAGCCGCGTCATCCACGCGCACCTGCCGAAGGTCCGCTACCTGTACGAGCGGGTGATGAAGAGCAGGCTGCGCACCGGGCGCATCGTGCTCGCGCTGACGATCGACTCGAGCGGCGTCGTGGCGGACGCACGCGTGGAGAGCTCGGACTTCCCGGACGGGGAGCTCGCCGCCGCGCTCGTCGCGGAGGCGCGAAGCTGGGCGTTTCCCAGCGCGGAGGGCGGAGGGACGATCGTCGTTCGCCATCCGTTCCTGTTCGCGCCGAGCGCGCCGATGCCGGCGAAGAAGGACGACCCGCTCGACTCCTGGTGGGAAGACACCCTGCCGCCGGCCGGAACCGGCGCGGGCACGGAGGCGCGATGAACGCACGCTGCGCAGGACTCGTCGCACTCGCGCTTCTCGCGGGGTGCCGGAGCGGCGAGGGTCCGGCGGCGCCGCCGGTCGCTCCGCCGGCCGCGGCCGGCACGCCGGCTTCCGGCGTCCCCGGTGCGGCGGCCGCGCCGCGCACGCGCCCGCATCCCGCGCCGGGGATCGACATCGGCGAGATCCCGACTCCTCCGGCGTCGGCGGCGGCGGCGTCGGCGGCGTCGGCCGCGGCGGCGGCGGCGGCGGGGGCGGGGGCCGCGGCTGGCACCGCAAGTCCCGCACGACCCCCGAAGACCGCGCCGCTGGACCTCGGGACCGATCGTCCGGTCGTGAAGATCGCGCTCCCCCGGCCTCCGGCGGGCACCACCGCGCCGTTCGCGCTCGAGGACGGCCGGCGCGGCTGGGTGGCGCGGCTGCCGCACGGCGTTGCCATCCCCACCGCCGCGTTCGGCGACGGCCACGTGTTCGTCGGCGGCGGCTTCGAGACGACCAGCTTCTACGCGCTCGACGCCTTCACCGGCCGCGTGGACTGGTCGCGCCACACGCTCGAGGACGACGGGCCGAGCGCGCCCGTCTTCGCCGACGGCCAGGTCGTGTTCAACACCGAGAGCTGCACGCTGATCGTCCTCGACGCCGCCACCGGGAAGGAGCGCTGGCACCGCTGGCTCGGCGACCCGACCCTCTCGCAGCCCGCGGTCGCGGGCGGCCTCGTCTTCGCCTCGTTCCCGTCCGGCGGCCACCGCCTCGGCGCGTTCCGCCTGAGCGACGGCGTCCCGGTCTGGAGCCGCCCCGTCAGCGGCGAGCTCCTCTCCACGCCGGTCGTGTCCGGCGACTCGGTCTACGCCACGACCGTCGCCGGCACGACCTACCGTTTTCGCCGTACCGACGGCGCGCGCCTGTGGGCGGTGTCGCACGCCGGCTCGAGCGCTCCCTGGGTCGCCGGCGACGAGGTGCACCTGTCCCGCCTCGCCGCGGGCGAGGAGCTGCAGATCGTCCTCGACGCCGCCACCGGCGCGGTGAAGCGCACCGTGCGCCGCGCGAAGGCCGGCTGGGCCGGCGACGTGCCGCGCTCCACCGACGACTGGAAGCACGTCTGGTCGTTCGAGGGCTCGCGCCCGGTCGTCGCCGCCGGCCGCCGCTTCGACACGATGGGCGGCGAGATCCACGCCTCCGACCTCGCCACCGGCGCGCCGCTCTGGATCCGCCGCTACGCCGCCGGCGCCGGCAAGCGCCGCCTCACCGCACCGGCGGTCGCGGGCGCGCAGCTCTTCTTCTCCACCTACGACGGCGACCTCTACGCGCTCGACGTGGACACCGGCATGACCGTCTGGGCCTACGGCCTGGGCGCGCGCACCGCGTTCCAGCCGATCGTGGCGCGCGGCTGGGTCTACCTCACGACCGGCGGCGGCAGCGTGATCGGGCTCGCCCTCGCCGACACGACGCTCGACGGCTGGCACGCCTGGGGCGGCAACGCCGCCCGCGACGGGCTAACGCTCTAGCAGTATCCTGCGTTAGTCTCCGGCCTCGTGTCCGACTCCCAGCAGCCTGGGCCGCCTGACCGGCCTCCGCCCGAATTGGTGCCGACCAGCCTCGGTCGTCCGGTGAGCGAGGACCTCGGCGGAATCGGCCGCGTCGTCGCCGGACGCTACGCGCTGCGCGCCCGCATCGGCCGCGGCGCTTCCGGCGAGGTGTTCCGCGCCGAAGACCTGCTCGGCGCACACGAAGTCGCGGTGAAGATCCTCTTCGGCGCCGTCGAGGAGCGCTGGGCGCGCGCGCGGCGCGAGCTGTCGGCGCTGCGCCTCCTGCGCCTCCCCGGCGTGGTCCGCCTCCTCGACGAAGGCGTCCACACCGACCGCCAGTTCATCGTGATGGAGCTCGTCGGCGGGACGCCGTTCCCCGGCGGCGCGACGGGTCGAGGGTGGAGCACGATCGCCGACACGGTCTACGCCCTTCTCGAGGCGCTCGCGCGCGTGCACGACGCGGGCGTCGTGCACCGCGACCTCAAGCCGGCGAACGTGCTGGTGGACGAGCGCGGGCGTCCGACGATCCTCGACTTCGGCCTCGCGCGCGGCGCCGGCGTCGGAACGACGGTCACCGAGCAGGGGGCCCTGCTCGGCACGCCGGCGTACCTCGCGCCCGAGCAGGTGCAGGGCGAGGAGGTGGACGCGCGCGCCGACCTCTACGCCGTCGGCGTGATGGTGTACGAGGTCCTGAGCGGCCAGCCGCCGCATCACGCCGATGCCTTCCATCGTTTGCTCTACGCCAAGCTGACCAGGCGCGCCGCGCCCTTGCGCCAGCTCGCGCCCGACGTGCCGGCGCGCGTGGCCGACACCATCGACCGCTTGCTGGCGCGTCAGCCCGGCGACCGCCCGCGCTCGGCGGCGGAGGCGATGGCGCTCTTGCGCGGCGAGACGGCTCCGCCCGGCCTGCGGCGCGAGCTCCCCTGGCTCGGCGACGAGTCGCCGGTCGCTGCCCTGGTCGCCGCCGCGCGCGCCGGACGGCCGCTCGACGTCAGCGGAGCGCCCGGGGCGGGCCGCACGCGCTGCTTGCGCGAGGCGATGGCGCTGCTCGCCGCCGAGCAGCGGCGCGTGATGTGGCTGCCCGCGGCGACGCAGCCGTTCGAGAGCCTGTCGCTCGTCATCGGGCCGCTCGACGAGCTGGAGTCGCGCAACCTCGAGGAAGCGACCGCCGCGGTGGACGACGCGCTCCGGGCGGCGCTCGCCGCCGGAACGGTGATCATCGCCGACGAGGCCGAGCGGCTCGACCGCTGGTCGGCGGAGGCGCTGGAGCGCTGCCGCGCGGCCGGCGCGGTCCACCGCGCGGTGGCGCCCGGTGCGCCGGGCGCGCTGGCCCTGGCGCCGCTCCCCGAAAAAGCGCTGCGGCGACTCTTCGGCGGCCCGGACCGTCTACTGCATCTGCCCGAAGACGCCGCGCGCGAGCTCTGGCTGCGCACCGCCGGCGAGCCGGCTGCGGTGGCGGACGAGGTGCGCGCCTGGGAGCGCTCCGGGCTGGCGCGCTGGGACGACGGCCGCCTGAGCGTCGGGCGCGAAGCGCTGGATCGCTTGCGCGCCGGGCGGCGCTCCGGCGGCCCCGCGCTGCGCGCGCGTGGCGCGGTCGCCGAGCTGGAGGCGCCGGTCGAGGAGATGCTCGCCTGGGTCGCGCTCGCCTGGCCGCACGCGCGGCTGCCGCTGCTGCGGGCCGCGACGCGCCTGCCGCCGTGGGTGCTGGAAGCGGAGGTGCAGGAGCTGGTCCGCCAGGGCGCGGCGCGCGTGCTCGACGACGGGCGCGTGGAGCCGCTCGCGGCCGCGCTGGCGCTGCAGTACTGGCCCGCCGAGCGCCGCGCCGCCGCCCACCGCGCGATCGCGGAGCTCCTGCCGCTCGGCGAGGACGGCCGGTTCTTCCACGTGTTCGCCGCGCGCCTCGGCACCGAGATGGCCCGCGAGGCGTGCGCGCTGGCCGACCGCCTCGCCCGCGAGGGCGACCTCGGCGAGGCGGCGGCGGTGCTGGAGGAAGCCCTGCACGTGGTCCGCCAGGAGGGCGGCGGCGGCGAGCTGGAGCTCCTCGAAGCGCACGCCAAAGTGGCGTTCGGAGTGGCGTCCCCGCGCGCGCTCGACCGGACGCTGTACGAGCTGGGGCGCGCGCGCGTGCGGGGCGAGCGCCTCGTGGTCCTGGAACGGCTCGTCCGCGCCGCCGGGCTCGTCGGACAGGGGGACGGCGAGCGAGCGCTGGCGGAGCTGGAGGCGCTGCCTCCCGCGGACGACCCCGAGCTGGAGCTGTGGCGACACGCCACGCGCGCGGCGGCGGCCGGCCGCTGCCCGATCGGCCGCCACGAGGAGGTGCTGGCGGAGATCGAAGCCTGGGCGGCGGGGCGCGAGGACGGCGCCGCGCACGTCGCCGGCTGGCTGGGCCTCCTGCGCTACCGGCAGGGGCGCTTCGACGAGGCGGCGGAGCTTCACGCGCGCGGCGCGACCGGCAGGCAGGCGCTCGACGCCCGCCTGTCGGCGATGCTGAACGCGGCGTCGGCGCTGCTGGAGGCCGGCCGCTACGACGACGCCGGCACGCACGCCGAGGTGGCGCGGGGGCTGGCGGCGGAGTGCCGCCACGCGGTCTTCGAAGCGCGCGCGGAGTGGATCCGCCGCAGCGCCGCCTACCGGTCGGGCGCGGCGCACGCGCCCGATGCGGAGCTGCTGCAGGCCGCCGCCGGGCTCGACGTCGCGTACCTCGAAGGGTTCATCTGCTTGAACGAGGCGGCGATCGCCTGGCGCGGCAACGACACGGCGCGGGCGCGGGCGCTGGCCGTGCGGGCGGCGGCGCGCTGCCGCGCCGGCGGCGTGAGCGCCGGCGCCATCGTCGCCGAGGCACTGGCGACCGCGTGCGCGGACGCGCGCGACGCCGATCAGTCCGCCGCGCTGGCCGACGAGGCGGCGCGCTGCGGGGTGCCGGGAATCGCCGTGCAGGCGCTCGGGCTGCTCGGGTTTCCCGAGGACGCCCAGCTCGTCGCCGAAGCCATTCCGGCGGGCGACCGCAAGCGCCGGCGCGAGATACTGTCGATTGATGAGGCGCTGTCGATGGCCTCGAACGCCGTGAACCAACGAACCGGAGGAATTCGATGAGCGACGCGAAGAAGCAGAAGGGCGCCGCGCAGGCGCAGCAGCCGACCACGTCCGCGCGGGCGCAGCCGAGCAGCGGCGGCGGATCGATCGTCCCGACGCAGATCGACCCGGGGACGGTGAACCTGGTGGACGTGGCGTCCGGCACGATCGTCGGCTGGGCCTGGCGCGACAGCACGGGCGTCACCGAGATTTGGATCCTGATGACCGGCAGCCCGAAGTACGTGGCGCCCCCGGCGCGCGCGATCCGGATCGAGAAGAACACCACGCTCTGCGGAGCGA
>Ga0075425_100008349_pt1 | contig 10974 bp, 11 predicted proteins | sample SoiMethybrSBSTD4_FD_75300 | JGI IMG/M metagenome (GOLD analysis project Ga0075425, IMG submission 75300) | Bulk soil microbial communities from a Populus tree surrounding site in Tennessee, USA - Soil MetaG P. TD hybrid SBSTD4 | ecosystem: Environmental > Terrestrial > Soil > Tree plantation...
GCCGGCTCCCTTGAGGAAGCGAATATTTTCTTGCCGTCGGTTTTTGTGCCGGCTTGGTAACTTTCTGTGATTTGGGCGCTCAACGACACGTTCTGATTCACCGCAAAGCCGAAGCCGAGATTATAGCCGACGATCTCACCCGGATCGACATTGTGCACCCCGTCGCCCAGGAAGTAGCGCGCCCCAAACTGATGTACGTAATTGACTCCGCCGAAAAGAGCGACTGGATCCACCGTCTTTATGAACTGGAGGCCGGCTGTTGCGGACCAGTGTCCTGTTCCGAGCGACAATCCCTGCTCGTTCGGTTTCGTGCCGGTCGGGGTTCCCAGGCCTGCCGATGCGATGATATTGGGCCTGCCCGCAGTTTCTTCGGCCAATTCATAGTTCAATCCTGTCGTCACGTCTCCAATTCCAATCTGTTGTTGAGAGACTCCACTATCGGCGAACCCGACCTCCCGGCGCAGATACGTGGCGGGAATCGTCAGAAACCCTTCGCCCCGGCCGAACAGGCCGGCTCTGATTGCCAGGGGAACCTGGAATTGGCGGAACCTTGCATTCAGAATGGTGGAGACGACCTGCGTATGCTGGTAGTTGAACGTGGCTTCAACCTCCAACTCTCGGGGGCGCAGGAGAACTGTAGACTGGCGCAGAAAGATTTTCCGGATGTCCCCCACGTCTGCGGGCCTTTGCCCTATGGCTCCCTGTTGCTGCCCTTGCGCCGGATTCGGCCTTGCCGAAGGGCCCGCGCCTTTGCCCCGTATCTGCGTTAGCGGTGCGGAAGATGGGACGGCGTCTATGGCGTCGATGGGCACCAGGCGATCTCCCAGTATCGGGGAGCGAACGATGACGGCTTTTCCCTCGGCGGCTATCAACTGGCCGATGACCCGTTCACCGGAAATCAGATCTACGATCCGCGGCTCGTCGGTTGTTACTTGCTCAACGTACTTTCGGGGAATGTCTACGATTCCAGAGGCGGGTGTCTCGATCCGAATGGTTTCTTTTGAGACGAAGATGATCCGGCCGCTGATGCGGTCGCCGTAGCTTAGCAGCAACTGATCCGCATAGGCCCCACGCGGCCATGCGGCCCCGAGTCCTATTATGAAGAGGAGGGGGACGAGTGCCGCATGATGACCGAAGCGCATAGGAGCCTGATCCGTCACTGTAGGATATGGAACGCGGAACACGAATCAAAATGCGCGGCGGCACGTCCGCCTGCGTCGAAGCTGTCGGTTCTAAGAAGCCGGATCGGCTGACGTGCCCTAGAAGACAAAGGCCGCTATGGTACTAAGCCTAGGAGTTGCATTCCCGTCAGCGCCTCTCGGCGGGAATATTCCGGAAAGGGCAGAGGCCTCCAGCCCAGGAAGAATTTGCCGCCCAGGAGGCTTGCGCCGGAAACCCAAACGTTTTTGTCTGCAGGTAAATTCGAACCCGCTGTTATCGCAGGCGGGACGTAAATCGGTCCCCAGAATGGAACCGACGTGTTCACCAGCCCCTGGAGGCCAGTTATCAGGCCCTGATTTGAGAGGCCTTCGTCGTGTTGTTTAAAGAGAGCATCCATTGCATCGGCGGGCGCGTTTGAGCCGATCCCACCACCGTTGGTCCATCCCGGTCCTCCCCAGGCTCCATAGCGGTAACCAAATAAATTAAGGGTCCAATTCAGATCCGGTCCGAAATCCAAGGGATTCAAAATAGTCTTCACCAGGACGTATTGATAGTTTTGACCGCGAACCGCTTTGGCGGCTTTGTCGTCGAGGACGGTGACCTGCCCGGCATCGAGATTAGCCAGGATGGCCGGCATATCCTTTCTTGTGGCAGGGTGGTCGGCCGCCCATGCCGAGGCCACCGATAGAAAAGCAACGGCTGTCAAAAAAGGGGCGCACAACTTATACGTTCTCACAACTTCCCTTCCTTTCTGCACCATGCGATTAATAGTGGAAAGCGTAGGAACAATCCAAAGCTGAGTCAAGTGGGAAACCGTGTTCAACCCGCGCCGGTGCAGCTGTGGTTCAACGGAATTGGCGGGACGACTGATCCCGCCATGTTCGGGTCACTCCGTAGTTACTCTCCTCGCACCCCGCTGGGGTGCAATTGGTTCTGAAAACCCCAACCCCGGGTGTCGCACAAAACGCTCCACCCGGGGCTACATTCCCGCCACGCCTCCGGCGTGTCATGCCGGAGGCATGCAAGGATCTTAGCCCCGGGTACGCGTTCTTTGCGTACCCGGGGTAAACATTTCGAAGCAAGAAACGCACCCCGGAGGGGTGCGAGGATCAGCGCCATCCACTCAAAAGCTGTAACGCACGATCAAAATTGCGTGGGAATTTTTATTGTATTGACCAAGAAAATCGCCGGGCTCTCCGCGTATTAATGTCAGGTTCGCGGTAGCCCGCCAGTGCTGGCCGAGAGCCTGGGAATACTCGAACTTCACCCACGTTCCGTCGCCGTTCTGTCGCGCGGCGGCTTCGAACGCGATGCTTCGATTTGCATCGATGGTGTAACCCGCGCGGCCGAGCAAGGTTTTCGTCAAACCGCGGTCTGGCGCAAATCCCACGGATTGTGTGCCTCGATTCGTAATCGCCTCTCCCGCGTATCCACCGACAAAGAACCACTCGCCCGACTGTCGTTCGAGCTGAATCACGTATTGAAAGTAGTCATCGACCCGTTCGTCATTCGAGTTGAATTGAGCCACTTCTCCCTTTACGGTGATCCATGGCGTCGGGACTGCGAAGTCACCTCCCACCATGAACAATTTCGGATAAAAACGGCGGATGCTCAGATCGCGGAGAGCTTCAAAGGACGGCAGGTGATTGAATCCTTCATAGATGGACGCAGCGTATTCCACGTTTCCCACGTGATTCCATCGAACACCCACCTGCGATCCGCCAGGAAAATCAGGATTCGCTTCGTGCAGCACAAATCCCGGCGGGAGTTCCGGAAGAACAGCCCATCGCTGGTTTAGCAGGGGAATTCGGCTCGGCGTGAATCGCGGCGACCAGACGACGTCGAGCGTGTTCGACCGCTTTTCGTACGTGAGCCGCGCTGCCGTGATCGGCAGGAAATCGTTGTCGACGACTTCAAGAAAATCGCGCGGCGCGAAACGATCCGTCGGCGTCAGGATATCGGTCTTACCCCATCGGACGAATTGTTTGCCGGCCTCGAAGCTGACCGAGCCGCTATGGTAAAGCGCGCTCAACCTCCGCACCTCGGCCAGAGGCCGTTGCAGTTCGCGATCGCTCCAGGAGAGCTTCAGGTCGCGATTGACCTGTTGATGGGTATCGATCCGCAGATCGATTGCGCCGGCAACCTGAAGGGCGGCTCGCGGTTTGTAGAAGCCCTCATACCGGAAAAGAGATTCGCCAATCGTATTGGTGTGGTCCTTCTTGGCATCCTGTGGGTAAAGCGTCCCGAGATTTTCGAGAAACCCGCGTTGTGTGAAGTCTTGTGCAAAACAGGTCGCTGCGGCCAGCAGGATTGCGAGCAGAACACGCATCAAGACTCTCGACGGAGCGATTGCAGTGTGAAGTTGTCGTCTTTCATGGGAACGTTGTACGACAACTTCTCGATCTTGAGAATTGTCCGGCTGTTGCGTTTCAGGTCGTGCATTTCGATCTGATGCGCCGTCCAGATGCCCTGATCATTCCGAATGTCGGTATAGTGTGCGCGCCGGACGAGTTGATCCTTGCTGTAGTTTTCGATCTGAGCAAGAGCGTAGTTGTCTTTGCGGATCCAAAGAATGGACCGGGTGTACTGCGAAACCTTGGTTTGACGGGGCGTGGATTCCACTTTCCACGCGTCGACACCGTCGATGTTCTCGTTGCCCACCAGCCTGTACTCGAACTGGTTCGTATCGCGTTCCTCGAGATCCTCAAAACTGAAATCGGTGCCGAAAAATCGCGTTGAACGATCCTGGATGGCTATACGCCGTTCGCGATTGATAGCCGGCGTCCACATCCATTGGTCGGACGAACGCTCAGGATGATTCACTACCAGCAGTGCGACCCCTTTTACTTCTGCGGGCGCCGTGAACCGCAGCACAGACTTGCTCGATCCGTGGGAGCCGATGCGATCGTACTGCCATCGCTTTTCTGTGATCTTGCTTTTGGCATCCACAACCTGGAGCGTGCCTTCGTATCGCTGCGATTGCGCATTCGTTCTCCGTTGCGCCTCTTCCACAATCTGACGTGGGTCTTGCTGAAGCAGGAAGAGAAGAAGCAATATCTGCTTCATCGGCGGTGATCCTCCACGATGTGACCGTCGCGCAAGGATACAGTTCGGGAACACTGTTCGGCCACCTCGAGGTCGTGTGTGACGATCATGATGGTCGATCCGAGCTTCGCATGGAGGTCCTGAATCAGTTTCAGGATTTCCTGGCCTGTCCGTGTATCGAGGTTGCCTGTAGGTTCGTCGGCCAGCAGAACCGGCGGATACACCGACAGAGCCCTTGCGATGGCGACACGCTGGCGCTCACCGCCCGATAATTCTTCCGGTAAGTGGTCGAGCCGGTGCCCGAGTTGCACCATTTCCAGCAGTTCTCTCGCGCGCTCCTGGGTCTTGCGCCGAGGCCAGCCGCGAAGATGCAGAGGCAGCGCAACGTTCTCGACGCAATTCAGCGTAGGGAGCAGGTTGAAGAACTGGAAGATGAACCCAATCTTGTCGCGGCGCACGCGCGTGAGTTCATCATCGGAGAGTGCGCTGAGGCTTTGTCCTTCGATTTGGATGTCGCCGGCCGTCGGCCGGTCGAGCCCTGCGATGAGATTCAGCAGCGTCGATTTTCCTGAACCCGACGGCCCCATGATTGAAACGACCTCGCCTTTGCCGACCTCCAGGTTGACGTTTTCGAGTGCGGTTGCCTTTCGCTTTCCATCGAAGACCTTTGAGACATGCGTGAGCGAGATCATGAAAAGTTGATGATAGCAGGAAGAAATCAGCTGCGTCTGACGCGAATTGCGCAAATTAAAGCCGATAGAGCATGAGGTAAACGATTACGCCCGTGACCGAGACGTAGGCCCAGATAGGGAAGGTCCAGCGCGCGATTCGGACGTGACTCCCGAATCTGCCTTTGAATGCCAGGAAGGCCGTTCTCAACACCATCGGTAACACCACAGCCGCGAGTACGGTATGCGTCAGAAGCAGCGGGAAATAAACGTTCCGAATCCAGCCTTCTTTGGTGAATCGCACACTGCCTACGTTGTAGTGATAGAACAGATACGAAGCCAGAAACAATGCCGAGACGGCAAGCGCCGCAATCATGCAAACCTTATGAGCCCGGATGTTCTTCTGTTTGATGAAATAGAAACCGGTCCCGATCAAAACGGCCGACGTGAAGTTCAATGCCGCATTGACGGTCGGCAGGTCGGAGATTCCGATCATAGGAGCGCGGCGGCGTCGGTAAACAACTTTCTCATATCATCTTCGTCCGTACCGCCGTAGTAGCCGCGAATTTTTCCATCCTTGTCGACCAGGACGAGCCGCGTGCTGTGTGTGATTGGTTCGAGGTCCGTGCCGCCGGTGTCTTCGAGTGCGAGCTTGAATCCCTTGATCGAGAGATCATAAAGCTGGCTCTTGTCGCCAGTCAGGAAATGCCACCGCACCGTATTGGCGTTCGCTTTTTTCGCATATTCCGAAAGGACCTCCGGCGTGTCGCGTACCGGGTCGACGGAGAACGAAACCAGGTGCACCTGCTCGGGCAGCGCGTCTTGAAGCCGCCGCATTGTGCCTGTAATGATGGGGCATGTACCGGCGCAGTTGGTGAAGATGAAGTCGGCGATCCACACTTTGCCCGCCAGATCTGTCCGAGTCATGCTCTTGCCGTTCTGGTCGGTAAGCGAAAATTCCGGTACCTGGCCATAGTCGATTTCCGGCTTTCTCGCGCATCCAAAAAACACAAAGCACAACACGAGCAGTGCGGATCTTGTCATGACGATGTTTGCCTCGTGAGGAGAATAGCTGCCGTGAACACGCAGGCGGCGAACGCGAGAGAAACGGCGAACGATACCGGAAACGACGGCAGATTCATACTTGCCGCACGTTGCACACCGTAAATCGAGCTCCTCACTGCTGCCAGTCCGTAGGTCAGCGGGTTTACCAGGATGATCCACCGCAACCATCCCGGCGCGCCCGAAGCAGGAAAAACGGAGCCGGACAATAACCACATCGGAATGAGAAACAGGTTCATGATGGCGTGGAAGCCCTGCGTTGAATCCATCTTCCACGCGATGATGTACCCCAGCGCTGTCAGGCCGAAGGCGACGAGGGCGAGCATTCCCAGTGCGGCGGGTATTGCGGAGAATGAGATATTCACCAACGGTGCGAGCAGCATGAACAACACGCCCTGCATGACGGCCAGCGTCGTGCCGCCGAGCAGCTTGCCGAGAACAAACGCAGAGCGAGGAATCGGCGCAACAAGAACCGATTGAAGAAAGCCCTCTTTCCGGTCTTCGATGATGGAGATGGTCGAGAAGATCGACGTGAACAAAAGAATTAAGACAACCGTTCCCGGGAAAAAGTATTCCAGATACCCCATCGAAGCTGCGGATGATCCGAATCGAAACGATGAGCCGACGCCTGATCCCAGCAGCAACCAGAACAGAAGCGGCGACCCCAGCGCGCCGACGATTCGGCTGCGCTGCCGGAAAAATCGCACCATCTCGCGGCGCCACAGAGAAAGAGCCGCGAGGAGAAAATCATTCATTGCGTGTCCTCCCAGAAGCGATGGCCGGTGCGGGTGATGAATACGTCCTCGAGCGTGGGCTTGGAAAGCGTCACAGATTCGATCATACCTGAAAAAGCTTCGATCGCCTGCGACACGAAGCCATGAGCATTCTCGCGCTCCACGCGGAGTCTTCCATTGAGTAGAGTGGGTGTCACGTTGAAGCGGGCGGCGATCATCTCCCGCAATTTTTCGGGATCTTTTGTCGTGATCACGACGACGTCGCCACCGATCTCATTCTTCAGAGCATCGGGCGTTCCCATTGCGACGACTACACCTTCATTGAGTATCAATACCCGGTCACACCGGTCGGCCTCGTCGATAAGATGCGTTGTCAGTAGGATCGTTACGCCTTCCTTCTCACGCAGCCTCTCGAGATAGAGCCACAGGTCCCGCCTCGCGCCCGGATCGAGTCCGATGGAAGGTTCGTCGAGAATCAGCAACTGCGGACGGTGCAGTAACCCTTTGGCAAGCTCAACACGGCGTTGAAGACCGCCTGACAATGTTTCAACCAGGGCATTCGCGCGATCCGCTATTCCGAGCCGTTCCATCATCTCCTTCATACGCGCGTGCAACTCGGCTCCGTGCATGCCGTAGATGTGCCCGTGATGCATCAGGTTTTCACGGACGGTGAGCTTCTTGTCGAGACTCGGATTTTGAAACACGACGCCGATCCGGCGCCGGACCCGATCGGGGTGCAGACGCACGTCATCGCCGAAGATGGCGGCATCACCGGACGTCGCGGGAAATGAAGTCGACAGGATTCGGAAGAGCGTTGTCTTACCTCCGCCGTTTGGACCTAGCAGGCCGAAGATTTCACCACGGTTGACGGAGAAGCTGACACCGCGCAACGCCTTGTGGCCACCGTAGGAATGCGCAAGGTCCTTAACCTCAACCGCAACGGTCGTCATAGCAATAGTCCCCGCCTCCAGAGGAGGGGTGGCTGCGCATAAAGAAAATGCTGCGAAGCAACCTTAGAAGCGCAGACGGGGTGGTCAAAAACATTTCTGACCACCCCGTCCGCTCCTGATCTAAGGATGCCTTCGGCGATATTTTTTGATGTCGCGTCCACCCCTCCTCTGGAGGAGGGGACGAGTAGCGGTCTTACGATTTTGTCCTTTGGGCAACATGCCGTAAAACTGCCGACGGCGATCACAACTATACCTTATCGATCATCATCAGCATCAGGAGAGCAGGCAGATACAGAACGGAGATTCGAAGAAGACGTTGGGCGTGCGTATTCGAACGGAACAGTGCAACCGCCGACCCGTAACCGAGATAGACAAAGCCGAGCAGAATCGCTCCGGTAAGATAAGTCATACCGGTCAACCCCAGCGTCGTCGGCAGGACACTGATCGGAATAAGAACGCAGCAGAAAAAAATGATCTGACGTCCGGTACTCACGCCGCTGCCGTGCGTGAGGAAACCACCGCGCTTATAGTCCTCGGTGAATATCCATGCGATCGCAAAGAAGTGCGGCATCTGCCAGAGAAACAAAATTGCGAATAGCGCCAGCGCGCCGGCATCGAGTTCGCCGCGCGCGGCAGTCCAACCCATTAGTGGCGGGGCGGCGCCGGGAAACGCACCGATCAAGGTGCACAGTGAGGTTCGCGTCTTCAGCGGCGTGTAGACGAAAACATAGCCGGCCAGCGTGAAGATGCCGATCAACCCGGTCAGAAGATTCACGAAAAACATCAAATAGCCGATCCCGACCGCCGAAATGATTGTTGAGAAAAGCAGCGCGTCGTTTGGCTGCACCCTCCCATCGGGCAGCGGGCGATTTCGGGTACGCACCATCAATGCATCCAGTTCACGTTCGACGTATTGATTCAGTGCGCTGGCTCCTCCGGCGACAAGTGCCGTTCCAATGATTGTGTGCAGCAGAAGCACGAATCGCAGGCCGTTGGTGGATGCCATATAGAATCCAACGAGGGTCGTGATCAGAACAAGCAGAGTGATCCGTGGTTTCGTCAGGTCCACCAGGTCGGCAAGACGCACGCGTCGTGTCGCAATTTCCAGCGGCCTTACTTCCATGCCGGTATCCTCACGCTCATCATGGCAAATGTTCTTAGTGTCAGTAAAAGCGATGTCCCGAGGACGAGTGCCCCCGTCGCGACATGAGCTGTTGTGGGAATAACGGCTTTCGCCGTCCAGACGGTCAGGGCGCCGAGTGAAATCTGAATCGCAAGCAGGATTGTCATCGCCAGAGCGGGGCGGAACAGCAGCCGGGATTCGGAGTAGGAACGCGCGATACGGCTGAACGTCCACAGCACCATCACCGCGACGAGTGTAGCTCCGACCCTATGTGAAAAATGAATAACGATTTTTTCTGAAGTGAATGGCGGAATGATGCGACCGAATGCGAGCGGAAAATCCGGAATCGCCAGCCCCGAGTTGGTATGGCGCATCAATGCCCCGAGGATCAGTTGTACATATATGAGTGCTGTTGTTGCTGCGCACAACGTTTGCAGCGGAATACTCTCGGCGTGCGATTTGATGAGCGGCAAACCTTGTTTCCAACTGGGCGAAGTAAACAGAGCAATCGAGATCACGAGACAGAAAAACGTTTGAGCCAGACACGCGTGGAGTGTCGAGACGGGAGCCGGCAGTAGAAGCAGTACGGTCAGGCCGCCCAGAACACCCTGCAGGATGACTGCAGCCAGCGCTGCCACCGCGAGCCAACGCACCCACGTGCGGCGTTCACCGAACCACGTCCACAATGTGAGGACGACTGTGAGGAAACCTACGAATGACGCGACCAGGCGGTGGCTGTGCTCAAAGAAAATGCCGCCCACCCATTTAGAGAAAGGAAAGGCGAACATATTCCAACCGTACGTTGTGGGCCAGTCGGGAACCGATAATCCGGATTCGGTGCTTGTGACTAGCCCTCCAACGAAGATCAGAAATGCAGTGCAGCAGGCTGTGAAGAGGGCGAAACGATGGAGTCCAACGTTCTCGCCCTCTTTCTCGACAGAGGAAACTACAGTTGACATCTAGTCTGAGGTTTTGGCGTCCGCCTTGAATGTCAAGTTGAGTTCGGCCTTGCCGTTGTCGGCCACCGTTACCATTCCGGTTTGCTGGCCGTACTTTTCATGCCATGCAACGATTTCGTAATTGCCGGCCGGCAGTTTGAGCTCGTACTGTCCACCCTCTTTCGAAACCGTGTGGTACGGGTGCGGGAAGACGCCGACGAAAGCGCCCATCCACTTGTGAACGTCGCAACGGATCGGAAGCGGCATTTCTTCAGTAGTGAACGATTTCTGGGTTTCCATATTCTGAACCGGTTGCCCGATGTTGAATGGCATGTTTTTCTCGGCCCATGCATGGATGTTGTGCAGTGTCGAATCGCTGTTCTTGATTTTCAGCGGCTGATTGGTCTGAATCGTGAAAACGTGTGGAACGTAGTGGCAATCGTGCTGATCGATAAGAACAGGGTTCGAAGGAGCGGGATACGAAGCAGCAGGAGCGTTCTTCACATAAATGATAACGTTCTCCAAACCGCCGTTGCTGACTTTCACCGTTTCGGTCGTCGCGTTGGGATTGTGCTGCTGGCAATACGGATCGGCCGACATTTGAATTTTTTCATTCGGTGGAGGCGTTCCTTCAAAGGCGATCTTACCGGTGACGGTTCCGGTCGCTGAAGGAGCTGCACCACCGCCCGCGCTGGGAGCGCCACCAGGCGCAGGTGGAAGGCTGGGAGTGTTGTTACCACCGCCTCCGCAACCCGCAAGCGCGAGGACAAGGATTGAGGACGAAACAAACATAAGTCGGTTACGCATCTCTTTACGGTCTCCAGGTTATAGGGTGTAAATCACGTAAGTAAAACGTAGTAAGGCTAACTGATGAATATATCGGACGGGAGAAAGGAAAACAAGCCGCGGATGCCGCGGATTACACGGATAAATCCGCGTAATCCGCGCAATCTGCGGCTAGTCCGTCGTAATCAGATTCGAACGGCGGCGCCCACCTGAGACTGTGATGAACAGGTGATCGCGCACCGCCTGAATTTGAGCCTGGCTGTTGCCTCCGAGAATCTGCGGGAACGGACTCTGACCTTCAGGGAAGAACGTCGGCATCCTGGTTCCCGAAACAATCTTCTGAGGATCTGTCAGCCATCGCAGTATCCACTCCGGACGCAGACGCTGGCTTGCGAGCAGCAGGTTCGGCGCCAGGTCCTCCGGAGCCTTGCCCGCCGGCAACACATTGCTCGTCGGATGACAGCTTGAGCATTGCAGCTTCATAAACAAGTCAGCGCCAACTCTTAG
>Ga0075425_100008350_pt1 | contig 10974 bp, 9 predicted proteins | sample SoiMethybrSBSTD4_FD_75300 | JGI IMG/M metagenome (GOLD analysis project Ga0075425, IMG submission 75300) | Bulk soil microbial communities from a Populus tree surrounding site in Tennessee, USA - Soil MetaG P. TD hybrid SBSTD4 | ecosystem: Environmental > Terrestrial > Soil > Tree plantation...
GTTGGAATCGTTTGACAGTGCTCTGGACGTAAAACGCGCCAAAAATCTGCCGATTCTGGCCGATTTCTCTTGGCTTTACCAACACACCATCCAGTTGACTTGTGTCGGTCCTCTTAGGTTGGTTCATGCTCTACGCTACAGGAACAGATGGATTGTGGGCATAGCTCCGCCCTTAGTTAATTGCCCTGGTTCGATATAAGTGCGCGAATTTAATACTAAATTAAATTACGCGCGCCGTTTATACTACGAAAGAACTCGCTGTTCAACCGGTCAGCTCGGCCGGCCGGAACAACCACCAAAAGATTTGTATGGCTAATGCCATACATGTTGTATGACTTTGCCGAATCAGTTTTTTAAATGCACCACTGCCTTGCGGTCCTAATCTTATGGCGCAAGACGATACAATTCGATTCAGGCCTGAATTGGCCGAAATCGATACGCAACTGGGATAGATAAAAGCTTATCCCTTTCTTCTTTGAATTTGGATCTACCTGCTTCGGATTCCGAGATTTGATCGAAATACCGGTTCTGGCAATTCTCTGGTGCTCGTCCTTGTTGTACCACAACCCTCGATCTTAATGATTATGTCCCGAGGGAAAACGCAATGAACGTACCAAGAGCGGGCGCTCGAAACCTCCCGCTGTAGGTGCTTGTACGCTCGATACTATTTATTTTGAGACAAAGAATCGAGAAAGTGAGAGTGTAGGAGTTTTGCCTAATCCTCTGAGCCCGTGCATTATAAAACAGCGTAGATTAAAAGCGGCTCAGCGTTTGAGGATCTCAACTTGCCGCTCGACAAAGTCGACCACATCAGCTTCGAGAGAAACGTAATCGAGTGCGTTGACCTCCTGAATGCCGGTCGGGCTGGTGACGTTAACTTCCGTGAGGAAACTGCCGATGACATCTAGTCCCACAAAATACAACCCGTCTGATCGGAGCAATGGCGCGAGCGCTGCGCAGATTTCGCGGTCACGATCGGTTAACTCAGCTTTAACGCATTGACCGCCGACGTGAATATTGCCTCGTGTTTCCGACTCCAGAGGCACTCTCAACACCGCTCCGAGAGGTTCGCCGTTCAGAACGATAATGCGCTTGTCTCCCTGGCGGATCTCCGGCAAATAGCGCTGTCCCATCACCAATCGGCGGCCGCTATCAGTCGCCGCTTCCAAGATTGAATTGGTATTGCGATCTTGCTGGTTCAAGTAAAACACGCCGCTGCCACCGCAACCGTCAAGAGGCTTAACGATCATTTCGCCGCCAAGCTCCTCCATGAACTCTTTTAGCTGCCCAATGGAGCTGCTGACTAGAGTCTGAGGAATTTGTTCCGGGAAACGGAGTGCGTAGAGCTTTTCATTCGCTTCCCGCAGGCCCCTGGGATTGTTCAAGACAAAACACTTGGTTTCGTCTATCAGACTCAGCAGATGGGTAGCGAAGAAAAATTTCATATCGAACGGCGGATCTTTACGCATCCACACGCTGTCAAAATCCTCAAGAGCGGCGGTGCTCTCCTCGGTCAAACGAGCGTGCGGCACTGCGCGGGCAAGTTCGAGACGACGACATCGTCCATGGGGTGTTCCGCCGCGAACAAACAAGTCGTCAAGCTCCATATAATAGATCTCGTGCCCACGTCGCTGTGCCTCGAGCATCAAAACAAATGTCGTATCCTTGTCGACGTTGATTTTCTCGACGGGGTCCATGACCACGGCGATCTTAAGGGGTCGCATAGCCACCCTCTTCTTTATAATGTGAGCAGTGAGCCGTGAGGAGTTCTCGATCCTTTTTTGCAATCAACGGGATTAATCCGCTAAGCATCTTGCTCATCGCCTCAAGCTTAAGCACGATACGGTCGTAAGTAGTCTTTTCCAAGTATCCCAGACGAAAAGAGATTTCCCATTGAGTATCTAAATTCGCTCAGAGAACCCCGGGCAATATACAGAAATTGCAGCAGCTCCCTGGTATTTCTTCGGGCTGCCCCTTCAGCGATATTACTTGGAATCGATACAGCCGCCCGTTGCAATTGCGCTGCTATTCCAAACCTCTCGTGGGCAGGAAAATGTTGAATCTCACGATAAAACCTCGACCACAAAGCAATGCTGGCTTGCCAGACTTTCAATTTACGATGCGGCTTCTGATTAAGTTCCGCTCCTTGCTCCTCACTGCTCACTCCCTGCTCCTCACGTATTCATTCCCGAATCACCCACGTACGCGCCAAATAATCGTGCCAACCGCGCTTGTCTCGGCTCCAGATGATCCAGAGAAGACTCACTCCAAAGCTCAGCAAGCCGAAGCCGATTATCGCAATCCAGCGCAGTAGCGCTCGACCGTAGGTGATTTGTTCCTGTTCGGAGCCAATTACCCGCAGGCGAAGCACTGACTTCCCGATCGTTTGACCGCTCATCCCATGAAACAGAATGAAATAAGCCGATGCGAGAAGAACAACGCCAAAGGTGAACAATGACATCAGCGGAGTTGCATTGCCAAAGGAGACTTTGCGATCATGCGCCGCCAACCCGACCTTGTAAGCCACATAAGCCATAACTCCCATCACCGCGGAAATTAGACAAATCACTACGATGTCAATGATTAAGGCTCCGACCCTGCGCCAAAAACCTCCATAAATCCGGTCGGGAACTGGCGCTCTCTCGAAAAATAAACTCGATCCTGCTTCCCGATTTTCTGATCGTGGCGCAAGCTCGCCCTCGTCATCCGGCGGCGTTTCGTTAAATTCATGCTCCGGCTCGTCGCTGGTCAGGACAAATTGATCGTTTCTGGGGGCACCGAAAAAAATTCGTCGGTGCAACAACTTCGCGCCGCATCTTTCACAACGTTCATCCGATGCGAGCACAGGGGCATCACAATTTTGGCAGTTCATGTCAATAATCGATTTCAGGCCATGCTAAAGAAAGCTCGTAACTGAAGCAACCTCTAGGAATAGATACTTCAGTGAAGATCTCCCCAAAGAAACTGCACGACCGCGAGCGCCGCTATGGCTGCTGTCTCAGCGCGAAGAATTCGCCTGCCCATATGCACGGATTGAAAACCTTGTGCGTTGGCCAATTCGACTTCTCCGTGAGTGAAGCCACCCTCAGGCCCGACGGCGACCAGCACACTCTTGGTTTCGCGGCATTTCTCGAATATTCGGCGTAGCGAGCCGTCGGTTTCGTTTTCCCAGAAGATCAGTTTGAGTGTTTCCGGCCATGACTCGCGCACGAAATTTTCAAAGCTACACAGCGAGCGCACTTCTGGGATTCGGCTCCGGCCGCACTGTTTCGCCGCGCTCACGGCAATTTTCCGCCAACGCTCCGAGCGTTTTTGAATCTTGTCTCCGTCAAGCTTTGGCACCGTATAATTTGATGAGAGCGGTATTATTGTGGTTACGCCGAGCTCGGTGGCTTTCTCGATCACCCAATCGAGTTTTTCTCCCTTTGTCAGTCCTACGGCGAGATTGATTGCAATGGACGGCTCGCGGTCGCTGGGATGAGACTCGACTATTTTCAGCTCGCCCCGTTCACTCGTCAGCGTCTCGATTATGGCCTCATGCTCCCAGCCGGTATTATCGAACACCGTGACGAAATCCCCGGCGCGGAGCCGGAGGACCTTCATGAGATGCGTGAGTTCCTGACCATGGACCACGCCGCGGCCATCATGGATGTTTACTTGCGGTAGAAAAAACCGGGGCATAAGGGGTCAACACTTACGCTGCAACAGCAAGCCTACCCATTCCCGCTTTCTTCGCCGCTGCAGCACAAAAAAACTTTTCGCAAAACGGCGGAGAACATTTTGAGATTTGGAATGCAAGATTCCCGACAGAATGAGATATCCGTGGCCTGCCACCCGCGCCTGCAGCGTCTCGGCAAGCTCGATAATGGTTTCGCCGGTGAGATTGCCGATTACGACCGTGAAGCGCCGTCGAATTGAGCCAAGCTTTTCTCCGCTCAACGTGATTGCGCTTCCCATTCCATTGAACCGCAAGTTGTCCCGAGCCACTTTAATGGCGACGGGATCATTGTCGATGGCCCAAATTTTAGTCGCACCCAAAATTCGGGCTGCGATGGCGAGAATTCCTGAACCCGTGCCGACGTCGAGTACGCTCCATTTGTTCCCGGTGTTTTTAGCAGCGACGATCTCGAGAAGCTCGATGCAGCTCCGTGTGGTAGCATGAGTCCCGGTTCCAAAAGCCATTCCGGGCTCGATCGTAATGATTCTGCGGCGGCGAAACTTCGGCTGTTTAAGCCAGGGCGGCGTCACCCAAAAATTTCTGCCGATACGCGCTGGTTTTATGAAGCGCTTCCAGGAATGTTCCCAATCCTCTGGCTGAACAATATTCCATTCAAGCCGCGCCTTACCTGTACGTGCGCTAACGAAGCGTTTCACTTGCGATTTCAGCGCAGCATCGCGCCGCGAGCTCAGAAAAAAAGCGTCGACGCCGCCATTTTTTAAGACAATGCCGGGTGAGCCTTGTTCGATCATGTAATTTGAAAGGATTTCAAGATCGCGTTTGGCCGCGCGAATGCTTAATTGCAACCAACTTTGGGGCACGATGCTTTATGCCATAGGGCAAAAACCCGTTCAATTGAACGTTTATATAGAGGGTGCACCGAAAGATTCCCGCTTCTCCTCGGAACGACCACAATAATCCAGTTGTTGGCTTGTTAAAACCTTTGCTTCCGGTTATTCAACAGAGTACGAAAAAGGAGCGGGCGCATGAAAATAGCGAGCATAAAACCGAACGATCTTGCCATCGTAAGAAACGAACAACTGATTCCTCTCAGTGAAGCGTTACCAGCTGGATCAACCATGATCGACTTGATCGCCGGTTACGAAAAATTTAAAGCCAGTTTGGAAAGCGCTTCGGCAAGCTCCCGCGCCGTGACCCTCGACGCCAAATTGCTCAAGCCGCCGGTAATGAACGCGTCGAAGATTTGGGCCGCCGCTGGTAACTACAAACGCGGTACTGCCGGTCTGGACGATGCGCGCGGTCGCGGTACGGCGGCAAAAACCTCGCCCGAGGAACTCCTCGAAAATATTTTTCTGAAGCCCCCCTCAGCCATTGCCGGTCCTGAAGACAATATCTTGATCCCGAAAGCCGCTGACTCGGTCTTTCCGGAGTTGGAGCTTTGTGTGGTGATTGGTAAAAAGGCGCGGCATGTGCCCAAGAGGCAAGCCTTCGATGTTGTTTTCGGCTACACGATCATGCTCGACGTCACGGCACGCGGTTACGGCTTAAGCAAGAACATGTCGGGCACTCGCAGTGTCCGCAAAGGTTTTGAAACCTTCGCCCCTATCGGCCCGTGGATCACCACCAAGGACGAAATCGCCGACCCGCACAATCTTTGGATGAAGCTTTGGATCAACGGCGAGCTCAAGCAATCGGCAAAAACCGATGCGATGATCAACGACATTGCGACACAGATCAGTTTTTTATCCGACGTGACCACGCTGCTGCCCGGTGATCTGCTGACCACGGGAAATCCAGATTCACCGGAATTCCAGGAGAAACTGAAGCCTGGCGATACTTTGAAAGCTGAGATCGAAGGCATCGGTGCGATGAACCTTGGCGTCGCGAGAGAGCAGTGAACAGGCAGCGGAATTAATCTATGGCGCAGATCGCTCCGTTCCGTGCAGTTTTTTACAACCAGAAAAGAATTCGCGATTTGGCAAGGGTCGTGGCTCCGCCCTACGATGTCGTCTCGCCAGAGGAACAAGAAAGACTCTACAAAAGATCTCCTTATAATTTTATTCGGCTCGATTTAAATCAAGAACCGGACTCGTACCAGGCCGTCGCGCAGACGCTAACCGAATGGCAAGCGCAAGGGATCTTGGTTCGCGACGAGGCCCCGGCAGTTTATTACCTGACCCATCGCTTTAAGCTCAAAAATGGCGAGGAAAAATTACGCCAGGGTTTTTTCGCTCTTACGGAACTCCAGGATTTCTCCTCCGGAAAAATCCGGCCGCACGAAAAAACTCTCGATGCACCCAAACAAGATCGCTTCAAGCTGATGCTCGCTTCCCATGCTCAGCTCAGTCCAATTTTCATGCTCTACGCAGAGCGTAAGCAGATGATCAATCGCGTGCTGGCGATGGCGGTTGAAGGCACGCCAGCGTTGATGGAAGTCGATCAGGATAATGGCGATCAATGCCGCCTGTGGCGGATCACCGATGCGGCACTGATCGATAAAATTCAACAACAACTCAAAGATGATTGGCTGTTGATCGCCGACGGGCACCATCGTTACGAGGCGACGCTCGCCTACCGCGATCACATGCGCAGCGCCGGGCCATCGAATGGGCGCGAGGCCTTCAACTACATTATGGCGTACTTCGCCAACATCAATGATCCCAATGTCGTCATTCTTCCGACGCATCGTCTGGTGCGCGGCTTTGCACCCAAGCCGTTCATGGAGCTTGAAGTAGCACTTGAAAAGAACTTCCACGTGGAACAGCACCCCAAAACTCCGGCCGGCCGCTTGTCATTCTTAAAAGCGCTTGCGAGCGAGGCAAAAAAATACCGCGTCATTGGCGCGAGCTTTAAGCGCGACCCGCGCTATTTAATTTTAAGGTTAAAGAACAAGCGTATTATGCAGAGCTTGGCGAAAGATCTGAGCGGGCCGCTCCGCGAGCTGGATGTGAGCATTCTTCACGTGCTGATTCTCGGGCAAATACTCGGCTTGACCCCCGAGCAGCAAGCGAGCGGAGACAATATTCGCTATACGCAAGATGACGAAGGCGCTCTGCAGGTGTTGGAAAAAGAAGATTATCAGGCGGTTTTTCTTCTAACACCGCCCAAAGCGGAAGAAATTCTAGCGATTGTCTCGACTGGCGAGAAGATGCCGCAAAAATCCACCTATTTCTATCCCAAACTCCTCTCCGGCCTGATCATCAATAAGATCGATCCAAACGAGCAGATCGAATCCCCGGGCTATAAATCCGAATGACCGAGTGCGCACGTCTGCGAATGTTACATCCACGTGGGACATGGTCGCCAGACTAGCTGGTTCTCTCTAGCAGTTCGGCGAACGATTCGTTGGAAACCCAAAGCGCATTTCCAGTGTCGTCCAGAAGGATAAAAGGGTTCAGTTAAGGTCAGCATTTTGCCTCTGCAGAGGCTCGCCGATAGCATTTTACGCTCACGGATGGCGGCTCGTGATGTGCAGGTACAAAACGGCATCACCGCCGAAAGGAGGAGAAAACCATTGGCAGCCTCCCGCTGCATCGATCGACCCGGTAACCGCAAGAGAGCCGGAGGTCGGATTGAACCATTCGTAGCTGTAGCTCCCGGGGCGCAAAACAACGCTGAATGATTCTCCCTGGGGAGCATATATAAGGTACTCGGAACCAGGATTCGCAAGAGCGTAGCCGGTCGACGTGAGATCTTTACGGGGCGTCATCGCCGCAAGGTTCATTTTATCAGAATACAATTTTGTCTGTCCCATTGCGGCCCGGATCGCCTCCTGCTCTGGGAGCGGCGCTTTGTCGCGGAGCGGCGGAGCCAAATCCATAAAGATCGGGTTTAATCCCCGAGTAAACTGTTTCCAGATCATACCCGCGGAAGCATCAAAATAAGTAATATGATCCGAGTCGAGAATAATCACTTTGCTGCCGTCCGCTTCCGGTGGATTAGACAAATAGTCGCCCGCGTCATCACCAGGAGAGATCCAATCCGCATCGCTTGCAAACAGCGCGCTTGTATTCGGATATGGAAAGTTGACAGTCATTCCAACAGGGTGTTGTTTAACTTTTTCGGCTTCGTAATGTTTGATGAAATCGATCATGTTGTATGACCACTGAATGGAAGTGGGCGGACACTCGTTGCAGATCTCATAAAGCACATTGTCAAGATTATTTAGTGATTCGATCACTTTGGCCACATATTCCCGTTGGAGATTTGTAATCCCCGGGACAGACAAATCAAAGGCCTCCGTCGCCATTCCGTCCCCGTTTTGATCTACTGAGATGCCATTAATATTGTTCTCAGCGGCAAACGGGCTTCCCGCCGCGGAACCATCCGTTCCAGCAATGTGTCCTTCAAACAGCATCACACTCACATAAATCCCTCTTGCGCCTGCATCAGTAACTCTTTCGCGGAGTCGATCGAAATAGGACTGATCAAGCTGGCTCAGATCAAATTTCGGGCGACCGTCCGATGCCAAGCCCGGTCCCGTGCGCAACCACGGAAAAGGTGATGCGCGGGCTGAATCGCTTTTGCCCGTGCTATCGTTCATTCTGCTCCAGGAAAAATTTCCCTGGACCCAAAGGCGCATGAAGTTGTGGTGGTGTTGAACCAAAAAATCGAGATAACTTGAATAATTGAAGGCTGGAGGCGGATCAGAGTAACCCCAATCCATAAAATTTCTGTGAGTATGCGATCCCGTGAGATAGATTGCTTTGCCCGAGCCGTCGGTAAAATATCTAGGATTCGAGGAAAGGACGTGGAGCGGGGCCGCGGCTGCTGATGAGACAATTACGAAAAAACCAATACTGCTGAATAAGGCAATAATCGGCTGCGCATGTCTCCTAGATGCACGTCGCACTGAATGGTTCACCCCAGCGGTTTGACGTGCTCGCCATCTCCTGGCGTGCCGGTAATTTTACCATTCTCCATTACCGTCTTTCCGCGCAGAATCGTCCGGATCGGCACACCTTTCACTCTCCGGCCATCATACGGCGTCCACCCGACTTTCGTGTAGGTCGTATCGTTGGAGATGACTTCTTCTTTGTTCATATCCACAATCACCATATCAGCGTCGGAGCCCGGCAACAGCACGCCCTTTCTAGGATAGACATTGAAGATCTTTGCCGCATTGTAAGAAGAAATTCGTACCAACGTATCGAGAGACAATTTTCCTTCGTTAACCGCTGTCAGAAACAAGCTGAGATAATCCTGGATCTGCGGCTCGCCTCCAGGACAGCTCCACATGTCATGCCAACCCTTGTCCTTTTCCTCCTTGGTGTGCGGTGCGTGATCCGTTCCGATGACATCGACTGTCCCATCGTTGATCGCTTCCCAAAGCGCTTCCACATGGGCCGGCGGCACCCAAAATCCTAGGCAGTAAGGTCCCATCTTCTCGACATTTTCCCACGTGCCCAGAAACATTGCCCAAGGATTAACTTCACAACTACACGGCCGACCCTCGTCCTTGGCGCGCCGCAACATCGCCAGACCTTCCGGCGTGCTCATGTGCAGAATGTGCAGACGCGCACCGAGCGCTTTCTGCATGCGAAACAACGTGCTCATCGCCGTATCCCAGATGATGCCGTCATAGTCGCGGTAAGCTTTAGCATAAGCTTGCGGGCTTCGATCTTCGCGTTTCCAGTAGCGGCCTTCGATTTCATCCATCAGATCTTGATCGTGAGGATGAACCATTAACGGCAATCCGGTTTGGCCGACGGTTTCAAAACACTTGAACAGTTCGCCGTTATTGTTCAAACCAATCCCGGGCATATGCGGATAGTCGCGCCCCGTATCTTTCACCATAAAAATTTTGAAGGCGAGCGGGCCCTCTTTAGCGAGGGCTGGAACCTCCTCCGGAACGGTACCGGAAGGATTGTGATTGAAATCGACGATCGCGTTTTTGCGATGATGCTCGATCAGCGCGCGATAGCGTTCGACGGTCGTCGTCGGCGGGTTCACGTTGGGCATCCCGATCGACAGAGTCACCCCGCCTGCCGCAGCTGCCATCGTCGCGGTAGTTATATCTTCCTTATGAGTAAAGCCTGGGTCGCGGTGATGCGTATGCGTATCAATGAGTCCAGGAATAATTTTCTTGCCCTTCGCGTCGATCACCTGAGCGGCGGTTTCGGGCAACACTGGCGGCTTACCGAGCGCAATGATTTTACCGCCGCTGACTGCAATATCAGCATCAACAAAACCGCCCGGCGTCCAAACCTCGCCGTTCTTAACCAGCAACTCGACATTTTCCATGGCGTTCTTGATTCTCCCTTTTTCGTGATCGAAAATTTCTTATATGGTCACACCTTGACGGTGTCAACCGTGCTTGACTCAATAGGTGAAATCTGAAAACATTCCTGCGCTTTCGGGCAGAGATCAGGAATCCAGCACCAATTTCAGGAGGTTTGATGTTACGTAAAGCTCAGTTGGCGTTTGCATTCTTCACCGCGGCCATTTTCAGTGCCGCTCCGCTTTACAGTCAGAGCCCAAGCCTGATCGCGGCAGCAAAGAAAGACGGCAAAGTCGTCGTCTACGGATCATTAGAGAGCGACGTTGCCGATGCGGCATTTAAAGGCGTCAAGAATAAAATCGGCATTGACGTAGACTACTGGCGCGCCTCGGCGACCAAAGTCATGGACCGGGCTTTGAGCGAATTTCGCGCCGGCAAGCCGGTCGTGGATATTGTTCTGACCAACGACAATCCGATGCAAATCATGTACAAAGAAGGGTTGTTTGCCAAGTACGACTCGCCATCAGCTAAGGACTTTCCGAAGGAGGCAATCGATCCCAACCTCGGCCCGCGCTATCGCAACGTGATCATCGGAGTTGTGTATAATAAGGATATTATTAAAGCGGCGGATGCGCCGAAATCGTTGGAAGATCTGGTCAAGCCGCAATATCGCGGCAAGCTCGTGATGCCGGATCCAACTCAACATACCACCACGACCCAGTGGGTCGCGAGTCTCGACAAGCTGATGGGCAAAGAAAAAGCGGCCAAGTTCATCCGGGATTTGGCGGCACAAAAACCGATACTAGTCGAATCGCTTTTGCCGGCGGCGGAGCGCGTCGCCACGGGTGAGACGCCGATCGCGATTACGTATGTAAAGTACGTCTATATTTACGGCCAGAGAGGCGCGCCCCTCGATTACGTACGGCTGGGCAAATTTATGGGCGATGGCCATTATCTAGACTTGAGTGCGAAAGCGCCTCACCCCAACGCTGGCAAAGCTTTCATCGATTATTTTCTCAGTGCAGATAATATGAAAACACTTGCGAAAGCCGGCGAGTTCGTCAACCGCAAAGGA
>Ga0075425_100008351_pt1 | contig 10973 bp, 14 predicted proteins | sample SoiMethybrSBSTD4_FD_75300 | JGI IMG/M metagenome (GOLD analysis project Ga0075425, IMG submission 75300) | Bulk soil microbial communities from a Populus tree surrounding site in Tennessee, USA - Soil MetaG P. TD hybrid SBSTD4 | ecosystem: Environmental > Terrestrial > Soil > Tree plantation...
AAACGGCAAGCATCGGCGATCCTTAGCGCAGCGGTCCTGAAATGTCCAACTTACGCCACGCCCCACCATCCCTCAGTAAAACCCCCGACCTGATTTAGGGTAAATACCTGCCGCCGAAACGACCCGTCCTCCGTCTAAACTAATAGAGGGGGAAGAGCTGCCCTCAAAGCGGTATCGAAGGAGGAGGTCATACATGAGACATTACGCCAAGCAATTATTCGTCGCTTTATTTTTTGTCCTGGCGACGACGGTGGCGGCGGAAGCGCAGGTCGTGCACATCGGGGTTGACCTGCCGGTATTTCCGCGGCTGGTCGTGGTCCCCGGTTACCCGGTTTATTACGCGCCGTCCGTGCGCGCGAACTACTTTTTTTACGACGGCTTTTTCTGGGTTTTCAACGTGGATGACGGCTACTGGTATTCGAGCTCCTGGTACAACGGCCCCTGGGTCGTCGTCGAACCGGAGTTCGTGCCGCAGCCGATCCTGGTAGTTCCCTACCGCTACTATCGCGTGCGGCCGGTCTACTGGGGGGGATGGGCGTACGACCGCCCGCCGCGCTGGGATGTGTACTGGGGGCCCCGATGGGTGGAGCGTCACCGCGATTGGGATCGCTGGGACCGCAGGCACGCCGTCGCAGCGGCGCCGCTGCCGCTCTTTCAGCGGCAATACGATAGAGGCCGCTATCCGTCGCCTGCCCAGCAGGTAACCATTTACCGCGAGCGGTACAACTACCGGCCGCGCGACGTCGTCGTCCGCGAGCGGCAGACGACGATCATCGACAGGCAGGCGAGCGGCGGCGAGCGGGCGCGCGAGCGGGCCGCATTCCTCGATCAGAAAAATCAGGACCGCGCGCAGCGTCAGGCCAACGTACAGGAGAACCGCCAGACGCGCGAGAATATCCGCGAGCAGGATCGAACGCGGCGGCAGGATAATATTCAACAGAACCGCCAGCGCGAGGAAAACCTCCGCGAGCAGCGGCAGTCGAATATTCAGCAGAACCGCCAGAGCCGCGAAAATATCCGCGAGCAGGATAAGGCGCGACGCGACGCGAACGTCCAGCAGGAGAAGTCGCAGCGTCAGGCGAACGTGCAGGACAACCGCCAGCGCCAGGAGAATCTCCGCGAGCAGCAGAAGGCGCAGCGCCAGGCCAACGTCCAGCAGGAGAAATCGCAGCGCCAGGCGAACGTGCAGGAGAACCGCCAGCACCGCGAGAACGCTCAGGCCGAGGATAAAGCGCAGCGCCAGGGCAATGTAAACCGTCAGGACAACGGGCGGCGCCAGGAGAACATTCAGGCGCAGCAGAAAGAGCAGCGCCAGGGCAACGGCCGCGCGCAAGAAAACGGGCAGCGCGAGCGCAAAGGGCAGGTTGAGGAGCGGGGATAATCGCGATGCCCGGAGAGGCAAAAAAGGGCCGGATTTCATCCGGCCCTTTTTTTTATCCGCCGGACGGCCCTCCAGTATGCTCTTGACTGCCTGCTCGCACCCGTTGTACGAGCATCTTAGATTCCGCGTCTAATCGAAGGGGGGCCGTCCATGAAAGCCGCCGCGCTCGCATTATCGATCGCTCTTTGTCTTCCGGCCGTCGCTTTTTCCCAATCGACCGACCCCAAGATCGTCGAGGCCGCCAAAAAGGAGGGCGAGGTCGTCTGGTACACCTCGATGACCTACGACCAGAGCCAAGTCTTGATGCAGGCGTTTCAGACGAAGTACGGCATCAGGCCGGTACTGATCCGCCTCGGCGGCGGCGCGGTCATGAACCGCGTGCTGACGGAGACCCGCGCGGGGATGTTCGCCTACGACGTCGTCGGCGGGCGCGGCGAGATGATCACAATCTTCAAAGACCGCGGCATCATCGCCCCCTACCTCTCGCCCGAGACCAAGCAGATCGACCCCGATCTCTTCGACAAGCAGGGCTGGTGGTACGCCCACTACGTTATTCCCTGGGCGATCGGATACAACACAGCGCGAATTAAAAAAGAGGACGCGCCCAAGACCTACGACGCGCTCGCCAATCCCAAGTGGAAGGGCGGCAAGCTCTCGATGGATACCGAAGGTTACATGGTCCTGCAGGGGCTCATGAGCGCCTGGGGGCGCGAGAAGGCGGTCGACTACATGAAGAAGCTCGCCGCCCTCGATCCGGTGCTGAGCCGCGGCAACACCGAGCGCGTCGCGCTCGCCGGCGCCGGCCAGTACGACCTCATCCTCGCCTACGCGCACACGATCGAGCGGGAAAAATTCAAGGGCGCGCCGCTCGAATGGATTCCGCTCGAGCCCGCCGTCACCGAGATCGATCCGCAAATGGTCGGCTCCAAGGCGCCGCACCCCAACGCGGCGCGGCTCTTCATGGACTTTATTCTTTCCAAGGAAGGCCAGACGGTGCTGGTCGATTTTCAGCGCATCCCGGTGCGGAAAGATGTCGAGCCCAAGCCCGCGCGCCTGTTTCGCGGCTATCAGAGAATCGTCGAGCGGCCCGACGACTACAAATATTTCACCGACAACGTCAAACTCTACGAGGAGATCTTCAAGACCCGCTGAGCGCGCGGCGATGATCGGCAAAAAAAGGCCGGATTTCCATCCGGCCTTTTTTTGCGCCCTTTTTTGAAACCGCTTTTTGCAGGCCGTGACCCGGCCGCCCTCTCGCGCCGCGAGTGAAGCAGTAACGAATAGCGCGAGCGCACAACCTGCCCGCCGCCTGAAGCTCAGGCGCCCCCTTTCATCGCGCAGTTTTACTTGCCGCCGCCGCGCGTGCCGTCGAGCGCCGGGAAACCGCCGGGGTTCGGATCGGCGCCCTTCCGCAAGATTTCTAAGCGGTTTTTCATCGCGCCGATCTCGGCGGTTTGCGATGCGATGATGTCCTCGGCGAGCCGGCGCGTGAGCGGATCACTGCCGTAAATCAAGAGCAGACGCGCCATCTCGACGGCGCCCTCGTGGTGCGGGATCATCATCGCGAGGAAATCGACATCGGCGTTTCCGCTGTATCCGGCCATGTGCATTTTTTTCATCATGGCATCCATGCCGGACTCCATAGCGCGTGCGAAGGCGTTCTCGGCGGCGACACCGTGTTCGTGCGCCGGCTCGTGAGAAGTCTCCACCGCCGCGACGAGCGGTTCCATGGACGGCTTCACGCTTCCTCCTAAGCCGTTTGGCTCTTAGCGCCGGGCCGAACGTATACAAGATTGATGCTTTTTTTGTTGCGCAGCTTCCCCGACGGCAGCGCGAGCTCGCCGAGCGGGATCTGTGCAATGAATCCTGGCTTAAGCGGATCGCTCACATCAAAGGCCGTGCACACGGTCTGCCCCGCGTTCGGAGTATTCGGCAGCTCGTCCTGCTCGTGCGCGATGTAAAGCAGCGTGTTTTCCGGATTTGTCCAGAGCCCGTGCGCCTCGCGGCCATGGCTGAAAAACGTCCCTACGACCTTGCGGCCGCCGGCCCCCGCACTGCGATCGATGATCGCGATCTGGCTCGCGGCGACACCGCCGGGTCCATTGTCGTCGACGCGCGCGAGCGATACATACGTGACTTTGCCCTGTCGATTCTCGACGAACTCGACGTGATTGGGGCGCGCCTGCTTGCCGACGTCCACTTTGTCGAGCGCTTTGGGATCCGCACCGACGGTCCAGCCGGAGACGGCGTCGGCGAGCTTATGAGAAAGCCAGAGTTCTTTTCCGTCCGGCGTCGTTTTCTGGAACGGCGTAAAGCCGAAGCCGTCCTGAGCCTTGATGTCAAGCAGCGCGTGCCGCTTCGGACGACTCAGGCCGTCGCGGCCGAAATGCGTGTCAATCACTTCTACCTGTGAGCCCTTCTGACAGATCACAAAGGCAAACGCTCCATCGGCGGAAAACCAAACCTGCGCTGGACCGTTCAGGCACTCGACATAGGTGCGGACGGCGCGCCCGCCCTTCACGACAGCCGCAGGATCGAGAATAGCGATACGATTTTCACCGCGCACGGTCACCCAAAGCTCCTTGCCGTTGCGGCTGAACGTAGGCTCGTGGGGCTCGCGCCCTACCAAGACGCCGGTCGTGATGCGCTCGGCATTGATGTCGTTGCCCGCCTGGGGATTCGGCGTATTACCGACAACCTTCATTGTTTCGAGGTCGATGAGATAGACATTGCTGCTGCCTCGACCGGTGCAGGCGAGCAGCCGGTTGTCGGGGGACGGCGCCGCGCCGTGGACGCTGATCGCGCCGTGATAGAGCGGCTTGGCCACCATCGCCGCATGCGCCGGCGCGACGCCGCCGGTCACGAAGCGGAACGGTGGGCGCGGATCCTCGTCAAACGAGGTCAGGTTAATCGTCGTCGCAACGCTGTTGGAATTGGGATCGATGACCGACAGGGTGTTTGAATCCTCGTTGCAGATCACCACCCGGTCACGTGGGTTCAAGCCGGAAGCAGTCTGGCCTTGGGCACGCCGCGCCGGCACGGCCGCGGCGACCGCCAATGCGCCCATGCCGATCAGAAATTCACGTCGGGTCGAATCCATTATATTCTCCTCCACAGCCATGATTTTTTTAAAACTTCTGCCGAACCCTATATCCGACGATGCGGCAAACGAAAAGAGACATACGAATTCGGAACTTTGTAACTCCAAGGCGCCCACCCGAACGCCGCGCGCCTCTTCATGGATTTTATTCCCTCCAAGGAAGGCCAGACGGTGCTGGTCGATTTTCAGCGCATCCCGGTGCGGAAAGATGTCGAGCCCAAGCCCGCGCGCCTGTTTCGCGGCTACCAGCGCGTCGTCGAGCGGCCCGACGACTATAAGTATTTCACCGAGAACGTGAAGCTCTACGAGGAGATCTTCAAGACCCGCAGAGCGCGCGGCGAGAAATCGGATTGAACGCCTGCCATTTCACGGTCAGCCTTTTCGCAAGTAAGGAATGGTCCCCGCGATATCGGTGTCGTCGATGACATGGAACCGGCTGACGCTGCCGGCGCGGCGCGCCTGGCGATATTTCGCGTAGGCCGGATCGTCGATGAACGCCTGCACCGTTTCCATCGAAGGGAATTCCAGCAGGGCGACGAGCGTCGTTCCCAATCCTTCGCCTTCGATCGTCGTGATATTGCCGCTGCGCGAAAGGTATTTCCCGCCGTGGCGATCCACAATTTTGTGAACATTCGCCGCATACTCCGGAATCCAGCCGCCGTCGGTGACTTTAACGTCCGCGATTAAATATACGGCCATGAGAATCTCCTTTAGAGCAGTACTTCCGTAGCAGCTCTATCTTTTCTCTAGCCCGTGTGATTAAACCTTCTAACCGGATGCGGACATGTTTAAAAGAGGTAACCCGAATATGATTGGTGATCGACTCGCGATAGTCCAGCATTACCTCGATAATATCGAGGAGGGATGGCATTTCGGAAAGCCGCAGGCCAACGCCGATCCGGACCTCATCATTCTAGAGAAGGCGGCCGGGAAGAAAGTGGCCTACGCCGTTTTGCCGCAGCACTGGTTTGACGGCGGCATGCAGAAATATATCGAGTGGGAAATTCGCCGCGCGCTCCACGACGCGAAAGGTTAAATAGGGATCCGCTGCCTTCAATCCTCGCGATGGCCGGAAACTGTATCGTTTCAAGCGCCGCGGCTAGAATCGGATACCTTCCATCGCCGCCGCCACGCCGCCGCGGAAAATTTTAAACAGATCGAGCGACTCCCGCACCGCCTGCATCGCCGCCGCCTCGCGCTCGCCGGTCGCGAATTTCTCCAGATCGGCGAGAAACATCGTCCCGTGGTCCTCGTCCGCCTGGCTGTGCACTTTGTAGTTCGGCATGTCCTTCCACTCGAGTCCAAGGTCCTCCATCCAGCGCCGCGCGCTCCGCGTCGCGTGGCCGCCGCCGAGATCGGCGAGTAGCCGATCGTCGTTCGACCACTCGGTGACCGTGAGCGCCGCGAGCCCTTCGATCCAGCTTTTCTCGCGGGTCATCCACGCCCACGCGTAGAGACAGGCGCGCGTGATCGGGAGCGGCTCGACCGCGAGCACCTCCTCGGGCGTCATGCCGACCGCCCTCCCCTGTCGGATGACGAGCTCCAGATGGCCGTGGTCGGTATAATCGTCCTTGATCACCTCTTCGTACTCGTGGCGGAGGATCTTCTGCTTGATCGAGAGCACCGGGCAGTTCGCCGAGAGATACGCCCAGCAGTCGCGCCGGTGGCGGCTGAAGAGCCCGTGCTGCGTGAGCATCATCGCGGCGCGCGGGCGGTTCAATTTGACTGAGAAGTAGCGCTCGAACTCCGGCGCCGCCATCACCTCGCGCACGGTCCGCGCTAGCCAGCCCTTCCACTCATCGGCGTCCATGATTTTCCCGCTCGCATCATAGCGTGACGCGAACGAGAAAATCCAATCCCGTCGCTGCGATGGCTAGACCCAATCGCCCGCGCGACGACAAAGATGGTTGAGCGGAAAAGCCCGAGGCGCCAGTGCACCAATCGTCCCCCAGCTCCAGGACGTCCGTGAACAACTGGCTGTAATATCGGTAGGTCATCTTCGTACCGTACACGATGTCGGCGTACTGCGCACGATCTCCCGCGTACCATGCAATCGTGCGGGCCGCCGCTTCGAGATGCCCCTCGTCCGCGCTGCCGTGAACGCGCAAAAAATTCGTTGCCCGTCGTGGAATGTCGTAGTTCGCCTCGAGCAGCTTCGCCGCCTCGATGCATTGAGCGACCCCGAGCTCCTCGGTTGCGAACGCGTCTCCCAAGAGCGCGACGGGATTACCGTGCCCGGCCCAGAAGTAACACTGCATGACGATTCCCCACGCGCCGGGATTCGGATCTCCCGACAGGATCGCGTCCGGGTTTTCTCCCAATGCGTCGATGTCGCGGACGCACAGCAGCTCGTGTCCGGTTTCTTCGCGCGCGAAGTTGCGAAAATAGGCGGAGAGCCGCGGGTCGCTCTCTGCCACCCGGTCGGCGGCGATCGTCAAGTATTTAGGGGTATGTTTGATGAGATGATATGTTTCTCGCAGATAGGCGAGATAGTGGAATCGCGTAATATCGCCGCTCGCGAGACGGGCAAAGATCGGATTGCGGTCGACGTAGCTTCGGTGCGTTCTAAGGTCGTCGATCAATCGCGCAATGTCGCCTGCGCCCCGGCCGTCAGTTTTCCCTCGCACGGTGCCAGTCGTAGCCATAAGAAGATTGTGCCAATGGCTCCGGAACGGCGCAATTCGGGTATTAACCTCAATAACTTCCTGGAAATCCTGGTCTTTTGCGAACTGCACCGGCTTGGCTAGGATCGCCTGTCCCTATCCGCGTATCGGGGATTATCCGGGGCTTTTTAAGGTGAAGACCCGATTAACGTCTCCCGATGCTTCGACGTATTCTCGCGATCGAACGAGGAGACGGACAGACATGATGGACTTTTTTATAGAAGACGCTTCGCTGCCGGCACAGTACTGGGATACCTTCGCGAAGTGCGGCGATCTCGCGCCGGAAAAGCGGCTGCTCGCCGCCGTGCTCGAGGACGCGGTCGAGAACTACCGCACGCTCGTGTTCAAGGGCGGGCGGCGCTTCGTCGAGGAAAAAGAGTGGATTTTCAGCGACGACAATAAATATGCGTTCTCGTTTGGCAACATCTGCGACATCCTGGGCTTGAGCGCGAGCCGCATCCGCCAGTCGCTCCGCGCCTGGCCGGCGAGCGCGCCGCTCCCCCCAGAGAAGTCCCCGCGGCCGGCACGCCGCCCGGCAAAAAAAGCCCTGGACGCCCGCGAAAAAGCCGGTCACAACCCGGCCGGCTACGCGCTCGCGCCGTAGGGCGAAAAGCAAATTATATCGCCGTAAAAAAGGGGCGGATTTTCATCCGCCTTTTTTTTCGCGCGGCTCCCGCGGCTTTTTTTCTATTTCCCGGTCAGCGACGACTGCACTTTTTTCAGCGTGTCGATATTCTTCTGGAGACCGTTCACGTGGTCCTGCATCTCGATAATCGAGGAGCCGAGCTCCTTCGCCGAGCCGAGCATGCCCCCGCCTTTTTCCAGGAGCCCGCCGATCTGCGCGTCGGCCGGCTGCTGGTTCACGGTTCCGCAGACATAGCCCAGGCCGAAAACCGCCGCGAGAACGAGCGGCATTAAAGCGCGGGAAACGATCCTCTTGGTCATAAATCCCTCCTGCGACTGAGATAGATGTCTGAACCTGGTGAATACTCACCAGCCAGTCGTATGTCAACGCGGGAGGGCCTGCGGGATCTTTCGACAGCCCAATCATGAAAACGGCGCTGATCGCGGCGGCGGATCTCGTTTACAGCCCTACAGTGACAACCCGATTCCTCGGTGCGTCTTCAGTTGCTACACTAGGGCGGTCTTTTTGGCGGGGGAGGAATTATGCACAAGCGTGGTTCGTTGTCGTTGTTCGCGGCGATGTTTTTTTTGTTGTCCGCAAGCGATCTCGCCGTCGGGCAGGGAAGGACAGATAGAAATCGCGATCGCGGCGAGATCGACGAGACCGATCCGCTCGAAGAACCGCTTCCGCCCGACATCAAGCTCAGGGTTTTTATCCACCGTCCGAAGATCATCGAGCACAGTCATCTCGGCACTTGCACTACCACGGCGTCCGATAGCTCGGATTTTGGCCTGACCGGCTGGCATCTCCCTTCGGGCGGCATCACCTGGAAGCTCAAGGACTCGACGGTACCGCCGAACATCGGGGCCGCCACCGCGCTTTCCGTTCTCCAAACCGCATTCGGCACCTGGAACGGCGCCGACTCCGGCGAACAATTCGCCTACGGCGGCGCGACTAACGTCAAACGGGCGCGGCGGGACGGCACCAGCGCGGTGCTCTGGGCGAAGCTCGGACGCGGGACGATCGCAGTCACCTATGTATGGTTCTCGAAGGCCACCAACGAAGCCGTCGAGATCGACATGGTGTTCAATAAACGTTATCCGTGGGCGGTTTTTTCCGACGGCGGGGGCGAATGCCAGTCCGCTCCGGACGCGTATGATTTACAGAACATCGCGACGCATGAGATCGGCCACTGGGTCGGCCTCGACGATCTCTACGACGCCGCCGACGTCGATTTGACCATGTACGGCTTCGGCGCCGGCGGCGAGCTCAAAAAACGCACGCTCGCATCGGGCGACGTGGCGGGCGCGCTGGCAATCGCGCCATGATATAGTGAAAGTGTAGTGAACGGAAAAGCCGTTTTTATCGCCTGCGTTTTTTCTCTCGCTGTGGCGGACGTGGCCTTTTCCTCGCAACCAAGGCTCACGCTCGAACATTTGGCCCGCGCTGCTGACCTCATCGTCAAGACGGAGGTCAAAGACATTCAGACCTCGCGCAGCCGCGGGAACCTCACGACTCTCGTGACCCTCGCGGTCGAAGAGGGGTGGAAAGGCATGGCGCCCGGGCAGGTGACCGTCGCGGTCGCCGGGGGAGTCGCGGGCGACGTCGCCCAGGCCGCCTCCGGAGAGCCGCGATTTTCTCCGGGAGAGCGCAACATTCTCTTTCTCAAGGCGCGCGGCGACCATTATACGATCGTGGGCGGGCGCCAGGGCAAGTTCGCTGTGAAAACCGACACCGATGGAAAAGAAACGGCCCAGGACCTTACCGGGCTGCGCAGAGATGTGCAGCAGCTTCGCGCCGAAATCGAAGCCGCCGGCCGGTAACGGTTCGAACAAGCGCTCTGGTAAATGGTTGTCTAGTAAAGACGACCCCGATTTCACCCTACGTTTTGGCGATCAAAAACGAATCGGGGTCGAAAGAAAGCGGACTGGAGCGAAAAGGCCCTTTGATACGTGAAAAGCCGGCTTGGCGGAGCCAACCGACAATCTCGTCAAGCGTGTAACAGCGCCCGCGGGGAGTGTGCAGAAGCAAACACACGGAAAACAATGCCGCCCACTCTGGAGCAGCTCTGTCCCCGCTCATGAATACGTCGCGCACAATCACTTGGCCGTCAGGTTTGAGGCCATTGCGGATTTTTGCGAGCAGCGAGCGATTTTCCTCGACGCCGTACGAGTGAAGAACATTCGAGACAAAAACCGTATCGAATCCCCGCGGCAGCGCTTGGCGGCTAAAATCCATGCCGACAACCCGCATCCTTTTTGCCAGTCCGGCCTTTCTGACGGCGCGACGCGCGAGCGATGCAACCCGCGGATGCTCGACGACCGTCGCCCGCAGTCGCGGGTAGCGGCGGCACAAGGCGATGGAAAAAGCGCCCAGCCCACCACCGAGATCCAGCAACGTCCCGGCGCGGTTGACAGGCAGCTTCGCGATCAGATGAGGCGCGATCGCCCGGCCGTCGACTTCTAAAGCGCGCAGCAGCCGGTGCGCTTTTTTCGTATCGGAGAAAAAGGGTTTCTGAGTATCGGGCCTCGCGCCGGAACGCAAGACGGACGCCAGCCCGCCCCACGCCTGCCACGCGTCATATTCGGGCAACAGAAAAGCCGCCTCGTCGCTGCTGAGATGCTTGGATGAAAAACGGCTGTTGGCGTATTTCTCACGCCGCTTGCGCAGCAGGCCCATCGCGCACAGCGCGTTTAAGAAGATTTCCCATCCTTCCGGATTACCGCCGAAATGAGCGGCCAGGGCCGCGCGGCTCTTTTCCCGTTTTCCTATCCACGCGAATAAATCGAGCTGGACCGCAGCGATGAGGATCGCCGAGCGCCAAGTGCCGCTCTCGGCTCGCAGACGTTCGAGGCTCCATTTCTTACCTGGCATCGCGTCGCGAGTCCGGATTATTTCTTAGGCGGGACGTGCTCGCCAGGATCCTGGTCGGATTCCGTCTCGTCCCAGACGGTTTTTCCCTCCAAGCTTTCCACGTTGAACTGGTAATCATAGACGAGCGAGCCGCCGTAAGTGGCGCCGTAGGACACCAGCACGCCGGCGAGCACGGACAGGACCATCGTGAAAAGATCCGTGGCTCCCTCGCTTAACCGGCCCAGACGGACGACGATATCGATAACGACGATGAGGGTCACCGTGAGCATCACCGCCATGTGCCAGTTCGCGGTGCGCCACACCTGGGTGTGTTTGGCCTTGCCGAGAACG
>Ga0075425_100008352_pt1 | contig 10973 bp, 9 predicted proteins | sample SoiMethybrSBSTD4_FD_75300 | JGI IMG/M metagenome (GOLD analysis project Ga0075425, IMG submission 75300) | Bulk soil microbial communities from a Populus tree surrounding site in Tennessee, USA - Soil MetaG P. TD hybrid SBSTD4 | ecosystem: Environmental > Terrestrial > Soil > Tree plantation...
GCCATCGGAGCCCGAAAGGAAACCCAGAGCGCGTGCTTCATGCGCGGAGGTTGCGACTTTCGCCATGGCAATCGTTTCGAACGCCTTCTTCATCGCTTCCATGAGTTCGACCGATTCGCCGCGACCATCCGGACGAATCGATGCCGCGCTGTCAACCGCACGCAGCAACATTTCTTTGCAGCCACCGCCACCGGGAAGCAAGCCGACGCCGACCTCGACCAGGCCAGTGTAAAGCTCGGCGTGCGGTTGGCGCGCCGGGGCATGCAATGACATTTCCGTGCCACCGCCGAGCGTCAAGCCGAAAGGCGCGACTACTACGGGCTTCGGTGAAAACTTCACGGCTTGCGTCATGTTCTGGAACTGACGAATGACCATGTCAACGTCGTCCCATTCCTCTTCCTGCACGGCCATCAGCAGCAGCATGAGGTTCGCGCCAACGGAAAAATTGTGCGCGTCGTTCGTGATCACGAACGCCTCGAAGTTGTCTCCCGGCCCGCCCGGTTTCAGGGTTTGCGTGACGAGCGAAATGATGTCAGTGCCGAGCGTGTTCATCTTGGAGTGAAATTCGATGCATCCCACGCCGTCGCCAAGATCGATCAGCGAAGCGCCCGAGTTTTTCTTCACCACGCCGTTAGATTTTTTGGCGACGGTCACCGACCCAACGCCTTGCGGAACACTTTCCGGTTTCCAGTTGCCGCTCGCCAAGTCGAAATATTTGCGGCCTGAGGTTGACTTGGGGTCGTCTCCGTACCAGGTCTTGTGGCCTGATGCCAGTAATTTCTCCACGTTGGCTGACACCGGCCTGCCTTCCTTTTTCATGCGAGCCACCGTGACCTCTACGCCTGCCGCATCCCACAGCTCAAATGGACCTAACTCCCAATTGAACCCCAGCTTCATAGCGCGATCAATGTCCACGACCGTATCGGAGATTTCGGGAATGCGATTGGCGGCATAGGTCCACAATTCCGATAGGGCGGTCCACAAGAATGCTCCGGCCTTGTCTCCCTTCTGCGGTCCGCTTCCGTCGAGGCCCAGCAGCGTGCGCACGCGAGCGCCGGTCTCTTCAACGTTCTTGGCCATATCGACCGCTGGGAACTGCGGTTTGTGTCGCGGATGGTATTCGAGCGTTTTCCAATCGAGGGCCAGGCGCTCTTCCTTCCCATCGGCATCTTTGTGTTTCTTATAGAAGCCGCCTTTGGTCTTATCGCCCAACCATTTGCGTTCAAGCATCTTGCTGTAGAAGTCGGGGATACGCAGTTCGCTGCGTTCGTCGCGCACGTTGGCCGTCATGTTGCCCACGACGTGGCTCAGAATGTCGAGCCCCACCAGATCAATCGTGCGGAAGGTCGCTGACTTCGGCCAACCAACCGGGGTTCCGGTGAGCGCGTCGACGTCCTCAATCGTGAGGTCCATCTCTTGCATCAGGCGCATGACGTTCAACACAGAAAATGTTCCGATGCGGTTGCCGGTGAAATTGGGAGTGTCTTTCGCGAAAACTACTCCCTTGCCAAGCCGGACGTCGCAGAAATGAGCGATCTTTTCGATCAAGGCGTGGTCGGTATCGGGCGTGGGAATAAGCTCCAGCAGCCGCATGTAGCGTGGCGGATTGAAGAAATGCGTGCCGAACCAAGAACGTCGGAAATCGGTGGGGAATCCTTCCGCGATCTTGGCTACGGGAAGTCCGCTGGTATTGGTGGTGATGATGGTACCGGGCTTACGCAGGGCGTCGACCTTATGGAGGAGTGCGCGCTTGAGGTCGAGATTCTCGACAACGGCTTCGATGATCCAGTCGACCTCAGCGAGCTTCTTCAGGTCATCTTCAAAGTTGCCGATGGTGATCAGCTTGGCGAGAGACGACTCAAAGAACGCAGCGGGCTTTGATTTTTTCGCGGCATCGAGTCCTGCGGCGGCAATCTTGTTGCGTGCGGGACCGTCGGCGTCGGGGGGGACGATATCGAGCAGGTAAGCAGGAACACCGGCATTGGCAAAGTGAGCAGCGATGCGGGCACCCATCGTTCCGGCGCCCAGGACGGCGACTTTATGGATGTTATTCATGGCTTGATGACTCCAATGTGAGGCCCGGACTCACCGCCGAGTCGGGACGGTTCAGGGGAGACGCGAAATTATGATTGTTAGAGGCTGACATTGTAATGTACGAGGGGCGTTCGATTGGGTGAGAACGCGAAGATTGAAATCGTGAACTTCCACACCAGATGCTGGCTGGTGTCCTTACAAGTCTGGAAAATCGTTTTGAAAATTGCTGCTGGAGCGCCAGGGCAGGATGGGCCTCAGGGCAAGCGATCGATCGCCCAGTCATCCCGTCCTGCATGAACAACGACAAGGACTGAGGTGCGCGGCTTAGTTGGCTTGCCGGGGTTGCCCATCTTTTGGAACAACGTGACTGGGAACTTGTAGCGTCCGGGTACAAGTCTTCGCCCTCGACCAATTTCGAAACTCTGGGAACTCGCGCCGGTGGACGAAAAGAAAGTGGAAAGGGCTTCTTCGCGCGTCCTCTGCTTCATCTTGTCGGTCAACATCAGGATTCCGGTCTCCTGATCATTGACCTGCCATGCGAACAAGAAGCGATTCGCGGCGGAAAGCGCGGAGACGTAGTCGGGGTCGCGCGTTACGAGTTCGCCTTTCGTTCTGGCACTTAACGATCCGGTGAACCATGGCGAAAACAAGAGAAACAAGAGTGCACATATCCATCGCAAGAGGGTTCGTGGGGAAATGAGGAACTCGTATCGCACGTCGAAGGGTCGATTCCTGCGCTTCCACTGCCGCAGATCGGAATCACAACATTTGAATAGCATGGGAAGTCGTCACCGCGGAATGACGAGGCAGGTTCTATGGGTGCGGGCGGAGTGTGAGTTTCGCCCAAAACACGACGGGCGCGTACCGAATTAGATGTGGGGTGAGGATGGCATCGGTACGCGCCCTATTAAGTTGACTTTATGCTAGGTCGGAGCCGACACAATGTCAAGCAAAATCGTTTTAGTAGAGGCTCAGGAGATCATCTTCGCAATCACAAATGCGGCTCCCGCCGCAAGTCCACCGATCACCATTGTTTGTGACGCGCCGCGCAAGCGTGCCGTACCTGTGAAGGTCGCCTTCAAGTAACCAAAGATACCAAGCGCTAACAGAGTGACCGCCGCCGACCATAGCAACCCATGCCATGCATTCGAAAGGATGATGTACGGTGACAGAGGAATGAAGCCTCCGGCTACATAGGAGAGGGCGATGGTCGACGCGCTCGTGACCGCACGCTTCGGATCTGGCTGTTCCAGTCCTAGTTCAAAGCGCATCATGAAATCCACCCATTCTTTGGGACGCTGGCTGAGAGCTGTTACCACGGGAGCTGCTTCCTGCGGCGTCAAACCGTACTCCTCGAACAATTCCTGAACCTCAGCTTTCTCGGCCTCGGGGATCTCGACAATCTCGCGTTCCTCGCGCAGCTTTTCATGGTCGTAGTGTTCGGCATCGCCCCGCGCGGCCAGATAGCCGCCCAATCCCATGGCAATTGAGCCCGCAGCGATTTCTGCCAGACCTCCGATCACGATCAGGCGCGTGGAAGTCACTGCTCCCGAAAGTCCGGCCGCCAGGGCAAACGGCACGGTTAGTCCGTCCGCCATGCCGATCACCACATCCCGAACGAACAGGCCAGCAGTGAAGTGGGATTCGACGTGCGGGGTGAGGGGCATCAGCAGTCAGTCCTCCGGGTGGGATTGGAGATATTCCTGGGCCTTACGCACCACCTGACGCTCCCCACCGTAGGCAAGTTTTGTAGGAGCGTCTTCCAAGGGCAGCCAGAGAGCGCGGCAGACTTCGAGGCGCATCTCGGGGGTGACGTCATCGATTCGACCCGATTGGTAGCGCAACAAGTAGAAACTGACGATCTTAAAAACTCGCTCCTTGTCGCCCCAGGAGCGCACATAGACATACTTGATGTCGGTGAGCTTCCCGATTAGCGTGGCGGTGACTCCAGTCTCCTCGCGTACCTCCCGAAGGGCGGCCGCTTCCGGCCGTTCTCCCGGATCAACAAGGCCCTTGGGGAGGGCCAGGATGGTCTTGCGCGGCAGGGGTTTTCGGCTTGACGGCTTGGAGGCCGATGAGGTCTCGGAGCCCTCTTTTTGGGGCTCAATGGCGGCGATCCACCAACTGCCGGAGAGGCGGCGGATGACCACGCCGCCTGCTGAGAATTCGCGCACCATGCGCACACAAGTTAACAGGAATAAAGAAGTTCGTCACGATGCGAGGGTGGGCGTCACTATGCTCAATGGGGTCCGAAAAGGGGGGCTTCTTCCTTCGGAAGTAATGTGTCTGTGGTAATTCTGGTTATGTGTCCACGGTAATTATGGGTACGAAAGATGGCACCACAGTGGGCTATACCATTTGGGGTCCAAGTGGCATCTTACTAAACAGGTGAGGAAGCAGGATTTCCGGGCGACCGGGGTGTGGGGCTTTTGTGAAGTCGTTTAAGGGGATCATTCGTTCCGTCCAGGCGTTTGGGCGAGAGTTATCGCGACGTTCCATTACCTCGGAAACTTCGCCGAGCCCTGTGGGCATTGGAATCGCGTTGGGCGGCGGTTTTGCCCGGGGCATCGCTCACATCGGTGTTCTCAAAGTTTTCGAAGAAGAAAAAATTCCGCTCAGCTATGTTGCGGGCACGAGTGTCGGCGCTCTGATCGGTGCCGCCTACTGCAGCGGACTTTCTACTGCGGAATTAGAGGAAGTCGCCTGCCGGGTACGCTTCAAGACATTTGCGCGCTGGACGCTCTCGCGCCATGGCTTTGCCACCAACCAGCGCATGATCGGCTTTCTGAAGAGCATACTGAAGGTGAAGACGTTCGAGGAACTTCGGCTGCCCCTCGCTGTCACGGCCACCGATCTGAGCACGGGGGAAGGAGTGGTGTTTCACTCCGGACCATTAGTCGAGCCAGTGCGCGCCAGCTGCGCCTATCCCGGCATGTTTCTGCCGGTCAACATTCGTGGACGCTGGCTTGTTGATGGGATGCTCGCCTATGCCGTGCCCACTAAGCCGCTGGTGGAAATGGGGGCGAGTCGCGTGTTGGCGGTTCACCTGAAGGGACGTTGGACGAACGGTTCGGCGCCGCGCCATCTTTTTGATGTGATCGGGCAGTGCTTCGCGATCGCGCAAGACATGTCGTCGAGTCACTGGAAGGAGGCCGCCGATCTCATCATCGAGCCCGATGTGAATGGCTTCGAATACGACGCCTTCGTGCACACGGGGGCCTTAATCAAAGCCGGCGAAAAGGCCGCGCGAGAGGCGGTGCCAACCATAAAGAAATGGCTGGAGATGCCACAGGCGATTAGTGGCGCGAAAGCCGTGCAAGCGCTGGTGCAGGCAGCAACCATGCCGGCGGATTGAAACTCGCTTTCTTGTGTAACTAGACCACGGATTCGGCTGCCTTCTGAATCAGTTCCCACGCCTTCTTTACATGCCGCTCTTGCGTGTTGGTCTGCCCCACCGAGAGGCGCAGCGCGAAGCGATCGTTCAGCTTGGTATGCGTCAGGTAAAGCTCGCCGGAGCGATTCAGGTGGTCCAATAGCGCCTGGTTGGCAGCGTCGCCAGCTTTCAGGCGAAAACAAACCAGGTTCAGCGGCACCGGGGCGGCAAGTTCGAAACGGTCGTCCTGCCGAACCCATTCTGCGAATTGTTGCGCTAGTGCCACATGCTGGCGGACGTGATGTTGCAGGCCTTCGATGCCGTAGTGTCGAATTACGAACCAGAGCTTAAGTGCCCGAAAGCGGCGACCGAGAGGGATGTGCCAGTCCCGATAGTCGATTACTGCTCCCGATTCGGTCGCCTGGTTGCGGAGATATTCCGGCAGGACACTCAAGGTCTGAATGAGGGCTTTGCGGTCGGCAATGTAGAAAACATCACAGTCAAAATTGGTGAACATCCACTTGTGGGGATTGAAGCAGTAGCTATCGGCGAACTCAACGCCTTGATGCGTGTGGCGAAATTCGGGACAGAGCGCAGCGGTGCCTGACATGGCGGCGTCCACATGCAACCAGACTCCGTGCTCGCGGCAGACGCTGGCAATTTCGGGCACCGGATCGATGGCGTTCGAGGAAGTCGTTCCCACGGTCGCACACACGAAGCATGGGAGGCGGCCGTCCGCTTTGTCTTGCCCGATCTGACGGGAGAGTTCGTCGGGGCGCATCGCAAAGTTCTGGTCGACAGCAATCGCACGAAGGTTCTCCGCGCCAAGTCCGGCGACTTTGGCGGCTTTTTCGACCGAGGAGTGTGTTTGCGTGGAACAGTACGCGACAAGCTTCCCGTTGCAACCCTGCCTATTGCTCAGGTACTGCGTGGCGCGCTCGCGCCCAGCGAGCAATGCGCAGAGAGACGAACTCGAGGCCGTGTCCTGTATGACGCCGCCCCCGGTGCTGGTAGAGAGAAACTTCTCGGGCAAGCCCAACATCGGGACGAGCCAGTCGAGCACGTGAGTTTCCAGTTCCGTGCACGCGGGACTGGTTGCCCAGAGCATTCCTTGCACACCAAAGCCAGAGGAGAGCAGATCCCCCAGGATCGCCGGACCCGACGCGTTGCAAGGGAAATATGCGTAGAAATTGGGAGATTGCCAATGGGTGATGCCGGGGAGGATGAGTTTCTCGACATCCTTCAGAATGGCGTCAAATTCTTCCCCTCGTACAGGTGCACTTGGCGGGAGTGAGGCACGAATCTGGCCGGGTTGCACGCGAGAAAGGACGGGAAAGGATTCGATTCTGGAGTAATAGTCGGCGATCCAGTCAATCACGGCATGGCCGTGGCGGCGGAAATCGTCGGGAGACATGTGGAAGGAGTTTTCTTCGGTCAAAGCTTCTCTCCGTGAGAGCTCTTGCGGAGCCAGACGCTTACATCCTCTCATTCTGGCACCGGGCGTGGCGGAGAGGAGGCACCTGCTTTTTTCTGGGACGCGGCCAGACAGCAGCTTCCTCCTTTCCTCGCTGCGCTCGGGCGTCGGAATGACAAGGTGAAGAAGGATGGGCGAATGTTATTTCATCGATTCCGATGGCGCCTTACTCGCTCAGCCGCCCATAGTACATCCGGGTGCGATATTCCATGCTGGCTCGGCCCTCGGCCTGATGGTCGTCAAAAATACGCCGTAGGCGGGTCAGCATTGCAGCGTAGTTTGGGTTGTCGGCCAGCGGCGCATAGGAGGATGAGAGGAGGCGGCCTTCCAGTTCTGCGTAATCAAAGTTTTGCTGCATATCGAACGTGCGCTCTTCAAATGCAGAAGGCGCGAAGAACGTGTCGATTTTGTCGGTGGTGTTTTCGTGGCGCACCTGCTGGTAGTCGGTGCTGTAGGTCATCAGGAGCTGTTCGTAATCTCGCAGGAAGGGAGTTGTGTCGGTGCTGCGTTCGTTCCAGAGCAAAACGGCCCATCCCTCGGGTCTCAGGATACGGGCGAACTCACATCGTGCACGGGGAAGGTTGAACCAGTGGGCGGCCTGCGCGGCAGTTGCGAAATCGACGCTTTGCGCCGGCAAAGTTGTTTCTTCCGCTGTTCCTGCGATGCTGATGAAATTCGGGTAGTCCGCCAGCAATCGTTCGGCGGCCTCGCGCATCTCGCGGTTGGGTTCTACTGCCAAAACTTTGTTACCGTTCTCAAGCAGCATGCGGGTGAAGATGCCAGTCCCCGAGGCGATGTCGGCGACAACGGAGTCGGGGCTGAGCCTGCACTCATCTCGCAGAACTTCCAGAACGCCTTTTGGATATCCCGGACGATAGCGGATGTAGTTTTCGACGCGGTTGGAAAAGCGAACGGTGGAATCAGTTTGAGGCATAGAGCTATTAGTTTAGCTGATGCTTATCTACTGCCTCGCTGCGTTCTATCGAGGGCTTGTTAAGATAGTTGCGTACCATGCGCCTCGTCATCAAAGTCGGAACCAGCCTGATCGCGCCGCAGGGGCGAATCGATACCGTGCGCATGCGTGCGCTGGTCGATCAACTCGACCTGTCACGGCACGAGTATTTGATTGTGAGTTCGGGAGCCATTGCCTCAGGGATGTCAAACCTGTCGCTGGCCCAGCGTCCATCCAGCGTACCGCGGATGCAGGCGTGCGCCGCGGTCGGGCAAAGCCTGCTGATGCATACCTACGAACAGCTCTTCTTTGGCAAGAAGGTAGTTGCACAGTTACTTTTGTCGAGCGATGACTTTACGTCCTCGCTTCGCTACAAGAACCTGCAGAACGCGCTGCACGAATTACTGGATCTGGGCGTCGTGCCGATTGTGAACGAGAACGACAGCGTCTCTGTGCGCGAGCTGGTCGGAGCGTTCGGCGACAACGACGAGTTAAGTGCTCTGCTGGCCAGAGCGGTAAAAGCGGACTGGCTGGTCCTGTTGACGGACGTGGACGGCTTCTACGTTCCTAACGGTCGCAAGGCGCCCAAGTTATTGCGTATCGTGCGCAAGCTGACTCCTGCCATGGAAGATCTTTGCAACGGCAAAGGGAAGCTTGGCACCGGAGGAATGCGGTCAAAACTGCGAGCGGCAAAAGCAGCCAGCGAAGCGGGCGTTCATGTGGCGATCGTCAACGGACGGCATCCGCGCGCGATCGAAGGGGCTCTGCAGCGTAAGATAGGAACTTATTTTCCGCCAAAGCGAACGGGATCCTGAGATGGCAACAGCTCTCAAATCGGATCTGTCCACTCGAGAGCGCCTGGAACGCGCTCGTGCCGCAGCACTTCGGGTAGCGGAACTTACCACCTCTGCAAAAAACTCTCTCCTGCTGGCCATGGCGGATGCGGTTGAAACACATGCACGAAGCATTCTTGACGCAAATGAAAAAGATCTCGAGTCCAGCGGCCTCGAGGGAGCCATGCGTGATCGATTGCTTCTCACGGGAGAGCGGATCATGGCGATGGCGTCAGCGCCCCGCGATGTGGCGGCGTTGCCGGATCCGGTGGGCGAGACCTTGGCTGAGTGGGAACACGCGAACGGAATGCTGATTCGCAAAGTGCGTGTGCCGCTGGGAGTCGTGGGGATCATTTATGAATCGCGTCCGAATGTTACGGTCGATACTGTCGCGCTCGCGCTGAAATCGGGAAACTCGATCGTGTTGCGGGGAGGGAAGGAAGCCGCATACAGCAACCAGCGGCTGGTAGAGATCCTGTCGGGAACGCAGGGAATCCCCGAGGGGGCGATACAGCTTCTCGACTCCTCCAGCCGCGACTCAGTACAGGAACTCATTAAGGCTCGGGGGTTCGTCGACGTCATCATTCCACGCGGAGGCGCTGGATTGATCACGTACGTGGTCGAAAATTCGATGGTTCCTGTCATTGAAACGGGGGCAGGGAATTGCCACATATTTGTGGACGAGTCCGCGAATCTCGACATGGCGGACCGCATCGTGATCAACGCGAAAACGCAGAGGCCATCGGTCTGCAACGCAGCCGAGAAGTTGCTGGTGCACGAGGCCATTGCTGAGCGATACATTCCGCGCATCGCGAAGAAGCTTGCCGAACATGGGGTGGAACTTCGGGGCGATGATGCGTCGCGCCGCGTTGCCGAAGGCTTGGGGCCTGCGTCGGAGTCAGATTGGAGTGAGGAGTATCTGCGGCTGTGCATGGCGATCCGCGTTGTGTCTGATACAGAACAAGCGATTGCTCATATCAACCGGTACTCGACCAAACACTCAGAAGCCATCGTGACCAGCAACGAAGCGAATGCACGGCGATTCCTGCAGGCAGTGGACTCTGCGGCCGTGTATTGGAATGCTTCTACAAGATTCACTGACGGCGCTGAGTTTGGTTTCGGCGCCGAAATGGGGATCAGCACGCAAAAGCTGCATTGTCGGGGACCATTCGCTCTCGGGGAACTAACTTCATCGAAGTACGAGGTCGTAGGATGCGGACAGGTGCGTCCTTAACTTGAGAAAGCGGAGTGGGGAAGAGTTCTATAACGATTTTCTAAATGGGTGTCATTGTGAGGGGAGTCTCATCGGAACCTCCGGCTGTTGTTCTTGCGGCAGGGGAAGTTGCGCCTGACTTTGATCTTCCCGCGCTCATTGGTGGCGTGAAGCGGCGATTCCACCTCGGGGCCAAGGTAACTCAGACCCATGTCGTGCTCGCGTTCTATCCCCTGAACTGGGAATCAGTGAGCGCTCGGCAATTGGTGGAATATCAGGCTGAAACGGACAGATTCAAGCGCTACAACTGCCAGGTCGTTGGCATCAGTGTCGACTCAATCATGAACACCACCGTGTGGGAACGCGAGATCGGTCCATTCGACTATGCGTTGTGCAGCGATTTTTGGCCACACGGGCAAGTGAGCCGTGCGTACGGAGTGTTTCGCTCGGAAGGTGTCTATGCGGGCACCAGCCAGCGCGCTATCTTCGTCGTCAAGCAAGAAGGACGAATCGCATTCAGCAAGGTGTATGACCCGCACGACGTACCACCTTTGGCCGAAACCCTCGCGGCGCTTCAGGGTTTGTGAAGTAGCCGCGCCCGCCTGCATAATAAGTTGTGAAAGTGCGATCACCGTGTGGGCTGCGTTTGAGGTCCATCGGTACGGCGACAGCGCAGGTTGCCATAGGCCTTGGCACCCACAGGCGATGACCCTTCGCCTTCCTCGCTGCAGCCTATCGCCACGCCGATTCCCGGGAGCTTCATGAAAAGTTTGTCCGGTAGTGTGCTGGCTTGCGTTCTCCTTCTCATTGACCTCAACGCTGCGCCACCCGCTCCTCCAGACGGCGCGAAGGCAGAAACTTCGATCTTCGGATTTCGCGATTCAAAGCCTGAACTCACGCTGGAGGCTCAGTTCCTCGCCGTTCCCGATCCCAAACGTGCTGAGCAACATCTGCGCACGCTTACACAGGCTCCCCATGTTGCGGGCTCGCCCGAAGACAAGGCCACGGCGGAGTACGTCGCTCAGAAGTTTCGAGAAGCCGGGCTCGAGACCGAGATCGTCGAGTACCGCGTTTGGTTCAATTATCCCGAAGAA